>Ga0075522_10004339_pt1 | contig 10127 bp, 9 predicted proteins | sample NGEPerA_FD_74796 | JGI IMG/M metagenome (GOLD analysis project Ga0075522, IMG submission 74796) | Arctic peat soil microbial communities from the Barrow Environmental Observatory site, Barrow, Alaska, USA - NGEE PermafrostL2-A | ecosystem: Environmental > Terrestrial > Soil > Wetlands > Peat ...
GCCGATAACCTATGGCGCTGCTACGTAAACAGACCCTTGGTCGCTCGACCCGCCGAAGTAGTCGGTTCCATAAATCTTGCCACCGCTGCCAACCAGGAGGGGGCCGACGGGGTTAGAGTCATCTGAGGCGAGGGTGTTGAATAGCCATTCGGAATTTGTTTCGGTTGGTTGATCCAACTGAAACAATGTCCCGGTCGAACAGTTCAACCCGGAGGTCGTACCGTAGATCGATCCCCGTGCAGTGACGTATACGGACGCGGGATTGCACCCGTCCGTGTGGCCAGTGAAGGTGTAGATAGTCTGCTCTATCCATGAGCCGCTTGCGCTCTCCGGCGGTATGAGCTGAAACACCACTCCCAGGTTCGTGCTTCCGCCGAAGATAGTCCCGCCAAAGAGCGATCCATCTGAGGAGCGGCGCACCAAACCTGTAAAGGACTGAGAACCGTCGGGTCCGGAAAATTGGTGAAGCGTCTGAAACTGCCACGCCTGACCTTTTTGGGTACCAGGAGACAACTCGTAGACAGTTCCGTCGCCGTAGGCGCCGTCCGAGGTCGTAAGCCCGTAGATATTGCCTTTCGCGTCGGCCGCAATCGGACCAACGGGATTGCCTCCGTCCGTGGACGGATTGAAATTGTGGAGTACGGTGTAGGTCCAAATTGCGGATTGCGCTATGGGAGGTTGCAGGCGAAAGCTCACCCCAGCGTCGTGTGCGCCCCCCAATGATGCGGTCCCGAACAAAGCTCCGGTTGGAGTGAGTATCAATTCTCCCTGCGGCACGCCGCCGTCGCCTCCATTGAAGCCGTGAATTACGCTAAAGCCCCATGTTCCTCCCGGAGCGCTGGGGGGCGTTAGTTGGAACACGACCCCTGTAAGATTCCCAGAAACATATTGCGCTGTCCCGTAGAGAATGCCGGTCGCACGATCAAGGGTGAGGTTTGCACTGGGCGTTGAACCGTCGGCCCCGCCTGAGAACCGATACAGCACCGTCTCCACCCAGGGGCGCCCTTTTACAGAAGGGGGCGAGAGTTCAAAGACAACTCCGTCGTCAGCGCCACCGCCGCCGGCACTGGCAGTCCCGTAAAGGTTACCGTTGCTGTCCTGGACGACCCCGCCCGCGGGAAACCCGCCGGTACGGCTGTAGTGGAAGCTGAATACTGTCGACACGGCCGTTTGCGCGGCCGCCGGATACACCGGAATCAAAGCAATGCACACAGCGAGGGCCGTCCGAACACGAGTGAAATGCACTCGCGCTGCCGAGCGTTCGCTGATTGGCTTTTTCGCGCGCTGCGCGCGCGAACAGGGTTTACTAAAGTCAGAAGATGAGATCATGCGACGTAGTCTGGAATGTTCGCCGGCGCGCCGCAATCCTGGCGTCACGCGATTGCTGGTGGTCACAGGAGGGGCGTAAGTCATTACTCGGAAAAGACTTGCGGCCGTCACCGGAAAATCGTGTGCGCTTGCCGACCGCGCCATGATCGGCCCACGAGCCACCCTCGACGCTCGCTTCACAAATAGTTGTCGCTACTTCGACAGTGCTCAGCTCGGAGCATTTCGGAACGCCGCCGCAGCGATTTATAGCATGCAATCCAGCGCAATATAAAACGAGCTGCAAATACCAATAGCGTGCGGGTGATTCTCAATTCGCATTGCCGGCAGCTGCTAAGGTGTACCGCGCGGGGCTTATGTTGCGGATCGGTGGTGACGCCAACCGACTGCGCCGAAGCGGACCGGCTTGTGTGGTCCTTTGAGCAAGCGAGGCGCTAACTTCGCGGCAGCGCCTGGGGATCTGCGTCCTTCACACGACGGCTAGAGGTCAAACGAGCAATCGGCTGCTGTTATTGCCGAGTCAGCCGCTCGGGCCGTGAAATCTGCGCACGCAATTGAACCTCGTGTCTTTGATAATCGATTACGAGCGCGTTGAGTTGGCTAATGAGGTCCATTCCTATGACAAGCGCCGGCTGCCGTTCCAGATTCCACAGTTTAAATATATAGAAGTCGCCGAACACGATATTGAAACGATCCGCATGCACATCGCCAACTTTGAGAGCCGTGACCATGCGCCGCTCGGCGCGCTGCAAATCCAGAGTCTCCCCGACGACATCAATGACATTCTTTTGCACGCGCGATTCTGCGTGGTCATACAGAGCAGAATGCAGCGCCTCGTTACCGAGAGTCACTTCGCTGCCGGTGTCGATGACGGCCTTGACTCGGATCCGATTTACATAGGCGTCGACTACCACCAGCCCGCCGTAGCGGATTTCAGCTGCGATCCGTTCGGTACCGGCCAGAGGCTGCTCATGGCGCGCATCGCGTATCTCGATCTTGCCAGTATCGAAATCGACCATGACACGCTTGCCTCCTAATGCGTCGACGCCAAGAACGCCATCGACGCCGGTCACAAGATCATTCGCAACTGGCAGCTGCTGTTTCTCGAGCACCACGTCACCTGCGGCGATCCGCTCGATGAGTGCGCTTGAGACGACGGCCGAGCCGGTTGCGCCATTCATGGTCACGTCGCCTGCGGAAGCACTTTGAAGACCGAGCGTTGCAACGAGCTGCGGGGTTAGTACGCTGTTGGTGGCGCCGGTATCCAAAACAAACTGATATGGTCCGCTGCCGTTCACCATTACGGGGACGACGATTCGACCGATCTGATCATGTTGCGTCGCAGCCTGATAGGCAGCGGTTGCCGTGGAAAGGTTGGCAATGCGGTCAGGTTCGGATGCCTGAGACGACCGGCTATCAAGAGGGGGAGGATCCCCCGCCTTGGCGAGCGCGCTCGGTGCGCCTGGTCCTGCAAACGTCAACAGGATGCTCGCCGTGAGCGCAAATCTCACACAACATTTGCAACCTTGCGAGCGGGGATTCATGTTTACATGACCACCTGCGTGGCGATCCTACACCTCAAAAGTTCCAGATGCTATGAGTGCTGTGGCGGTGCAATCATGAGCTTCAGAAAGCGCTCCCAAAGAGGGTAGGGACAGGTTTGACCTCGCTACCCCGACGTCGGGACAAGTAGCCAAAACCCGGCGCGGCCGCCAGTCCGCTCATGCTAAGAGATGGCAGCGGTACGGACACGGCTCCAACGTGTCGTGAGCAACCCCGGTTAGCACCGGGGTCGGTGCTCCAGTGCACAAAGTGGCGGAAGCTGGCAGCCAGTGCATTTCAATTGGAGCGGCGCATCTCAACTGGACCTGTTGCTGCGTCGAGTGAGTTTCTGTTGGGCCGGCGCCGCGAATGCAGAAGAGCACGGTGAGGTAAGGCTCGAAAGACGTTTTGGCGCAGCGCCGCGTTATGGCTTAGCCGCAGGCGCTGCAGTGGAGGGAGGTGACGTCGGGTGGACCCCATCCCGGTGAAATTGATGCCCGGGCGTTAGCCCGGGCATCAATCCGCACCGTATTTCCGGCCTGACTTCAACCGTGATTTAGATCTTTCAATGGTGTGTCTGGCGTGGCCCCTACACGGTCCCTCCCTTGTCTATTTTGGCTTGCGAACCGCCGGCAGAGCCGCGAGTACACTATTTTCCGCGGTTGCGTGCAGGCAGTGCGGATGTCCAAATCCGCCGGCACTGACACCTGGCATTTGACCTGCCTGCGGGGTAATGTCGTAGATAATATTATCGTCACCGGCGGGCGACACGCCTCCCGGAACGTAGTCGAGTCCGAGCGCATGACGCGTCTCCCACGCAACTGCATGGTCGGTGCATGACGTATCACCGCTTACGCCGATGGCTCCGATGCGCTTGCCATTCAGACCATAGATTGCAAGTCCACCGCCAAATACGTTAACGCCCCCGATCAATTGTCCGACCATAGGATCCTCAGTACCGGTGCCGTAACTGCCGATGTTTCCCCGATACGCGACTGCGACATTGACCGGGTTGCTTGCCTGTAGGCCGAAGAGACTGCCGCCGGGCTGTACTGCCGTGTACAGATTTGCCGTTGACAGCGCGATCGCGGTACCCGGTGAACCCGTAGAAAGGCTGAAAGCGTTCGCCGTGTTCGCCTTCTGAGCCGAAATCACACGGCTGCCGAGCCAGATCGAATCGATTGATGCGGCGCCACCTCCGCCGCTATTTACGACTAAACAGACCACACCGCTGGTGTCGACTACCGTCGCCCACATGTTGTTGCCAAGCCCGGCACCAAACGCAGACACCGTTCTGACCGCAGTGCTGAGCGCGGCTTGGACGGCGGCGGCATTCGTGAATCCTTCACACTGCTGCGTCTCCGCGCGAGCAGCCGTGCTCGCCATTGCCGCGCTGCACAATACAGCGGCTAGCAAGAAATTTGTTCGCAATGTGCGCTGAAGTATTTTTCTCATAGTCGAAGCTCCTTGAGGGCGATTTGGGATTATTTTGTGTGCAGTTCTTCACTGAAAAATCAGTTCCTCGCGCCTGCAACGCGAGTTGTGCGGACGCTACCCTCTGCGGCATCGAAGAGTCAATGAAATTTGGGCATATATTGCGCTTGCCCTTAAGCCGATGCGGCTACAGCCTCGAGCGTGAATCCAACTCGTACCGACGGCCCATTGCGGGTGCGCTCATAAGCGGGCCGCGAATGAATCCAGGCGCGCGCGAGCGGCGCATTGGACCGACGCGGGAGCAGATTTGCAGAAACCAACTGGTCGAGCGGTAAGTTCGTAGAGCTATCGATTCGGCACTCTGCAAACTAACGAGAGAACTCACTTGACTCGTGCTTCGACGGTCAAATTGGATCGGGCGCAATACGCGTCGATCGGATCGCCCTCGACGTATTCGAGTACCAAATAGGGCTGCGATGCATCGAGGACGCCGGCGTCGAGCAGTCGGGCGATGTTCGGATGGTCAAGACGCGCGAGCATGCGGCCTTCGCTGCGGAAGCGCGGCTCGCCGCGCTGTCCATGCCAGCTTGCATGCAGGAACTTGACCGCGACTGGGTCTTCATACCGGTCGTCGGCGCGCCTTGGCAGCAACACGCTCCCCATGCCGCCGCGACCGATTTCCGCCTCGATCACGTACGATCCGACGTGGCGTCCAATCAGACGCGCGCCGACAGGGACCTCAGCTGCGACTAGTAACGGTTCGGCCAGGAACGCTGAGAACCCGTCCTGATCCTGCGACGCCAGTGCGCGGACAATTACCGCAGCGAGTTCAGGATCGCGTGTCGCAAGCTCGTCAAGCCACACCGCACGCTCCGACGCCGACAAGTCAAGCGCGTGACTTAGGCTTTCGCTGAAGGCGTGCCATTGCTCCGACGACTGTTCCAGGCTCGTTCTCCTCGAGCTTGACGCTCGGTGCCATCCGCATTAGTTAAATCGAACTGGCTGGCCAAAAGATGACAGGTACCTGCATGCGACGGCAAATGATTTCTAGGACGTTAGCTGCAGCTTTTCAGCTGCGAAAATAGGATGACGCGCGCCTTCTCCCAATCGCGTTGTACGGTCCGAACCGAAATTCCACGCTGCGCCGCGATATCTTCGAACGTGAAGCCGCAGAAATATCGCAGATCGACGACCTCGGCAAGGCGTGGGTCGCGCGCAGCGAGTTCATCGAGTACGTCAGAAAGCTGCGACAACTCATTCGCATCGACCTGTTCGATGTCGGCGGGCAATTGCGTGATGTGAAAGCCTGCACCGCGCTTGAGCGCGAGCCCCTCGCGCACAAAATCGATAATCAAGCCCCGCATCACCCGGGCAGCGTAACCCATGAATCGTTCCCGATCGGGAAACACGGCATTGCCGCCGGATATCCCGAGATACGCCTCATGCAACAGAGTCGTCGGACTGATCGGCGTGCTCGAATTACGTCGCAGCTGCCGTTCGGCTAGCTGCCGCAGCTCGCCGTAAAGCTGCGCAAACAGTTGTTCGTTTGCCATGCTGCGCGCGACGACTTGAGGCCGTTCTTTTACTACCGGCGGTTTCGATTCCATCAACGATCCCCGGTGCTTAGCGCGATTCAGAGTGCCGAATTGATGGCGCATTTGCAACTGATCGCAACGATTGCACTGCGTGTCGACCGGGGCTTTAAACCTGGTAAATCAACGTGGTACCCATGAGCATCGGCGTCACCTGGCGCATGAGCCGGTGGCCCGAATATGTCCAATTTGGACTGCGCAAGGCGCATGCAGAAAATGGCTCTTCAGACCTCGGTCTCGAAAACGCGGCATCTTAAGAGTACTGCCACCGACGCATCTTAAATCGGCGTTGCGGGCTAAGCCGAAGGGTTGGCAATGAGCATTTCGATGTCGTTATTTTGACCCCATTTTCCGATTTGACTCATGAGCGTCGTCAAGAGTGAAATTAGGCTTGGGGCACTAAGGTGAGCGACCCAAAGCAGCAACGGGTGGCATTCCAGAGTCAATGTCTGTGCCATGGGAACGAGTTCAAACGTCCGAAGTGGGAAACGAACGCCGCACTCAGAAAGATCGATGGCACCGCCGAACTTATGGCGGAGCGATGGGACGGTGTGCCCGAGGCTGCGCCGGAACTGAAAACCAGCGCGGCCATTGACGCGGCTCGGGGCCAGGAGAGTTCTTGGCCCCGTTTTGTCGGCGGTGGATGCCGCGGGCAGCGGCTGCAAGTTAACGATCCTGAGCAGGATCGCTAGTCTCCGAAGGCGCAGACGGGGTGAGACCTACGAGCCGTGAGGCGGAGGAGCGCGCGACGCTCATGACGGGTGGAAGCCACTCGCGATCGACTGATGCGACGGCCTTGCGGACTTTGATTGCGAACAGCTGCAGCGGTACCGAACTCTGAGGATATGAAAATGAACACGATGCAAAAACGACTGCTCATCCTGGCGCTGTGTTTGACACCCGTGCTGGCGAATGCAGAGCTCGCTGCGGTGACCGGTACGGACGGTGCGCCGCTCGTCTACGATTCGCTCAACAATGTAACCTGGACCGCGAACGCGAACCTGTTTGCCTCGCAGTACAATGCAGACACAGTGAGCACTATCATCGCCGACGCTGCAGGTTTGAGAAGCCTCAAGGGATACACATTGACGTCGGCCGATTTCACCAGTAGCGGCGCAATGACCTGGTACGGCGCGGTGGCGTGGGTAAATTATCTCAACCGCACGCACTACGGAGGCGCCTCGCACTGGGCCTTACCGACGACGATTAACAGCGCAGAAAATAGCGGCTACCCCGACGGTATTGGCGCTGACCCAGCGTCGTCGACGAGCCAATTGGCGACTTTGTTCTATCTAGAACTCGGTCAAGTGGCGGGTGTGCCCATCACGACTACGAACAACGGCGCCGCTGGTTTTGATTTATTCAGCAACGTGCAAGCTGCCGGATATGCTTTCCTTTGGGGAATCACGCAAGATACCTTCACCGCTCCTGGGTACGCGTGGAGTTTTGACCCTGACGGCGGTAATCAGTTCGGTGTCGCGGAAACGTTGCAGTTCTTCGCAATGCCGATGACCCCGGGACAAGTCGACTCCGCTCCGTCAGTAAGCCCCGCCGTAACGAGCACACTGGGTACGAACGGCTGGTATGTCGGACACCCGACGACATTAAGCTGGACCGTTACCGGGCGCCCCGTGCCGACCAAGAGCGGTTGCGCAAAAGTTAACGTGCCCGACACGACGGGCAAGTCCTACACCTGTTCGGCGACGAACGAAATGGGAACGGCGAGCAACTCGGTGACCATCAAGAAGGACACGGTGTCACCGACGGTAGCGCTCATTAGGCCCACCAACGGCGCAACCTACACACTTAATCAGAGCGTCAGAGCCGCCTATAGCTGTGCCGATTCGACCTCGGGGGTGGCTTCTTGTGTCGGTACCGCGGCCAATGGTGCCAGGATTACGACGTCGAGCGCCGGAACGCATGCATTTTCCGTGACTGCGACGGATAACGCCGGCAACACAATTACCAAACCAATAACCTACGCGGTTACTGCACCCTGAGCAATGCCAACGTCCTAGCTCAAAACGACCGTTCGGCGCGGTAAAAGGATTCGATCATTGCGGCGATCGCAGGTGATACGCGGTTGCACGGCGCCGATAAAAATCGTCAGCGTCGCCAACCCGTTGCAGCGCTTTCGCGAGGAACGACACGAGCCCGGCAGCAGCGCCGGGTTCTTGTTATGCAATGTTGGCGCCCGTCCCATGCCCGAGATACTGCATAATTCATCCTTATTCAGAATGAGGAGGACTTGCGATTATCTCATCGATAGAAGCTCTCGAACGCCTGCGAGATGGAAATCGCCGCTTCCTGTCCGGCGTTCCCAACGGCCATGTTACGAGCCAAACACGGCGCGGTGCGCTTGCCGACTCGCAGGAACCGTTTGCGACGATACTCGGTTGCTCCGACTCGCGGGTGCCCGCCGAGATAGTGTTCGACCAGGGCCTGGGCGATCTTTTCGTCATCCGGGTCGCCGGAAACATTGTTGCTCCCTCCCAGGTGGGCAGTGTCGAGTTCGCCGCGGCGCGTTTTGGCACGCGACTGGTGGTGGTCCTTGGCCATTCTCAGTGCGGTGCCATATCGGCCACTCTGGAAGAGATCCAGCAGGTAACGGAAAACCAATCGCGCAACCTGCGCTCGATCGTCGATCGGGTTCGACCCTCACTGCAAGTGCTGCTCGAAACAGACCTCCGGCACGATCCGGACGCCCTGATGCGCAAGGCTGTGCGGGCCAACATACGCGCCTCCGCGAACCATCTGCGCCATGGATCGGAGGTTCTTGAGGAAATGATCCGAACCGGCGGGCTGATCGTAGTCGGGGCTGAATATTCTCTCGAGACCGGAGTTGTTGATTTCTTTGACGGCGTACCGCCGGGGCTAGCAAGCGACTGAGCCGACGTAGGCTTTGCGGCAATTGAGAACTCGCGCGGGATCGGGCCGCTTGCGTATGTGATTCCGATCACGCGCAGTGAGAAGTACTACCGTACTCAAGCGCCGAGGTTCGCTACGATTGCACGAAATGGCGATTGTAGAGGACGATATGTCGAGCCTAACCGAAGAACAGGCCAAAGCCCATATAACCAAGCTGCTGACCGCGATGAGCAAGGCGGGTGGTTCGGATCTGTTCATCTCCAAGGACTTTCCGCCCAGCATGAAACTGCAGGGCAAGATGCGGCCGCTCACGAATCAGAAGTTGACCGGCGGAGTCGCGCGCAATCTCGCCAATTCGCTCATGAATCAGCGCCAGCGAGACGAGTTCGCTAAGGAACTCGAATGTAATTTCGCCATCTCGATACCGGACGTTGCCCGCTTCAGAGTCAACGTCTTTATGCAGCAGCAGAACATCGGCATGGTGATCAGAACCATTGCCAATGAAATACCGGACTTCGCCAAGCTCGGATTGCCCGAGAGCCTGAAAGAGATCGTGATGACCAAGCGCGGTCTCGTCCTCGTTGTCGGTGCGACGGGCTCCGGCAAATCCACCACGCTTGCCGCCATGATCGATCACCGCAATCGCACCTCTGCCGGACACATCGTTACGGTCGAAGATCCAGTCGAATTCGTGCATCAGTCGCACAAGTCGCTCATTACTCATCGCGAGGTGGGCATCGACACCCATTCCTGGCACAGTGCTTTGAAAAACACCTTGCGCCAGGCGCCTGATGTCATCTTGATCGGCGAGATTCGCGACACCGAGACAATGGAGCACGCCATTGCATTTGCCGAAACTGGCCATTTATGTCTTGGAACTCTGCATTCGAACAGCGCCAACCAGACTATCGACCGCATCGTCAATTTCTTTCCCGAGGAGCGCCGCAAGCAGCTCCTGATGGACCTTTCCAGTAACCTGCGTGCGATCATCTCCCAGCGCCTGGTTCGCACCGCTGATGGCAAAGGACGCAAGGCGGCAATTGAGATTCTGATCAACACCCCGATCGTGGCCGACAAGCTCCTGAAAGGCGAATTCTACGAGATCAAATCAATCATGGGGAAATCGCGCGAGCTTGGCATGAAGACGTTCGATCGGTCGCTATTTGAACTCTATAACGAGGGCGCAATTTCGTACGACGAGGCGATACGCAATTCGGATTCGGCCAATGAATTGCGCCTCAACATCAAGTTGAACGGCACGCGGTCGGAAATCGAATCCTCGGGTGAGAAGCAGGTGCTGGAGACCGAGCCTGATCCAGAGCCGGAGGCTGAGGCTGCCGCATAGCGCGGAGCCTCTTTCGTTCG
>Ga0075522_10004340_pt1 | contig 10125 bp, 8 predicted proteins | sample NGEPerA_FD_74796 | JGI IMG/M metagenome (GOLD analysis project Ga0075522, IMG submission 74796) | Arctic peat soil microbial communities from the Barrow Environmental Observatory site, Barrow, Alaska, USA - NGEE PermafrostL2-A | ecosystem: Environmental > Terrestrial > Soil > Wetlands > Peat ...
GTCCCCGTCCAGCAACAAACAATGCCTTCATCGACTCCACCATCGGCAACCGCCTGTGCAACTTCGGCGGCAACGAGCGGCCAATCGCGCTCTGCCTCGCCGATTTGTATCGGGCCATACCGAAAAATTTTATGGCCACGCTCTTTCAGCTCGGCTGCTAAGGCCTCCGTCAGTTCCGTGGCAGCGTCGCTTCCGATGGCTATGCGCATTTTAGAATCTGGACTTAAAATACAAAAATATCCTCAACCTTCATGCTGAATCCCGGAAACATCGCTGATTCCAAAATTTCCGAATTATGGAGGAGACGTTCGGTTCGATAAACATCTCCCTGCTTAATCATAATCTCGATGGTCTCGGCTTCGGGATCGACAATCCAATATTCCTCGACGCCGCGAGCGCAATACATTTCCTTCTTGCGAGTAAAATCGAAATACGCCGTTGAGGGCGAGAGCACTTCAACCACAAGATCGGGAACGATACGGAGTTTATCTTTTCGGATACCTCTTGCGCGATCTGCCCGGATAAAAATGAGATCGGGCTGATAGACGTCCTCGTCGCTAAGATAGACGTCGATGGGCGATTGAAGGATCACGCCCAGCTTCTTCTGCTCGACGAAATTGCCGAGCTTAAGAATCAAGCGGTAGATAATGCTTTGGTGAAATGCCGTCGGGCTGGGTGTCATAATAAGCTCTCCTCCAATTAATTGATACGGCGCGCCTTCTTCGAGGCGCTCGTAATCTTGTACCGTGGCTTTTTTCTCAATATCTAACAGCATAATATCCTCCTTCGAATGAAAGTCAATCGGAGGGAAATTCGTTCAAGGTTCAATCACTCAACGTTTGTCAATCGCCAGAAGCGCGAGAAGAACGGGCAGATAGATGATGGATGCGAAGAGAAGCTGCCGCGCGCTGGTGTTCGTCCGCTGGGTGGCGGCGCGAATAGCAGCGATGGCAAATCCGAGGCCGAGCAAAAGCGCGCCGCCGAAATAAAGCGCGCCCGTCATGTGCAGGAGCGTCGGCAACAAGCTCACGGGAACGAGCGCGAGCGTATAGTTCAAAATTTGCAACGCGGAGCGATTGCCTTCGGGATCGATAACGGTGAGCAATGGGAACCCGGCGCGCGCGTAATCTTTACGGTACATCCACGCGATTGCAAGGAAATGCGGAATCTGCCACAGGAACAGAATGGCAAACAGCGCCCATGCGCCCATTCCGAGGGAACCGCGCACAGCCGCCCAACCGATCAGAATGGGAACCGCGCCGGGAAACGCGCCAACGAGCGTGGCAACGTGCGTTTTTTTCTTGAGAGGAGTATAGACGAACAAATATCCGCCCAGAGTAAGAATGGCGAGCAGACTTGCAAGTCCATTGACGAAAAGGAGCATATAAACTGTGCCGGCGAGTGATGCCAACACTCCGAATAGCAGACCCGCCTGCGGAGAAACGCGTCCTGAAGGAAGAGGGCGTTTCTCCGTGCGCCGCATTTGCGAATCGGCTTCGACTTCGATCACCTGATTGAGCGCGCCGCCGCCACATGTCACAAGCCCTGTCGCAATCAGCGTGTGAATAAATAGAATGGGATCGAACACGGCGGAGGCCAGCCAAAACGAAGCCGCCGTCGTCAGCAGCGAATAGAAGCCGATGCCCGGTTTCGAGAGATCGTAAAAATCGCGCAAGAGCTGTCGCCAATCGAAGGATGGCGGAGCAATTCCCGTAACAGCCTGAATAGTATTTTCCATTTATTCGGTGACCAGAGAAGGAAGTTTGTTCTCGCGAACATGGGACAAATCGGTTTTATGGGACGGGTGGGCTGCCTTCGGCGCCAGCAGGTGCCGGCTCTTTATCATTATATAGACCATCGTTCCCAGAATGGCGGCGCCGCAGGAAACGTGCAGCGTCGTCGGCGTAACGGCTTTTTTGCTCCAAATGGTGATCGCACCCAGCATGATCTGCACGCCCAGCAGAAACATTCCGAGCATCATCGGAATGATAAGCGATTTCTCCCTCGGAAACCATCGGAAAATCGACCGGGCCGTGATGAACATCATAATCGTCACGACCAGCGCCCAGGTGCGGTGGGCGAAATTTATCGCGACGCCGAAGGAAGTGAAATCAGGAATAAAGCCCCCGTTCGGCGCGAGCGGCCACGTTGGAATTGCAAGTCCGGAAAATGTATGGCGCATTACCGCGCCCAGCAGAAGCTGAATAAAAATGACAATCACGGTGGCAAGCGAAAGCGTGCGAAGCCCAATTTTCGATTTTTCAGTCCGTTTTATTATTTGGTCATCCCAGCGCTTGTTCGTTATCATCGCGATAGCAAGCGTTAGACAAAACACTGCCTGTGCAAGCCCCGCGTGGGCGCTCGAAACCGCCGGCGGCAAGTAGGTGAGCACGGTAATGCCGCCAAGAATTCCCTGCGCCACCACGCCGCCAAGCGCAAACCAACCAAGGCGCTTCACCCATTTTCGCGGCTCATAGATTTGCAGCAATATCGCGAGCGAAAGAATCAAGAATCCGACAAACGATGCGAACAGCCGGTGCGTGTGCTCGTAAAAAATATTGCCCGTCCAGTCTTTCATTGGGAACGTAAACATGCTCCAGCCGTAGCTCGTCGGCCAATCGGGGACGGAAAGGCCAGCCTGATGGCTCGTCACAAGTCCGCCGATGAAGAGGAGTGCGAACGTGAAAATGGCTGTCAGGATGGCAAAGCGATGCAGCCACGCTTGCGAGGATTTATAGACGACCGGCATGATGACTCGGCAGAACGTATTCGCCTGCAATTCCGCTCCATAAATCTCGTTAAATGGAAATCCAGAACGGAAGCGTGAAGCAATGTGGTTGAGAAATGCAAGTGGTTTCTCACATTTCTTTATGACCAAAATGACCGACCTCGATAACGCCTACGCGGAGTGCCGCCGTATTGCACTCGGGCATTACGAGAATTTTCCCGTCGGGTCCCTTCTCATTCCACGAAATCTGCGGAAGCATTTCTTCGCGCTCTATGCCTTCATGCGGAGCGCGGATGATTTCGCGGACCTGCCGCATCGTCCAGGCTACGAGCGGCTCCGCTTGCTTTATGACTGGCGCGCGAAGCTCCATTCCATCTATGATGAAACGATACCGGTTGACCCAATTTTTCTGGCCCTGCGTGATACGATTCAAAAATTCGATCTTCCGCGCGCGCCATTCGATTTGCTTCTCGATGCCTTCGAGTTCGATGCGAATAACGAGGTTCGTTTTGAGACTTTTAACGATCTTCGTTGGTACACGAAACGCTCGGCCGAGCCGGTCGGCGAACTTGTGCTGTGGCTATTCGACTATTGGGATGCGGAGCGCATCCGATGGTCGAACGATATCTGCACTGCGCTGCAACTCCTAAATTTTCTTCAGGATGCAAAAGAAGATTTGTTGGCCGGGCGCTACTATTTTCCGCGCGAGGTGTTCCGGCAATTTGGAATTGCAAAAGAAGAAGAAATTATTTCGTCCGAGCAATTTGGAGAATTAGTTCTCCATGAATGCAACCGAATCGAAGGGCTTCTTCGAAATGGTGTGCCACTCATCGAATCGGTAAGAGGATGGCTAAAGCTGGAATTGCGCGCCGTCGTTTCTGGCGCAAAGCTAATGCTCGGCAAAATTCGCGCGATGAACGGCAACACGATAGACGCGCGGCCAAAGCTTTCCGCGTTCGAAAAAAGAAGGATTTTGTTCGATGCTTTGAAAAAATCCACTACCTTTCAATGAACTTCTAATTAAATCATTTTTCCCGTCATTGCGAGGAGAAAAAAGCGACCGGAGCGAGCTTTTTTCGACGAAGCAATCCCCCGTCTGCAGCGGAGATTGCTTCGTCACCTTTGACTCCCTTCGGTCGTCAAAGGTTCCTCGCAATGACATCTGTATGGACTAAATCAGATATCGTTCAAGAAGGAATATGGAGTTTAGATTCCTCAATCGCTGTTGCAGTTTAGAATGACCCTCAGCCTCGCCAACCCAAAGCGCAGTAATTTTCTCTACTCGTTCACGCTCCTGCCGAAGCGGGAGCGCGAGGCCATGCACCGCATCTACGATTTTTGCCGCTATACCGACGATCTCGTGGACGAAGGAACCTCAGAAGTGGAACTGAAACGAATTCGGCTCGCATCCTGGCGTCATGAAGTGGAAGCATGTTACCAGGGTAAAGTTTCCCACCCGATCCTTCGCGGGCTGCACACCGTGCTCGATCATTTCGAGATTCCAAAGGAATATCTGCTTGCGCTCATCGATGGCGTGGAGATGGACCTGATAAAAACACGCTATGAAACGTTCGAAGAACTTCGAGAATATTGTTACGCCGTCGCAAGCACGGTCGGGCTGATCTCGATTCAGGTGTTTGGATATAAGCATGAGGAGACGCGCGAATATGCCGTCAATCTTGGATACGCGCTACAACTCACGAACATCCTGCGCGATATAAAACAGGACGCATCGAATGGGCGCATTTATTTGCCGTTGGAGGATTTGAGAAGGTTTGATTATGACGAGCAAAGTCTGATGGATTCCCGCTATGACGAGCGATTTATTTCACTCATGAAATTCGAAGCAGAGCGCGCCAAAGATTACTATTCGAAGGCCCGTTCCCATCTTCGCAATGACGAGCGCCACGCGCTCTTCGCCGCCGAAATTATGGACGCGATTTATTTTCGGCTTCTGCGCAAAATCGAACGTGCCGATTATGATGTTTTTTCAAAACGTATTTCGGTTTCGGCGCCACACAAATTGCTCATTGCATTCAAGTTCTGGGCAAATAGTTACCTTCGTTCGACACGATGATTATTCTCGTAATCGATCCCGGAACGCTCGTGACGGGTTATGGCGTCATCGAATCCTCGGCGAGGGGTGTGGCGATCAGCTTAGTGGAATATGGCACGATCGAATCGAAGCGCATCGCGACGCTGCCGCTGCGATTGCACGCAATTTTTACGCGGCTCTCCGCCGTTATCGAGCGCGTGAAACCGAACGAGATGGCGATCGAATCGGCATTTTATCATAAGAACGTGCAATCGACGTTGAAGCTGGGGCACGCGCGCGGCGTGGCGATGCTCGCGGGAATTTTGAAAGACTTGCCGGCCGCGGAATACTCTCCGCTCGAAATTAAGCGCGCCGTCGTCGGCAATGGCAATGCGTCGAAGGAGCAGGTCGAATTCATGGTGCGCTCTCTTTTACGAATCGAGAAGTCGGATAAGAAGCTGCCGGACGCGTATGATGCGCTCGCGGTGGCGATCACGCACGCCGCACGCTCTACACCAGTGGCCTCGAAAAAATCATGGAAAAACTGGAAGCAATTCGCTGAAGAAAATTCGGAGAGGATAAAAAAATGATAGATCGAGCTACGTCATTGCGAGGAGAATCGAACGACCGAAGGGAGTTGGATTCGACGAAGCAATCTCTTGCTCGAGCGCGGGAGATTGCTTCCCTCGATTCCTCGGGACCGGAACTTCAATGGCTATCGCCATTGAAGTTCCTCCTCGCAATGACGGTGCTCTTGACATTCGTTCTTTTGGGCCTCGATATTCCTATCGCCTTTGCCCAGCTTGCCCCATCCGATCTAACGCCCGATAGTTACGTCAAGCTGATCCTCAATGACTCTTCCCAGTTTTACGTCAACGTGCTCGGGCGGCCGCTGCCGGACCGGATTATCGTAGAGACGAAATATGGACGGCTGGAAATCCCGCTTGCGAGAATCGCTTCCGTGATCGACTATCGCTATAACTGGGTCGAGAAAGAAAACCTAATGCGCGCGGCGCTTAAGAATGAAGCGGACGACCAGAAATATGCCGTCACAAAGTTCCTTGCCCAGCCAAAACTGTCGGATACTTCCACCGTCGTCACGAAGGATTTCGACGTGTTCAAAGGCCATCGCTATCTGTTCGACGATAGCGCCCATGTAATTCTTTCGACGGCGTACGGCGATCTTTTTTTCAAGTATCCGGATCTTCAATATGTCGATAATTGGTCGGGCCAAAACGATCGGCGCGAGGATTTTTCCACGGCGCTCTATTCCACCGTAACCGATCCGCTGGCTTCGCAGGATTTTCTCCTTCCGACTGCCCGCTCGTTCGGCCAAGGGAATCTTTTTCTCACCGATTACATGATCGCCGGTCTGCAAATAAGTTACGGCGTTACCGATTGGCTCAGCCTGAACGCCGGGGGATTGTTCCTGCCGTTTCTTCCGACCACGGTGACCGCCGCTACCGGCGGGCTGAAGATCACGCCATTTAGCGCGGGCGATCTTACGCTCGCCGCAGGGTTCCAGGATATCTATTCGCGCGTCACGAAAGCATCGCAAATTGCATTTCCCTATATCGTTGCCACCTATGGCACATGGGAATCCGAAGTGACGCTCCTCGGCGGAATTTCGTACCAACGCACGACAACGTACGATTCGCTCTCGAGCCAGAATGTACCCTATTATCCCGTCAACTCGTTCATCGGCGCGGGCGGGGACATGCGCGTGGGCGAAAATTTGAAGGCCTCGATCGAGCTATACTTTATCGGCGATTTCGGTATCGTTCCCACGGTCTTTTCCGTCCGCTATTTCGAGAATAATTTCACGATCGACGCCTCCGTTGTCTTCTCCCTCTACAAAGCCGGCGCAAGCAATATGAAGACTCTGGGCGAATATGTCTTCAATGCCGCGTTCGATGTCGTCCCGATGGTGAGCGGGTCGTATCATTTTTGAGGGAAAATCCCGAGGGAGCAATTGGGAATTATTGTTTGACCAGCAAACACGGTTCGCGCTGATCTGCGTGGCCTTTTCGAAAAAGGAATTTTAGAGTACATACATCTCCATATTTCGCATTTCACTCGGGCCCTTGAAAAAAGTTGTATCTTTGTGCAGGTCAATGCTGATTATGAAACAACACATTTTTTTCCTTCTGCTTTCCATCTTTCTCGTTCCTTCGAGCATTTTCGCTCAGGGATCGACCTCATTTTGGGAGCCGGTCCCGAGCCCGTCGGAACCAATTCCGTTTATCTCTATGCTGCCCGATTCGCAATTTTACACCCAGGTCGGCGGAAGGGACTACCTCTATGTTCCCGGAACGAATACGTGGAGCCCAATGGGAGAATCGGACGTGGCGGAGATTCCATTTCATGGCAATCTACCTAATACAGCTATAATCTTCACGAAGGGAGATTCGATTTATGCTAAGCGTATGGACACCTTATTCTTATCCCCCGACAATGGCGTGTCCTGGAAAGTGCTTGGCCTCTATGGAAGAGCGGTAGAATACGCCAACGTCTTTGTCCTCGAATTGCCTTCGTCCCGAGTGGCGATTTTTAACGATACGAACACGATCTATCTAAGTTCAGACGGCTTTCATACCGTGGACACCATTCATCCGCCCGAATTCATGTTTTATCTTTACAATGACGCCGATACGTTGCTCGTAACGACAATTTATGGCAATCTTTACCGTAGCACTAACTATGGAGTGACCTGGAGTGAAATAGCCAACCTTCACGATTCTTCGCGCAACCGGCTTAGTCTCCTGATAAAAAACAACATGTGGTTTTTGCAAGGTTACCGGTTTTTCACGTTCAGTTACAGTGATTATTGGATTGGATATTCCCTCGATCGGGGAAAAAGTTGGACACAAATGATGCTTCCTGTCCCTACCGGTGAACATGCGTCGATCGTAGGTATCGATTCCAGCAATCGCCTCTATCTTTCAACCGATTCGGGCGGCTATCGTTCTGACGATACAGGCAGAGATTGGATTTCCATTGGCATTACTCCACAATATATTACGCCGGACGGAACATTATATACCGGTTTAATTCGTTCCACCGATTTTGGCAAAATATGGCAGCAATTGAATAACGCCGGTATTCAAGCCGTGCCATTTTCGATGAGCCTCGCCCATGGGGATGCCTGGCTCAGTACGCTCGACAGCCTTTATCATACGAGCGATGGAATGATATGGATAACCTCTTCCGATCACAACACAGGCTATCTCAGTACGATCCGGCGCGAGGGCGGATGGTGGTGTTCCGATTCTGCAACGTCATCGAGCGATAGCGATTGGCTGTTGGTAAATACAACGCACGTGGTTGAACGCGGAAACGATTGCTGTAATAGTGCGCAGTCTGGCATTGGCATTACCACTTCACATCTAAATGTGTGGCTAAGCAGCGTGCACAATAATCTCTACATTAATAATCCCTATATTTCGGAAAGCCTGGACACTGGCTGTGGTTTCACTTCCGCGTCGTACGATACACTTTCGCTGACGCCTATTACGGAAATGCTGGAAACCTCGAATGATACCATTCTTGCCATTTCCACCAGTGGGATTTATCGCGGATTCAATGTTTATTTTCCGTTCGATACCGTAACGCCCGAACCAACCGCAACTCCCACGGGCGCGTTGATGAAAGATTCCACCGGCGCGATATACGCCGCAATGAGCGATGGGAAGTTTTTCGTTACCAACGATGGCGCGAACTCGTGGCAATCGTTCCCATCGCCGGAAACGGATAGCACCGCGCCGGTTATTAGTCTTGCTGCCGCGCCGAACGGCTTGCTATTCGCCGTGGATTCGAACCACAGAACAAGTTTAACGACCACATGGGAATACGTTCCGGCCACGCAATCGTGGAAGAATATCACCTCCGGGCTTCGGCGCCAGGGGTTCCCGGATACCGCGGAAGTGACGAATATCTGGTATGTGAACGGCTATGCGTATGCAGGAACATGGAATATGGGCCTCTTCCGAAGTGTAAATCCGGTTGGGCCAGTTTCGAGCGTGGCAAGTGCGAAGCACGACACACCATTCCATCTATATCCGAATCCTGCTTCGTCGTTCGTAACTCTAACCTGTCCTTCATTGATTACTGGAACGTATCGCATCGTCGATATCACGGGCCGTGAAATGCAGCGAGGCACAATCCCGCCCAATGCCGGCAAAGTGACTCTCGATGTTCGCGGCCTTCCCAATGGATTATATGAAGTGATCCCTCGCGAACTCGGGACGGGTGCGGACAGTTGGGTTCCGGCGAAATTGGTAGTGCAGCACTAAACCCTTCGACGGGCTCAGGGCAGGCTCTGGATTACGCTGATTTTGCTGATTTTGCTGAATAAGATTTCTGGAAATTTTTCGGATTTTCGGGAACGCGGTTCATTACATGAAAATTAAACGTATCCCGCCAATTCATAGAAGCTGAATTTGCGCCAAATAGGCCAATATTCGTGCAGCACAAACGCGTGTTTGCGTAACGGGCACCTATTCTTAAAGAATAGGCTTACAAATCGAGCCGCTTTTGAAGCGGGGCGAAACTCTTTCGATGTCTTAACGTTTGCTCATAAGCGTCACGAAAATGGATGATCGCTCATTCTTGATGATCGCTCATTCTCGTGGCTCTCTTCAAATATCTAACTCGGGAAGCTTATCGACGATTTCTACGGTTTCTGATACACCAAGCATGATGAGTCATGCTTGCATGATGGGTCATGCAATGATCGGTCATGCAGTCATTCCCGGCTGGGAACTCGCTTTTTTAGCCGGGCAGTCAGGTCAATCGTAACTCCACGCGATCATCGCGGGGAGCGAAGGGTGTACTTTCGAAATGGAGGATCGTTCGATGCCGAATATTTTCAATCGCTCGAAGCTGTTTCAACCGTTCATCGTGAATTTGCTATCGTGGCATTCACTTTTGGAGCGGGTTCGTTTCGCGCCTAATCGCGCGTTCGCCTTTGCTGTCGCTGCTGTTTTAGCGACGAGCATTGCGCAGGTCCTGCGCGCCCAGCCGCTCGTCACGAGCAACTATGAAGTGCTCTCCGTAACGCCTCAGGAGGTTATCCTCCGGATTCATCCGAAGTACGAATCGTTCCATGTCTTCGATACTTCCGGCTATGCGCTCACCGAGATGACGTTCCCCGGTGGAACGACGACCGATTCCACTGGCGCTCAGTCCATCATGCGCCTTCGTTTAAATTTTCTTACACCGAATGAGCAGCCGGCGACGGTCACTATCATCAGCCAATCGCTTGAAGTCCTTCCGAATATCGACCTGTCACCCATTCCCACGTATGTGAAAAAGAATGGGGACCTTCTCAAAAAATTCATTGTGCGGGATGACCGCTATTATG
>Ga0075522_10004344_pt1 | contig 10119 bp, 3 predicted proteins | sample NGEPerA_FD_74796 | JGI IMG/M metagenome (GOLD analysis project Ga0075522, IMG submission 74796) | Arctic peat soil microbial communities from the Barrow Environmental Observatory site, Barrow, Alaska, USA - NGEE PermafrostL2-A | ecosystem: Environmental > Terrestrial > Soil > Wetlands > Peat ...
GCCGTGCCCTGACCCACGAACTTGATGCCAATCGCCGCTGCAGCCGTCACCGACAGTGTCACCCCCGCGCTCTGCGTGAGCGCACCGCTGGTACCGGTGATGGTCAGCGTCGAGCTGGCCGCCGGGGTTGTCGCACTGGTGCTCACCGTCAGCGTCGCGCTGCCCGAACCGGTCACCGTCGAGGGCGAGAAGCTCGCGCTCGCTCCGGCCGGCAGCCCGCTCGCGCTCAGCGTCACCCCCCCGCTGAAGCCATTCACCGCCCCGATGTTCATCGTGTAGCTGGTGCTGTTGCCGGCCACCACTGTCCGCGTGCCCGGGGTCGCCGTCAGAGTAAAGCCCGGCGGTGGTGGCAGCGCATTCACCGTCAGCGTTACCCCCACGCTTTGCGTGAGCGCACCGCTGGTACCAGTGATGGTCAGCGGCGAGCTGGCCACCGGGGTTGTCGCACTGGTGCTCACCGTCAGCGTCGAGCCGCCCGAACCGCTCACCGTCGAAGGCGAGAAGCTCGCGCTCGCTCCGGCCGGCAGGCCGCTCGCACTCAGCATCACCACCCCGCTGAAGCCACTCACCGCCCCGATGTTCACCGTGTAGCTGGTGCTGTTGCCGGTCACCACCGTCTGCCTGCCCGGGGCCGCACTCAGGCTAAAGGATGGACTGAACGTATAGATTCCACTTGCCACGGCGCTGTTGCCGTAGCCGCTCGCCACTGCGATGGCTTGCACCTTGGTCGTCGCGCTAATCGAAAGCGGGTTGCCCGAGACGTACGGTGTCGATGCGTTGCTGGGCATGGTGCCGTCGGTCGTGTAGAAGATCGAAGCGCCAGGCGTGGTATCCGCCAGCGTCACCGACTGCGCGCCGGCGTAGAATCCGGGCATTGGGCTGAACGTCGGGGTCGCCGCCACCAGCAGCCCGTACGCGACCACTTGATTGGAAAACGTTGCCACGTACACTTTGCCGTTGACGACGAGCGGCGGCACGAATTTCGCGAACGTGCCGAAATTATCACGCGCCGAATTCACCACTGAGCTCCACAATGGAGTGGAGAGATTCAACGCATCGTAGACATACAGAATGCCGGGGTCCGCAGGATCGCTAACAGCATTACCGCTCGCCACGACCGTCGCCCACAGCAGCCCGCTAGCCGGTTGGTCGCCGTTCGCGGACAGCGCGAGGATGCCGCCGGGATAGCGCTGGCTCGTACTTCCCTGGGAGATGGGCGTCGCCGCAAACGCCGCCGTGCCGTTGAACAGGAACGACTTGACCACATCGCTCGTGCTCCAGTTATAGAGCACGGACCCGCCATTCGCCGCAGATCGCTGCCAGTAAACCGGTCCACCCCTCAGTGAGGACTCGTTGCCCATGAGGTTGGAGATGGATTCTTCCTGGATGACGCCTTTGTCGGCGACGTTGTACTGGCCGAGGTTGGTCGTGTTGAGAACGTACAGAACGCCGGCCTTTCCCCCTCCGGCGAGCAGGTTCGGGTTCGTGTCGGCAAGCAGCAGCGGGCCGGAACTGGAAAGATCGAGATCCTGGTTGTCCAGGGTGGACCAATTATTGGGCGTGAACCAATCCACCAGTTCCAGGCTGTTGGCAGGATCCAACTTCAGTGCGCTTTCACTGAAGTCATTGATGCCGTCGTATCCGAATTGGGATCCGTTTTGGTACCCGTTGCCCACAAATACATAGACGAAACCTCCGCTGTCGACTACCGGTGGACGTCCCGACTGCCACACACCGCCGCCGCGACTGCCAGTAGTAATGGTCGCGAAGATGCCGCTCTGTTGTAGCGTCTGCTTGTCGTACGCCATCACCCAGCCGACGTAGCCACCGGCGAACTCGAGCTGGACCGCGCCGAATCCGAGCACGACCTGGTTGTCCGAAAGCGCCAGTGACACTCGCTGCGTCTGGAACCGCGCGTTGAATGTCGAGCCGCCGTAGCTGCCGGACAGCAGTACTCCTGGCCCCAATGGCTCTGCACCGGTTGTGATGTCGACCGCGTGCAGACGATAGGCGAGCGTGCCGTTTTCCAGTGTGCAGGCCACCAGATACATGAGGTCGTTGGACGGATCGATCACCGGCGTGCTCAGAATGCCGAGATTGCCGTAGATGTTCTGGTTGTTATTGAACGTGAAGTTAGCGATCGGCACGGCGGTCGTGTCGAGCAGGGCTGCGAAATTAGTCGCCCACAACTGCGCGCCGGTATCGGCATCGAATGCGTAGAGCGAATCGCTCATGGTCGCCACATAGACGACGTTGTGAGTGCCTTGGCCGGCAATGGGGACGCCCGGTACGTACAGCGGTTGCGCGTAGACGCGGTCATCCACCGGCAGTTTGAATACGAGTCCGAAGGTGCTGGGAGCGACGTTGGACGTGTTGAGCACCGTCTCGGTCAGCGTCGCGCCGGAAACTGCCGCGTCGTAGCCGCGCTGAAGAACCGGCTGCTGAGCATGTGCAACAGGGCTGCAGACCACCGCCAGGGCGGCCAGAACAGCCGGGCACAGACTGGCCCTCTTCAGGCTATCCCGATTTTTTGTAAACTTACACTTTAAAATTCGCCGCATGTCATGCAGTGAGCGTCACGCTCTTGTTGGACGCCCTCGTTTTAGACGGGTAGTCGTCTCAACATGTCTCCCTAGTTGTGTCGATGATGCTCCCGTTTCGATCGCGCCGTCGACCGGCAATTCGATCTAAATTTCTAGGTAGCGGCTACGGAAAGCTTGCAGGCTCGATCGCTTCACGGAAACCCAGAACGCTGCAATCGAGTTATGTAATTGCTGAGCAAGCAGCCGCAAGTGCTTATTCGATCGGTAGCAGGCTCGCGCCAGCGAAACCGCAGCACGACACCACGCTCTTCTCACCACTGACCGGCCGCCCTCCTTCACGGCTCCGGCGGCAATCGTGGACGTGACATAATGTTCGCGATATTTTGAAAGCCCGGTGGTCACGCCGATCGAGCCGTTGAGCCACCATAAGCGTCAGCTCACAATTGAGTGCGTCACTATTGGATGCGGGCGCGGAGAATCCCGTTGATATTGCGGTCCACCCATCCAGGTCGCTTACGTTAGCTGTTTCAGGTCTCTATTGACCCAGTTCCTACACGGAGATTGCCATTGTGCATCGACCCTATTCCTATACATGCATCCTCGGCGCGATCCTATTGCTTGTCATCGGACCCTCGGCCGCCTTCGCGGCGCAGGCGCAGGTAGACGCGACCAGGCTCCGGCATGCAGATTCCGAACCGGGGAACTGGATGAGCTACGGTCGCACGTACGATGAGCAACGATTCAGTCCACTGGCGCAAATAAACGCCAATAACATTGGGCAGCTCGGGCTGGCCTGGTTCGCGGATCTGGATACCAATAGGGGCCAGGAAGCGACGCCGCTGGTGGTAGACGGCGTGCTCTACACCTCCACCGCCTGGAGCATGGTGAAGGCCTACGATGCTGCGAGCGGCAAACTGCTCTGGGCGTTCGACCCGAAGGTTCCTCGCGAGATCGGGCCCGACATCTGTTGCGATGCCGTCAATCGCGGTGTCGCGGTCTGGAAAGGCAAAATCTACGTAGGAACCCTGGATGGTCGGCTGATCGCATTGGACGCCGTCACGGGAAACCCCGTATGGAGCGTGCAGACCACGGACAGATCCAAGCGCATCACGATCACCCAGGCCCCGCGTGTCGTGAAGGACCGGGTGATCATCGGCATGAGCGGTGGCGAGTACAACGTGCGCGGTTACCTCTCGGCCTATGAGGCGGCGACCGGCAAACTGGCGTGGCGGTTCTTTACCGTTCCTGGCGACCCGTCGCAGCCGTTTGAGGCGCCCATTTTGGCCAAGGCGGCGCGCACCTGGAGCGGGCAATGGTGGAAACTGGGCGGCGGTGGCACCACGTGGGACGCGATGGCCTACGATCCCGATCTGGATCTGCTCTACTTTGGAACGGACAACGGAGATCCGTGGAACGCGAAATTTCGAAGCGAGAACCACGGCGATAATCTATTCCTGACATCGATCATTGCCGTACGGCCTGAAACCGGCAAATACGTGTGGCACTATCAGCTGGTTCCCGGGGACGAATGGGACTTCTCAGCCACGCAGCAGCTCATCCTCGCCGACGTACGAATCAACGGGGTGCTGCGCAAGGTTCTCATGCAGGCCCCGAAGGACGGGTTCTTCTATGTACTCGACCGTCGCACCGGCAAGCTTCTGTCGGCCAAGCCGTTCACCACAGTGAATTGGGCTTCCAGCATCGATTTACGAACCGGCAGACCGATTGAGAATCCGGCCGCCCGGTATTCGCGAACGGGTAAACCATGGCTGTCGCTACCAGGTGCCATGGGAGGCCACAGCTGGCAGCCCATGTCGTACAGCCCTGCGACCGGACTGGTATACATTCCAACCAACGAGGCCGCCTTTCCGTACACGCCGGAGACGACCTTTGCCCCCAAACCTCGCGGCATGAACAACGGCCTGGACAAGCTCGCCGGCGATCTACCGGCGGACGCCGCTGCGCGCTCCCAGATTGCGGCGGGCCTGAAGGGTTATGTCGTCGCCTGGGATCCTGCTCTGGCGAAGCAGGCGTGGCGCATCGACTTGCGCGGACCCTGGAATGGCGGTCTGTTGAGTACTGCTGGCAATCTGCTGTTTCAGGGCAATGCGTCCGGTGAGTTTGTAGCGTACCGCGCGGATAGCGGTGAGCGTTTGTGGTCGCAGCCTGCTCAAACCGGTGTGGTGGCGGCTCCGATGAGCTTCGAGGTCGCTGGAGTGCAGTACGTCGCCGTACTGGCCGGCTGGGGCGGCGTGTTTCCGCTGGTCGCGGGGGAGCTTTCGGAAAAATCGGGCAAGCAACGCAATGTCAGCCGCTTGCTGGTCTACAAGCTCGGCGGCAACGCCACACTTCCGGCGCAGGAGAGTAGCGATCGCGCCCTGAATCCGCCGAATGAACATGCCGACGAGAACACGCTCAGCACTGGCCACGCGCTGTACGCCAATTTCTGTTCCGATTGTCACGGCGCACGCGCGCACAGCGGCGGCCTCGTTCCTGATCTTCGCGCCAGCGGCCTGCTCGGGAGCGATGCCTGGTTCGAGGTAGTTCTGGGCGGCGCATTGAAAAACCAGGGCATGGCATCGTTCGCAAATGTGCTCGACCATCGCCAAGCCGCCGCCGTTCGCTCCTGGGTGATATCAGTCGCGCAGGCGGACAAGGCGGCCGGGGCAATGGCACAGTCACCCTGAGGTCCTCTGCTTCACGACCAGAGCAGCTCCATGGAAGACGTGATAGTCATCGGCGGCGGACCCGTCGGCTTCATCAATGCCCTGGGCCTTGCGCAAGCCGGAGTTCGCGTGAGTGTCGTCGAAGCAGAACCCCAGATCATCAACTCCCCGCGGGCGGCGGTGTACTTCTGGTCGGTTCTCGACGGTTTCGAGCGCCTGGGAATACTGGAAGAGGCGAAGGCCGCCGGCGTGCGCAAGCAGGACTACAGCTATCTTGTCCGAGGTACTGGCGAGCGCATTGTCTATTCGATGGAGACACTGAGGGACCACACGCCGTACCCCTATAACCTGCACCTGGGCCAGGATCGCCTGGCGGACATCGCCATGCGCCGCCTGAAGACGTTTCCGAACGCCACCGTCCGATTCGGCACCCGGCTTCAAAATCTTATCGAGGATGCAGATGGGGTGACACTTACGGTGGCCACCGGCAGCAACACGCAGGAACTGCGCGCCAGATGGGTCATCGGTGCGGACGGTGCCGCAAGCGCGGTGCGCCGGCTGCTAGGACTCTCGTTCGACGGCATGAGCTGGCAGGAGCGGTTCGTCGCCACCAACGTCAAATACGATTTCGAGCGCCATGGCTACGCGCGGGCGACGTTTGTGATCGACGATCGATTTGGCGCGGTCATCGCCATTTTGAATAATGAGGGGCTCTGGCGCTGCACGTATATGGAGGACGCGGCGCTTCCAGAGGAGACTTTTCTCGGGCGGCTGCCGCAAATGTATGAGGCCATACTACCTGGCCGTGACTCGTACGAGCTCATCGCCGCATCCCCCTACCGCATGCACCAGCGCTCGGCGCCACGATATCGTGTCGGCCGCATCATCCTGGCCGGCGATGCCGCCCACGTCACCAATCCAACGGGCGGTCTTGGCCTGACCTGCGGGCTGTTTGACAGTTACGCGCTCTATCCTGCGCTGAGCGCTATCGTTCTCGAGGGCGCCGATGCCCAAGTGTTGGATCGCTACTCAGCGGCGCGTCGCGACACATTTATCAATCGCGTATCGCCACAAGCCACTGCCAACAAGCAGCTCATCTATCATGCGAACGGCGGCGGAACAAAGCTCGAGGAGGCGCTTGCGAGTTTGCGCAGGCTCGCCACGGACCGAGAATACTTGAGCCAGCGCCTCATGTTCACCAGGTCCTTGGAGACACCACCGCTGCTCGGCGCTCCCACCCGGGCCGGAGGTCAGTAGAGGACCCCAGAGTCGTCATCGCCGATGGAGCGGCCAGGCCAGTGAGCTCGGCTTGGGCCAGACCTATGGCGCGTCAAAAATGTCTGGCGCTCTTTATATACCGTCTGCGGCGACATCGATCTGGCCGCAGACTGGTTCGAACGGGCGATTGAAGAACGGGATTCCCAGGTCGTGGCATTTCTGCAAAGTGCGATCGGCGCCCGAGGAACGGAAGTCCGGCGAATGTCAGGCCGGGAGATGCGCTTCCCATACTCAACAAGGGCATTCGCAACGTCCACGTGGCTTGCGCCCGATAATTACCCTGAAACCTCGATCCTGCAGGTACTTTCCAGGCTCCTCCAGGCCGCGATGTCGAGCGCCCACTGCGAGATCGACCGCCTTGGGTCCTGGGCCTCTTCTGTGACGACGATTCCGAATCGCCGCTCTATCTCGAGCGCGAGTTCGAGCGCCTGAAGTGAGTCGCCGCCAAGGGACCGAATGTTGTCGCTTGGTTTTACTTCCGATACCTTGGTCACCAGTTCGAATGTCTCGATGAGTTCCCGGATCAGTGGCGAGCGCTCCGTGGTCTCTTGCCCGTTCGCCCTCGAAGCGTCGATCTGCGCCAGGCGTTGCCGGTCAATCTTGAAGTTCGGCAGCCAGGGGAGTTCATCCAGCACGCCAATCTCCGCCGGCATCATGTATGGCGCGACGCGGCGACTGAGCATCGTCATGAGGTGATCGGGCGACTGCCCGCGCGCTGCATCCTGAAGTTGCACGTAGGCAGCAAGCGCGACCGGCGAGCCAACGGCATTCTTGCGCACCACCACCGCCGCGTCACTCACCCCGGTGCACGCCTTCAGTGCCGATTCGATCTCCTGGATCTCGATCCTATAGCCGTGCAGCTTGATCTGCTGATCTTTGCGTCCCACAAATTCCACAAGCCCATCGGGCCGCCGGCGTACAAAGTCACCCGTCCGGTACGAGCGCCGAAGCGGATCGGCCGGATCGACCGTGAAGTATCGGGCCGTCAGGTCGGGATCACGCCAGTAGCCCAATGCGATGTTCCGACTCGTCACGACCACTTCGCCAATGTCCCCTTCTGACACCGTTTCGCCTTCCTCGCCGACAACATCTACGCTCCTTCCAGGAATGGCCCGACCGACCGGGAGCGGGCTGACACCCGCGCGCACCGACGGATCAACCCGCCACGCGGTGTGCAGCGTCCAGCATTCGGTCGCTCCAAGGTGAACATATAGGTCAGCGCGCGCCGGACAGGCCCGCCGGAACAGATCGTAGTCGTGCCAATCGACTCGCTCGCCGCCGAGCGCCACAGTACGAACGGATTCGAAGCAGGCGCCTGGAGTCAGAGAACCGGCAAGATGCCGAAACAAGGTTGGCGACGAACGAAGAATGGTGACTCCTCGTTCCTGGATCTCACCAACCAGCGCCCGCCGGCCCAGTTTTCGCGGAGGCAGCACTTCCAACCCCGCGCCGCTCGCCAGAGCACTGAACATCGTGCGAAGTCCCGCTATGACTGACGGCGGATAGAACAGCGCGACCCGGTCCTCCGGGGACAGGGCGGCGACGCTGACAGCCTCCATGACATCGTGCAAAAGGCCGCGATGGCTCTGAAACACGCCCTTGGGCGCTCCCGTGGACCCTGATGTGTAGATTATGCAGGCCACATCGTCCGGTTTCGGCAGAGTGGCTGGCGGCCCGCAGTCGCGCCCACTCAGATTGTCCAGGTCGACGAGCCCCAAGTGGCCTGGAATCATGGCCCTCGCATCCGCAATCAAGTCGGCGGTCGTGACCACGGTATTGGCGCCGGAATGAGCGGCGATTCGTCCGTTGCGCTCGATGGGATGTTCTGCGTCAAGCGGCACGCATACGCGGCCCGCCGCTAACACGCCCAGGATTGCAGCTGGAACTCGAGCGTCATTGTTGAGCAGGACCGCGACGGGACCTGGGTCATGCGCGGTCGCGGCGATGGCGCCGGCGATGCGGCACGATTCGGCAGCAAGCTGGCCGTAGGTCAGGCTACGCACGTCGTCTCGTATCGCAACCCGATCGGCGTAGAGCCGCGCAATCGCGTGGAAACGATCGCAGATCGAAGCCTGAGGCAGCGCTGCCTCGAGCGCGGATACTTCCGTCGATATCTGCGCCCGCATTCGCGTCGGCTCGCGCCTTACGATCAATGGCTCAGACCACGTGGCGACCATCTCGCTGAGCTGGCGCGCAGCCTCCTCGTCGGTCGAAAAGTCGTGCAGATCCTTCGACATGGCCTCGAACTTGAGACTACCCGACGCCACGAGCTTGTCCAGAGTTTCGCCGTAGGTCTTCCTGAAGTAGCGCAGACCTACTTCAGTGTGAAAGAAAAGCACGAGCGCTCTGACACCGCGTTCGCTGGTCAGCGACGCAAGTCTCCGATCGAAGTCCAGCGGCAACACAAGATCTTTTCTGTAGCACGATTGCGCGGCCAGCGCCTTGTCACTGGCGCCCCGCATTCGGCTACGCAGAAATGCCTTGAGCACTCTCGCGCTTGCATCCCCCGTCAGCAATCGTCGCCATGCGCCAAGGCTGAATAAATTCCGCCAGCACTCATCCACAACCGTCAACATTTCGTTTACGTACAGGTTGGTCATTATCAAGCCGACAACCCGCGAGTCCACGAGCGCCGTGTTGAAGCAAAGATTGGCTTCTGCGCAGTTGCCCATCAGGATGACTCGTTGAATGCCCCGCTTCGAGCCGAGCTCATCAATCGCCTGCACCAGGCCGCTGATGCCGGAGTCATCATAGAACCGAACCCGGTGCGAGAAGTCCTCGTAATTTCTGACCAGACGGATCTGCATCGCGATGCACCCCAGTGTGGACAGGCGCCGGGCTATGCGACACTCGGACACGCCGAAGCCGAACAGGATCACGCCGGTCTGCGCATGCGGACGCGCGGAGTCGGTCATGTAACTGAGGTAGGTTCCGCCTGGCCCGAATTCAATCAGAGGGCCGTTCGGGGTGTCCGCAATGTTCATCGTCCTACTCGATCCCTGAGTAATACCGGACACATCACGCTTCGACCTTTGTCATCAAGTTCAGAAAACCAAATGTGTGCCGCGGCAGATCGGGAATATAACTCGTTCACTTGCACAGTCGATTCAAATTTACTACACGAATCGAGGGACGGACCGTGAACAGATACCCAACCGCCGGCCGCAAAACGGCCGCCATTGCGCTCCTTTTACCTAATCAATCCAGTTCGCAGATGAAGCGGCGCGCGGGAGTCTGTTCCTGATATTCGGTATGGCGACTTCGAATATCGGCCGCACTCGCCACACGAGGGCGTTTCGGTGTGCTGGTGCAGCATCACGGGCACGTTGTGCGATACTCTGAAAGCACAGCGGGCCGGTTTCGTGGCGGCCGGTAAAATTAAAACGCCGGGGTTCTACGTTCAATGAACGATCATCAAAGGTTCCTCACGACCCACGTCGGCAGCCTGCCGCGCACCGACGAGCTCAAGCAACTGATGTTCGCGCGCGAGGATGGACTGCCATTCGATCCGGCCGCTCTCGATGAGCAGGTGGACCGCGCCGTCGAGCGCGTCGTCGCCCGGCAGCTGCAGGTAGGCCTCGACATCATCAACGATGGCGAAATGCCCAAGCCCAGCTACGCCACTTACGTCA
>Ga0075522_10004345_pt1 | contig 10117 bp, 12 predicted proteins | sample NGEPerA_FD_74796 | JGI IMG/M metagenome (GOLD analysis project Ga0075522, IMG submission 74796) | Arctic peat soil microbial communities from the Barrow Environmental Observatory site, Barrow, Alaska, USA - NGEE PermafrostL2-A | ecosystem: Environmental > Terrestrial > Soil > Wetlands > Peat ...
GCGCTCATCATGATGACGCAATCCTACGCGCTCGAGCTTGGCGCACAGGGAGTGCGCGTCAACGCCATCGCTCCCGGATTAATTCAAACCACGCTCAGCGAATATTATTGGAAGGAAGAAGCGCAGAGAACCAGCGTGCTCTACAAGCAGCCGATCAAACGAATCGGCCAGCCCAAGGACGTCGCCGAATTGGCGCTCCTGCTGGCCTCCGACAAAGGGTCTTACATCACGGGCCAAACGTTAACCGTCGATGGCGGATTCCTCCTCCCGGGCCTTTAATCCTCAAGAATGCCTCCAAAGCATCGTTGTAACGTTGTAAACGTTTCCGACGCCAATGAAGCCCGCAGACTGGGTTAGCTGCCCAGCCCCGCCCGTTTTTCTCCCAAATCGACACTAATATCAAGCTTATCTGTAGCATACAGCATGCGCGATCTGTCACAGGGAATTACAGACTTGACCGGATATGGGAGCGCCGATGGGCTTGCTACTGTTCCTCCATGCCGCAGGGGCACGGCTTAGTGGAATCTAGCCCCCCGGACGGAGGAAGTCATGACAAATCACAAATGGTTAAGTCGAGTGGCACTAAGCTGTGCGTTGGTCGGCGGGCTATCTTTAGCTGCAGCCGGAGTTGCGCGGGCGGATGATGACCATCGCCAATGCGACAGGCGACTGGACACGGACCGTGCGCGTATCGACCGGGACATCAGCCGCCACGGTGAACACAGCCGGCAAGTGGATCACGATGTCGCGAGGATGGACGCGGACAGAAGCTGGTGCAAGGAACACAAATGGGATTGGGACCACGATAAATACGACCGGGATAACTACATGCACCATTAAAGACCTGGTTTTCGTGCCTGCTGAGGTCCATGGGGGCTGGATGCATCCGCATCAGCCTCCATTTTCTCCTTCCCGCCCTTCCGCGCCCCTTCGAATCAAAGCTTCCCTAAGCCCCCATCTCAGGCACGCCTACATGTTTCTTCCGGTGACGCTACATTTTCCCGTGGATTGTTGAGTGTCCATTGTCCAAGGTACGATCGATTCACGGTGTGTTGGAAATTGCGCTCGTGGTGTAAAACGCGCCCTGAAGGAAAGGATTTGTCATGGCAAAAGCAGTGCGCGCAAAATTCCCCACGTCGTTTGGGGTTTTCAGTCCGACCGGACATATCGTTATGGCATTCCCGAACAATGATTGTGCAGTGATGGCAAGAGCGGCCCTGCTCGCAGAGGCATTCAATGAAAGCGAAGTGACGAAATATACGAAGGAAGACGTGATTCTGGAATGCGAGAAAAGCAACGAGCATGCCGCCGATCCTCTCCAGATTGGACAGGATGTGGCCAAAGTTGCCGAGTACCTGGCGCTTGCAAAAGAGGGTTGCGGATTTCTGGTGGTCCACGCGCCGGAGGCCGACCGATCGAAACTCGCGGTCAAACTTGTCCAACCTTACGGACTGAAATTTGCGGAAAAATATAACCGGTTATCGCTTGAAGAAATAGGCTAAATCGTTCACGGTTCGATGAATTCACTTCGGAGGCAAAATTAATGTTGCGAACCATCCTGCTCATCATCCTAGTTCTGGCGTTGCTCGGCAGCCTGCCCGCGTGGCCCTATAGCACGGGTTGGGGCTATTATCCGTCCGGGGGCATCGGTCTCCTTCTCGTCATTGTGATCGTGTTCGCATTGCTGGGCGGCCGCTCGGCGGCTTAGCTACAAATCGTCTCCCGCAAAATGTGCGAGCTCCTTTTCGCGTGACAAGTTTGGTGTGAGTTTTTCTAAATCGGGGACACGGTCTGTTCGTCATCGGTCTCTGGTTCAAGCGTCCGTGCACTTCTAATTCGTTCGCATATAAGTTCGTTGTCCTTCCGAATTTCCTGAATTTTTCGTTGGATTAGAAAAATATTACAGTGTTCGGAGTATTGTCGCGTTTGGCAGCCTGTGCTCTAGTGATCCAGCGCTTGCATTTGTTGCTATGGAATTTTTAAAAAAGTTAGGGGAGTCGGAATTTGGCCCGCTGGATTCTCACATGTCCCGAATGCAAGCAGGAATTCACTCACAGTCAGGTGAACGAGGCGGAGCCAGACGGGCCTTCGCTCCTGGATCCGTTTTCTTGGATTGCGGGAAAACCGAAATTTCCAGAGGCGGGCCTGCGTTTCACCTGTCCCAAATGCATGGTGGAGACGACCTACCAGCGGCATGAACTTATCTATAGATCAGACTAAAGCTGCGCGGACTCAGGAATTACGAACGGAAGAAGAAAGAAATTGCCGGCACGGAATGCAGCCAGCGAAAATTACGTATTTTCCTCGGATGACTGCGGAATGGTATCTTTTACATCTGCTTCAAAGGTGACATCGACCTGCGATCCAACCTTGAGCTTCACTTTTTTCCCGTGGTCATCCCGCAACGTGTTTTCGATGCGGATTTCCCGGTACAAGTGATCGGCGCCTTCAACCGAAATTTCGGCTTTTTCCGGCTCGCTGGGGATGGGGGAAGTAATAATTTTTTCTACGGTTCCCGGCCGAGTGGTCTTCGGATTATTTTTAGTCTTCATGCCTCCCCCTTCAAAGTAAAAGTAAAAAGTAGGGGCTCCATTTTAACAATTTCGATAAAACATTTCTACTGTTTTGCCCTCATTTTTTGAATGGGATGGTTTAGATTGCCGAATTGAGGCGTTTTCCACATCTCCAACTGCTTGTTTATTTCCCTGTAGCATTCGCAGGAGGCATTTTCCAAACCTTGGCGGTCCTTAACCGTCACCTGTCCGCGGGTATACGTGATCAATCCGCGTTTCTGCAGAATACCGGCGGCCACGGAAACGCTCGCTCGGCGCGTACCGAGCATGTGAGAGATGAATTCCTGAGTAAGCGGAAAGGTGATTTCGCCCACCCTGTCCTGGGACATGAGCAACCAGCGCGCTAATTGCTGATCCACGGAATGGAGGCGGTTGCATGCGGCAATCTGAATCGACTGAACCGCTAAATCCTGGGAATATTGCGATAGCAATTTCCGCAGGACCGGACCGCTCTGTAAAACGGTTTTAAATTGTCTGACGCCGATCTTATATCCGCTGGCATCGATTTGAATCACGGCCCGGACGGGGCTGGTTTCATAATCCACCAGCGCGGGGATGCCGACGAAGCCTTCCCTTCCTGTCAGTCCGACTTCAACGCTTCGGCCATCCGTCATGACATGAATAATGGAAGCGACGCCCTTATTCAAGAAATAGCAATGTTCAATTGGCGTTCCCGGTTCCAGCAGAATGGTTCGGGACGGAAAAGCGCACAGTTCCATCTTTGCAAACGCGGCATTGAATTCCGAACGGGGAAGTTGGAGTAAAATTTCGTTTTCGACGCTCGGCTTTTGCGCGGCGGATGTCGGGCGATCAAGGGACATAGTCGAGCCGTTGCCACGGCGATTACCTGCCATCCTGCAGACTCCAAGTCAAACAAATTTGCCTGTTCGTGAAAAGCGCAAGGCATTCCGCGTGGGCGGTTAATTGGCGTCTCTACCTTACTCTTTTCTATCGGTTGTCGCTAGCTGCATTTGTTAATCACGGACGGGAACTCGATTCCGTTTGACAGATTTGTACGGTGGCGTACACTAGCATGGGCGGGATCCTGTCGAGTCAGGCGGTTGGAGAAAAACAGTTTCAATGCGTAAGCCGACAAATAAAACGCAGACATCAGGAAGGCCGGAGTGGGCCGCGATGATCGCGCGCCTGCGCAGACGCCTCAACATGAACCAATCGGCTTTCGGGCACGAGGTGCATTCTTCCGCCATGGGCGTTTCCCGTTGGGAGCGCGGCGCGCAGGAACCCTCTTCGCACAGCTACATTGAACTGGGAAATCTTTCCGGCGATCCGGACTGCTGGTTTTTCTGGGGACGCGCGGGATTAAGCAGCGAAGATTTGATGCGCGTGATGCCGAAGCTGCGCAAGCGATATCAGGAGAACAAGGCCGGGACCATTCAAATCGTGCATGCGGGAGCAGCCGGCAAAACACTAGAGAAGACTCAACTGGTTGCAATCCCACTGCTGAAGATTGTAGCGGCGACCAATGGGGAAAAGGGTTCCGACGCACCCGTCTTCAACGACGCCCCCGTGGAAAGCATGATTGCGGCCCCTAAAGAATGGTGCCCGAGTCCTGCCTCCACTTTCAGTTTGCGGGTCCACGGCAACTCGATGAGTCCGTTAATTTACGATGGCTACATACTGGTGGTGGATTCATCGCAAACCAGTCGCGCCGCGCTCAACAATAAGGTGGTCATTGCTTGGCACAAGGATTTCGGATTAACCGTGTCGCGCTTCCGGCGATATGACCACACCGAAGTGCTGCAGCCCGAGAATCGTGAGTACGACTCGGTCACACTGGACCGCTCGAATAAATGGAAGATCATCGCCACCGTTCTGTGGTGGATTGGAAAAGCGCCGTAGCGATCCCGCGCGGAAGTTCAGAGAATTGAGTTCACGAACGAAGATTTAATTTTTTGTTGAGATCCAGCGAGGCGACAAAAAACCGCGGCAAACTAAGACGGTGCAGGCGAGCGGACGATGGGCGTTAGATCCAGAATATGATTCAACAACACTTCAATCTGATCCGTTTTTGAAACCACCGCTCGAATTCCCACCGCAAGAGCCTGTTTTTCCGAAACAACATCCTTGTGCAATGTAAATAGAATGATCGGAGCTTGCGGCGCCATATTGTGCAAGACGGGAGCCGCATCCAGTCCATTCATGATCGGCATGCTTACATCTAAAACGATTACGTCCGGCTTAGCGTCGCGCACGTGATCGATGGCATCCCGCCCATTGATTGCTTCCGTAAAGGCCACTTGGTCGAGTCGCGATTCCAGATACGAACGGACCAGCCTCCGGACCGCTGGGCTATCGTCAACAATTAAAATTGATTTAGGCATTGGCCCTCCGTAGGACGCAGCCAATGCTGACTTATGCCCATGCCCGATAGCGTACTATCCTATTCGCAACTATCAATACCTCAATACCCCTAGCCGAACGAAAAGTTTGCGCATTTTTCAAAATGAAGAGCCCGAAAGGCGAACCGTCGTGCTGACCCACGGAGAATGCGGCATCTTCCGCAGAATGTGCAGGATAGGCCGTCACGATGACTTTTGCGGAGAGCTCTCTACTGGGCCGTGGCGGAATGCACCGGTTCGTTCAGCAAGGCGCGGACTTCGTGGACGAGGTGCTGCCCTGCCGTCGCCTTGGACAGATAGCCGTGGGCGCCGGCGGCAAGAATTTCCTCGACGATCTGTTTTGAGTCATGTACAGAAAATGCCAGGACTTTTATTTTGGGCCGGTGTCGGACGATTTGGCGCAAGACGTCCAGCCCGTTCATGACGGGCATATTAATATCGAGAATCACCAGGTCGGGCGCTTGAGCGAGCGTTTTTTCCAGTGCATCTTTGCCGTCCACGGCCTCGCCGCACACTTCCAGGCCAGGATCGCTTTCAATCATCGTCCTGATTCCCCTGCGAAGCACATCATGGTCATCGGCGATCAAAATGCGCTTGCGCCAGCCATTCGTATCGGCGACGCCTTCCAGGGGGACGGCGTGCGGGTTATCGGGCTCGGATTGCGCATAATCCGACAAGGCTACTGCCTGGTGGCTGCACGCAGGAAGAATCGCGGTGACCAAGGTTCCCCGTCCCGGAGCGGATGCAATTTCCAGCCGTCCAGAAAGCTGACGAAGCCGCTCTTTCATACCCTGAATGCCGACTCCCAAGGCAGTCGCAGCCAGTGTAGACGTGTTCAATTCTTTGGCGATGCCAATTCCCGCATCGCCAATTAGCAACCGAACTTCGTCCGCGTCACAGTTCGCGCGCACAAAAGCCGTCGCACTGCCGGAATAGCGATGCACGTTGACCAGGCTTTCCTGGACCACACGAAACAAGGCGACTTCTGCATCCGGGGCAAGACGCATGAATCCGGAAGGAATGTCCACGGCGGTGCGAATCCCCGTGCGATTTTCAAAGCCCTGCGCGTACCATTCGATTGCTGAGGAGAGTCCCAGCTCGTCGAGCAACGGCGGGTGCAGGAGATAGGATAGGGTACGAATTTCCTTGTTCACGTCGTTGGAAAGCCCGATGGACTCCGAAAGAAGCCGGCTAATTTCCTCATTTTTTGCCGCTGCCTTGATTTTCAGCGCGCTGGAAAGGTTCATGGAGAGCACGGCCAGTTTTTGTCCCGTCACGTCGTGAAGATCACGGGAAATTCTGCGGCGTTCTTCATCCTGAAGACGCAAGAGGCGTCCGGAAAGATTTCTCAGAATATCTTCGCTGGCTTTCAGGGCTTCGTTCGCGCCGGAAAGCTCGGTCATGTCGGTGGCGATCACGCAAATGGTGCGTACGCCGAACTCATGAATGGGGCTGAGGGAAATGCGTACAAGGCGACGCTTGCCGTCTGACGTTGCGAGCGTTACTTCGCCATGCGATTCGTCTTTAAGCGATTCGCCGATGAGGTTACTTAATTTGGCTTGTTCCGTGGGTTCCAGGTATTTCTGCAACGAATTTCCGATGATTGCGTCCGTGGGCATTCCAAACAGCACTCCGAAACTGGCATTGGCATAAAGGACTGTGCCGTCTTCGTCCAGCGTTGCCGCGCCTTCGTTCATGGTCTCGACCAGCACACGGTAGGGGTGCTCGGCGCCCTGCAGGGTAAAAACCTGGTCGCCCTCAATGCCGTTTACGACGACGGCATCCACTCTTCCGCGCTTGATCGCGAGGAAAGTTTCCTCAAGCTCATGCACACGCGTCCGCAATTTTTTAATCTGCTTTGCGGCCGGCTTTCTGTTTTTACTGGAGGATTTCACTGGCATTTCTATTCCTTTAGTTTCTATTCCTTTAGATCGAGTCCGAGTAAAACTTCACGCTTGTCCGAAAGATCTCCCACCAATCTCCTCAAGGGCAGCGGTAGCCTCTTGATCAAGGTGGGGGCTGCAACGACATGAGCTTCTTTTGCCAGCTCCGGGTGTTGATACAGGTCAATGATTTGCAATTCAAATCTTCCCTCAAGATATTCATCGCACACGCCACGAAGATTGCGGATTGAGGCTGCGGAACGCGGCGTCTGCCCTGTCACATAAAGTCGAAGGGAGTACACCTTGCGCGGAGCCGGTTTCTTTTTTGTTTTGCGGCGTGTCTTCTTCGGTACGGCCCTCGTCATGCTTTGGCCCCTAGGCGCCGTTCAGAGGGTCGCTGCGAGGCCTTTGCGCCATCCTGTTCTGTTCCCCGAAGATCCAAGCCTACGAGCACTCGGTCCACATTGGATAAATCGCCGATGATTTTCCGAATTGGAACCGGCAGGTTGCGCACTAGAGTCGGTATGGCAAGAATCTGATCGCCCTGCGCCAGTTGCGGATTCTTGGCCAAGTCGATGACCTCCAGCTTGTACTTCCCTTCCAGATGCTCCGCGCAAATTCGCTTCAAATTACTGAGCGCAGCCAGCGACCGGGGAGTCTGCCCGGCGACGTACAAGCGGAGTTGCATAAAGTTGTCATTGTCCGCCACTACTTTACCGTTGGATTTGGCGCGCTTCTTCACTTTGAATCTCCCAGGGCTCTCGCCGGTTCCAGCGAGTTGCCGAGACTGGAATCACCCAGCCGAACACGATTCATCTCTACCCGTTCCAATTCCAGCTGCTTTTCGCTCAACAGCTCCTGCTTGATGGAATTTTCCAATTCCAATTCCTCGGCAGCGAACTCCAGATTCAGCGATTTTATTTGAGCGTCCAGCGCGCTTCGTTTTCTTTCGAGGGCTTCCTGTTTCTTTTCAATTTCTCTCGCACGTAGCAGGGCTTCTGCCTTTTCCCTGGCTTCCTGAGCCAGGCGGGAAGACCCTGTCAGCACCATACCGGACCCAATATATGGCGCAATCAGGCGAATCCCCTCTTTGGTCATTACAAATTCGCGTATCTGATTGGAATGAGCCATACCTCGCGACTTTAAAACGTAAACACAGCGGTTTCGTTCTCCGTTCAATTCCATGTCACGGCAAAGGATCCAGGTGTCGGTCAAGGAGGAAATTCCAATGTCCGTTTGCTCGGCCTTTTCACCGTCCGTATTCAGGTTTGTGAAAAAGCAAGTAATGCTCCGCGCTTTCAGATAATCCATCAAACGGACGAGCATGGAATAGACTTCTTTTTGCTGACTGCCGGTGACGAGGTTGGTGATGGGGTCGATCACCACATGCTGGGGCTTAACGCTCTCAATCAGTTTGTGGATGCGCAGAAGGTGAAGTTCAATCCCGTACTGACTCGGCCGCCAGGCTTCGTGCGTGAGAAGCCCTTGATCGCGCCATTGCTTCAAGTCGATCCCCACAGATTCCATATTTCGCGCGACTTGCTCCACCGATTCTTCGAAGCCCACATACAGGCATCGCTCGCCGCGCTGGCACGCCGCATTGACAAAGCTAGAGGCCATGGTCGTCTTGCCGCTGCCGGCCGTGCCGCTAATCAACACGCTGGAGCCCCGGAAAAATCCCTCTCCACCGAGCATTTCGTCCAGGTCCGGAATTCCTGTCGAAACGCGCTCGTTCGAAACATTGTGACGCAATTCCAAGGAGGTGACCGGCAGCACGGAGATGCCCTGACTGTCGATCAGGAAAGGATATTCGTCCGCGCCGTGGCTCGTGCCGCGGTATTTCACAATGCGCAGGCGGCGCGTGGAAATCTGATCGCGCACGCGATGATCCAAAAGGATCACACAGTCGGAAACGTATTCTTCCAGGCCGTGGCGGGTCAGCATGTTCTCGCCCTTTTCCGCGGTGATGACGGTTGTCAGGTTACGCTCCTTCAGCCAGCGAAACAGGCGGCGCAATTCCGCGCGCAGAACGCCCTCATTCGAGAATCCGGAGAATAACGCCTCCAGCGTGTCCAGACAAACTCGCTTGGCTCCCACCGTGTCGACGGCGTGTTGCAGGCGAATAAATAAACCTTCGAGGTCGTAATCTCCAGTCTCTTGAATCTCGCTGGGTTCGACGTAAACGAAATCGAGATATAGTTTTTTCTGATCGACTAATTTTCTTACAGCGAAGCCGAGCGATGCGACGTTACGCTCCATTTCCTGAGGCGTCTCTTCGAACGCGATAAGGACGCCCGGCTCATTGAATTCCTGAACGCCGCGAATCAGAAATTCCATGGCCAGCATGGTCTTGCCGCAGCCAGGTCCACCGCAAACAATCGTCGTGCGCCCGCGCGGCAGTCCTCCGTTACTAATCTCATCCAGACCGACGATGCCAGTCGGCGCCTTGGGGAGCTGCAAATTGAGATGTTCTCCATTGAGCGGAACATCTAATTCGAGGGCTTTTTGACGTTTTGGCAACGGAACCTCTCATTTCATTGAGTTTAGGTGGAACGCTCGTTCGACCGGTGGCGTATTTTTCCTTACTGAGACACCGGCTCGGATGGAGCTGAGATATGAAAATTGGATTGTCACGTTGCTCGGTAGCTTATATAGCCTATTGGACTAAGGTGGATATACAGTATTCCCCGTAGATAGAAATTAAATAAAACTGTAGTGGATTTCCCTGGGCTTGCTCGGGCCTACTGTGAAGGCAGGCTCGCCCGGATCACGCTAATTAAATAGTCTGGCTTGATAGGCTTGGCAAGAATATCAAACACATGGCCGGATTTTCTGGCGTCTTCCAGCAAATTGACCGTAGCCGCCTGCCCGGAGAACAGAATAATTTTGCAGTTCGGGACGATCTCGCGGATCTTGATCCCGGTTTCGATTCCATTCAAGCCGGGCATCATCACGTCGCTCAGGACGACAGCAGGGCGCACGGTTTTCGCCAGCTCGACTGCCGAATCTCCGGAAGAAACGGAAATCGCGTCAAAGCCCTCGCTCTTGAGAATCTCCACCACCGTTTCGGCAATCAGGGCTTCATCATCGATCACGATAATTTTGGGCTCATGATCGAACCCTGACGAGCCGCGCTCGTTAGCGAACACATCTCGACAGTCGTGGACGCGGTTCGGATCTCCGAATGCCGGGAAAGACGAATAATCAAAAATTTGCGGATTGTGAATCATAGAATCTCCGTTATGTCTCTTCCCGTCGAACGCAACATTCTAATTCTTCAACGCCTGTTCGGGCAAGAAGA
>Ga0075522_10004346_pt1 | contig 10116 bp, 7 predicted proteins | sample NGEPerA_FD_74796 | JGI IMG/M metagenome (GOLD analysis project Ga0075522, IMG submission 74796) | Arctic peat soil microbial communities from the Barrow Environmental Observatory site, Barrow, Alaska, USA - NGEE PermafrostL2-A | ecosystem: Environmental > Terrestrial > Soil > Wetlands > Peat ...
GCCGACCGGCTGGAAGCGGCGCTCGGCCGTCGCCTGGATCGCATCAATCGCCAGTTAGAGCGCCTGGAGCGACACGCTGCCATCTCAAACGAAACCCTCGCGCTGTTCGTGCGGTTTTGGCTGACCCACACGCCCCCGCTGCCTGACACGGCGCTGTCCGCTGCCCAAGCTAAAGGGCGCGAGCGCTACGAGGGATTTGTCGAGGCACTCGGCCGGCGGCTTGCCCGCGGCACGACATTCGCCGACGAGATCACGCGCGACTTTGCGGGATCGAGCCGCACAACAGACGATAGCCCAACAAGCTCCGAACAGTCCTGACTTTGCCCGTCACGCGCGCCGCGACGAGCGCCAGTCCCCCGACCAATTCTGCAAACACCAGACCACCGCGCAGTTAGTGACTCTAATCGCCGCGTGACCAATGGTTAGCAAACGCAGCGTGTAGCGCATCTAGCGATGAAGCGTGGGCCGTCAGTGGATTTCAGCGGCTATTAGCAACGGCACGTGAAGATCGCTTAGGCTGAGGCAAGTGGAACTCAAGAAAATAAACGCGAGGCGATCCTTGTGGGCAATAATATGCCTCTTTGCTGGTTATGAAGAAGCGACCACCCTCCGGTCGGGCCAACAAAAATTCGTCGGCCACTTTGTCTAATATTTTCGAAGAACCCCTGAGATTTTTCCGGTTACCGGGTTGGTGGTAACCACGTGTCATTTTTGGCCATATTTCACCGTACAAAGTGGCACTAAAAGAGCAGTGCTGCAATTCTTCAAAATCCTTCAAATTTCTTTTCATTATCCGCATGGGTTTCATTGCGTTCCCTATCAGCCGGTATTTGCCAGATGCAAACGCCTTTGCTACGCGCTATGCATTCCACCTTATCACGCCGTGCCCGCATCCGAAGCGTCTGGACAACGCGGAGCCTCACCGCGTCGGTAGAATTGTTGCGAGCTTTCTGACCCTCCCGGTTATTGCGCGGGGATCAACAAGATACTCGTCTTCATATTCAGATCCGCTTGCCGGGTCTGTTTTACGCGTCGATATGAAGTCGCCCATTCTGGCGACAATCATTTCGGGGGAGGCGTCCAATTCCAACACCACGCCCGGTGCGTCGCGCAAGCCAGCGAATTGTTCTGCTATAGGAACTCGGCCCGACCAGGCTATCCCAAATATTCCACCTTCATAACGAGCAAGGCTTTGACCACGGTAAAGCTTGAGTGGGGCACCCCGGTAAGCAGGAGCAAAGTGTCTAATCAAGTCAGTAAACTGCGCTAGGTTATCCCCAAGGGCGCGGGGGATGGACCAAAGGCCCCAAGTGTTCCAGAGTGATAGGAGGGCCATTAATTTTTGGATGTTGGGCCTACGACCTTTTGCGCAGGCTTCTAGGGCCTCAGACAGGCACCCGAGGCGTTTGAGAACCTCATACGCCGCGTCAATGCCTTTCTTATCGCAACGAGCAACATACCAAGCGAAGCGGCGGATCGCTTCCTCTTCGCCCCACGTTTTGGTGTTTAACTGTCGCTTGGCGATATCTACGGGCAGGACTAGTTCTCCCGTCTTCTCACCAGAAGGGGCAATGAAGGAAATTCTAATCTCTTTGATGCGTGACTTTCGAGGCATGGGTTGAGTTTAGCAGTTCGCCCGACGGCCTTGAAACTAACGTATGTTTCCCACGAAATAGACCGGCCATCCCGGTTGCGCCGTCAGTATTTGATGCGGTCGAAATCCTTCACCCGTCAGCAATGCGATTATGGGGGAATTTTCCGGTCGGGCTTTTGCTATGACGCCCCCGCCGGGATAGCGCTTCAGAATAGAACCAATTGCATGTCGAACAAGCGCACGCCCGACACCCGCGCGCTGGAAGTCCGGCGCTGTCACCAAATAGAATATCTCGTACACACGCATGACCATCACGCCCGCAACTTTATCGTCGATGGTCGCGAGCCAGACTTCCCTTTTTTTGCATTGATCTCGAACCCATGCACGGTACTTGTCAGTCTCAAAGTTACATGTAAGCGGGATTTCATCTTTGGCCGCCAACAGAACTGCATGCACAGCGTCGGCATCAGCAACCAACGCGCGCCGAATTTTTATGGCGCGATCCATTCCTATTTATTTTTCCTGCTATTGACCGCAGATAGTATGTTCCTATTTTGTTCTCATCGTCAAGATGGGAGGTAAGGGCATGTACGTTGTGTTCGCCGAAGAGCTTGAGGACGCCGCTGACGCCAAGAGCCATATCGTCCCAACTTTGGAACAGGCCTTCGCCCAGATTGCCTGTCGGTGCGGGCTTTCCTACCATTTCGAACAAGAACAGGAGGGATGGCGGCTGGTTTTCACGGACGTTGAGCGGCCCGAGTGCAGCCCGGAGCCTATCCACACCGACTACAAGCGCCCGCGCGACGCCAAGCATGACCTGATCGCCCAGGCCGTGAACGGGCGGCTCGGGGGGCATGTTGCGGTCAGCCTTCACGAATTCGAGAATCGCCGCCGGACCACCGCGCAATAGAAGGTGTTTCGTGGCTATGGTCGCCTGCTTCAGCCAGTGGCCACGAGTGTCCTAAGTCAGTTGTCATTTGGGACAGGACCCGACATTTTAGCTGTTGGCGCGGGCGTAACGCGATGAATCGGCCGGTCACTACCAACTGCTACAAAATTGGGAATATGGTGAACTGCATGACAAATTGAAGGCAGGGGATCGCGGTTGAACATCGCTGAAATTGAAATGCAACTCGCCGAATTGGTCAGAGAACCCTTTGACCGGAGCGGGTTCGCGTTTCGTCTGCTCGAAATCTACAACGCCCCTAAATCCACACTCACAAAGCTGCGCAAGGGAACGCAGAACAAGGGCGAGCAGCAAGGCGATGTGCTGTGGGCACGCAAAATGTACTTCCGGCGCGCCGAAGAAGGCCAGACTGCCCAAACGCTCGATGCCCTTAAGAATGCCAAAGCCACTAAGAGCCAGAAACCCCGTTTCTTGATCGCGACAGATGGCCGTGAAGTGTCGGCCCTCGATACCAAGGCTGATGACCCGCTCCACTGCGACTTCGCCGAGCTGAACGATCATTTTGACTTCTTTCTACCCCTCGCGGGTATCGACAAGTATGAGGCGGTCAAGGAGAACCCCGCCGATATAAAAGCCACCGGCCGCCTAGCCAAGCTTCACGATGAGATCGTCCACCAAAACCCGGACTGGACCACGGACGAGAAGCGTCACGCCCTGAATCAATTCATGACACGCATCCTCTTCTGCATGTTCGCGGAGGATACGGGTAGCTTCGCGACGGACCTCTTCATCAAGACAATCACAGAGTTCGGCGGTGATGACGGCCAGCACCTCCAATCGCTACTTAGACAGATCTTCGACGTGATGAATGTTCCCGAAAAAGAACGCGGTGACATGCCCGCGCATATTCGTTTGTTTCCGTACGTCAATGGCGGCCTGTTCGCCGATCAAACAGAGGTTCCCGTCTTCAACAAGCGCGCAAAGCGCATCTTGATCGACGCCGCGCGGCTCAACTGGAGCGAAATCAACCCTGATATTTTCGGCTCCATGATCCAGGCCATCGTGCATCCCGATATGCGCGGCGATCTCGGCTTGCACTACACCTCCGTGCCGAACATCATGAAGGTGCTTCAGCCGCTCTTCCTGATGTCGCTAGAGGAAGAATTCGCGCAGGCGCAGGGGCACCGCGAGGAGCGCTCACGGCTCAATAAGCTGCTGACGCGCATCTCCAAAATCCGCGTCTTCGACCCGGCCTGCGGCTCAGGCAACTTCCTAATCATCGCCTATCGCGAGCTGCGCACGATAGAAATGCGTATATTCAAACAGATTGAGGAGCTGGAGGGCGGCCAACGCTCCCGTCACTGGAGCGGAGTGAAGCTCTCCAACTTCTTCGGCATCGAGCTAGCAGACTTCGCAGCGGAGACCGCCAAGCTCTCGCTCTGGATTGCCGAGTATCAGATGAACCAGCGTTTTAAAGGCCTGTTCGGCGAGGCCCCGCCGAACTTCCCTCTCGCGGATGGCGGCCGCATTGTCTGCGACAACGCACTGCGCCGCGACTGGCTCGAAATTTGCCAGCTACCGACCAAGATCGTCCAAAAACAGAAAGTGTTCGACCTCGCAACGATCGCGCCGGTCCATGCGACTGAGGAGGTCATCGACCAAGAAATAGAAACGTACCTTGTAGGGAATCCTCCCTTCGGAGGCGCACGGGAACAGACACCACAGCAAAAATCCGATCTTCGTTTCGCTATGTCCAAATTCGACGGGGTCAACAGTCTTGACTATGTCTGCGGATGGTTTTCGCTTGCGGCGCGATACATCCGGGAATGTTCCGGTCGGGCTGCCTTCGTTGCTACCAGCTCAATCTGTCAAGGACAATCGATATCACTCTTTTGGAAGCCGATTTTAGAGACGAACGAAATTGAGATATTTTTTGCTTACGAGCCTTTTAAGTGGAAAAATAACGCAAAGAACAACGCAGCCGTCTCTTGCGTCATCGTTGGCATTCGATTGTTAGACGCGCAGCCAAAATATCTTTTCGACGAGAACAAGCGAAGGCTCGTTAAAAACATATCTCCCTATCTTACAGATAACCCAAATGTTTTTGTGGAGAAAATTCACACGACACCGGGAGACAGATCTCCGCTTGTCTTGGGAAACCAAGCTATCGATGGGGGGCATCTAATTTTTAGTCAGGAAGAAATGAATCATATCGTAGCACGAGACGCGTCGTCGCGGAGATACATGAGACCCCTGCATGGAGCTGACGATTTTCTAAAGGGGAAGAGCCGGTTTTGTCTGTGGATTCGGGAAGCTAATCTCGCAGAGGCGATGCAGAGCCCGGACATCGCGGCACGCGTAAAGAAAGTTCAGCGCTACCGTGAGGCAGGCGGTGAGGTGGCTCGGAGCTTGGTCGATATACCCTATCGCTTTCGATATGTGCATGAAGCCAATGATGCAATGATTGTCGTACCGCGAACTTCATCTGAGAATAGAGAATATATACCCGTCGGATTGCTCGATTCCGAAGCCATTGTTACTGATGCTATCCAGGTAATCTATGATCCAGCGATGTACATATTTTCCATTCTCTCATCACGGCTACATTTGAGTTGGGCAAGAGCCGTATGCGGGCAACTCGAAACACGACTCAGGTATTCAAACACTCTCGCGTACAACACGTTTCCAATCCCGCCTCTTTCAAACGATCAAAAATCCCAACTGGAAACGCTGGCGTGGGCTCTAATCTCAACTCGGGAGGCTCACCCGGGGAAAACTATCGAGTGGTTATACGACGCCTCTACCATGCCGTCAGACCTTAGAGCTGCCCACGGCGAGATTGATGACTCTTTGGAGAAAATCTATATCGGCCGTCGGTTCAGAAGTGACACCGAGCGATTGGAGTATTTATTCAAGATGTATGGAGAAATGACCGCCGGGAAGGAGAAGGAGGCCGCCAATGCCTGATTTTGTGCAAGTGGTCTACGGTCAAACCGGCGCAAGCCAAAAGCCCGACGCGATGGGAATGCGCGACATGCAGGCGCGAGTCTATTCCGAGCGCGGCTCACAGTACCTCCTTGTGAAGGCGCCACCCGCGTCCGGCAAGTCGCGTGCCCTAATGTTCATCGGTCTGGATAAGCTGCAAAATCAGGGTATCCGCAAAGTGATCGTAGCAGTTCCCGAGCGTTCTATCGGCGCTTCCTTCAGGTCCACCAAACTAAGCGAGCACGGCTTCTTTCGCGACTGGGTCGTTGATGACCAATGGAACCTCTGCACTCCTGGAGGGGATGAAGGCAAGGTGGGCAGATTCCAGGCGTTCATGGCAAGTGACGCTAAGGTCATGGTGTGCACGCATGCGACGCTGCGCTTCGCATATGACAAAATCGGCGCGGAGCCATTCGCAAATTGTCTGTTGGCGATTGATGAGTTCCATCACGCGTCAGCCGATGCCGACAGCCGCCTAGGCGAGGTTGTGCGCGGATTGATGGCAGATGGCCGCTCTCATATTGTCGCAATGACAGGCAGCTACTTTCGTGGCGACAGCATTCCGGTATTGCGACCTGAGGACGAAGAGAAATTTACGCGGGTCAGTTACACATATTACGAACAGCTCAACGGCTACACGTACCTCAAGAGCCTTGGGATTGGTTATCACTTTTATCGCGGGCGTTATCTTGACGCGATAATGGAAGTACTCGATCCAGACAAGAAGACGATCATTCACATCCCGAATGTCAACGCGGCCGAGAGCACCAAAGAGAAGTTTGTCGAAGTGGACCGCATCCTTGACCATTTGGGCGACGTGATCGACACCGACACTGAAACCGGCCTTCATCACGTTCGCCATAAGAGCGGAAAAGTCCTCAAAGTGGCTGACCTGGTTGAGGATGACGCGAAGACCCGTGATCGTGTGATGGAGACACTGCGCAATATTTCCGGGCGGGATGATGTGGACATCATCATCGCCCTGGGCATGGCAAAGGAAGGTTTTGACTGGCCATATTGCGAGCACGCACTCACAGTCGGCTATCGCGGCTCGCTTGTAGAGATAATCCAGATCATCGGCCGCGCAACGCGCGATAGCCCAGGCAAGTCTCATGCGCAGTTCACGAACCTGATCGCAGAACCAGACGCGAGTGCCGATAACGTCGCCGATGCAGTCAACAACATGCTCAAGGCCATCGCCGCTTCGTTGCTGATGGAGCAGGTTCTCGCACCGAATTTCAAATTCAAGACAAGATCGTCGGACGATGACATGGACGGCTCGTCCAAGATCGTCGATATCGACCACACTCAGTGTGAGACGACGATTGCGATCAAAGGGTTTGCGGAACCCAGCACTCAGCGTGTGCGGCAGATACTTCAAAGCGATCTTGTCGATCTAACGGCCTCAGTCATGCAGGACGAACGGGTGCTGCGCGCTGCCATGAATCCCGAGGAAATTCCACCTGAAGTCGTGACGCAGGTTTACGTCCCCAAAGTGATCGAAACAAAATACCCCGATCTGACGCCACAGGAGGTCGAGGAGGTGCGCCAGCACGTCGTTGCTAACGCAGCATTCAAGGCGACCAGCAACGGGGGGATGCCTGAGGTGAAGAACAACCTCATCAAGATGGCAGACAAACTCGTCAACGTGAAAGACCTCGACATCGATCTGATCGACAGTATCAACCCATTCCAACTTGCTTATGCGATCATGTCAAAGTCGGTAGACGCGGAGACTCTCAGGCGCATTCACGGTGCGATTACGTCTAAGCGCATTCAGATGTCGGAAGAGGAAGCGACCGCCCTTTATCCCCGCATCAAAGAGTTCAAACAGACCCACGGGCGCGAACCGAGCCTTGTTGCGCAAAACCCGATGGAGCGCCGCATGGCCGAGGCCCTTGAATGGCTTCGAAACAAAAAACGCGAGCGCCTGCGGGCACAGCAATCGACTTGAGGCTGCGATGCCGCGACAGACACTCGATGACATTTTTGGTGACGATGATGACCTGCTAAACGTGAAGGCGGCGAGCAACTCCGCATCGACCGAGCATCAGCGCGTGATCGATAGTTTTGAGGAGATCAACCGTTTTGTCGATCGTTTCAAGCGAAAGCCTGGCGAAGGTGTTAAGCCGTCTGTCTCCGAGCGCGGACTTCAGATAAAACTCAATGCTCTGCTGAACGATCAGTCATTGCGGGAGGTGTTACTCCCTCAAGACCGGCACGGGATGATGGCTGCAGAAGCGCCAATCGTTCGGAAGTCGCTCGACGATATTCTGGAAGACGACGACCTGCTCACTACACCTCAGGATGATATTTTCGACCTGGTTCATGTTCGTCCTCCGGCGGCTAAACCGGACGAAGTAGCCGAGCGACAGGTCTGTGCGGATTTCGAGACATTCAAGCCGCTCTTCGATCAATGCGTTTCTGAACTCAGCGACGGCAAACGCAGAGCGATTCCGTTCGCAAATGAGCAGGAGATCAGCGCCGGTGAGTTTTTCATTCTCAATGGCGTAATGGTCTACGTTGCCGAGGTCGGCGAGACGCACACCCGAAACGGTAAGAGGAACGCCCGGTTGCGGCTCATCTTCGACAACGGAACCGAAGGCAACAACCTGCTTCGCTCACTTGCCACCGAACTATACAAAGACACCAGCGGTCGGCGGGTTACTTCAACAGATATGGGGCCGCTCTTTGAGAATCGGGCTCAGGAAGGTGACACCCAGACCGGCATGATCTATGTTGTGAAGAGCCGTTCTCCCGATCCTGAGATTCGCAAGCTCGACGGCCTTCTCCATAAGATTGGCTTCACGGCCGGTAAAATGGAAATTCGCATCCAGAATGCGAAGGATGACCCGACGTTCCTTATGGCTCCCGTCCATCCCGTCGCGACCTATACCCTTTACAACATCAACAAAGTGAAGCTTGAGAACCTCCTGCACAACTTTTTTGCAGAGGCGCGCCTCAATATTGAGATCACCGATCGCTTCGGAAAAAACATAAAGCCCCGTGAATGGTTTTTGTTACCTATCGAAGTGATTTCTGAGGCAATAGCGCGGCTTCGTGATGGGTCGATCACTGAGTACCGATTTGATCCCAAAAGAGCCTTGCTCGTGAAGGTAAAAAAGTAAATGTCTACGGGCTTGGTAACGCTTTGCTCTCCTCCAGCCCGAATTGTTCTCGCCACCGGCGAAGGAGATCCACCGCGCGGGCTTTCCGGGGTTTTGTTATGGGGCGGCACTCCACGGACTAATCCGCCCCACCACACAGCGCGGGCAGTGACGGTTCAACCTCGCATTCAAGAACTCGAAAGCTCTCGCTGAACGGCTATGGCCTCCATTTCTGAACCTGCGTTTAAGGCGCACTTCGCTCCTGAAATAATTGTTCAAAGATGTGGTCTGACCGCCGCTTCCCTGTCTTTCAACGCTAGAGCACGACGCATGCGTCCACCTTGTTGCATTCGGCCAAATCTGGCTCTTTCTACTCGACCTCGATGAACGCCGCTGTAGCGGCAAATACGGGGTCCGATGTGAGTGTTGCTCCTTTTCGTTCCGAAGCTTTCGTTCGCGGCGCACGGATGCTGCGCACAGCGCTTGGTCCTGCCATCGGGGCCTATCTCGAAGATCCCAGCATCGTCGAGGTGATGCTTAATCCCGATGGGCGACTGTGGATCGACCGTCTGTCGGGCGGGCTGGAAGACACAGGATACCGGATCACGCCCGCCGACGCCGAGCGCATCATCCGGCTGGTCGCCCACCATGTCGGCGCCGAGGTGCATCCCGGAGCGCCCCGCGTCTCTGCCGAACTGCCCGAAAGCGGCGAGCGATTTGAAGGCCTGATTCCCCCCGTCGTGGTGGCGCCTTGTTTCGCCATCCGCCGCGCCGCGGTCGCCGTGTTCACGCTAGACGACTATGTGAAGGCGGGAATCATGTCGGGCAACCAGGCCGGACTGCTCTGCATCGCCGTCCGCGACCGCAAGAACATCCTAGTCGCCGGCGGTACCTCCACCGGCAAAACGACGCTGGTCAATGCGCTTCTGGCCGAGGTAGCCAAGACCGGCGACCGCGTCGTGCTCATCGAGGATACGCGTGAGCTCCAATGCACAGCCCCCAACTTGGTGGCACTGCGTACCAAAGATGGTGCGGCATCACTGTCCGATCTCGTTCGGTCTTCGTTGCGCCTTCGGCCCGACCGCATTCCCATCGGCGAGGTGCGTGGTTCCGAGGCTCTCGACCTCCTCAAGGCCTGGGGCACTGGGCATCCGGGCGGTGTCGGGACCCTCCATGCCGGCTCGGCCATCGGCGCGGTGCGCCGCCTGGAACAACTTATCCAGGAAGCCGTCGTCACAGTTCCGCGTGCCCTTATCGCCGAGACCATCGATCTCATTGCGGTCCTGTCCGGGCGCGGAACCGCGCGCCGCCTTGTCGAACTCGCCTGCATCAACGGCCTCGATGCCAACGGCGACTACGTCCTCATCCCAGCAGGAGACTTCTGATGCACCTTCACACCCTGATGGCGCGCCCCCTCTCGCTCAACAACTGGATCAACATCGCATTGACGATCACCGTCTGCGTGATCCTGACCGCGCCGGCTCACGCCGCGGGCACGAACATGCCTTGGGAGCAGCCGCTCA
>Ga0075522_10004347_pt1 | contig 10115 bp, 8 predicted proteins | sample NGEPerA_FD_74796 | JGI IMG/M metagenome (GOLD analysis project Ga0075522, IMG submission 74796) | Arctic peat soil microbial communities from the Barrow Environmental Observatory site, Barrow, Alaska, USA - NGEE PermafrostL2-A | ecosystem: Environmental > Terrestrial > Soil > Wetlands > Peat ...
GATGGTCTGCCGCTGCCGCAGCGCCACTGGGCGATGCTCGCGATCGGTCTCGCGATCATGATGGCGGTGCTCGACGGCGCGATCGCCAACGTGGCGCTGCCGACGATCGCGCGTGACCTCAAGGCCAGTCCGGCCGATGCGGTATGGGTGGTCAACGCGTACCAGTTGGTGATCACGATCCTGATACTGCCGCTCGCGTCGCTGGGGGAGATCGTCGGCTACCGCCGCATCTACCGCGTCGGTCTGGTGGTGTTCACCGTGTCCTCGCTTGCCTGCGCGCTGTCCGATTCGCTCGTAGTACTGACACTGGCGCGCGTGGTGCAGGGTGTCGGAGCGGCGGGAGTGATGAGCGTCAATTCCGCGCTGGTGCGCTTCATTTATCCGCGCCAGCAACTCGGCCGCGGCATCGGCATCAACGCGCTGGTGGTGGCGGTCTCGGCGGCGATCGGTCCGACCGTTGCCGCCGGAATCCTGTCGGTCGCCACGTGGCCATGGCTGTTCGCGATCAACCTGCCGATCGGAATCGCGACGCTGTTCGCCGCGCGGGCGCTGCCACGCACGCCGCACGCGGCGCGCAGCTTCGATATCTTGAGCGCACTGTTGAATGCGCTGTTCTTTGGCCTGTTGATCGTCGCGATCGACAGCGTCGGCCACGGCGAGCTTGCGCTGTACTCTGTGTTTGCTTTCGTCGGCGCGGGACTCGCGGGTGTGGCGCTGGTCGCGCGCCAGCTGCCGCGGACCTCGCCGCTGCTGCCGGTCGATTTGCTGCGCATTCCGCTATTCGCGCTGTCGATCGCGACCTCGGTGTGCTCGTTCACGGCACAGATGCTGGCCTACATCGCGTTGCCGTTTTATTTCCAGGACGCTCTCGGTCGCGGCGCGGTAGCGACAGGCCTCTTGATTACGCCGTGGCCGGTGGCAACCGCGGTGATGGCGCCGATCGCCGGGCGGCTCGCCGATCGCTACTCGGCGGGGGTCCTCGGTGCCTTGGGCCTGATCGTGTTCGCCGCCGGCCTCGCGCTGCTTGCGATACTGCCAGCGGCGCCGAGTGATGCCGACATCGTCTGGCGCATGGCGCTGTGCGGCGCAGGCTTCGGGCTGTTCCAGTCGCCCAACAACCGCGCCATCATCAGCGCAGCGCCGCACGAGCGCAGCGGCGGTGCGAGCGGGATGCTCGGTACCGCGCGACTTCTGGGCCAGACCTCCGGCGCCGCGCTGATGGCGCTGATGTTCGGCCTCGCCGGCGCGCACGCAACCCTGTGGGCACTGGGCACGGCAGCCGCGATCGCGCTGCTCGCCGCGGTGGTGAGCAGCACGCGGATGTTCGACAAGTGACGTCGTTTGCGGCTACTGCTTTCCAAGCATGGCGTTGCGCGCTAAAGCAAAGCGGTGAGTTGCGGAATGATCTCGAAAAGATCACCGACGAGGCCGTAGTCGGCGATCTGGAATATCGGCGCGTCGGCATCCTTGTTGATTGCAACGATGACTTTGCTGTCCTTCATTCCGGCCAGATGCTGTATCGCACCCGAGATCCCCACGGCGATGTACAAATCCGGCGCTACGATCTTGCCCGTTTGTCCGACCTGGTAGTCGTTGGGCACGTACCCCGCGTCCACGGCTGCGCGCGAAGCGCCCAGCGCGGCATTCAGCTTGGCTGCCAAAGGCTCGAGCATCTTGAAGTTCTCGGCACTTCCCAGCCCGCGGCCGCCCGAGATGACGACGCGGGCACCGGTCAATTCAGGGCGATCCGATTGTGTCAGTTCCTGACCGGTAACCACACTCGCGCCGGGATCCGGCGCAACGGCGACTGCGCGGATCTCCGCGCTGCCGCCATTGTCCGGCGCTGCGGCGAAAGCGGTGGCACGTATGGTGACGACCTTTATCGCATCCGACGAGCGGATCGTCGCCAATGCGTTGCCGGCGTAAATGGGTCGCACGAAAGTATCCGGGCTTTCGACCGAAATAATTTCGGAGATCTGCGCGACGTCGAGCTTGGCAGCCACCCGGGGCATGACGCTCTTCCCGAACCCGGTGGCTGCGGCTACCACGTGCGAATAGGTTCCGGCTGCGATCACGGCCAGCAGTTGAGCAGCAACGGACTCTGCGGTGGGTCGCGCGAAATGGGCTGCGCTCGCGACCAATACCGTGGTTACTCCGGGAACAAGCGATGCGGCGCCGGCTGCACGCTGCACGTCGGCGTCCGCATCGGCGATAAGCACATGAACGTCCGCGCCCATCTGCGACGCGGCCGTAATGGCGTTGCGGGTGGCGGGCAGCAGCTTTGCGCCTTCCTGTGCACCCAGCACCAGCACGCTCATGCAATCACCTTGACTTCACCGAGCACTTTCATGTCAGTCGATCTTGATTCCCGATTCGCGGACCACGCGACGCCAGCGCGCGATCTCGTCGTGGATCTTGGCCTGCAGTTCCGCGGGCGTGCTCACGGCAGGTTCCGCGCCGTTCTGGGCCAACGTCGCTATCGCCTCGGGTGACGCGAGGATTGCCGCGATACCGTCGTGCAGTTTATCCACGACAGCCGTCGGCGTGCCTTTGGGTGCCATCAGCGCATACCAGCTCGACACTTCGTATCCCGGCACGCCCGATTCCGCGATTGTCGGAATGTCGGGAAACAGTGGCGAGCGCTTGAGCGTCGTCACCGCCAGTGCGCGTACGGCGCCACTCTTGATGTGCGGCGTTGCCGAAATGGCGCTTGCATAGGTCATGTCGATTTGCCCACCCAGCAAGTCGATGAGCGCCTGCCCGCTTCCCTTGTACGGAACATGGACGAGCTGGATTCCCGCCATCGTGTTGAGCAACTCGATCCCGAGGTGCGCAAACGATCCGGTACCCGACGAACCGCAGGTCAGTACCTTGGGCTTGGCCTTCGCGAGCGCGATGAGCTCGGGCATCGTGTGCGCCGCGAGCGCGGGCTTGGCCAGCAGGATGTAAGGCTCCGATGTCAGCTGCCCGATGGGTGCGAATGCCTGCTCCACGTCGTAGCCCACTTTGGTGAACAGCGTGGCGTTGGTGAGCTGCGAACCGGAAACCATCAACAGCGTGTAGCCGTCCGCCGGCGCGTTGGCCCCGAGTCCGAGTGCGATCGTTCCTCCGGCACCGCTGCGGTTTTCGATGATGACCGGCTGGCCCAGCCGCTCCGACAACTTCACGCTGAGCAAGCGTCCGAGGACGTCGCTGCCGCCGCCGGGCTGAAAGCCCACGAGGATGCGCACAGGCCGTTCGGGATAGCTGGGGGTGTCGGCAACTGCGATGGTTGATCCGCTGGCAAGGCCGATGCAAAGCATGGCTGCGCCGCTCCATGCGCGCAGCGCGTGGCGAAACTGTTTCATGGCGTTTCCTCCGTTTATCCTGTTGGTGAATTCAGTGTGATGCACAGTCAAGGAACTCGTTGCCGATCGGCGTCGGTTGCACAGGGCTCCGCTCAACTTTCCGGCTCCAACAACGCATAACGTGCCTCGAGATCGCCCAGCTTGTCCTGACCTTCACCGCCAGGCAGGACGCCCGGCTCGATGTAGGGGCGCCCCGCGCGCTGTTGCAGGAAGCCTTCCCACGCAGCGACGCCGCGCTTCTGAAAGTCTTCCATGAAATCGGAGAGGGCCGCCCACATCACGTGGTGGGTGAACCCGGGATACCACGCGAGGTTGACGCCGAGCGCCAGGTGCTCTTCGAGGGAAAGATAGCGTTCCATTTTTCCCTTCATGAACGAGAAGGGTCCCGTGACGGCGGCGCGTGCGGCGCGGATCTCGTCGATGGAGTGGGGCGATTCGAGCTGCACCCAGTCCGCTCCGCCGACTTCGCGATACGCGCGCAGTCTCTCGATGGCCTCCTGCAGGCCGCCATTGACGGCGTCGCGCGCATAGCACTGCGCCATGACAACGAAATCCGGATCGAGCTCGTCGCGCATGTCGACGGCGGCGCGATAGCGGGCCAGCGCCGCGCCTAGCGGCGCCACTTCAACGCCGGTGGACTGCGTGCGGCGCTTGCCTTCGAGCGGTTGGTCGTCGATTCGTACGCCGGAAATGCCGGCACGAATGCACTCGCGGACCATCCGGCGGATGGCCATGATGCCGCCGTGTCCGGTGTCGCCATCCATGATGACGGGGAATTGAACGGATTGCGCGATCCAGCCGGCAACCTCGACGCACTCCATCATCGTCAGTGCGCCGACGTCGGCAAGACCGGTGTACGAACCGACGACGCCACCGGTGCCCACGAAGCCTGCTTCGCAACCGCTGCGCTCCATGATCCGCGCGTGCGTCGCCGAAGGCGGGTGCATCACCGCCAGCACCCGGTCGGGCCGGGCCATCAGTTGGCGCAAGCGCTGGCTCTTTGCAGACACTTCGACGTCCTCGAAATACAGCCGTGCGCACAAGTATACACAGGAATACCGATGAGGCATAATGAGTCGAACGCCGTGAGCGACAGTTAGCGACATACGTGCACGGGCAAGGGCTCACTCGTTGGAGACATCGCAATGCCGGCAGACAATTACGACGTGGTGGTGGTGGGCGGCGGCAACGCGGCGCTGTGCGCGGCCATCGCGGCCCGCGACGGCGGCGCCGAAGTCCTGGTGCTTGAGCGCGCACCGCACGACAAGCGCGGCGGCAACAGCGCGTACACCGGCGGCGGCTTTCGCATGGTGCATCACGGTGCGGAGGACATCAGGAAGATCGTTCCCGACCTGTCGGACAGCGACATCGCCCGCACCGACTTCGGCACCTACAGCGCCGAGGACTACCTGGACGACCTCGGCCGCATCACCCAGTACTACTGCGACCCGGACCTGGCGGAAGCCATCGTGCGCAACAGCACCGACACCGTGCACTGGATGCGCGAACGTGGCGTCAGCTTCGTGCCCAACTACGGACGCCAGGCGTACAACGTCGAGGGCAAGTTCAAGTTCTATGGCGGCGTCGTCATCTACGCCAACGGTGGCGGGCGTGGCCTGGTGGATACGCTCTACAAGGTGGCGGAGAAGAAGGGCATCACCGTGCGCTATGGCACGCAGGCCAGGCACCTGGTGCAGGGACGCAATGGCGTAGAGGGCGTGCGTGCCGTCGCCGGCGGCGTCGAGGAATCGATTCGCGCGAAAGCCGTGGTGCTCGCCTGCGGCGGGTTTGAAGCGAACCGTGAAATGCGCACACGCTACCTGGGTCCCGGTTGGGACGTAGCCAAGGTGCGGGGAACGCGATTCAATACCGGTGATGGCATCCAGATGGCGCTGGACATCGGCGCGCAATCGTACGGCCAATGGTCGGGGTGCCACTCGGTGGCGTGGGAGCGTTATGCGCCGGATTTCGGTGATGTCGAGAACCCGCATGCCGGCTACCGCCACAGCTACCCGTTGGGCATCATGGTCAACGCCGACGGCAAGCGGTTTGTCGACGAGGGCGCGGATTTCCGCAACTACACGTACGCCAAGTACGGCCGGGTGGTGTTGCAGCAACCGGGCAGCTTCGCCTGGCAGATCTTCGACCAGCAGGTGAAGCCGCTCCTGCGCGACGAGTACAAGCTGCGTGGCGCCACCAAGGTGACTGCGAACACATTCGAAGAGCTCGCCGACCGCCTGCAGGACGTCAATGGCCGGCAGTTGATCGAAATGCTGCAACAGTACAACGCGTCGATTCGCACCGACGTGGCGTTCGATCCGAATATCAAGGACGGACGCTGCACGGTGGGGCTTGAAGTGGACAAGACCAACTGGGCCAACACCATCAGCGTACCGCCGTTCGAAGCCTATTCGGTGGGCTGTGGCATTACGTTCACGTTCGGCGGACTCAAGATCGACACCACGACACACGTGCTGGATATCGAGGATGCAGCCATCCCGGGTCTTTATGCGGCAGGCGAGCTGGTCGGCGGCCTGTTCTATTTCAACTATCCGGGGAGCACCGGACTGATGGCGGGATCGGTGTTCGGACGCATCGCGGGCCGCGAAGCCGCTGCGCATGCGCTGGCTACCAGGACGCCTGCCGTCGAGGCGATCGCATCGTGAATGGCAGCATCGTGCTGATGGGATGTGGAGATGTGGGGCCCATCCACGAGCCGATGGGCGCGTACGCCGCGCTGGTCAAGTCGACGTTGGCCACGGCGGACCTGCGCTTCGGCCAATGCGAGCGTGTGTACTCCACGCGTGGCGTGGTTCTCGCGCGCAACAGCGACAAGCACAGTCGCGTCGATCCGAGCATGGCCTCGATCTTCAGCGAGTGTGGTTTCGACGTCATGTCGGTGGCCAGCAATCACGCGATGGACTGGGGTGCAGAGGCAATGCTGGACACCAACGACGCGCTGCGACGGCGCGGCATCGCCGTAGTGGGCGCGGGTGCCAACCTCGCAGAGGCGCGCAAGCCCGCCATTGTCGAACGCGACGGCGTGCGCGTTGCGTTCCTCGCCTACTGCTCGGTGCTGCACGACGGTTACGCGGCCGAAGCCGACAAGCCCGGCGTGGCGCCGCTGCGCGTGCACACGCGCTACGAAGCGGCGGAGTACCAGCCCGGCATGCCGCCACGTGTCATCACGGAAGCGTATCCGGAGGACCTCGCGGCAGTGATCGCCGACATCAAGGCCGCGCGCGCGTCGGCCGACGTCGTCATCGTTTCGCTGCACTGGGGACTGCACTTCATTCCGAGGGCCATCGCCGATTACCAGCCGGCCGTGGCCGACGCAGTATTCGCGGCGGGCGCCGACCTCGTGCTGGGCCATCATGCACACGTTCCCAAGGCCATCGGCGTCGTGAGGAACAGGACCTGCTTCTACAGCCTCAGCAATTTCATCATGTCGGCACCCGCCGCCAGCGCCGAACGCCACCAGACCTTCATGCACCGCTATGGCGTGACGCTCGATCCGGCGTATCCGCACTTGCCCTACGGCGTGGACGCCAAGCGCAGCCTGATTGCCAAGGCCACGCTCTCCAAGCGTGGAGTCGACCGTGTCTCATTTCTTCCCGTCCTGATCGACCCGCAACTGCGTCCGGAAGTGCTGCGTGGCGGCGATCCCCGTTTCGACGACGCGGTCCGATATATGGAATGGGCATCGGAAGGCCACGCGCATTATTTCCACGTCGATGGCGACGAGGTCATGGTGCGAACGCAGCAGGACGTGAGCTGACCGGTGCGCCGCATCTTCACAAGGAAACGAATATGCCCATAGCGGCATCCGGCAAGAAACCACCGCGCAGTGCTGCGGCCACGGCAACGGCGCAGCATCCGCACGGCTCGCGTAACGAGAGCGTCTACCAGGCGATCCGGTCGGCGATCGAGCGCGGCGACCTGCGGCCGGGCGAGCGCGTGATGGAGCTGGAAATCGGCGCGTCGTTGTCGGTCAGCAGGACCCCGGTGCGCGAAGCGCTGCGGCGGCTGGAAACCGAAGGCATGCTTGAAATCGAGCCGCGCAGCGGGCTGGTGGTCGCGTCACTGAGCCGGCAGGCGGTGATGGAGCTCTATGCGATGCGCGAGCTGCTCGAGGTCACGGCGGCGGGCTTGTGCGCGATGCACGCCACCGAATTCGAAATCGTGGAACTGGGCGAGATGGTGCAGCGCGAGCAACGCTTGGAAGACGCCGATGAGCGAGTCCGCCACAACCGGAGCTTCCACCGTGCGGTGCATCGCGGTGCGCACAACCGTTACCTGACCAAGAGCCTCAACGCGGTCAACGATTCGATGTGGCTGCTCGGGCCGAGCCAGATGCGGCTTCCCCATCGCGCCAAGGCGGCCCGCGTTGAGCACGCGGCGCTGTTCTCGGCCATCCGCGACCGCGACGCCAAGGCCGCCGAAGCCGCGGCAAGGCAGCACGTCCAGGCCGCTCAAAGGGAACGGATGAAGGTGCTGTTCGCCGATCATGTCGAAGTAGCGGAGACCGATTGAGATGGGACTGACGATTGCAGAGAAGCTGTTCTCCCGGCACAACCTCAAGGGAGAAACGGTGCGTGCCGGAGACATGCTCGAGGCGCGCATCGACGGGGCGATGATGCACTACCACGCGTCGGAGCCGATGCACGAAATGGCCGTGCAGGCGGGATTCAAGGACGGCCTGCCGCGTGTGTGGGACGCGGATCGCATCTTCGTGCTCGTCGATCACCACCAGCCGACGCTGTCGCAGAAGCAGGCCGACGAGAACGCGCTCATCCGCAGCGAGGTGGAGCGGCTGGGCATCAAGTGCTTCCACGATTCCGAGCCTGGCATCGCGCACCAGATGATGGCCGACTACGGGCTCATGCGCCCCGGCGAGCTCGTCGTGGGCAACGATTCGCACACCGTTTCCTACGGCGCGCTGAATACCGGCGGCACCGGCATCACCCGCGCCGACATGTTCTACGTGCTGCTGTTCGGCGAACTGTGGTTCCAGGTTCCGCAAACGGTCCGGCTGGTGCTTAATGGCCGGCAACCGGCGTACCCGATCGCCAAGGACATCATTCTTTATCTCGCCGGCAAATATGGCGACGACTTTGCCGGCAGCATGTCGATCGAATACGCGGGAACCCTCGTGCCGCAATTGTCGATCGATAGCCGCATGTGTCTGTCGGCGCACGGCGTCGAGGTCGGCGCAAAGCTTGCGATGTTTCCGTTCGACGACATGACGCGCGAGTTCATGGCGACGCGCACCGACAAGGCGTACGAGCCCATTGCCGCGGACGCGGACGCCGTGTATGAAAAGGAAATCGTGCTCGACGTGGACGAAATGCCGTTCGTCGTCGCACGGCCGCACCAATTCGGCAACGTCTGCGATGTGAACGAAGTTGCCGGCCAAAAGATCAACCAGGCGCAGATCGGCTCCTGCGCGAACGGCCGTTTCGAGGATATCGAAATCGCCGCGCGGATGCTCAAGGGACGCAAGGTGGCCAAGGGCGTGCGCTTCCTGGTTTCGCCCGCATCGCAGCAGGTTTACCTGCAATGCGTGCGTGCCGGACTGATCGAAACGTTGCTGGAGGCCGGCGTACAGGTCATCACACCCGGATGCGGCATATGCCAGCCGCGTGTCGGATTCCTGTCCGACCGTGAGGTCTGCATCACCGCGACCACGCGCAATTTCAAGGGCCGCAAAGGCAGCATGAACGCGGACATTTACCTGGCGGGACCGCTGACCGTCGCGGCTGCCGCGGTGGCCGGTGAAATCATGGATCCAAGGAAGGTGTTCGATGGGATTTGAGATCAATGGCGTGATCCGCGGCCGCGTGTGGAAATTCGGCGACTCCATCGAAACCGACGCGATCAATCCGTACTACCGGTATCCGGCAATGGAAGACCTGAAGCTGCACACGATGGAAGCCTATCGGCCGGAATTCGCAAAAGAGGTGAAGCCCGGCGACGTGCTGGTCGCAGGCCGCAATTTCGGCTGCGGATCGAGCCGGCCGGGCCTCGTCTTGCGCGAAGTGGGGATTGCCGCCATCGTCGTGGAATCGGTCTCGCGACTGTTCCTGCGCAACAGCATTGCACGTGCGATCCCGATATTCATGGCGCCTGGCGTCATGTCGATCGTCGAGGATGGCGAAACGCTCGTGGTGGATTATCCGGAGGCGCGCGTATTCAATCCGGGCTCCGGTGCAGCGGTGGCGTTGCGCAAGTTCCCGCCGCTCATCGAGCAGATTTTCCGCGTGGGCGGATTGCCCGAGTTCGCGCACGCACGTTATCTGCGCGAGCAGGCGCACTGACGCGCAGCTTCGTCGACGCGATGCGACAGGAGGCAAGGTTGATTCGCAAGCCGAGAGGGCGCCGCGTGTTTACCGCCGTGATGGCGGCTGCATGCATGTCGATACCGATCGGCGCGCATGCCGATGCGTATCCCAGTCAATCGGTGCGCATCATTGTCGGCCAGGCGCCGGGCGGCGCCACCGACGTCGTTGCGAGGCTCATTGCGGCGCGCATGACGCAAACGCTGGGTCAAGGCGTAGTCGTGGAAAACAGGACCGGCAACGCGGGCTCGATCGCCGCCGACTACGTGGCCAAGAGCCGTCCTGACGGCTATACGCTGCTGGTGGTGTCGAGCAGTTTTGCGATCAACCCGGCGCTGTCCGCACTTCCGTTCGATGCGCAAAAAGACCTGGCGCCGGTGACACTGCTGGCCGAGGCGCCGTTCGTGCTGGTGGTCAATCCGTCGTTTCC
>Ga0075522_10004350_pt1 | contig 10106 bp, 7 predicted proteins | sample NGEPerA_FD_74796 | JGI IMG/M metagenome (GOLD analysis project Ga0075522, IMG submission 74796) | Arctic peat soil microbial communities from the Barrow Environmental Observatory site, Barrow, Alaska, USA - NGEE PermafrostL2-A | ecosystem: Environmental > Terrestrial > Soil > Wetlands > Peat ...
GTACAGAGCCAATTGCCTCAGCAAAGGCTCGGTCAGCCAGCCGGGCTTGTTGGTGATGACGCCCCACGGAATGCCGTGCGCCTCGAGCTGCGCGAGCACCGATTCGAAGCCGGGAAACAGTCGCGTCTCGACCACCAGATGTTCACGGTACAACTCGAGGAATCGACCCTGCAGCGCCGCCAGGCGCACGCCGTCAGCTCCCGGAAAGGCCGCTCGCAGCAAGGCGGCTGAACCGTGCGAGACGTATTGGCGCAGGTCCGAGTACGGCAATGGCGCCAGCTGCTGCGCGGCGCGCAGCAGATTGACGATGCGAGCCATGTCCGGACCGGTATCGAGCAACGTGCCATCCAGGTCCAGCAATACCGCCGCCAGTGGCGTCGCGGGTTTCAAGCGCCGCTCAACCGGCCAGATGAAAATGCGCCATATAGTTGACGCGGGCATCGGTGCTGATGCGGGCCGAGCGCGTGAACGGATTGAATTCGACGCCGCTGACATCGCGCAGCTGCAATCCGTGCGCGCGGGCCAGCCGCGCCAACTCGGCGGGACGTACCAGGCGCGCGTACTCGTGCGTGCCGCGCGGGATCAGATTGAGCAGGTACTCCGCGCCGACGATCGCGAGCAGAAACGAGCGCAGATTGCGGTTGATGGTGGAGACCACCAGTTCGCCGCCCGGACGCAGCAGCGAGCCGATCGCGGCCAGCAGCAGCGCCGGACTCGGCACGTGCTCGATGAGCTCCATGCAGGTGATCAGATCGAACGGACCGGCGCCGCTTGCAGCCAGCTCTTCGGCGGAACACCGGCGATAGTCGATCTGCAGTTGATTCTCGTGTGCGTGCAGCTTCGCGACCTCTATCATGGCCGGCGCCAGGTCGATGCCGCACACCTGCGCGCCATGGCGCGCCAGAGATTCGGCCAGCAGGCCGCCGCCGCAGCCGATGTCCAGCACACGCCGCTGCGATAGCGCGGCCCGCTGCATGATGTAGTCGATACGCACCGGATTGAGCGCGTGCAAGGGATGAAATGCGCCGCGCGGATCCCAGAATTCGTGCGCCAGCGCATCGAATTTCTGCACCTCGGAAGACAACAGCGCGGCGGCCGTGTGCGAGTTCATGTCAGCAGTATAGCCGGGCGCGCCCGGCGCGCAGCCGCGGCGGCGTTCTAGCCCTGAAAAAGACCACCGCTGTGCTATAATTTTCGGCTAAGAATTCAACTGGCAAAGACCCGAATAGAGTGACTGAAATAGCGCGCGAAGTGGTGTCCGTCAGCCTCGAAGAGGAGATGCGGCAATCCTATCTTGACTATGCGATGAGCGTCATCGTCGGTCGTGCCTTGCCCGACGTCCGCGACGGACTCAAGCCGGTGCACAGGCGCGTGCTGCACGCGATGCGCGAACTCGGCAACGACTATAACCGCGCCTACAAAAAGTCCGCGCGCGTGGTCGGCGATGTAATCGGCAAGTATCACCCGCACGGCGATGTCGCCGTCTATGACACGATCGTGCGCATGGCGCAGCCGTTTTCGATGCGCTATCTGCTGGTGGACGGACAGGGAAATTTTGGCTCGGTGGACGGCGATTCGCCGGCGGCCATGCGCTACACGGAAGTGCGCATGTCGAAGCTGGCGGGAGAGCTGCTGGCCGACATCGACAAGGAGACGGTCGATTTCGCGCCCAATTACGACGAGTCCGAGCACGAGCCCAAGGTGCTGCCGACGCGTGTACCCAACCTGCTGGTCAACGGCTCCTCGGGTATCGCGGTCGGCATGGCGACCAACATACCGCCGCATAACCTGACCGAAATCGTCAACGCCTGCCTGGCGCTGCTCGACGACCCGGCGATCTCGCTGGCCGGACTCATGCAGCACGTGCCGGGACCGGATTTCCCGACTGCCGGGATCATCAACGGCGCCCAGGAAATCGCGACCGCCTATAAGACCGGCCGCGGTCGTCTGTCGATCCGCGCACGTGCGAATTTCGAGGAACTCGACGATCGCGGCCGCCAGGCGATCATCGTTACCGAGCTGCCCTACCAGGTCAACAAGGCGCGGCTGCTGGAGCGCATCGTCGACCTGGTGCGCAACAAGAACATCGACGGCATCTCCGATCTGCGCGACGAGTCCGACAAGGACGGCATGCGCGTGGTGATCGAGCTCAAGCGTGGCGAAGTGGCCGAGATCGTGCTGAACAATCTGTACGCGCAGACGCCGATGGAGACCGTGTTCGGCATCAATATGGTGGCGCTGCTGGACGGGCAGCCGCGGCTGATGTCGTTGCGCGACATGCTCGATGCGTTCCTGCGCCATCGGCGCGAAGTGGTCACGCGCCGCACGATCTTCGATCTGCGCCGCGCGCGTGAACGGGCGCACGTGCTCGAGGGGCTGGCAGTGGCGCTGGCCAACATCGATGCCATTATCGCGCTGATCAAATCCTCGCCCACGCCGGTGGAGGCGCGCGCAGCCATGCTCGCGCGCCTGTGGCCTCCCGGCATCGTTCCGGAGCTGCTGGCGCGCGCCGGCGGTGTATCGACGCGTCCGGAGAGCATCGGCCCCGAGGCCGGGCTGCTCGGCGAGGGCTACCGCTTCAGCGAGCAGCAAGCGCAGGCGGTACTGGACATGCGGCTCAACCGCCTGACCGGTCTCGAGCAGGGCAAGATCGTCGAAGAATTCCAGGGCCTGCTGCGCCAGATCGTCGACCTGTCGGACATCCTGGCGCGCCCCGAGCGCCTGATTGAAGTGGTGCGGCACGAGCTGGTCGAGATTCGTGACACTTACGGCGATGCGCGGCGCACCGAGATCAGCCGCGACCATCTCAATCTCAGCACCGAGGACCTGATCGAGCCGCAGGACGTAGCCGTGACGCTCTCGCACGCAGGCTATGCCAAGGCGCAACCGGTATCCGACTACCAGGCGCAGCGGCGTGGCGGTCGCGGCAAATCGGCCACCGCGGTCAAGGACCAAGACTTCATCGAGAAATTCTTTGTCGCGCACACGCACGACACGCTGCTGTGTTTTTCCAATCGCGGCAAGGTCTATTGGCTGCGGGTGTTCGAGCTGCCGCAGGCCGGACGCGGCTCGCGCGGCAAGCCGATCGTCAATCTGCTGCCGCTTGAGGACGGCGAGAAGATCAATGCCGTGCTGCCGGTCAAGCAATTCGACGAACAGCATCACGTGTTCATGGCCACCAGCAGCGGCACGGTCAAGAAGACTCCGCTGACGGCATTTTCGCGGCCCCGTGCCAGCGGCATCATCGGCCTGGACCTGCGCGGTGATGACACGCTGGTGGCAGTCGCGCTCACCGACGGCACCTGCGACATCCTGCTGTGCACCAGCGGCGGCAAGGCTATTCGCTTCCACGAAGAGGAAGTGCGGCCCATGGGCCGCGAGGCTGCGGGCGTGCGCGGCGTCAGGCTCGGAACCGGGCAGCGGCTGATCGCGCTGCTGGTGCTCGGCGAGGGACATGTGCTCACCGCCTCCGAGAACGGCTACGGCAAACTCACGCCGCTGGATGATTTCCCGAGTCACGGCCGCGGCGGTCAGGGCGTGATCGCACTGCAGACCACGGATCGCAACGGCGCCACCGTGGCGGCGCTGCAGGTGCGCGCTGACCAGGAATTGATGCTGATCAGTTCCACCGGCACGCTGGTGCGCACTCCGGTGGCGGATATATCGGTGGTCGGCCGCAACACTCAGGGCGTGCGGCTGATCCGGCTCGCGGAAGGCGAACGACTGACCGGTGTCGAGCGAGTCGAGGGGCTCGAAGTGGCCGAGGATGCGTCACAGGCCGACAGCGCCGGCAGCTCCTCAGAGGAAATGAGCCCGCTCTAATGTCGAAGGCAGGATGGTCGCGTGCGCGTATTTAATTTTGCGGCGGGCCCGGCGGCGCTGCCGCTGGAAGTATTGCAACAGGTAGGCGATGAACTGAGCGACTGGCACGGCAGCGGCATGTCGGTCATGGAGATCAGCCATCGCAGCAAGGCGTTCCTGGCAGTCGCGCGCGAGGCCGAAGCCGATCTGCGCACGCTGCTGTCGATTCCCGCGGGCTACAGGGTATTGTTCCTGCAGGGCGGTGCGACCGCCCAGTTCTCGGCCATTCCGATGAATCTGGCCGGCAGCGACAGCCGTGTCGACTACGTCAACACCGGATCCTGGTCCAGGAAAGCGCTTGCCGAGGCCGCGCGGTATTGCCACGTCAATGTGGCCGCCGACGCGGGCGGGAACTACACCAGCGTGCCGCCGCAAAGCGCATGGAAGCTCACTCCCGGGGCAGCTTACCTGCACTACACACCCAACGAGACCATTGGCGGGGTTGAATTTCCATTCGTGCCCGCGATCAGCGTGCCGCTGGTGGCGGACATGTCGTCGACGATCCTGTCGCGCCCGATCGAGGTCAGCCGCTTCGGCTTGATCTATGCCGGTGCGCAGAAGAACATCGGACCATCGGGGCTGTGCGTGGTAATCGTGCGCGAGGAGCTGATCGGCCACGCCCGTCCCGGAACGCCGTCAGTCTGGGACTTCAAGGCCATGGCCGATGAAGGCTCCATGCTCAATACGCCGCCGACCTTTGGCTGGTATTTCGCCGGACTGGTGTTCAAATGGCTGCTCAACCAGGGGGGTCTTGCGGCCGTGGCAGATCGCAATCGCGCCAAGGCGCAGCTGCTCTACCGCACCATCGACGAGTCGGGCTTCTACCGCAATCCGGTCGACCCCGGCTGCCGTTCGTGGATGAATGTGCCATTCACGCTGGCGCAGCCGCAGCTCGATCAGAGCTTTCTCAGCGAGGCGCGCGCTGCCGGACTGGCCAATCTCGAGGGCCATCGCTCGGTCGGCGGTATGCGCGCCAGCCTATACAATGCCATGACGCTCGAGGGCGTCACGGCGTTGACCGACTTCATGCGCGAGTTTGCGCGCCGCCACGGCTAGGGTAGCGACGATGGGCTTTCGAATCCTGACATTGAATCAGATCAGCGTGCGCGGGCTGGAACGCCTGCCGCGAGATCAGTACGAGGTCGCCTCGGAGATTGGTCATCCGCACGCGGTGCTGCTGCGATCTGCGGACATGCATGCCATGCCGCTCCCGGCCTCGGTGCTGGCGGTCGCGCGCGCCGGGGCGGGTACCAACAACATCCCGGTGGCGGCACTGTCCAGGCGCGGCGTACCGGTATTCAACGCGCCGGGCGCCAATGCCAATGCGGTCAAGGAGCTGGTTCTGGCCGGACTGTTCCTGGCGGCACGCAACATCTGCCAGGCCTGGGCTTACGCGCGCGAACTCGAGGGCGCCAATGCCGCCATCAACGAGGCAGTCGAGAAGGGCAAGTCGCGCTACCTCGGCTTCGAGCTTCCCGGCCGGACACTGGGTGTGGTCGGGCTGGGCGCAGTCGGTGTCGAGGTGGCGAACAGCGCCGAAGCGCTTGGAATGAAGGTGCTCGGCTACGATCCGCAGATTACCGTGCAGCGCGCCTGGCAGCTGTCTTCCTCGGTGCAGCAGGCGCTATCGCTCGATGACCTGTTCGCGCGCTCCGACATGATCAGCGTGCATGTGCCGTTGCTGGATGCCACCCGCGGACTGGTCAATGCCGCGCGGCTGCGCCTGCTGCGTCCCGGCGGCGTGATCCTGAACTTTGCACGTGCGCCGATCGTGGTGGAAGCCGATGTCGTGGCGGCGCTCGACGCCGGGCATCTGCACGCCTATGTGTGCGATTTCCCGAGCCAGGCCCTGAAGAATCATGCGCGCGCGATCACCTTGCCGCACCTGGGCGCCTCGACCCTGGAGGCCGAGGAGAATTGCGCCATGATGGTCGCCGACACCCTGCGCGAGTATCTCGAGCACGGCAACATCCGCAACTGCGTGAACTTCCCCGAAGCGGTACTGCCGCGCCAGCCCGGTTCGCAGCGCATCGCCATCGCCAACAGCAACGTGCCAAACATGGTCGGACAGATCTCCACCTGTCTGGCCGGTGCCGGACTGAATATCGCTGAACTGCTCAATCGCTCGCGCGGCGAATATGCCTTCACGCTCATCGATGCGGAAGGCGCGGCCGACGAGGTGCTGATAGAGCGGCTGCGCGCGATCGAGGGCGTGCTGTCGGCGCGGCTCGTGCGCCCACCGGAGTGATGCGCATGAGCCCTAAGAAGCAGCGACGCCCGGCGGCCGCAAGGTCGCGGAACCAGGTCAACGCGCCGGCCGGACTCGAGCAGCTCAGGGCGCGCATCGATGAGGTCGATGAGCAGTTGCATCTGCTGTTGAACCAGCGCGCACGGCTGGCGCAGCAGGCGGCCATTTCCAAACATAGCGACGGCCACACGGTGGATTTCTACCGTCCCGAGCGCGAGGCGGAAGTTCTGCGCCGCGCGCTCGAGCGCAATCCCGGGCCGCTGCGCAATGAAGAGGTGGTGCGGCTGTTCCGCGAGATCATGTCGGCCTGTCTGGCGCAGGAACAGCCGCTCAAGGTGGCCTTTCTCGGTCCCGAAGGCACTTTTACGCAGGCGGCGGTGCTGCGGCATTTCGGTCAGTCGGTGCGCGCGCTGGCGCTGTCGACGGTCGATGAGGTGTTCCAGGAGGTGGAATCGGCTAGCGCCGATTTCGGCGTCGTGGCGATCGAGAATTCCAGCGAAGGCACCATCACCAACACACTGGATCGCTTTCTGGCCAGCGCGCTGCACATCTGCGGCGAGATCGAACTGCGCATTCATCACTGCCTCATGGGGAAAATGGATTCACTCGAGCGGGTGCAACGCGTGTGTTCGCATAGCCAGGCGTTGGCGCAATGCCGCGGCTGGCTCAATGAGCACCTGCCCGACTGCGAGCGCGTGCCGGTGGCCAGCAATGCCGAGGGCGCACGGCGCGCGCGCGATGAGCTGGGCACGGCTGCCATTGCCGGCGATACCGCGGCACAGGTGTACGGTCTGAACCTGCTCGCGCGCGAGATCGAGGATCGCTCCGACAACAGCACGCGCTTCCTGGTGCTCGGCCGCAAACTGCTGCGCCCGAGCGGCGCCGACCGTACCACCCTGCTGCTGTCGGCACGCGATACGCAAATACCGGGGGCCCTGCAGCGTCTGCTCGAGCCGCTGGCGCGCTTTGGCATCAGCATGAGTCGCATCGAGTCGCGACCCTCACGGCGGCGCAAGTGGGACTACGTATTCTTTATCGACATCGAAGGCCACGCCGAGGATGCACCGGTGCGCAAGGCGCTGGCAGTGCTCAAGCGCAGGGCCTCGTTGTTCCGCGTGCTCGGTTCCTATCCGCGAGCGCTGCTCTAGCCGCATGAGTCATTACGGGCATCCCGGCCAGCTTGCCGTGGCGGCGGTGCGTGACTTGACGCCCTACGTGCCGGGCAAACCCGCGTCCGAACTGGAACGCGAGCTCGGTATTGAAAGCATCACCAAGCTGGCCTCGAACGAGAATCCCTACGGGCCCAGCCCGCGCTCGCTGGCGGCGATGCGCGCGGCGCTCGAACAGGTCTGGTTGTATCCCGACGGCGCCAGCCATGGTCTGAAGCAGGCCCTGGCGCGTCATCTCGGGGTTGAGGCCGCGGCTCTGACTACCGGCAACGGCTCCAACGATCTGCTGATGCTGCTCGCGCAGGCGTTTTTGACTCCGGGGCACAGCGCCATCTACTCGCAGTATGGGTTCGCGATCTACCCGATCGTGATCCAGGCGGCCGGGGCTCGCGGCATTGAAGTACCGGCACTGGGCCGCGGCAGCCCGATGCCTCTCGGGCACGATCTGCCGGCGATGGGCGACGCCATTGCAGCGGATACGCGCCTGGTGTTCGTGGCCAATCCGAACAACCCCACCGGCACGTGGGCCGGCACCGCGGCGGTCAAGCAACTGCTGGAGCGCGCCCCGTCATCGACGCTGGTGGTGCTGGATGAAGCCTACGTGGAATACGGGCGCGAACGCGGCACGCAGGACGGGGTTGCATGGCTGTCCGAACATCCGAACCTGGTGATCCTGCGCACGTTCTCCAAAGCCTATGGCCTGGCCGGCGCGCGCGTGGGCTACGCCATCTCGCATCCGGAAGTCGCCGAAGTGCTCAACCGCCTGCGGCCAGCGTTCAATGTCAATTCAATTGCCCAGGCGGGCGCGATTGCCGCACTGGAAGACCAGCAGCATATGCGTCATGCGGTGGCGGCCACCATGCAGGAGCTGACCCGCGTGGAGGCGGCGATGGCTCGCCTCGGGTTGTGGTGCGCGCCTTCGGCGTGCAATTTCCTGCTGGTGCACTTTGGCGCACGGGCGGCCCAGGTGTTCGAGCGCTTGCTGCAGGTGGGACTGATTGTGCGACCGGTCGCCGGTTATGGCCTGGGGGAGTATCTGCGCGTGTCGATTGGCTTGCCGCAGGACAACGATCGGTTGCTGCGCGCGCTGCCAGCGGTTTTGCAATGAATGGCGCAACGCTCCGTCACTACCTGGCGCAGCCTGTGCGGGGCGTTGCCGGGGAACTGGCGGTTCCCGGCGACAAATCGATCTCGCACCGCGCGCTCATGCTGGGCGGCATCGCCGAGGGCCGCACGGAAATCGAAGGCTTCCTCGCCAGTGAGGATTGCCTGGCTACGCTGAGCGCATTGCGCGCGCTCGGCGTGCAGATCGAACGGCCGGGCGAATGCCAGGTAAGGGTGTTCGGGGCAGGGCGCTCGGGGCTGCGCCCGGCGCCTGACAGGCTTGACATGGGGAATGCCGGCACGGCGATGCGTCTGTTCATGGGATTGCTGGCCGGAGAGCGATTCGACAGCACCCTGGTGGGTGATGCCTCGTTGATGCGCCGCCCCATGGAACGGGTGGCGACGCCGTTGCGGGCCATGGGCGCGCAGATCCAGACGCTCGAAGGCAGGCCGCCGGTCCGGATTCGCGGCGGTGCCGCTCTGCACGGCATCGACTACACCATGCCCATGGCCAGCGCGCAGGTGAAATCCGCGTTGCTGCTGGCGGCGTTGTCGGCCCAGGGACGCACCAGCGTCAGCGAGCCGGCGCCCACGCGGGATCACACCGAGCGCATGCTGCGCGATTTTGGAGTGGCTGTGGCTCGCGACGGCGCTCGCATCAGCATCGAGGGTGGTGCCAGCCTGGTCGGCTGTCCGGTGCAGGTGCCGGGTGATTTTTCATCGGCAGCGTTTTTCATCGTCGCCGGGTGCCTTGCCGCCAGCAACGGTCTGACGCTGCGCGGCGTTGGCATCAATCCCACGCGCACCGGCCTGCTCGACATGCTCAGACTCATGGGCGCGGATATTCGCGTCGAGCCGCACGCCGGCGAGGGTGCGGAGCCGATCGCCGACATTCATGTGCGCGCGAGCGCACTGCGCGCCATCCGCGTGCCCGAACAGCTGGTGCCACTGGCGATCGATGAGTTTCCGGTGTTCTTCATCGCCGCCGCCGCCGCGCGCGGCGAGACGCTGGTGACCGGCGCTGCGGAATTGCGCGTCAAGGAAAGTGATCGGCTCGTGGTCATGGCCGCAGGCCTCAAGGCCGTAGGCATCGAGTGCGAGTTGCTGAACGATGGCTTGCGCATCCAGGGCGGACAGATACGTGGCGGCCGGGTGGACAGCCATGGCGATCATCGCATTGCCATGGCCTTTGCAATCGCAAGCGTGGTAGCGCAGCAGAACATAGAGATTGACGACGTCGCCAACGTCGCCACCTCCTTCCCAGGATTTCCGGCGCTGGCCCGCTCGGTCGGGCTGGCATTGCAGGACGCTGCTTGAGCCCGGTGGTCACGATTGACGGGCCCAGCGGCTCGGGCAAAGGCACCGTGAGCCGGCTATTGGCCCGCCGCAGCGGCTGGCACCTGCTCGACAGCGGCGCGCTCTATCGACTGGTGGCGCTCGCGGGCACGCTGGCGGGCGCCGCGGCGGAGGATGTCGAGGCGCACGCCCGCCTGGCTCAGCACATGCGCGTGGATTTCAGCAGCGATGCACAGGGCGCGGAGCGCGTACTGCTCGACGGCCGCGAGATAGGCGGTCTGCTGCGGACGGAGGCCGCGGGCGCGGGCGCCTCGCGCGTGGCCGCCTGGCCGCCGGTGCGCCAGGCCCTGCTAGAGCGCCAGCGCGCGTTCGCGCGCCACCCCGGCCTGATCGCCGATGGGCGCGACATGGGCACCGTGGTTTTCCCG
>Ga0075522_10004351_pt1 | contig 10106 bp, 10 predicted proteins | sample NGEPerA_FD_74796 | JGI IMG/M metagenome (GOLD analysis project Ga0075522, IMG submission 74796) | Arctic peat soil microbial communities from the Barrow Environmental Observatory site, Barrow, Alaska, USA - NGEE PermafrostL2-A | ecosystem: Environmental > Terrestrial > Soil > Wetlands > Peat ...
CTCTCAGGTGAGTCGACTAATGTTGCAAGGTCTCGGGGCGAGTGGCGAAATTGGCAGACGCGCAGGCTTCAGGTGCCTGTATTCGAAAGGATGTGGGGGTTCAAGTCCCCCCTCGCCCACCGCGGAGTGTCCTTTTGGACACTCCATCCGGCGGACCGCGATCCTCGTCAATCGTCTCAGAACTAAGCAACAAAACTGGCGAGCAAGACGCTTCCGACGCGAGCGACCAGCCGCTCAATGATCGGGCTGAAATAACGCCAGATAATCAGTCGCTTTACCCCTCGGACGGCTCGAATGCGTACGAAAATCATCGAGACATACTGACCGGTATGAGTGCGAATTCACTAACCGCAAGGCACCAGGCCAACATCCTGGTCGCCAACGTTCGAGGGCGCCATGTTCGCGTCGCCGCGAATGTTGAGCAGCGCTCACACAAGCAACTCGCTGAAATCTTGCCGCTCATCGCTCCGGCACCATCGCTTCGTTACGCACCGACGACGCGAGCCATAGGCCCCGGCGGGCGTATCCGCATTACCATCGGCGGACAATCTCTGGCCACGCTGCTCGGCTGGCAACCGGGGAGCCTGACAACCACCTTTGACGGAGCCTGGGTCGTCCTGAGCCCAAGCCCCGAGTGCCGGTCGGTGCGACGCCACGACGGACGGGCGTCGTTCACGACGGACCTTCGACTCCGCCTGACCCACGCGCTCTGCACTCGGCTGGAACTTCAGCTGGGCGACGAAGTAGCGCTCGTGGCGCTGCCCGACCACCGCGCCCTCGCGCTTTGTAATCCGAGCCGCCTGCTCCAGTCGGTGCCGCTGTCCCTACTCACCGTGCCAGCGTCAGAGGACTCGTGGCGTTTCGACGGAGGCTCCGACAATGACTAATCGAGAAATGATTACTCCCATTTTGGCAATGCTCACGGCGTCGGGCTTGACGCCGGAGGACCTCGTTCGAGCGGTAGGTACAACGGACGAAGCCCACGCTGAGACATCAACCTTGTCCGAGTACGTCGCCATCATTCGTCGTTCACTCACTGAGGACACCGACAAAAGCTACGCCACGCATTACAACCACCTCATCAACGGAGTTGCTCGTCAATGTTCATGTACCTGCGACGACTGCATCGACGAATGGGCCGAGAGCGGCACATGTAGTTGCACGACCGGTCTGTGCGCCAAAGGGATGGACTTCCCCGCGCTGGGGTCCCGCCGGGTTACTCCAAGAGCATTCACGCAAACCGAACTCGAGCCGCTCGTCAAGGTTGTTGGGTTCATCGCCATCAAACGAGCCATGTACCAAAACCGAGCGCGTGCTCGGCGAGGTCTGGCTGCCAAACCGACCCACGGTCAGGGGGCGCAGGAGATGTGCGTTACCGCTCTTCGCCATCTCTTCTCCAAGATGATAAAAGACCACCTGATTGATTCGTCGCCGGTGTCGGACGTGAGTAAGGGTCACCGGAGTGCGTCCAAGCGTCGGGCCATCTCCGACGGCGAGCTCGAAGAGGTCTTGACGACTGTAGCGTCCGGAGGCGACGATCCGTTACTGGACCTCGCCATTAGTTGGGCGGAGTTTGAGCTTGGTGCACGTCGCGCAGGCGTCCTGCGCATGACTATTAGTCACATTGACCGCCCGGGTCAGTACATCAGTCTTTGGGAAAAGGGCAACAAGTTTCGCTCTCAACCATGTTCACTCGCGCTGATTGACTTCCTGCTGGAGCTCGCGGCCAAACGAGGCGGCGCAGCATGCGTCTCGACGAGCCCTAAGTACAACCCGAACGCGGCGGTTCTCTACTTCAAAGATTCGACGACGAAAAAGCCCCATCCCCTTTCAGGTCGTCGCTTTGACACGCTCCATCGTCGTATTCAGCTCGCGCTGCCGTGGGCGAATTCCATCACCTATACGGGCCACGCCCTCAGACACACCATCGGTACAACGGTTGAGCGTGCTTTTGGATTTGAGACAGCAAAGGCGTTTCTCGGACACGCCACTCAATCTTCAACCGACGTTTATACCAAGGCAAGTGTCACCGATGTCGCTCACGCGATGTCGGACATTACGGGCTGCGCTCACCCTCTCGTTTCCAATGACGAAAGTTGCAAGCACGACTAATGCGAAGTGAGAAACCCATCGAGGAACCAGAAGCCGAATGCGAAATGGACGGAAATGTACTGTCGTCGGAACAAAACATTTTGGAGCTACACCTACCTTCACGATCGCTGCCCCGAAAGTCCCTCTAGCAACTTGACGATGAGATCAACACGTTCACTAATCTCGACGGCCTCAGACGGCTTCAACGAGCCGCCGGCGGCCCTGGATTCAATGGCAGCGAGAATGGCAATCTGGTGTATTTGGAAGATGTGTTCGTGAAGTTTGGCCACGCTCACAATGGTCGCCGGGGGGCGTGTGACACCGCTCATTTAGCATCTGAGACATGACACATTCAGATTGGGTAGAGCTCGGTATCACTCTCGGAGTCGCTATGGCTGGCTTCTTCATCATTCGGCAGTACCGAATCAACGGCGCGTAGGACTCAATCCTCTTCGGTTGAGTCGCCCAAGTCGCCACCAAGGGCTTCGTAACGCTTTTGGGCCAGGTCGTTGAGTCTCCGAGTCTGGACAACAAGCGCCTTGCGAATGCCTATTTTCACCTTGCGTTCAGCGATTCGGTTAGCGAGTAGTGCGATGGTCTGTGCCCGTCTCCCAATGCGCACATCTGGATGTGATCTGGCAGGGAAGATTTCGGCGGGGATCAAGACAGCTACCACGGGCTCGGGCAGTTCCATGATTGCCGCCGGTTCAATCGATCCCTCATTCAGCACCGCGCCGAAGGCACTCTCAGCAGTTAATCGTTGATGGACGGTCCATTCGTAGGCATCAAGCGCACGAGCTCGCTCCCTCGCACCCGTCACGGTCGCCTCCACCGTTGGAATCGACCAAATGGCGATTGCATAAACCTCGAACGGATCGAGAACAAACTTTGCGACAGCGTCGCTTCGCATCCCAGTCAAATGACGACCGACTCGGGTCTGCACCATCTCAACTGTCTGGCCAACATAAATCGGCTCTCCGTCGTAGTCGTAGAAAGCATAAATTGCAGTCACTGCTGAGCCAATCGAGTGGCCTGGTCGCATCGGATCAGGAGTTCTCATTGCTTCGTTGATTGCCGCCCGAATAAGTTGCACTTCGCGCGGCGAGACGTTCGTTGAAAGATCAATCCCTTGAAATATGTCTTCGGGTACGGCTCTTTCGTCAGGAGCCATAAATTACGCGGCGACTCTCGGGCGAAGAGTCGGAACGATGTAGTGCTCTCCTATCCATCTCACCACATCAACAACGACGGCATCTCCAAATCCGAATCTTGCCTTATTCTCTGAAACACCATGTAGCTCGTATCCGTCAGCACCCATGAGGCTTGCGTACTCCCGAGCGGTCATCCAACGAACACGAACGCAACCAGCACCGATTTGTACGACCGCCTGGCGCGATGAGCCACCGCCAGTAGTGCGGAGGCAGCCTGCGATGTCGTCCTTTCGCGCTTCCCATACCGCTACTCCATTTCGAGTGCGCCGATACGCAGTGCGCCACGTCGTCGGACCTTTTTTCAACATGAGCAATCGATCTTTTTGAAGAGACGACATCGAGTCCAAGAATTTTCGAACCTGGTACTCGCTCCACCATCGTGGGTCTGACGGTCGTAAACGCTGCACAATGTCGGCTAACGTCGCGTCCGTCTCGGGGAGTGAAGGTAGTTGAATCCAGTGAAGATTCCTGTGACCGTTCGCCCCGTAGATAGCCTGAACCCATTCGGGCCGTACGTCGCTGATCGGCGGCAAGCCCGAAAAAGCAGCCTTTGGCGCGTCACCGAGAACTCCGACAATGAACATTCGAGGTCGTGATTGCGGCACGAAGTGACGGGCATCAACCGCAAATACGTCGCACGAATAACCGAGCGCATTGAGTTCGCCGAGCGCATCAGACAAGTCTCTGCCACCGTGCGAAGTTGCAAAGCCATGCACATTCTCCAGCATGACCATCTTGGGTCGATTCGCGCACTCACTGAGTACTCGAGCGAATTCCCAGAACATTCCGCTTTGTTCGCCGGTCAATCCGGCGCGATTGCCTGCCAATGAGAGGTCGACACACGGAAAGGAACTTGTCGCAAGTTCGATGCCATCAGGGAGATCGTCACCGATAACGTTTCGTACATCGTCCAACAAGAAGTGCTTGGCTCCATGATTACGAATGTACGTTGCTTTTTTGTCGGCCTCAATGTCGTTCGCCCACATGATCCTTACGCCAAGAGGATCAAGGGCTTCTCGAACGAGACCAATGCCTGCAAAGAACTCAGCAGCGCGGATTACGCGGCGACTCTCAGAAGTGCCTCTCGCCATGGTCTAAATCTAGTCATGCGTTGCTACACAGTCTCGTTATTGCCTCCCTCGGGCCGAGCAATCGCCACGTGCGCCCATCGTCCTGCATGAATGGCGACCGCTTCGCCGATCGGCAATGACCTAACCAAATCTGGCACCACGCGGTACTGCTGCTGCAGCCGACCGCTCGTCGCAACGCGAACACCAAGTCCGTCGACCGATTGCGAGTCCTCCCATACTTGGACCGTTCCGGCGAGTTCTACGATGGCGTCCGGGAGTGGTGTGCGGTGCGTGATCACCGTGCCACACGTCTGCAATAGTCGGTCGGCGGCGTCACCGAGACTGGCTACGGTCTGCGCGCCGATGACGATGGCGATACCCGCCGACCTTGTTCGCTCGACGAGGCCCGCCACGAACTGACTGGCTCGTTGGTCCTGCCCCACCGCAGAGAACTCGTCCAGGCAGATGATCGTTCGTCGATGGTCCTCAGAGGCAGCGAGCTCTCCGATCATCGTGAGAATCCACGAGGCAACGTCGCCCGCAGTTTGGGGCGCGGAGGTGCCCGGCACGCTGATCCATGCGACGTCAACGTCGTGAAGCCTCCACGCGGCGTCCGAGCTGTCAAAACGATCACCGACGGTCGCGGCCAGTGCTCGCAGCCGTAAATACACCGAGTTCCATTGGGTGGTGCTGAACGATGAGGACTCGGCTTTTAGGGAGAGCGACCGTTCTGTTCCGTCCCTCTCGTAGAGAGCAGCAGTGACGCCGGGACGAGCACGTTCGATGAGTTCGGTCAACGAGCGAGGAGGTTCTCCCGCACCGAGAGCCAGGTCGAGCATCGTCACGGCTTCGGCGTGGTGAAACGGACTCTCGCCACCGTGAAAGAGACCGCTGAGCCGTTCGCGCAACTGTGCGACAGTGCCGTCAAAGCCGCACAGTGATTGTTCGGGCCAGAAGCGAACATTGCGGTAGCCGCGACTTCGCGCCAGTTCACCGAACTGTTGTCGGTTCTCGTCGGCGAGTCCTTTTGCGTCCACGAAGATAATTCGAATCGGGGGTTCGCCGGGGTTCGCCTGACTGAGTCGCATAAAGCTGCTCACGATGCGCAACTGCGTCACCGATTTACCGGTCCCAGTTCCTCCAATTACGCAGCAGTGCCGCGTTAGGTCGTCAAAGGTAAGGCCTATGAGGTACGTCGATCCACACGGCCCCTTGACGTTCTTCATTGCAAGTGCCCGAAGGTCGCCGTCGAGCATGGTGCCGAGGACCGCCCTCACTGGCTCACCTCGGGGAGGTCCTGGGACTGATGCCAACGGCGTAGTAGTTGGCGACGCCGAGTTTGCTGGCGCTGCCACACGCGCAAGTCCACGGTCGCCCGATTGACATTGCGTCGGTCAAATCCCACCAGCGTCGCTACGGCCAGCAGGGAAACGCTCAACTCCAGACAGCAGCCAAGGGCAACTTCGAGCGGCAGTCCGATTTGACTGATACGGTGCCAGACGAACATGTGCGCGACCGCGTCAAGAGATACCGACGGCGTCGTGAAAATCGCCGCCACGAACGCTCCGGTAAGTGCGTACATCAGCGCGACTCGTACCAACTCGCCGGGGCGGAGCTTGATGTACCAGTTAACGGCAACTACCACGCCGAGCACCAGCCAACCGTCGGGCAGTACGAGGGGTAGCACGACGGCGAGGAGAACGCCGACGTGCCAGAGCAGTTCCCTCGCTCCCCGAGGGGCGGCGAGCGGCAGGAGGGGCCATCGCGCCTCGTCACGATGATGGCCACTGGCGTTCCTCACTACTGCCATCCAACGATTTGTAGGCGCGACGCCAGATCGCCGGGCAGGAGATCCTTCGCCTTCGTAACGACCGAGACGGCCTCGTCGCTCGCGTAGTAGCAGACACCCGCGTAACGCGGCGGCAAGGACGCGACGACGACGTCGTTGGTGGCGTCGTAGTCGTAGCGCCGCGTCAGTAGGCCCATCTGAATGTTGCGGGTCCGCTCGATGGTCTTGGCGACGCGTTCACGTTCAATGGCGATGATGTGACCATTGGGGAGGATAATTTCGCCATCGGGCAAGTGCGGTGAACTCTGGCCGCGCGTGCGCGCCGGGACCACCGCTCGTATCGCACGCTCGCTACGCCAACCAATGTCGTTGGGGTAAGCGGTTTGGACGGTGAGGCGGATGGCGACCACATCGGCGTTGTGGGCCAGCGTGGCGAGCGCGGGCTCTTCGCTCGGGAAGTTCACTCCGCTCACGCGCATCCCGGCTGCCGTGAGCCAGACGAAGGGCGGCTGACCAATTAGCAAGGTCCGGCTCGTAGCCCAACCTCGATCGAGCCAGCGGCTGACGGTCTTACGCGCGGCGTCCACGCTTACGGGACGCATGTCGACCTGCGAGAAGAGTTGCGCGAGTTGGTCGATACGCATCGCGCCTTGATCGGCGCACCAACTCATGCCAACCAGGTCACGAGTCCCGTAGCGGACGCTCCCGGCGTCGCGTCGTCGTCGTTTGGTATCACTCATTCCATTCCTCCTCTATCTCTCTTTTTCTTTTTCTTTTTCTTTTTCTTTACTATTTATGCTTTTCTATTTTTCCCAACCCCATTCACTAAGTTTTTTTGCTGAGGGGGTGGGGTTGGGAAAAATGATGCACACTCCCCCGGAGGTCGTTTCCTATGGAGTGACCTCCATGACAGGACCGTCCGAGGAGATGAGCGGCAGGCCCGAAGGTGTGGTCGAACGGTTGCCGAACAAGTCGGCAACGCGCGCCCCGGGTTGGCGTCAATGCAGCTCCGCTCAGCGGAGTCGTAGCCCCGCGTAGTGGAAGCGGTTGGCTTTCCCACGTCGGCAACGTTGGACCGTGTCCACGAGGTTCATTCGATGACCAAATTCCTGCTGTTGCATCACCGGTCGCCCTGATTGCTTGGACCACTCCTCGTAGGCGACGTACAGTTCGGCGGCACCAATGAAGTCGCCCGACGCAAACTCGGCGCACTCATCAAGGAACGCACTGAGTACGTCCTGCTCGCTTCGATAGGCCCCAGTTGCAAGGTCCCACTCGCTCGGCAACGTTGGTAGGCCGCCTCGCTTGTACCAACGCTTTGCGCCTTGCACCGCCCATGCGACGATGCCCTCCATCTCTGAGAGAAGTTCGAATGTGAGCGTCTTGTCTGCACCGACCTCGAACTCCCTGTCGAAGGGAACCACGACAAGACGCCGCCAGATGCCTTTGTCGCTGCCCCGTACGGTGGGCAGATGGTTGGTCGCTAAGAAGTACTTCGCCTGGGGTATGAACTCGATGAAATTCTCGTACAGCGCACGAGCAGCAATCGCGTCACCGGCTACCAAAGCCTTCACACGTTCTTCGTTGATGGATTGGCCGTAGTTCGTTTCAGTGAGGATTGCGCAGCGCGCTCCCTGGAGTCGGACGAGTTCGCTGCTCGCGCCACCCGATGCTTGGCGTCCGAGTAGGACCGCCTCGGGGCTCTGCTGTGCGTAGTCATAGCCAAGGGCCGACTTGATGGCATGCAGCAACGTGCTTTTCCCGTTCGACCCCTTGCCAACGAGTAACCACATCTTCTGCTCGCTGGTGTCGCCCGTCAGTGCATAACCCATGAGTTCCTGGAAGTACGCCTGCACGCCCGCGTCCGAACCAAGTACTTCGACTAAGAAACGCTGCCAGCGGCGACACTTCGCCGTCGGTTCATACGACACCGGGAGGCGCTTTGTAACTATCTCGCCCCGGTCGAAGGGTCGGACCTTGCCGGTACGTAGGTTCAGCACGCCCTTAGGCGTACCGATGGAATCGGTCGCGGCGTCAATGGAAGTATCCGCCACCTGAAGTTCAACGCCTCTGCTGGCCAACGCAATGACCCCGTTGATGCCGCTGTTGTTCATCAGACGGCGGCACGTTCGGCGCCGCCACTTCAGAAAATTCCTCGTCTCGTATGGCGTGGAACCCTCAGGTGGTTGCATGGCGCAGAGGTGGCTCAGCGTCTCTATAACCAACGACTGAAGACAGGAATTCTGGCGGTCCCAGACCCAACCCGTGATCTCGTCAAAGACGAGCCACTTGTTATGAGACGAGCTGTAGCGCAGGTCGCTTCCGTGCAGTTCAATTAGTGCTGCGACGACATCGACTGGCGTGAGGTCGCCGGGTAGGTCTTGGATAGCTGTTGTAGTAGTCATTGGATTTTCTCCTTCTTACAGATGTGGCGCTGGCGGGGTTCGCCTGGGTTCGCCGTTCTCTCGTTTGACCGTCCGGACCTCGCGTGAGGACGCACGGAGGTTGCTTGGCCGCCAGACGAACGCCGACGAACGGACGAACTGGTTTGCTCGGTGTTCTCGAAACGAGCGATGCGGGCCTCAATGAGCGGCCAGTAACTCGGTACGAGTTCGCAGCCGATCACGTGGCGGCCACACTGAAGTGCGGCCTCGGCTGTCGAGCCGCTGCCAAGGAAGGGGTCCAACACAGTCTGGCCCTCGTGAGTCACTGCCTCGATGAGACGGCGCATAAGTAAGAGTGGCTTGACCGTTTCGTGAGTCAAGCCATCGGGTCCAACGGGACGTTCAGCCTTGTTCGGCTTCTTGACCGTGAGCAGTCCCCCTCCAAGTGAGGTCCGCGGGAACAGATGAGTCGCGTGCGACCTGTGGTCGCTATCGGCGAGGTCGCAGTTGCAGTCGCCATCTACGCAGACGATGTCGTGGACAAACCAAACGTTGGAAGCGAGACCATCTCCACCAGTGATCGCACGATGGTTGATGGTGCCAACACCAAAGTTGAGGACATTCTCGATGGTCCGAGTGCCCTCGTCAAATGGCTTACGCGCGACCACGATGGGTTCGTAACCGGGGCGCAGCGTCGCGCGTTGTCCCGCGAGTTGCGCCGCCAACGAAGTGTCGCCCGTTTCTTCCACCGCGACCCGTCCCAGGTCACGCGTCGCGGGGCGTCCAGGGGCGTACACCCAGGTAATGAGGTCACGGAGGTGTAGCCCCGCGAGTTGGATAGCCAACTGCGTGTAGCCCACAGTTCTCGTCGCCGCAAAGGCCAGCACGAAGCCTCCGGGAACGAGGACACGCTCGACCTCTCGCCAGAGTTCCGGCCCAGGAACGGCGTTGTCCCACGACGCTCCGTCGTAGCCGTCTTCGTCGCACACGTACGTCTCACCGGCAAGCCACGCGTGGAGCATCTCGGTCGGGTCCTGGTTGGTCGTGAGCCCGTAGGGCGGGTCGCACACTACCGCGTGGACGCTCTCGGCGTCGAGGGTACGAAGTTGGGCAATGGCGTCGCCCTTTAGAAGGGTGAAATCGGTGGCGGTGGCAGTCGTCATTGGACGTACTGTCCGGGTGGTGTGAACCGGCGCACTCGGTGTGCTTTGTGCTCCCTCGGGCATCAGATCTGAACGCTTCACGGCGTTATTATGTGACGCTCGATTTCTGGTGCATTCGCCATCTCACGTGACGAGCTCTCAAGCAAACGCATTGTTCGCGTGAGAGGTACAGTGACGTTATGACTACACCGAGCCCCAAGAGGGCGCGGTCAAAGTCGGAAGGTGGCGAGGTGTCCAAAAGGACACCTCGGGGACGTCAAGTCCCCCCTCGCCCACCATTGTGATGTTGCAGAATTTCTGGGACAAATGAACCCTCAGATGATATCTCGCGACTTGGCTTGGTAGTCAACCGACGGATCCAACTCAAAATGGCGAAGCAGAACACTGTCTTCATCGAT
>Ga0075522_10004353_pt1 | contig 10102 bp, 12 predicted proteins | sample NGEPerA_FD_74796 | JGI IMG/M metagenome (GOLD analysis project Ga0075522, IMG submission 74796) | Arctic peat soil microbial communities from the Barrow Environmental Observatory site, Barrow, Alaska, USA - NGEE PermafrostL2-A | ecosystem: Environmental > Terrestrial > Soil > Wetlands > Peat ...
CCACCTACCTGGCCGCGACGGCCCGACCGTTGCCGAAAGGGAGATATATCGAATTGCGGATCCCACTCCTCCCCTTCGGCTACTCCTTCCGTTCCGGTTCCCGCATTCGGGTGACGGTGACGGCGCCGGGAGGGGACCGGCCGGTCTGGGTCTTCGACACCCGTCCGACGGGCGGTGCGGTGACCGACACGGTGGGCATCGGCGGCGCGGCGCCCTCGGCCCTGGTCCTGTCGGTGGTGCCGGGGATCACACCGCCTGATGCCCAGCCGGCCTGCCCGTCGCTGCGGGGTCAGCCGTGTCGGACCTACGTGGCGGCCCAGAACGGCGGCTGACCGGCCGCGGTCACCGCTGTCACCGCGTCTGTGTAGGGTGGCCTGATGGCTGACCAGGAGCAGTTCTCCGACCTCGCCATGGAGTACATGTCGGCGCTCTACACGGCAGCCCTGCGCATGACCAGGAACCCGGCCGACGCCGAGGATCTCGTGCAGGAGACCTACCTCAAGGCCTATCGGGCGTTCGGGTCCTTCGAGGCCGGGACCAACCTCAAGGCCTGGCTGTACCGGATCCTGACCAACACCTACATCAACACGTACCGGGCGAAGAAGCGCCGGCCCGAGATCGCCGATGTCGAGGACGTCGAGGACCTGTACCTTTACCACCACCTGGCGGGTGACCCGTCGGCCGGCCTGGGCCGCAGCGCCGAGGACGAGGCGCTCGACCGGTTCACCGACACCGACGTCAAGGCCGCCATCGAGTCGCTGCCGGACGCCTTCCGGATCGCCGTCCTGCTGGCCGACGTGGAGGGATTTTCGTACAAGGAGATCGCCGAGATCACCGACGTGCCGATCGGTACGGTCATGAGCAGGATCCACCGTGGAAGAAAAGCCCTGCAGAAGGCGTTGGTCGATGTCGGAAGAGCACGCGGCCTCGTCGGCGCATCTGACGAGGCGAGGTAGTGGGGAGACTGCCGATGGGACAAGAAGGAGACGGCGTAGCGGGCCACCAGCCTGGCTCGGGCGCGACCGAACCCCTCGCGGGCTTCGTAAGCTGTGACGAGACGATCGAACGGCTCTACGTCTATCTCGACGGAGAGCTGACCGAGCAGCGTCGGATCGAGATCGCCCGACACCTGGACCTGTGCGGCCCGTGCGTCGGTGCCTACGGATTCGAGGCCGAGTTGCGCAAGCTGGTGGCCAACCGCTGCCAGGACCACGTGCCGGACGCCCTGCGGGACCGCGTGGCCCGGGCACTGCGTGAGGAGAGCGCTCCCGCCGCCGACTGATGACGGGATCACCACGTCCCCCCGCCGGCCGTGCCTCCCCCGGCGGACGCCACCTCCCTACACTGGTCCCGTGACCCTCCTCGATCCCGTCCTGCCCGTAGTGGATGCCGTGCCGTCTGCGGGTGCGGTGGGCTGGGACACCGCCGAGCGGGTGGCCAGCTGGGTGGGCAGTCGAACCCGGATGCCCGCCCCCTACCGGCCCGACCTCCTGCAGACGGAGTTCGCCGAGCTGACCGAGCAGGCCGAGGAGCTGGTCGCCGCCTCGACCGGACTGCGCTCGGCCGCCGGGCCGGCCCGGGCCCGGGTCACCGACCGGGCCGGCTGGGTCAGCGCCAACGTGGCCAGCTTCCAGCGCCTCCTGGGCCCCCACTTCGACCGGCTCGACCCGTCACGGCTGTCCGAGGGCAACCCCGTCCTGTCACGGCTGTCCGGCCCCCTGGCCACCGCCGGACGGGCGGCCACCGGCGCCCAGATGGGCGTGGTGCTCGGCTGGCTGTCGACCCGGGTGCTCGGCCAGTACGACCTGCTGCTCACCGAGGAAGCTGCGGACGAGCAGGACCTCGTCTATTTCGTCGGGCCGAACGTGGTCGCCCTCGAGCGTCAGCACGGGTTCGAGCCACGCGAGTTCCACCTGTGGCTGGCCCTCCACGAGGTAACCCACCGGTGCCAGTTCACGGCCATCCCCTGGATGCGCGACTACTTCGTGTCCCTGGTCGAAGAGGGGATCGGCTCGCTCGAGCCCGACCCGAGCCGGCTGGCCACGTCGTTGAAGCGGATGACCGACGAGATCCGGGCCGGGCGCAATCCCCTGGACGACAACGGTGCCCTCGGCCTGGTCGCCACTCCCGAGCAGCTCGAGGGGCTGCATCGGATCCAGGCCCTGATGAGCCTGCTCGAGGGTCACGGCGACGTCACCATGGACCGGGCCGGGGCAGCCGACATCCCGAGTGCCGCCCACTTCTCCAAGGTGCTCCGGGCCCGTCGAAAGCAGTCCCACGGCCTGGCCAGAATCCTCCAGCAGCTCATCGGGATCGAGGCGAAGCTGCGCCAGTACGAGGAAGGGGAGCGGTTCATCGCCGCCGTCGAGGAGTCGGGAGGCCCGGAGTTGCTCGACCACGCCTGGCGCGGGCCCGAGTGGCTCCCGTCCCTCGAGGAGATCCGTGATCCGGCGGCGTGGATCGACCGGATCGGGGTCACTCCGGCACCGGCCCTCCCGACCTGAGTCGGGGCCGGTGGTGAGCCGATGACCGACCGGGCCGGGAGTCTGTCGACGGACCCGGTGGTGGCCGGCCTCCTCGGCCGATGCACGTTCCCACCGCCCGGCGACCCCCTGGTCTGCGGGGTGTCGGGTGGGCCCGACTCCCTGGCCCTGCTGGTGCTGGCCGTAGCGGCGGGGTGCCGGGTGACCGCGGTCCACGTCGACCATGGGCTGCGCCTGGGTTCTGCCGCCGAATCCGGGGTGGTGGCCGGTGCCGCCGCCCGGTTCGGGGCCCGGTTCCGGTCGGAACGGGTGGTGGTGGCCGACGGCCCCAACCTCGAGGCCAGGGCCCGTGCCGCCCGCCACCGCGTCCTCGGTGGGGGAGCGGCCACCGGCCACACGGCCGACGACCAGGCGGAAACGGTGCTGGTCAACCTGCTCCGTGGCGCCGGTGTCCACGGACTGGCCGCCATGCGGGCGGGAGCCACCCACCCGCTCCTGGACCTTCGTCGCGCCGAGACCGTCGCCCTCTGCGAGCACATGGGACTCGAGCCGGTGCGGGACCCGTCCAACGAGGACCCGCGCTTCGTTCGCAACCGGGTCCGGGCCGAACTGCTCCCGCGGTGCTCGGACATCGCCGGGCGGGATGTGGTCCCGGTGCTCGCCCGTCAGGCCAGGCTGCTGGCCGGGGACGCCGACCTGCTCGACTCCTTGGCCGACCTCCTCGACCCCACGGACGCGGCCGCCCTGTCGGCTGCGCCGCCGGCCCAGGCCCGCAGGGCCGTCCGGGGCTGGCTCACCGGGGACGACGCCCACCCGCCGCCGGCTGCGGCAGTCGACCGGGTCCTCGAGGTGGCACGACTCGAGCGTCGGGCCACCGAAGTACCGGGCGGTGTGCGGGTCGTCCGGTCACGGGGCCGGCTGTCCCAGGGGCCGATCGGGGGTGCCGGGGCTCCGGTACAGTCGTGACGTGACCGACCCCGGCATCGACCGTCCCACCCTGCCGGCGCGCCTGGAGGACGGTGACGAGGTGGGACCGGTGATCGTTCCCGAGTCCGAGCTGCAGGCCCGCATCACCGAGCTCGGCGCGGCCATCACCGCTGACTACGAGGGACGACCGCCGCTCCTGGTCGGGGTGCTGAAGGGCGCGTTCATGTTCATGAGCGACCTGTCCCGTGCCATCGCCCTTCCCTGCGAGGTCGACTTCATGGCTGTTTCCTCGTACGGGAGCGCCACGCGGACCTCGGGGGTGGTACGGATCGTGAAGGACCTCGACCTCGACCTGCTCGACCGCCACGTGCTCGTCGTCGAGGACATCGTCGACAGCGGCCTCACTTTGAGCTACCTCCAGCGCTACCTGTTGGCCCGCCAGCCGGCCAGCCTCGAGGTGTGTGCCCTGCTGGTCAAGGAGGGGCAGCAGCGCACCGCGCTCGACCTCCGCTACGTGGGCTTCACCATCCCGGCCGACTTCGTGATCGGCTACGGGCTCGATGTGGCCGAGCGGTACCGGAACCTCCCGGCCATCCACGGCTACGAGGGCCCGCGGACCTGACGGGCGGGCACCACTCCGGTGGCGGTGGCAGGTCCGATGGCACGGCTCGGCGGTTCGACCAGGTAGAACGGGTGGCCAGATCCCGGAGGGGGAATGGCTGACGAATGGAGAGGTGACCGGACGATGAGCGTGGACACGGATCGGATCGAAGCGGCCGTGCTCGAGATCCTCGCGGCCATCGGCGAGGATCCGCATCGTGACGGGCTCCAGAAGACGCCGGGCCGAGTGGCCCGCATGTACGAAGAGCTGTTCGCCGGGTTCGGGGAGAGCCCGGCCGACCACCTCGAGGTGACCTTCGCAGCGGACCACGACGAGATGGTCATGGTCCGGGACATCCCGTTCGCCTCCCTGTGCGAGCACCATATGGTCCCGTTCATGGGCCGGGCCCATGTCGCCTACATCCCGGGGTCGGACGGACGGATCACCGGTCTGTCGAAGCTGGCCCGCCTGGTCGACGGCTTCGCCAAGCGCCTCCAGGTCCAGGAGCGCATGACCTCGGAGATCGCCGACGCCATCGAGGTGGCCCTCGATCCCAAGGGGGTCCTGGTGGTGGTCGAGGCCGAGCACCTCTGTATGTCGATGCGGGGCGTAAAGAAGTCGGGCACCTCGACGGTCACCTCGGCCGTGCGGGGCCTCTTCCGCAGCGACACCGCCACCCGCTTCGAGGCCATGCAGTTCGTCCAGGGTCGCTGAGGGCCCTTCCCGGGCCGGTCACGGTGGCCTCCACCCTGGTTTACGCTGGTCCACGATGCCGGATGCCACCACAGAGGAGCGCGCCCTGGTCATGGGGATCCTCAACGTCACGCCGGATTCCTTCTCGGACGGTGGCAGCTGGTTCGGGACCGAGGCGGCGGTGGCGAGAGGCCACGAGCTGATCGCCGAGGGCGCCGACATCATCGATGTCGGGGGCGAGTCCACCCGTCCGGGCGCCGTCGTGGTGCCGGTCGAGGAGGAACTCCGACGGGTGGTGCCCGTGGTCGAGGCGCTCAGTCCCCGGGTACGGGTGTCGATCGACACGACCAAGCCGGAGGTGGCCGAGGCGGCCGTGGCCGCCGGAGCGACCTTGATCAACGATGTATCGGCCACGCTGTGGCCGGTGGCCGCCCACTGCGGGGTCGGCTGGGTGGCCATGCACCGCCAGGGCACGCCGGCCACCATGCAGGACGACCCCCGGTACGGCGACGTCGTGGCCGAGGTGCGCGACCTGCTCGCCGAACGGGCCGCCCGGGCCCACCATGCCGGCGTGGGGGAGGTCTGGATCGACCCGGGCATCGGCTTCGGTAAGACGGTGGACCACAACCTGGAACTGCTGGCCCGCCTCGATGCCCTGGTGGCCACCGGACACCGGGTCCTGGTCGGCACCAGTCGCAAGGCGTTCCTCGGCGTCCTGGCCGCCGGGCCCGACGGGGTGGCGGCCCCGGTGGCCGACCGGCTGTCCGGTTCGTTGGCCACGGCCACGTGGGCGCTCCAGCAGGGGGCGGGTATGGTCCGGGTGCACGACGTGGCGGCCACCGTGCAGGCCGCGCTCCTGGTCGGTCGGCCGGTGGGCGGGCACGGGGGAGCGGGATCGATGGCGGATACGGAGGTCGGATCGTGAAGGGCAAGTGGGCAGCGGGGATCCCGCCGCGGAACTTCACCTGGGTGATCAAGGACTGCCTGGCCATCAGCGAGCGGCCCGGTGGATTCGCCCCCAACCACCGCAAGGTGCGCCGCCAGGAGGAGATCATCTGGCTCCAAGTCCAGGGATTCAACCGGGTGGTCTCCCTCCTCCCGTCGTCACACAACCTCCAGGCCTACGAAGAGAAGTCCCTGGCCAGCGTGCACTTCCCGCTGCCGGCATCGGGTGACGTGCGCGGGATCCTGGGAGACATCTACCGGGACGTCCACGGACGCCTGTCCGCCGGTGAGCGGATCCTGGTCCATCAAGAGGAGTTGGGCGACCGGGTGTCCGGCGTGATCGCCGGCTACCTGCTGTGGTCCTCCCGACTGCCGACTGGGCCCCAGGCCGTCACGGTGGTCGAGCACCTGACCGGCCACCCGATGGGGCCGTCCGGTCGAGAGCTGGTGGCCGTGGCCGGGCAGTTGGGGCCAGTGGCGGCGCCGCCTGCCGCCGGCACCTCGCAGTCCGCCTGATGCCGGGGGTCCCCGACGACCGGATCGAGCTCCGGGGTCTGCGGGTGGTGGGCACCCACGGGGTGCTGGCCGAGGAGCAGGAGCGGGCGCAGCCGTTCGAGGTCGACCTCGACCTGGCCGTCGACCTCCGCCCGGCCGGCGTGTCCGACGCCTTGGCCGACACCGTGGACTACGGAGCCGTCGCCGACACGGTGGCCGCCACCGTGTCGGGGCCCCGCTCGTTCGCCCTGCTGGAGGCCCTAGCCTGGCACGTGGCCGACGCCGTGCTCGACGTCGATCACCGGATCACCCGGGTGACGGTGGCCCTCCGCAAGCTCCGGCCGCCGCTGGCCGTCGACATCGACACGGTGGGCGTGCGGGTGGTCCGCACCCGGTGACCCTCCCGGTGGCCGAGGCGCCCACCCGGCGGGCGTTCCTCTCACTCGGGTCCAATCTGGGCGACCGCGAGTCCCACCTCCGCCGGGCCGTCGACCAGCTCCGGGCCGGCAGCACCCCGATGGTCACCGCCGTGTCCCAGGTCTACGAGACCGATCCGGTGGGCGGCCCGCAGGACCAGGGGGCGTTCCTCAACCTGGTCATCGAGTTGGCGGTGCCCCTCGATGTCGACCCCTATCGGATCCTGCAGCAGTGCCACCGCCTGGAAGCGTCGGCCGGCCGGGTGCGGACGGTGCGGTGGGGTCCGCGGAGCCTCGATGCCGACGTCGTCTGGATCGACGGCATCACCCTCGATGACCCCGACCTCACCCTTCCCCACCCCCGATGGCGGGAGCGGCGGTTCGTGCTGGCCCCGCTGGCGGAATTGGCTCCCGACCTGGTGGGCGACGACGACCTGGCGCGCGCTGGCGGCGAGGTGCGCGTCGTGGGTAGTGTCTGATCAGCAGTTCCTGGATTTCCTGTAGCGAACGGCACCCCTCGGGGGCTGGAACGTCGAAAGGGGTCTCGTGACCACATTCCGTGTACTTGGACCGGGCCGTGCCGGCCGGTCGTTGATGGCAGCCCTCGAGGCCGTCGGGGGCTATCGATCGTTGGGCGCCTGGGGGCGGGACCGCTCGCCGGTGGACGCCGCCCGCGGGGTCGACATCCTGTTCATCGCCACGCCGGACGACATCGTGGCCGACGTGGCGGCCCAGGTCCGTCCGGTGGCCACCACCGCCGTGGTGCACCTCTCGGGCTCCCTGGGACTCGACGTCCTGGCCGGCCACCCCCGCCGGGGCTCCCTGCATCCGCTCGTGCCCCTGCCGACCCCGGCCATCGGCGCCGAGCGGTTGCGGTCGGGAGTGACGCTTACCGTGGCCGGTGACCCGGTCACCCGGGCGGTTGCCGAGGCGCTCGGGGGCAACGTGGTCGAGGTCGATGACGCCGACCGCGCCGCCTACCACGCCGCTGCCGTGATCGCCGCCAACCACCTGGTGGCCCTGATGGGCCAAGTCGAACGGGTCGCCGCCACCGCCGGGCTGCCGCTGGACGCCTTCGCCGGCCTGATGCGTGCCGCCAGTGAGGACGCCCTCGCCCTCGGTCCCCGCCAGGCCCTCACCGGGCCCGCCGCGCGAGGCGACTGGGACACCGTCGAGCGGCACCGGGCGACCATCGCCGGGATGCCGGCCCACCGGACCGAGCTGGCCGGCTACGACGCCATGGTGGCGCTGGCCCGACGGCTTTCCCTGGACACGGCCGCCGACCTCGACCCGTCGTTCGACGGGCACGCCGGCCAGTTGTCCTTCGGCGTGGTCACCCCGGCCGCCGCCGAGCAGGTGGCGTGACCACCACCACCGCCCCCGGTGTGGCCGTCACCGGGACCGTCGCCGACCTGTCGGAGCGCCTGGACGCGGCGCGTCGGGCCGGGCGGAGCGTGGGCGTGGTGCTGACCATGGGCGCCCTCCACGACGGGCATGCCTCCCTGATCGCCCGGGCCGCCGCCGAGTGCGACGTGGTGGCCGTCTCGGTGTTCGTGAACCCTACCCAGTTCGCCGAACCGAGCGATCTGACCAACTACCCGAGAACGCTCGAGCATGACCTCGAGGTCGCCGGCCGGGCCGGTGCAGACCTGGTATTCGCCCCGTCGGTCTCCGAGATCTACCCGGACTGGCCGACACTTGCTGCCACGACCGTGACGGTCCGGTCGCTGGGCGACCGGTGGGAGGGCCTGTCCCGTCCCGGCCACTTCGACGGGGTGGCCACCGTGGTGGCGAAGCTACTGGTGATGGCCGGCCGCTGCCGCACGTACTTCGGCGAGAAGGACTTCCAACAGCTGGCCATCGTGCGCCGGGTGGCGCGCGACCTGTCGCTGCCCGTCGAGGTGGTCGGCTGCCCGACAGTGCGCGAGCCCGACGGACTGGCCATGTCCAGCCGCAACGTGCGGCTCTCTGCTGCGGAGCGCGCCGCGGCCGTCTGTCTGTCCCGGGCCCTGGCCGACGGCGCCGCCACCCTGCGGGCCGGCGGCGACCCGAGGGCCGTCGAGGCAGCCATGGCCGCCGTGGTCGAGGCCGAGCCCCTGGTCGACCTGGACTACGGGGTACTGGTCGATGCCGACGACCTCGAGCCGGCCGATGTCGGGGACGCGCAGCGTTGGGAGGACGGCCGTCGGCTCCGCCTCCTCGTCGCGGCCCAGGTCGGACCGGTCCGCCTCATCGACAACGTGGACCCCTGGTCCCCCCGGTGAGCAAGGCCCCGCCCGCCGGGGAGATCCTCGACGTCCTGGTGCTGGGTAGCGGGGTGGCCGGCCTGTCAGCCGCCGTCCGGTTGGCGGCGCCGCTGAGTCCCACGGGCGGCAGCGCGAAGGGGGGCGACGGGCTCCGGGTCGGGGTCCTGACCAAGGCCGAGCTCTCGCAGTCGGCCACCCGTTGGGCCCAGGGCGGGGTGGCCGCCGTGCTCGGGGGCGACGAGGACTCCACCGATCTCCACCTGGCCGACACCCTGGCTGCCGGCGCCGGCCTGTGCGACCCGGATGCCGTACGCGTCCTGGTCGACGAGGGGCCGTCCCGGGTCCACGAGCTGATCGCCATGGGGGCGGTGTTCGACCGGCAACCGGGCGGCGCCTTCGACCTGGCCCGCGAGGGTGGGCACTCGACGGCCCGGGTGGTCCACGCCGGCGGCGCGGCCACCGGCGCCGAGGTCGAACGGGCCCTGGTGGACGCCACCCGGGCCTCGGCCGCCGCCGTCCTCGAGGAGTGGTTCGCCGTCGACCTCCTGGTCGAGGGGGGACGGTGCCGCGGGGTGCTGGCTCTCAGCACGGACGGGCGCCTCGTCGAGGTGCGGGCCACCCACACGGTTCTGGCCACCGGCGGGGCCGGCCAGGTCTTCTCGGTGACCACCAACCCGGCGGAGGCCACCGGCGACGGCCTGGCCATGGCACTGCGGGCCGGAGTACCGGTGGCCGATGTCGAGTTCATGCAGTTCCACCCGACGGCACTCCACCACCCGGCGATGCCCCGTCCCCTACTGTCCGAGGCGCTCCGTGGGCACGGGGCGCTGCTGCGCGACGCCCGGGGGGAGCGGTTCGTGGACGAGCTGGCGCCCCGGGACGTGGTGAGCCGGGCCATGGCCGAGCGCATGCACGAACAGGGAGTCGACAACCTCTGGCTTGACGCCACCGCCCTCGCCTCGTTCGACTCCCGCTTCCCGACGATCAGCGCCTCGCTGGCCGCCATCGGCCTCGACCCGGCCACCGACTGGCTGCCCATCGCCCCGGCAGCCCACTACCTGTCGGGTGGGGTGCTCACCGACCTGTGGGGGGCAACGGCACTGGCCGGCCTGTGGGCGGCGGGCGAGGTGGCCTGCACTGGCGTCCACGGTGCCAATCGCCTGGCCTCCAACTCGTTGCTCGAGGGCATGGTGTTCGGTGCCCGTCTGGCCGAGACGATCCTGGCCGGGGGGGACGGGCCCACCCGGTCCGGCGTCCTGGCACCGGTGCTCGACGGTCGCACCGAACCGGTGACCC
>Ga0075522_10004354_pt1 | contig 10102 bp, 8 predicted proteins | sample NGEPerA_FD_74796 | JGI IMG/M metagenome (GOLD analysis project Ga0075522, IMG submission 74796) | Arctic peat soil microbial communities from the Barrow Environmental Observatory site, Barrow, Alaska, USA - NGEE PermafrostL2-A | ecosystem: Environmental > Terrestrial > Soil > Wetlands > Peat ...
TGCCTTGTGCGAAAATAACCCATGTCTTCACGCGTTCCATGGTTCGAACGTCGACGCCTGGTGGCAGCGGCCATCGCGCTGTGCGGCTTGTTGCCGGTGCCCGCGATCGCGGGCGGATGCTTGCTGGCGCCGCAAGGCGAAGGCCGCGTCACGCAAGTGATCGATGCGCGCACGTTGCGCCTGGACGACGGCCGCGATGTCATCCTCGCCGGCATCGAACCGGTGACCGCAGACGAATCCGGCGATGCCGGCAAGACCAGAGCGAGCGGCGTCGCAGCTTTGTCCGCGATCGTCGCCGGCCACGACATCACGCTGCATGGCGACGACGACACGCCCGACCGTTACGGCCGCCAGCCTGCGCTGGTGTTTGTCGCCGGCTCCGACATCTCGGTGCAGGCCACGCTGCTAACACAAGGCGATGCGTTGGTCGCGGCCACCATGGCCGACAGGGATTGCGCCGCGGCGCTGGTCGCGGCGGAAGCAGGGGCGCGGGCCGCCAAACGGGGAATCTGGGCCAATTCGTCGGCCATAAAAAACGCGGAAAGTCCGGGCGATATTTTGGCCGGGATCGGGCAGTTTATGGTGGTCGAGGGCAGGATTCTGTCCGTACGGCAAGCCGGGGCAACGACTTATCTGAATTTCGGCCGGAACTGGACACGGGGCTTTGCCGTGACTATTCCAAAGCGCATGATAGCCACATTCGAGGCGGCTGGCATTTTACTTAAGTCTCTCGAAAATCAGAAGATTCGGGTCCGTGGCTGGATCGAGGCGCGGGGCGGGCCAGGAGCTGGACCACGAATCGAGGTGCTCCGGGTGGGGCAGATCGAACGGCTGGGCGAGAATTAGCTCGCCCCAAACCGGATAACGTAGACCGGATGACGCAAGCTGGATGATGACGGTGTCGGGGTGTGCGGGACAGCGCGATGACAGGATGAGCCGCCGCCTTTGGGCTGCGCCCGTCGTGCTGTGCGCGGTTCTGACCTTGGCCGGCTGCGGCGATCTCGGCACCCGGTTCCAGACCGCATCGCCGGGAGCGCCGAACACGGCCGCCAAGCCGCCAAAAACCGCGGTCGCGCAAACCCCCGCCGCCGAGCGCGAACATGAACGGATCCTGTCGTCCTATGGCGGCGCCTATGACGATCCGCAGCTCGAAGCCCTGATCAGCAAGACCGTCGACCGCCTGGTGGCGGCGTCCGATCGGCCGGACCAGGCCTACAAGGTGACGATCCTCAATTCCGGCGCGGTCAATGCGTTCGCGCTGCCGACCGGCCAGCTCTATGTGACGCGCGGGCTGATCGCGCTGGCGTGCGACACCTCGGAATTGTCGTCGGTGCTGTCACACGAGATGGCGCATGTGCTGGCCAAGCACGCCGCGATCCGCGAAGACCAGGCGCGTCAGGCTGCCGTCGTCACCCGCGTGGTCACCGACATGGGCAACGATCCCGACATGACGGCGCTGGCGCTCGCCAAGAACAAGCTGACGATGGCGAGCTTCTCGCGGCAGCAGGAATTCGAGGCCGACAGCATCGGCGTCGGCATTTCCGCGCGCGCGCATTTCGATCCCTACGGCGCCTCGCGCTTCCTGACCGCGATGGAGCGCAATGCCGAACTGAAGGCCGGCAAGACCTCCGGCGATCCCCGCGCCCAGGACTTCCTGTCCTCGCATCCGGCCACGCCCGAGCGGGTGCAGAGCGCGCAGGCCACCGCCCGGCAATATGCCTCGCCCGAAAGCGGCGAGCGCGACCGCGAAACCTATTTGGCCGCGATCGACAACCTCGTCTATGGCGAGGATCCGAGCGAAGGTTTTGTCCGCGGCCATCGTTTCCTGCACCCCAAGCTCGGTTTCACCTTCACCGCGCCGGATACCTTCACCCTCGACAACACCGCCCAGGCGGTGATCGGCGTGCGCGACGGCGGCACGCAGGCGATGCGCTTCGACGTGGTGCGGGTGCCGGCCGAGCAGACGCTCGGCGACTATCTCAATTCCGGCTGGATGGAGAACGTCGACAAGGCCTCCACCGAGACCCTCACCATCAACGGCTTCCCGGCCGCCGCGGTCGCGGCCCATGGCGATCAATGGGAATTCAAGGTCTATGCGCTGCGCTTCGGCAGCGACGTCTATCGCTTCATCTTCGCCGCCAAGCAGAAGACCACCGAGAGCGAGCGCAACGCGCGCGAGACCGTGAACTCGTTCCGCCGCCTCACGCTGGAAGAGATCCAGGCCGCCCGCCCGCTGCGCATCAAGGTGATCACCGCGCAGCCCGGCGACACCGTGGAATCGATGTCGCACCGGATGGCCGGCGTCGACCGCCCGGTCGAACGTTTTCGCGTGCTCAACGGCCTCGACGCCCACGCCCAGATCAAGGCCCGCGACCGCGTCAAGATCGTGGTGGATTGAGGTTACCGATGGGCTTCCCTGCGCGAGGCGGAAGGAAGCCGAGGGTGACCGGCCCCGTTGCTGTTTGCGCTTCCCTTCTCGGTCTCTTCTCACACGCTGCGCCAAGTCTCGCCGGCGAGCCGATCGCGAAAGACGATTGCGCAACCGGAATTCAAAGGCTCAATGCATCGAATGCCGAGGGCCAGGAACGGCTCGACGAGAAGAACGCGGTGATCGAGGTCTGCGCCAACCAGTACAAGCGCGACAAAGCGATCGAGAACCTCGTGAAAACCTGCGCCAGGTACGAGGAACAGCCGGTAGTCAAGCAGCAGGCAGTCGCCGAATGTCAACTCGCCGCGTTCAGTTACGCGAATGCCCTGCGCGATCTGAAATCGGAATACGGGAAGTAGCTCCCCCTCCCCTTGCGACCCCTTGCGGGAATCCGAGGCGAGCGAAGCTCGCTCCCGAGATCGGCGGGTCCGCAAGCGCTGGGCTTGTAGCGACCTCCCGCCGGGCCTAATTTGAGTTCAGCGGCGGCCTTTGATGTCGCGGCAATGCATAGTGGATCGTCAGCAGGCTTGCCTTGCTGTCATCGAAAACCAGCCGATCCGCCATTGCCATTTCGGCGCGCATCGCGTTGCAGCAGAAGATCATCCATGGATCGAAGACAGGAAGCTTGCTGACGGACCGGTAAAGCTCACCGCATTCGATGGTCAGGTCTTGCCGGCCTTGCGCGCTCGCCAATTCGAGCCGGGACCTGATCTCTTGCCGGAAATGATCGGTTGAAACCATGCGACATCCAATAGCCGAAAACCCTTCCGAGAAGGGACCGGCCGGCCAGGGTTGAACATAGGAAAATGTCCCCATCAATTCGGACGTGGGGGATACCGGACCATAGTGAGCCGCCGGCGAAAAGATACAGCGATTAAGGCCGATTTGGTCGATGCCGGCGCCTCGCTATTGGGCGACGGAGCGCCTATATGCTTGATATCACCGCCCGCCCTTGGCTGTTATCGGTGACTGAGAGCGTTGCGCTCCCGCCCCGACCCAGGAGGCGGTCGAGTGACCTATACCCCCAAATTGGATTTTCGTGAGTGGCTGGTGCCGCCGGTGCTGATGCCGATCTTCTTCGGCCTGCTGATCGCCGCGGCGGTCGTCCTTCAACGGTAATCCCCTCTCATCGACCCGCGGCAGCGAAAATCTGTGCGCGTGGCGGACAGGAACCGGCATAGGAGACGACTTGGCAAACACAGCAACCGTCAGGAATGCAAACGGAGTTCCCGCCACCTTCGCCGGATCGAAGACCGGTCAGGATGACGCCCCGTTTGTTTTTGTCAAAGTCGGAAACGAAGAGCGCCGCATGCGCTGGGCCGAATGGGACGCGCTTCCCGCCTGGACCGGTCCCCGTCCTGCACGAACCGCCAAAGACTAAGGTCTGCCGATTTCCTTTTCAATTTTCCTGCCGTTGATCGACCAATATCGAGAAGGAGTTGAGCGTGCCAGTCGCAACAAGATCAGCCGCAGTGCCCAACGTTCTTGTCGTCGAGGACGAAATGGTGCTGCGCATGCGCGCTGTCGATATCGTGGAAGATGCCGGATTTACTTCCGTTGAAGCCGTGAACGCCGATGAGGCGATCGCTATTCTGGAATCGCGCTCGGATATCGATCTGTTGTTCACCGATATTCAGATGCCGGGCAGTATGGACGGCCTGAAATTGGCTCACGCCGTGCACGACCGTTGGCCGGCTATCAAGATCATCCTTGTTTCCGGCCAGGTGAAACCATCCGATGCGGAAAGGCCTGCCGACAGCCGCTTCTTTGGCAAACCGTTGGGGGTCGGGCAAATGATAAAGGAATTGCAGGCGATGGTGGGCGAAGGCGCGCTGCAGATCCTTGATGCCCCTGTCATTCAACCGGGCGCGTCAACGGATCCTTTGTCACGCTCGGCCCATGAGGTCGAGTTATCGGCCGAAAACGACAGCCTCCGTGTCTTGCTTGAACAAGCCGGCATCGACGCGAAGTTGCTGCTCGAGCAAGCCGGCATCGACGCCAAGGAGCGCGAGGCCGCCGACAAGCTGCAAAAACTGATTCTTGGCGAACTGCATCATCGCATCAAGAATACGCTCGCCACGGTCAGCGCTATCGCGTCACAAAGTTTCCGGGCCGCGACCAGTATCGAACATGGACAGCAGGCCATGGAAGGACGCCTGGTGGCGCTGGGCCGCGCCCACGACCTGTTGATGCAGATCAGTTGGTCCAATGCCAGCCTCACCCATACGCTTAGTGGCGCGACAGAGCCGTATGACAGCCTGGGGGCCAGGCGATTTCATTTCAACGGGCCGGATATCAGAATTACCTCCGGCGCCGTCATCGCGCTCGCGATGACGCTCAATGAGCTGTGCACCAACACCACTAAATTTGGCGCGCTTTCCACCGCCGCGGGCCGGGTCGAGATATCCTGGACGATCGACGATGAGAAACAGCGGCTGCGCCTGACCTGGACCGAAAGAGGCGGCCCGCCGGTTCAGCGTCCGACACGGCGCAGCTTCGGCACCCGCATGATGGAGTCGCTCGGTCAGCAATTGAATGGCCACGTGCGGCTCACCTACGATCCGTCCGGGTTTGTCTATTTCCTCGATGTACCGCTGAGCTCAATCATCGCGGCAACATGAAGATCGCGATCTCTTTCAGCCGACGTGTACCGGCAGCCGAATGATCGTCGCCGTCTCGCCCGCAAGACAGCGGGCCAGCAGTTCCATTCAATCCATAGCGCCACAAATAAGGACGACATCCTGACGATCGAACATGCCATCGTACGAACCAAACCGAAGCCCTGGGGCAGCACCGATCTGCGTCCTTGGAGCCAGGCGTCGACAAGCGACGGCCCGATCGGGGAACTGTGGTTTGAACGTCCAAGTCTCCCTCAAAGTCTCCCTCACAGTCTCGCCAAAGGCCTCGCCGCGCCCGAGACGGCGCTCCTGCTTAAACTGCTCCTCACAACCGAGCCGTTGTCGATTCAGGTTCATCCGGACGATGCATTCGCGCGGTCGATCGGGCTTGCCAATGGCAAGACCGAAGCATGGTACATTCTCTCGGCCGTTGCAGGCGCGAAGGTCGCGGTCGGCCTGAATTATCCGCGTTCCGCCGCCGAGCTGCGAACCGCCATCACCGACGGCTCGATCGCCAACATCGTGCATTGGCACCCGGTTCACCAAGGCGACGTCATTTCTATTCCCGCCGGAACGATTCACGCGATCGGCGCCGGCATCGTTCTGGCCGAAATCCAGCAGTACAGTGACGCCACGTTCCGGCTGTTCGACTATGGACGGCAACGGGAATTGCACATCGAAAATGCCGTCGCGGTGGCGACGGCCGGACCGCGCGAAGTTCAAGCGCCTCCGGAACAATTGAGCGACGCGCGAATCGTACTTACCGTCAATCCTTACTTTGCTCTGGAGCAGATCGATCTTGCTCCGGGCTCGGTTTGGAGGCTCGACGCACCGAAGGAAACCTGGCTGCTGGCGATCGAAGGTCACGCCCAACTCGGCTCAACGACCCTGTCGCTGGGCGATGCTGTGTTCCTGCAAGCGGACCATGCCGATATCGAGGCCGGTGCGGACGGATTGAAAGCGTTACTGGCCTATCCCGGCCCGACAATAAACCCCGGTGCGTTGACCGAGCGCAGCGCCGTCGGCCGCATCCGGCATGCGTCTTTGGGCGCCCCGCTGGCGCCGACTTCCCCAGGGCGTGCCGCGCTCGAACAACCGGAGGCATCAAATTGGCCGTTGTAAATCGTATCGCGTTCATCGGAAACTCGCTGCCCCGCCGCTGCGGCATCGCGACCTTTACCACCGATTTGCAGTGCGCCGTCGCGGCTGCGCGAGGCGATCTGGAAACCGTGATCGTTGCAATGACCGATCACGGCCAGGTCTACGATTACCCGTCCACGGTCGGCCTGCAGATCAACGACGATCGGCCGGATGACTATCTGCGGGCGGCCGAATACCTGAACAGCGGCGGGTTTGAGGCGGTTTCCCTGCAACATGAATTCGGCATTTTCGGCGGCGAAGCGGGAAGCCAGATCATAAACCTGCTGTCGCGTCTGACCATACCGGTCGTGACGACGCTGCATACGGTTCTGTCCGAGCCGACAAAGGCCCAGCGCGATGTCATCGCGCGAATCGTCGAGGCATCGTCCAAGGTCGTGGTGATGGCTGAGAAAGGCCGGGAGTTATTGCGCTCGGTCTATCAGGTCCCCGACGAAAAGATCGAAATCATCCCGCACGGTATTCCGGAATTCGCATTCGTCGAGCCTGACGCGGCGAAGGCAAAACTCGGCTTCAGCAACAAGTCCGTGATCCTGACCTTCGGCCTGCTGTCGCCGAACAAGGGTATCGAAGTCATGATCGACGCGATGCCGGCGATCCTGAAAACCCGGCCTGACGCCGTTTACGTCGTGCTCGGCGCGACGCATCCCAATCTCGTGCGCGATCAGGGCGAAGCCTATCGCGAGAGCCTGGTGGCGCATGCACGCCAGGCCGGCGTCGAGGATCACGTGGTGTTTCTCGATCAGTTTGTCGATCAGAAGACGCTGCTCGATTTCATCTCGATGTCCGACGTCTACGTGACGCCGTATCTGAATGAAGCCCAGATGACGTCGGGCACGCTGGCCTATAGTTTCGGCCTCGGCAAAGCTGTCGTCTCCACCCCGTATTGGCATGCCCGCGAACTGCTCGCCGAAGGCCGTGGCATTCTGGTTCCCTTTGGCGACGCCGCCGCGCTCGCCATCGAAATCGCAAAGCTCTTGACCAACGACGTGCTGCGGCAGGCGATGCGCAAGCGCGCCTATTCGAGCAGCCGCTCCATGACATGGGAGCGGACTGCCGAGCGGTATATGTCGGTATTTGAAAATGCCGGCCGCCGACATCGGCTCAAGACCATCGCGCGCTCGGACACCAGCACGCTGCTGCGCGACAGCCGCGCGCCGCCGGAAATGCAGATCGATCATTTCCTGTCGATGTGCGACGATACCGGACTGTTTCAGCACGCCGTTCACTGCGTGCCGGACCGCGCCCACGGCTATTGCGTCGATGACAACGCCCGCGCGCTGCTGCTGGCCTGCGCCCTCAACGACCCCGGCGAGCAGCGACTGCCGGAAGTCCTGACGGCGCGGTTTGCCGCCTTTATCCAGCACGCCTGGAATCCGGGCGCGCAACGCTTTCGCAATTTCATGGGCTACAATCGCTGCTGGCTGGAGGACAAGGGATCGGAGGACAGCCACGGCCGAACGCTCTGGGCGCTTGGTGTATGCGCGCTCACCGACGCCAATGTGTCGCGGCGATCATGGGCCGCATCGCTGTTTTCGGAAGCGCTGCCCGCGGTGGAAGGCTTCCGCTCGCCGCGTGCATGGGCCCTTGTCCTGCTCGGGCTCGATGCGTATTGCGCGGCCGTTACGGACGACGTCCGCGCGACCCGTCTCCGCACATTGCTGGCCGATCGATTGATCTCGATCTTTGATGCCGTCGCAACCAGTGACTGGGTTTGGTTCGAGGAGGGGCTTGCCTATGACAATGCCCGATTGTCGCAAGCGCTGATCGTGACCGGCATGGCCAGCAAGACCTCGCGTTATGTCGATACCGGCCTGAAGTCGCTGCGCTGGCTTGTGACCCGGCAAACCTCGGCGAAGGGCCAGTTCCGCCCGATCGGCACCGCGGGATTCGGCGACAGGCGCCAGCCGCCACGGCCATTCGACCAGCAGCCGCTGGAGGCCGCGGCGACCATCGCGGCCTGCCTCGCCGCGTGGCGCGCCGATCATGATGTCGAATGGAAAACCGAAGCCGCGCGGGTGTTCGCATGGTTCCTGGGCAGCAACGACCTGTCGGTCTCGCTGGTCGACCTGGAAACCGTAAGCTGCCGGGATGGCCTGCACCCCGACCGACCCAACGAGAATCGGGGTGGAGAATCCGTGGTGTCGTACCTGCTCGGCCTTTCCGAGATTCGACAAATTGCCCGGCTCAGCGAAAGCCGCGCCAAGCCTGCTCCGCTGGTCGCTTGACGGCGCCGACAACCATTCCCTTCTTCAACCCTGTCAGAGGCCGCCTTGTCGGAATTTCCCTTTCTCAATCGCCAAGCCCTTCATCTGCGACCCGATCCGACGCGCGTGATCGTGCGGCCTTTCAAGCCGGCAACCGAACCCCGCGACCTCAATCCGACGGACAAGACCCGGGCCAACCATATCGTCGAACGGGTTCTCGGGCTCGACCCCGAGACGGCAGATCGTCAATTGGCCGATGTTCTGGAGAACTTCCTCGGCCGTCACCGCAACCTGCTGCAAACCTTCGAGGCTCGCGCCGCTGAAATGGAAGATGCGCTGGCCGATCATGCCGCGTTCACACAGGTCCAGCGGCAACTCGTCGGCGCCTATTTTCTCAACGAATATTCGTTCGAGGCTTCGGCACTTTTCAATCCGAGTATCGTGGCGCATCCCGATCAGTCCGGAACGCCGCAAGATAGCCTTCGTTTCATCCTGAGCCTTCGTGCCGTCGGCGAAGGCCACGTGTCCTCCCTGACATTTCGATCGGGGCTTGTTGCCGCGGACGGGACCGTCAGCATCGAGCCTACGTCACATCTTGCCTCCAGCCCCGATATTGTCAGCCTCACGGGGGCCGCCGGCGACGATATCGACGTCAGCTTCACGGCCGGAGAAGATATCAGCGAGCGGGTGATCTTTCCGGTGACCGAAGCGCAGTCGAACGGCATCGAGGACGCCCGCTTTGTGCGATTCAGCCACAGCCGGCAGAATATCTACTACGCGACCTACACCGCCTATAGCGGGCGGGCGATCCGATCCGAGTTGATCGAGACATCGGATTTTGTATCGTTCCGGCTGTCGGCCTTGAAGGGCAGCGCCGCGCGCAACAAGGGCATGGCGTTATTCCCCCGAAAGATCGACGGCAAATTTGCGATGATCGCGCGCCAGGACAACGAAAACCTCTATCTGATCTATTCCGACGACCTCTACACCTGGGATGGCGGCCAGCCGATCCTGAAGCCCCGCTATCCCTGGGAGTTCGTGCAGATCGGCAATTGCGGATCGCCGATCGAACTCGACGAAGGATGGTTGCTGCTCACGCACGGCGTCGGTCCGGTACGAAAATATTCGATCGGGGCGGCGTTGCTCGACAAAAAGGAGCCCTCGAAGGTGCTCGCCCGCCTTCGCGAGCCGCTATTGCGCCCCGATCCGTCCGAACGCGAAGGATACGTTCCGAACGTCGTCTATACCTGCGGCGCGATGCGCCATCGCGACAAGATCATCTTTCCTTACGCGGTCTCGGACACCTACTGCAATTTCGCGACGATCGAGATCGCCTCCTTGATCGCAGCCATGGATAGATGACGCCAAAGGTTTCCTCGTCGTTCAGGTGAACGCCGGTGCCGTCATTGCGAGCGAAGCGAAGCAATCCAGAGCCGCAAAGCAAGACTGGATTGCTTCGTCGCTATCGCTCCTCGCAATGACGACCTGACCACACGCGCAAACAAAAGGCCCGCTCTTTCGACCGGGCCTTTGTCATTCTCGATTGAGTGAGGTGCTTACGCTGCTTCGTCCGCCACGGCGGCATCGTCGCCGTCGGTTTCGTCCGCATCGGCTTCACCGTCGGCCTCGGCTTCGGCTTCCGCCTTGGCACCGCGGCGCGGGCTCTTGGCGAGCTGGCCTTCGATTTCCTT
>Ga0075522_10004355_pt1 | contig 10097 bp, 6 predicted proteins | sample NGEPerA_FD_74796 | JGI IMG/M metagenome (GOLD analysis project Ga0075522, IMG submission 74796) | Arctic peat soil microbial communities from the Barrow Environmental Observatory site, Barrow, Alaska, USA - NGEE PermafrostL2-A | ecosystem: Environmental > Terrestrial > Soil > Wetlands > Peat ...
GGCAATCCCTGAGCGGCCGATTCTCCAAGGACGAAGACACGGAAACTATTCTGCTCCTTGTGCTTTTTTATGCGGAAATGGAGCGGTTGGATCCCGAACGATGCAGGAATGAAAGGATCCAGGAAATCAGGATTCGTCTGGTAATAGCCGGGTTCTCTGTCGGAGATAAAAAATCCGGTCGGTCTCCCAAAGCCAATGACACGAAGGGAAAGCTCAAGCGCGCAGAAAAATAAAATGGGCGCGGCTACCAACAGCGCCAGACGCAAGATTAAGGGTGAGCGGAATGGCCTGCGGGTTCCTTTGGCCGTCCGTTGTGAATCGGAACGCGTCATTTCGATCGCATCGCAAACAGGATATCTAAACACGCATCGTCCGCAAATCCCGCGGATACAGAGTCATCCAGATGCGGCGTACAGTGCCGCAGCCATTGACGTCGAGCAGGGTTTTGGTCTCGCCGGCCCTCAACGACTCCGCAGCGTGACTCTTTCCGCCTGAATTGCCTTTCCCTCTCTGGCCCTTGGTGGCCGCGGGATTCTCGAATTCCGACCAGCGGGTCTGCTGGCCCATCACCAGCTTTGTGGAGCTCTGCCACATCGGCAATGGCGGCTGTCTTGGAGTCTTTGGTTGCCCGTTGAGCGCAACCAGTTGGAAAATTGATGCAAATGATCAACGGTAGACAAGGTGAGCAAAATCTCCCAATACGATCCGGCATGGTTACCTTCTTGGTTTGCAGTTGCGATGTAGACGACGTGCAGGCTCCAGCAACTAATGGCAACGGTTCGGGATGGGTGTTGAGCTATGAGGCTTCATTGCCTCGAACCACGACTGGAAGTAATCGCCAAAAAGACCGGCGCTCGAGAAATCGCATACCGTCAGTTGCTTCCCATCGCCATCTGTCATCTTGGCCAAAACCCAGAACCCTTTGTCTGCGTGTTGCTCGAGCGGCTCGATGGTGAGTTCCTTGAGGTTGAGAGGGGTAGGATGCTGGCGGTACGCGTCGTCACAGCGCGCGGCGCTGGCGAAAAGGATCGGCCCCTGGTAGATGGACACTTTGCCCGCATAGTCTTCCTCACCGGTTTGAACGCGCGGCGTGAAATCGAGTGAAAGCTTGATAATGTCGCCCGTGGTCCACTCGCGCCTGATCGGCAAATAGCTGCCGGCCGTAGGTGTGTTGAGCAGTTTGCCGTTGAGCATCACACGCGTTTGTTTGGACCACGCCGGTATGCGCAAGTAGAACGTAATTGTCTCGGGCTTCCACATGGAAACGTTTAACTGGATATCGCCGCGGACTGGGTAGGTTGTGATCTGTTCGAGGCCGATGCGGTTGCCCGAGGGCAGGTCGGCCGATATCTTGGAAGGACCATAATAGTTGAGCACCAGGTCATCATTGTGCTGCATCAACGCCCAGTTGGCGATGTTGCCGATCGCTCGGGCGGCGTTCGTGGAACAACAACTGAGTTCGGGCCCGTCGGGCGGCCCCTGATTGAGCCGATTGTACTGGCGGATCCCGTCAGGTGGATTGTCATAGGTTGAGCAACTTCCATCATAAGGGAAGGAAGCAAGTGCGCTGTTAAGCGTGCTCCACTCCAGTTCGTCAGCGACGTGCGAGTCGCCCGAAAGCCGCAACATGTCGGTGGAAAGAAGTGACCAAGCCACCGTGCAGCAGGTTTCGATCGTCCCGCGATGGTACGGAGTGCCTAGGAGGCCCTCGTTGGTGGAGAAGCCGCCAGTGTTGTGGCGCTCGGTCTTAAGCAGCGCTTGCCACAAATGCTCAAATCCATCCTCGTACGCCTTGTCACCGGTTGACCAATACATCTCGGAAAGAGCCATTATATTGTTGACGCTCTCCCAACGGCGCACGGGAAAGTCGGAGACCGGCGCGTGCTCCTGGCCGAGTTTGAAGTAAGCCACACCGCCCGGTTCGTTCCAGACTTCATGGATGAGGTAGTTGGCAAAGTTCAGGTACCGTGGGTCGTGGGTCTCGCGGTAGAGTCTGGCAACCGCATGGCTGATCGATTCGCTGGCGCCACCCTCCTTAGGCAGAACGGCATGGGCCGGGCCGTAGGTCTTGATGACTAGGTCGACGATTTTGCGCGCCGCGTCCAGCGCCGGCTTGTAGCCTGTGTCCTCATAGTAATCGAGAAGCCCGCACAAGGTCGCGTAGTGATTCCAGAGTTCCAGTGAGCCGTTGAGGTTTTCGAACGGCCCAAGGTAGCCGTCGGCACGCTGGGTATGGATCAGGTCGCGCACATAGGCGTCGACGTGCACCTTGAGTTCGGAGTTGTGCGTCAAACGCCATACAAGCTGGGCCGAGCTCAGGTACTGCCCGGCAAAGACGCCAGCCCACGGCGGCACACCTTTTTCCGGTCGCTCCCGCTGCATCCGCAGCAATCCGGGGTTCCGCCGCGTGAAGTCTATCATGTATTGGGCGATCCGGTCGATCCGGTGTCCAAAATAATCCCCCAGTCTTATCTGGAGATTGACGGCCCTCAAGAGCCGTGGGGCAACCGCCCGGTAGGGGGGCGTCGCCTGGCCCCGTACATTTTCGTCGTAGAACGTCAGGCGATAAATCTGGTGCGAGCGGGTTTCCCCATGGTCGGACTTTGCGGCGATCGTCCAGCATATTGCCGCATCCCTGGCCTGTTCGGCGGTCAAGTTGATTTCCGTGGCCGCGCCCGCTGGAATGGTCTCCAGCAGTTGTCCACTGCGTGCGGCCTTTGAGACCAGCACATCGTATTCGTTGGCCCCAACCGAAGGAAGCCACTGCAGCATAATTCCGCCGGGTTTGTGCGATTGTGAACCATCGACAGGACCTAGCAATTGCGGAGGCGCGGGAGGCGCGAACTTGAGACCAAACTCTTCAAGGTTACCCAATTTCACCAGGGAATTCGATTCGCTCAGATTGAGCGCCGTAGTCTTGATCCAAGCCTCGGACGCGGCGCTGTTCATCAAGCGAACTTCCTCAATATTGCCCTCGAACTGGGTATCGTTGGCGTCCGAAACCCCGCGCCCGATGTAGATGCGAGTAGTCTTAAGCGGGGTCGATGAGACTTTGTCGCTGGTATAAATGCTGCCGTTCACGCAAATTGTGCGCGCGCCGGTGACTGCATCATAGGAAAAAACGGCTGACTGCCATTGGCCGGCTCTGACGCCTTCGAGGGTCATGTCTGGTCCGCAACCGCGATAAACCGCATCGCTGCCATGCACGCCAAAGTCGAATCCGTCCCCAGAGCAAAGCGTCAGGAAGCCATCCTTCGTAGGTCGAAACCGACAGGTAAAGGTTAAGCTGGGCCCGGCGGTCCGAGCGAGCTCTGGCTTGAACGCCAAAAAGCCTTTGTGTCCGCCGTCAAACGTGAGCCACGGAAATGATCTCTCCATGATTAATCCCGCAGTCCAGCCGTTCTGGATGACATAACCTTCCCGATCCACCGTTGCGTCATGGCGGTTGGCCGCCTTCATGTCACCCGCCAAATGCAAGATGGCGAGAAGCGAATCACTCCAAATCTTTCCCGCGGGCGGGGCGTCCGCCAAGGGATTGCCGAAATAGAGATCAAATCCTTGGTTTGCCGCCCCAGCCATTATCCGAGGGATGTTCACATACAACCGGACGTCGTTCGCTTTCCACGATACGATTTCCAATGCGAGGAGTCTCCCGTCGGCCCCGACTGCGCGCAAATCGGCTCCGCCGGGCCTGACCAGAGTCCGGGCGAATTGCGCATCGGACAACTGTACCCAAAGGGGGAAGTCCGCAATGTTCCCGCTTACCTGCTCTGCGTTGATCCCAATATGCTGGCGGTATCGCCAATCCTTGTTCCACCAGTTGCTGCCCAACGCGTTGATTCCGGGCAGAAACAGGATAATAGCGAGCACGAGTCTGCGCATCTTAAAGAACCATTGAAAATCCCGAGTCAGAGTTGCGGGCGTTGTTGCCTCGCGGCAGGCTGTGCTCTGGGCGTTACACATTACATCCACGGGCGCCTTTGTTCCTCCTGTCTGTCAGTTCAGTGCACGCCGGGAAATGATTGTATTCATAGTGTTGAGCGATAAATAGGGATTTCCCGGTCGAGTTGATGGTTGGGGTCGTCACATGTTTGCCGGGGTCATCAATCATAGCTTGTTGATAGATGCACGTAGCCGCTCACGGTTAGGAAATGAAAGACAGCCTCTGCCACCAATTTATTGGCCAGAGGAGTTAAATGTACGCCGTCGGAGGCGATATAGGCAGCTGGGCCGTGATCCTCCACTAGTTTACGAAGAAAGTGATCAAGATCGAAAAGGGCTAACCCTTCGCGCCTCGCCACATCTCTGGTCCTCTGACGATACGTCTCTATATAGTGGTCAATACCGCCGCGTCGGGAATAAAACACGTCGGAATGTGTAACGTGCCATTTGTCTATAACGGGAGGAAATGTCAGTAGCGCCACCGATCCCCCTCGTTGTCTCACCTCACGGACAATCGCCAAGAGATTGTGTTCAAACTCATCAACGCTGACATAGCGGGCGTCATGAACCGCATCGTTTCCGCCAAACTCCACTAAGACCAATCCTGGCAGATGAAGCGTCACGTCTGACGTGATGCGGCGCAGGCCTTCGGTTGACGTATTACCGTTTCCTCCCGCATTAAAGATGTGAACGACATCACCTGAGGCACCCCTCTCCATTGTTGCGCAGAGCAGATCAACCCAGCCTTCGCCTGGCGGTACACCGTAGCCCCGCGTTATAGAATCGCCAAAAGCAACGATGTTGGCCACTTGTTTGCTTCCGCTGCTATCGGACTCTGCGTTTCGGCATCCAATGGACGCCGTGATTAGAGAAATGGCAATTGCCGCGGATATTTGTAAAGGGCCGAGCTTCATAACAAGAAATCATCCGGCCAAGACAATCGGCGAAGATTGGGAGTGGCTAGCCACCTACAAGCATTGTCAGTGTGCCTGGATGTCCCAAAAGCGGGCGCCCCAGGCTGGTTGGAAAATGCGCCACCGAAACCCATTATTCGAGGGCGTCTTGATGAAATCGTAACTAGCCGACATTTTACTTACCCGCCACATGCGAGGATTTGCTGGATCAGATGGACAATGACCGTTTCGTGTTCGGTCGTTAGGCAGGAGGGGATGGGAAGCAGTACGGACCGCTCGAACAGCTCATCACTTCGTGGGCAGGCACCCTTGCGATAGTCATAGGAACTCCCCTTGTTCTCCATCGAGGACCACGGATTACCAGCAGGAGATAGCGGCACCTTGTTGATCAAAGCGAGAATGTTGGCGTAATTGTGCAAACCGTAATCGGCGATCCGTGTGGCACTATGGACGCCGGCTTCCCTAAGGCGTGCCTGCAGTAGCTTGGCCCTTTCTGCATGTTCCAGAATCATTATCAGGAAAGGCCCCGTGTCGCCATCTGCGTCAGCGAGCTTGCGGAAGGAGAGCCCCGCCGTCCCCTGAAGCGCAGTCTTGATGCGTCTTTTCGAGCTCCTCATACGCTCCAGGATCATCGGAAGTTTGCGGAATTGCACGGTTGCTACGGCTCCGCTCAATTCACTCATCCGCCGTCCCTGTCCCCATAAAAGGGCGTAGTCATCGGGTTGTGCAAGGCGCCCGTTCTTTCGGACCATGCCCATGTCATGGGCGGAAAAGGCGCGCTCAAAGAGCCGCTCATCGTTGGTGATGATCATGCCGCCTTCGCCGCATGTCATGTTCTTGTTAAGTTGAAGGCTGAAAATGCCCAACTTTCCGATTGTTCCAACTTTACGGCCCTTGTATGTGCCTCCATTGCATTGAGCGCAGTCTTCCAGCACCGAAATGTTGTGCGAGTCTGCGATCTTCATGATGGCGTCCATGTCACAGGGTGCGCCAGCCATGTGAATGGCTATGATCAGCTTGGTGCGCGGCGTGAGTGCTTTCGCGAGCGCGCTCGGATCCAGGTTGAACGAGGAATCAACCTCGCAGAGAACGGGGATAGCTCCGACTTGAACGACGGCACCCACTGATGCGACCCAAAGGAAGGAGGGGATAATCACCTCGCAGCCCGGACCTATGCCGAGCGCCGTCATCGAGCATATCAATGCGCCAGTACCGCTGTTAATCGCGAGGGCAAACTTAACTCCGTAGAATTCGCGGGCGGCGCGCTCGAAATCGTCGACATATCTCGGTTGTTTCAACCCATAGTAACGAAATAGGGAGCCGTTCCGTAATACATCCAAGAGCGCTGCTTCCTCTTTTTCGTCGATCCAATGGGCCCCCGGGAATTCTTGGGGCCATACAAATTTCTTCGGGGCTCCTTCAATGGGGGCAAGGGCACCTGAGTTGGGTATCAATGTGTTGCTTTTCATAATAGTGGACATAAAGGCGGTATTGGTTTCCGGGGTCGGCTAGAGAGGGGGTTAACGGGCTAACGGGTATTGGTTGCTCGAGTTGGACAGATCACTGGCCGTCCGTTTTTGAGTCGCGACTCTTTGGCGAGCTGGTTTCGCTACCAAGGATGTCAGGATAGGGATTAATCGCGAACCAGCGCTTATTGTCCTGGCCTATCGAGTGCACGGTAATCGTGGCTGCTTTTCCCGAAAGAAGGCTGCTTGCCGGAACTGAGAGGTAGAATAATCCCATAGTCTCGCTCCAGGAGGATTGGCTGAGTTGGGGGACATATCGAAGGAGGATTTCGCCGTTGGAGCTCTTCCATTCGGTTGGTTCTCGGGTAGTGTCGAAATCGAGCGCCTTTGAACCATTGATCCATAGTGCGAATCCGTGTTTGCTCTCGCTGGGGTCGATGAAGGCAAAGCCCCCAGCGAAAACAAAGGTAGTGCGCTGAACGTCGGGCGTGACGGCCGTTTCCCAGCTCAGTTGATGCAAAGGCTCTTCCTGACGAATGCGTAGGCACTCCCCGTCTCCGTTCCGGTAGGTGACCCCGGACACAGACTCACCTTTGTATTCGAGTAGGCGGCTAAATCCAGAGACTAGAGGCCCTTGGGAGAACAGCGAACCGGCGATAGCGGACCTCAGCCACCCCAACGGCAGCGCGGCGTCCGGCCTGGGGAGTGTCTCGGCATAGGCCAACATCTGCGTAAGCAGCCATCTGGCTTCGGGGCCACCGTTGCGCAAAGCGGCATCAAAATTCAAGCCGCTTACGATCCAAGATCCCTTTTCAACTCGCGCTTCAAACAGCAAGGACTTGTTTCTCCAGACATAATCGAAATCCAGGCCTCGGCTGAACGGCGCCGGTGCACCGTGAACATTGAGCGCGCGAATAAGGACGTGGGGCTGCGCTACTAGGTCATCCAGGATTATTGTTTGGGCGCCCTGCAACAGACGAAACCAGCCGGCATCGCACCAGCCGTCCGGGGCCATCGCCCGCGTGACTGGCGAATCATACACGAGGGTCCCGGCATTGGTGTCGCCGGGAAACACTCCCAACCACCAAGCCGATTTGAAGGTCGTTACATCTGTAGGAAAAAGACCGACGGGCGAGAGCAAAATCACACAGGCCCCATCAGCTGAAGCACTTAAGAGCCGATCTGTTGGCTGGCGGGCCACATAAACAGCCCTTGGCTCTAACATCCCGGTGCTCGGTATCGCCTTGGGGTGATAGGCCTCCAATTCTGCCAGAAGGTCGTCGCTGGCGTACAAGGGAACAGCATGCTTGAGCTCCGATTCTTTCGCCGGAAAGAGCCACGTTTCCCAATGATTGGTGACCGTCAGCCCCCCAGCCGTAAGTTCTACACTTAACGTGAGCTTCTCGGGGACCAAAGTATCAGGCAATTGCACGTCAATCTTGCCCCCTTGGGAAATCTCGCCCTGTCCGGCTGCATCGATCACCCAATGATCTTCGGAGAGAGTCGATGTGCTGTTCCGCAGGTGCCAGTTGAAAGCGATAGAGCGAAGTGCGGCCGGAGAATAGTTGGACACTGAAAAACTGGCGCGCAAGCGCTGTTCCCCTCGATAATTATTGTCTATTCCATCCTGCAGAACCACAACCGGGCCATTAATTTCGCGCACTTGCGCAGGTGTGACCGAGATAGGTCGCCGGTAGACGTCGAGAAGACCATTCGAGCCTGGGTACCAAGGTTCAAGTAGCCACCAGTCATAACCCGAAATCTGCGGGTTCTTACGTAATGCTTCTAAGTTAGCCTTGTGACAGATATAATATAACTTTTCCGAGGCTTCGGACCAGCGGGTCGTCTCATCAAGTAAACCGAACTTCTCAATCTTGTCGCGAGCAGCGGTGAGCCAAAATGGCTTGAAGTCGTCCTTATACAGCTCGATGGAGTCCAAACGTGGAAACTGCACAAAATTGCCCTCCTCATGTGTCATGATCGGCTTGGACGGCATCCCGGTTTCAAACTTCCGAGGATCTTCAAGCGGAGTGGTTAGGATGTTAAACATCACCGTGTAAAAATCCATCGTTGCCCGATCACGCTGACCATCGGTGAAGCCGCTCGGCATCAACCCGTCGCTGTCGATTACGAGTCTGCTTGGGTCAAGTTTCTTGGCGATCGCATACAAATCCGGCGCCAAATCGATGCCGTCCCACAATTCATTACCCATGCACCAGTCGAAGATTGACGGATGATTTCGATGTCTGACGATTGCGTTAGCCCATTCCGTTTTGTACAGCTCTCGAGCGGGGCCTTTAGCGCGGCTGTAGTAGCGCATGTACGCGATCGGGAGTTCTGGCGACACAAACATCCCCACCTCATCGCAGGCCTCATAATACTCAGGGGGTAAGAAATGACTGTGGTGCCGAACAAAATTAAAACCATAGGTCTTTGCCACCTTGAGACGGCTGACATAGAACGCCTTGTCTGATGGAGGAGCAATGGTTTGCGGATAAACAGCGTCATCCCCGTATCCATTCAGGTAATATCGGTTACCATTTACGATGAAATGAGATCCCTGGATAACTATGCTGCGGATGCCAAATGTGCCCTCTTGGCTATCAAGCGGCTGTTGCTGTCTAAGAAGGATGAGTCGCGCGCGATAAAGGTTGGGCGACTCGGGCGACCATAGCAGGGCGTCTGGTAGGTCGGCGCTGAGTGTAGCCTGCCCGTTACTCAATAATGCATCCAGCGGCTCTTCGCGCGTAAGCACTATTTTGCCATCCGTCTCCATGATCTCTAACCTAAGTTTATCCCCAGGGCGGTATGCCCCACCCAAAGTGGCCGTTGCTTGGCAGGACCTTGGAGAAACGAGTGTTTGAATCTGCAGATGCTCCAGCCATTCGCTGTTTCGGCTTTCCAATTTAACGTGTCCCCAGATCCCGCCCCAATAGCTGAACAGATGATCAGGAATATCCAGGCATCCTTGGAGAGCATCGACATCCCAATGCTGTTCCGAATCTATCTCGATAGTGATCGAGGCATACTCGCCCGCTCTCGCTAGCTTTGTGATCTCGAATTCGAAATCTGAGACGTACCCGAGATGCTTGCCGACTTCTTCGCCATTCACCCAGACTCGAGCCGACCGATAAACCCCCCCGAAAACCAAAAAGTAACGCTGCTCCTTTGAATCTGAAGAGGGAATCTGGATCCTCCTTTTGTACCAGCCCTTACCGATAAAATTGTGCCGCATCTTTTCGGTTTCGGGACCGAATCCCTGAGCATCCCAGGCACCCGGAACCTTGGCGAAATGGGCAAGTTGGCGACCCTCAGCGAACCATCCTTCCTTGGCGCCCAGATCATTGGGATCTAACTGGAACTGCCAGTCCCCGTCTAATAGGACTGTTTGTCGGGGTGATTCCGCTGCTGCGGCCGAGATGCACCCTATCAAAAAGCCGACCAATCTAAGAATGGATGTCTTACTCGACCTCATGATTTCATGCATAACGCAAAGGATTGAAGAGAAGAAAGATAAGGCATCGACGAGATCTAAGCATCCGCTAAAATCTTGCCGTGTCTTGCGCTAGACGGACCGACCGCCTGATGGAAATCGGAATCGACATCGGCCAATTATGCCCTTCCAAGCCAGCTTCCGCTACGTCTAGATTCTCAATCATCGGCACTATCCTCTCACGGATTTCCAGATGAGCAAATTCAGGTCACCGCAAGAAAACTCGCCGTGCTTGGGAGTTTTGTACCAGTCGGATGGAGCAATATTTGCTTAGGCCGTAAC
>Ga0075522_10004356_pt1 | contig 10096 bp, 12 predicted proteins | sample NGEPerA_FD_74796 | JGI IMG/M metagenome (GOLD analysis project Ga0075522, IMG submission 74796) | Arctic peat soil microbial communities from the Barrow Environmental Observatory site, Barrow, Alaska, USA - NGEE PermafrostL2-A | ecosystem: Environmental > Terrestrial > Soil > Wetlands > Peat ...
AGAACGAAGCCGCAGGCGCCGCGGTCGCTGCAGTATTGGCTGACGAGTAGTTTTGTGGCCGGGATAGTGTGTGAGTCACAGGAGGTAACACACTGTGACTCGTCTTCGCAAAATGATGCTCGAAGAGCTCGAGCGTCGCAACTACTCTGCCGGCACGACGCGGCGTTATCTGCGTTTCGTCGAACGGTTCGCACAACACTTCGGCAAGTCGCCGGACCAGCTCGGTCCGGATGATCTGCGCAGCTACCAGGCCTACCTGCTCAGGGAGCTCAAGCTCTGTCCGGGAAGCGTCGAAAACCACGTGGCCGCATTGCGGTTCTTCTTCGTGCGCACGCTTCACCGCCATCAGTTCCGCGAGTTCCTGCCCTATCCCAAGACACGGAGGAAGCTGCCCAACATCCTCAGCCAGGAAGAGGTCGCACGCCTGATCAACGCCAGCAGCAGTCTGTTTCAGCGCACGCTGCTGATGGTTCTTTACGGAACCGGCATGCGCCGTTCCGAGCTCGCCCGGGTCAAGATCGCCCACATCGACAGCCAGCGCATGATCATCCATGTGGTCGACGGCAAGGGGCACAAGGACCGCGATCTGCCCCTGAGCCCTACCTTGCTCGATAACCTGCGTGTCTACTGGCGATGGCTCAAGCCCCGCACCTACCTGTTCCCGTCACGACTGCATCGCGATCAAGAGCAGCCCATCAGCGACAAGGCAGTGTGGGTGGCGTGCACCGAAGCAGCCAGGAAGGCCGGCCTTCGCAAGCCAGTCAGTCCGCATCTGGTTCGACACACATGGGCCACGCATCTGCTGGAAGCCGGTACCGACCTGCGCACCATCCAGTTGCTGCTCGGCCATGAGGATCTGGAGGTGACAGCCCGCTATCTGCACCTGTCCGCCCAGCACCTACAGAAGGTCACCAACCCCCTTGAGGGACTGAAGCTCTCGAGTGTTGACGAGAGCAGCCGCCTCTATCATCGTCCGCGTTCATGACGCGGCCGGCCATCGAAGTGGCCGACATCGTCCGTCGCAAGGGCAAGCAGTTTCTGGAACGCTTCAAGGCTGTTCTCAGCTATCAACAGCTGAAGGCTTATCGGGCCGTGGAACGTTGCCGAACTGCCGCCCTTGGCGGGCATAGGGATAAGTGTGAGGACTGTCCGTACGAAGCACCCTTCTCTTACAACTCATGCCGATCGCGCTGTTGTCCAAAATGCCAGGCGCAGGCTCGCAAGCGGTGGCTTCAGATCCAGCAACGCGATCTGTTGAACACCAACTACTTCCACGTCGTCTTCACCCTGCCCCACGAACTGAACCCACTCGCACTGACTTCACGCAGACCACTGCTCGAGCTGCTCTTCGATGCCAGTTCCCGGACCTTGCTCGAAGTCGCCGCCGATCCCAAACGCCTGGGCGCAGAGATCGGCTTCTTATCCATCCTGCACACCTGGGGATCCAACCTGCTGCCCCATTACCATATACACGCAGTCGTCCCCGGCGGCGGACTGTCAGCCGACCATCAGCGCTGGATCCACACCACTCATCCGATGTTCCTGCTGCCGGTTCCCGTTCTGCGCACCGTCTTCCGCAAGAAGTTCCTCGCAGGCCTTCACCATCTCTACCGCAAGGGCCTGCTCAACCTCAGAGGTCCTGCCGCTCCTCTCCGTGATCCTGCGCTGTTTGATCAACTGATCGAGAAGCTTGGCAACAAGAACTGGTACGTCCACGCCGAGCCGCCCTTCGGCGGCCCCGAACATGTCCTGCGCTACCTCGGCCGCTACACCCACCGCATGGCCATCTCCAACCACCGCATCACCGCTTTCGACGGGGAGCGCGTCAGCTTCCGCTGGCGCGATTATGCCCACGGCGGCAAGCAGCGCGTCATGACTCTGGACGCGGTGAACTTCCTCGGCCGCTTCTTCCTGCACGTATTGCCCAAAAGTTTCGTGCGCATCCGCCGCTACGGCCTGCTGTCGAATCGCTTCCGTAAACAGCTTCTGCCACTGGCACGAACACTGCTCGCTGCACAGGGCCGCGAACCGCTGTCTCTTCCGCCACTGCCTGATTGCGCACCCTGGCACTGTCCTCGCTGCGGAAAAGCCATGCGCGTTGTCCAACGTTACACCGCTGCACAACTCTATTTCGCAGGCTTCGATACTTCATGAACGCTCGTCCCAGCTCGCGCCGCCGGCTTGCTCCTCGCACGTCTTTACGGCAGTGTGCGCCAAGCCCTCAGAACGGCTCCATTTCTACGCTCAATCGCATGTTGAAACCATTAAATCGAAGTTCGCTCTGCTATCGGCTCACTCGCTTCCATCATCAACCGCAAAAAAACGACCCACAGCGGTACTCACCAAAAGCCCAAATGTCATTCAATAACCATAATTTCATCTAAGATCACCGCGACCGCGGCGCCTGCGGCTTCCTTCTTACCTCCAAATCGAAAACGCCTCGCACTCAATTCTGAGGCTCACCCCTAACTCGTCGCCGAGGCGTTTCCGATGTTGGCTAACGGTGAGATACAACCGGAACGTCAGAAATTCGGGAGTGGTCCAGTTGGGGTTCGCGGTCTCCCGGGTCCCCAAATGCGAGGGACCCGGGGCACCCACCTTCAGTGGCGCGATTCGCTTCCTTGGGACCTGGGCCACCCGCCCATCCTGTCTCAATCGAAGAAAGCACGATCCTCGTCCAACAGATGCGCTTTGGCTGCCGGGACATTGAAAGTCACTCCGAGGCCGGGTTTGTCCCACACATCGATGTAGCCTTTCTTGATGATCGGGTGCGGCAACCCTTCGAGAATGTCGTGCCACCAGGGTGGATTGCCGATCGGACACTCGAAAGCGATATAGTTGTCCGGCAGTGTGGCTGCCAGGTGAACCTCCGCGGCCAGTCCGATCAGTCCGTCCAATACTCCGTGGGGAGCGACCAGAATGCCGTGAAGGTTCGCATACTCCGCGATCCACTTCAGTTCCGCCAGGCCGCCGACGTCTTCCGGATCGGGACCGATTACATTCACGGCTTGAGTCTCGATCAGATCCTTGAAGTTCTCCCGAAGGTAAATCTCCTCGCCGGTGTGAATCGGAGTGGTCGTGCTATCGGTTACCTGTTTGAATACCTGGGCGTTCGGGTATTGCGAGTAATCGCCTGTGATCATGTCTTCAAGCCACGCCAGGTGGAGCGGCTCCATTGCGCGCGCAAACCGGATTGCATCCTTGACTGTCCAGCCCGGTCCGCAGTCCAGGGCGAGGCCGACTTCATCCCCGCAAACTTTTTTCATAGCTTCGGCGCAAGCGACCCAATGATCAAATCCACGTTCTGTCAGCATGCCGTAATCGGGATGCGACGTTCCTGTCCGCGGTTCGCCGTACCAGCCGTTTGGAACAGCGGCCATCATGTCCACAGCATGAAAGGAGATGTGCTGTTTGATCAGCGTAAAGCCCTCCGGGGCCGCCTTCATCTTGGCCATGGCCTCGGCGAAATCCTCGGGCATGTAACCCTTCATCGGAAAGCGAAGGCCACCGTTGTAGATGCGGACACGGTCCCTGAGCTTGCCCCCCAGTAGCTTGTGCACCGGGAGTCCGGCGACCTGTCCGGCGAGGTCCCAGAGCGCGATCTCGATTGCGCTTATGGCCGCTCCCCAGGGCTTGACCCCGCCCATGAGGCGGATTTTCTGCATGATGCTTGCGATGTTTGTTGGATCCTCGCCGATAAGATGGCGCTTGTAATACAGCACCATCGGCTTCAGATACGGCTTGGCAGACTCCGCCTGACCATATCCGGAAATGCCCTGATCGGTAACAATTCGAACCACTGGGCTATTGCCGATGACAGCGCACTTGAGGTCAGTGATTTTGATTGATATTGCCCCCGACCGCTTGTCCTGGCCCTGCGCCTGCTGAACGCCGAGTGTCGCAGCGGCTGCCATCCCCGCAAGCGACCCAATAATTCCTCTACGCGTGAAGTTCTTCATCCGTTACTTCTCCTGGAGTGTCAATTGAATACCTGGTGCGGATACCATGCCGCGATGAGTGCTGGAAGGCATGTGTTTTGGCCGAGCCCATTCGAGTTTTCTGAGAGCCTCCTGATTCTAAGGGCCCAACATCTTTCTGGGCGAACAACATCCAAGAAACCTACCTGGCATTCATCCAGAATGGGCAATCGAAAGGACTGGTAACAATAAACCTTCCGGTGTCTAGGGTTCAAGTCGCGCCCGCACTGATTCCGGTGGATTGTTGCGGAGGTTGCCCCCGCTTCCTTCCGGACGGAGTTTTTCCTCGGCCTGTTTGGATTGAGTTTTTCGCGGGGCTGTTGGATCGAGAATTTCCAGGGCATGCTGGAATGAGATCTTCGCTGGCCTGGTCAGCCGGCGGCGATTTTAATGCGGTCGGGGTCTTCTTCTACTTCGCCGCAATCTTCGCCGAGGCCGCCGTAGCGGCGTTCGCGGCGCTGGAAGTCGGCGATGGCTTCGAGCAGATGGATGCCGCGGAAGTCGGGCCAGTAGCGGTCGGTTACGAAGATCTCCGTATAGGCGATTTGCCACAACAGATAATTTGAAATGCGCATCTCGCCGGAGGTGCGGATGAGCAGGTCGGGGTCGGGCATGTGCGCCGTGTAGAGATGGCGGTGGATGTCTTCTTCAGTGATGCGGTCGGGGCTGAGGTTCTTGAGCTTCATCTCGGCAGCGAGGCCGCGAAAGGCGTCCACCATCTCCGACCGGCCGCCGTAGTTTAGGGCCAGGGTGAGGGTGGTGCCGGTGTTGCGCGCGGTTGTCTCCGCGGCCCAGGCCATCTTCTCCTGGACGTCGGGGGCCAGCTCGCGAGTGCGGCCGATGTAGCGGATGCGGACGTTGTTGTCCATCATGCGCTGCAGGTTGGTCTCGAGGTAGCTCTTGAGCAGGCGCATGAGGAAGCTGACCTCGGCGCGAGGTCGGCGCAAATTGTTTTCCAGAGAAAAAGCGTAGAGCGTGAGCCAGGGCAAGCCGATGCGCGAAGCGGTCTCAGTAACCAGTTGCACGCTTTTGGCGCCCTGCTGGTGTCCGAGGAAGCGCTTGAGCGAGCGCTGGCCAGCCCAGCGTCCATTGCCGTCCATGATGATGGCTACGTGCTCGGGCAGGCGCTCGGTCTTCAGCGTCGCATAGATAGCGCGTTCTTCATCAGTCAGTTCATGGATGCGCAGCGTGCCTGCAGGATACAAAGGAGTCGCCTCTACATTACATTTGCGGCTTCCAAGGCTGGCGCCCAGGGAGCATCAAAAATCGACGCCGGAAGAGCCCGCGCCTGCTCCGAATCAAGGGTCGTGTCAACCCGCAAAAATCTCCGTCCGGCGCGAAGACACTCGATAGCCGCAGCCACGGAGTAATATCATCGACCCTAGCACAAGCGCCCATGGGCTGCAATCGTCCGGCAGCTATCGCGGTGGACGGCCAGAACGGAACTGGGCCGGCGATGAAACCAGCACCGGCCGCGAGGCAATCTGACCCAGGAGACCCGGCGTCAAATGCCTCAGGCAGAGCGGCGGCGGCCAGTAGCGGCATCGCGCACGGCGCCATAGATCAGCGTCCGATGGAGCGAGTCCAGCTGAGGCAGCAAGTTGGCAATCTCGGCCAGGAACGGATCGGCCATGATGGCGGCAACTTCTTCTTCTCGGCGGCTGCGCGAGTCCCGAACGAGTTGGCACACATTTACTTCGAGGGCCGAGGCCAGGCGCTCCAGCGAGCCAAGCGTGGGGATTGCCTTGCCGTTTTCGATTTTCGAGATATAGGTCCGAGGCACCTGCATGCGCCCGGCCAGTTGGCGCTGGCTGAGGTGGCGCGCGCGGCGGATTTCCCGCACTTGCCCGGCAACCTGCAAGCCAGCCTCGGCTGAAGAAGGCACGGGCGGGTTGGCCACCAGTTGCGGCGCAAGGTGAACCGGTTCCTCAATATCGAGGGGCCGGTGGCATTTTCTGCATAGGGAGTTATTGGTTCTATATTGCATGAGCCTGCAATGCTCACACCGCACTACTTCGCGTGTTTCCACGCTGACAAGAGTGGTAGCCATAGGCTTTAGGTGCGGAGCGCCAGAGCAGGGACCCCGGGGTGCTTTTTTTGCACCGCGATATGCGTTACTGTCGGGCAAATGAACCATAATTGTCAAGTGGAAACTTGGGGTCAAACCGAAGAATCACGGAAGATACCCTGAGAAGACCGGAGAATCACGAACCAAGCTAATAAACCATGGGGTGAAAATAAATGAGCACTGGCGGTGACGGAGTGTATGGGCGCGAGCAGGCATGGCAACTGCTGACTGAATGGACACAGAGCGAGAGCCTGCGCAAACATGCGCTTGCAGTGGAGGCCTGCGTTACGGCATTCGGTGAGGCTGAGGCCGACCGGCTTGGCCTGACCGGACCCGAGTCTGCTCAGGAACGCGCCGCGCTGGTGGAGCTTTACTCGACCACTGCGCTGCTGCACGACTTCGACTACGAGCGCCATCCGACCGCCGAGGAGCATCCTTTTGTGGGCGTGCGCGAGTTGGAGCGGCTGGGCTGGCCGCTCGCGATGCGCACCGCCATTCTGGGGCACGCGCAATACTCCGGCGTGCCGCGCGATACGCATCTGGCCAAGGTGCTGTTTGCCTGTGACGAGCTGGCCGGCTTTCTGACTGCCTGCGCGCTGGTGAAGCCCACCAAAGCAATCGCCGATGTGGAAGTAGCCGGCGTGCGCAGGAAGATGAAGGACAAGCCATTTGCCCGCGGCGTGAATCGCGCGGATGTGATCCAGGGAGCGGCGGAGCTGGAAGTTGAGCTGGACGTTCTGATCACATTCTGTATTGAAGCGATGAAGAAACGGGCCACGGAGCTGGGGCTGTAATTACCGATTGCGGCCGCGGGATTGCCGCGTTATCTCTTCACATATTTTCCGTGATCGAAGTCCAGGACTTCCATGCCGGAAGCCATCGCGCTTAAATGCGAGATGAATACCAGTGTCGGATAAGCCTGGCCGGGCCGTGGCCGGGTTGCTACGCCCCATCCGGAGCTTTCCCCAAGCAGACTTGCCGCCCCCGGCGAAGTTTCAACGATCAGGAGCCTTCCGTTCACCCCATCGGCATCGGGATTGTATGGTGCGTTTCTCATCACGTAGAGGTGGACATTGCCGGGCAGCACCGTCACCTGGGTGACCCGGAACTCGCCCAGCATGTCTCTGCGTTCGCGATTTGTGGGATGCCGCTGCGCGCGGGCCTTGGGGTCGGTGATGATCCAACGGTCCTGGACGTCGAGGTCGAGCACGTCCTTGAGCGCCGCGGCGATGTTGTCAGCCTCGCGCGAGGTTATATCCGAATCCGCGAAGTGTGGGCCGACGAGAGCAAAGTCCTTGAGCGACAGGCCGTGAACGATCTCCTGGTCGTCCGGCTTCGTGCCTGTTCCGCCCTGAGCCGTCGCGGTGGCCGGAAGGCAGAGGGAAAGTGCACCTAAAAAGAGGATGCACCGCAACTGCCGCATTTCAATCAGCATGGCGGCTCCCATTGTGACATAACAGCGGAGTTGGTGGCGGCGCGGCTCATTTTGGCGGCATTGCGGGTCATTCGCCAGGAGGCACTTAACACCAAAGTTGCAGATTTTCCCGGTCTGGTCCAAGGCGAAATAGACGATAATCGGAAGATCCTGGGAAGAATTCCCCATTGCCGGGAGGGCCGTGCAATATGCTCAAGGACCTTGGAAGCAAATTCGGAAGCAATGCCCGGTCGCAAGGCAGCCGCCTGATCGGGATTTCCGCGATAGACGCGCTCTACAAGCGCGAGATGCAGGCCAACCTGGTTGCGCTGACCGAACGGCGACGCAAGACGCGGCGCTATCGCTCAGTGATGGATTGGGCCGAATATTGGCCGTTCGCGGTGGGCATTGTCCTTTCCAGTTTCGCTCCGCAGATTGTTGCGCTGGTATCTTCATACCGGCCATGGGGAATGTGGCTCGTATTCCCGTTCGCCTCAATCGCCAGCCGACCGGAGTTGGGCATGAGCGAAGGTCTGGCTGCGACCCTGCCGCTGATCATCCTGTATGCCCAGTTCCCGCTTGAGGGGCTGCTGGCCAGGTTTGCGCTGAGGGGCCGGGTAACCGTCCTCCGCGTGCTTGGGCAAATGCTGTTTCTTCACCTAATGGGCGCTCTCGAGCTGTGGCTGGTTAGCGGCCCCTGGGGCGGCAGATAACGGCGCGGCTGACCGCGTACTTTCAAAACACCACTATTTAATAAACTTCGGCAAACCCGCTCCCGCTTAGGCGAGCGGGTTTTTTGCCCTTAATTCAGCCACAATCTCCGCAGCAGCTACGCGGGCTTTCTCTTCCTGGTCGGGAGGAAAGCTAATGGCGCCTACGCGCGCATGACCGCCGCCGCCGTAGCGCTCGCAGACCTGGGCCAGGTTCACCATTGTGGCTGGATCGGCCTTGGTCCATGGGTTTGAGCCCACGGCAACCTTGGTGCGGAAGCTGGACTTGGACAGGCCGATGGAGTAGGTCGCATTCGGATAGAGATAGTAGGGGATGAACTTGTTGAACCCCTCAAGCGGATGGTCTGTGATGTCGAAGAAGATGGTGCCGTCGCGCTCTTCGGCACGGCTGCGAATCAGTTCCGACGCCTCAGCGTGGCGCTCGAGCAGCGGCGGCAACAGGCCGGCAACAAAGGGCTGGCTGAGGACCTCTGCGAGAGGCAGCGAAGTCAGCAGCGGGATCAGGCGCGGAATGAACACAGGGTCCTGATTGGACTCGATGATCAGCGTCAGCTTCATGGCCGGAGCGGCCATTTCTACGGCCGACTCGGGACTCTCGTAGAGCGCGCCGTCGACGATGTTGGCCCAGTGGATCAACTCCGCAACCGGAGCGGTATTGAAGCCGTAGCGGGCTGCGCCAATGTGGGCCAGAAAGCTGGTGCATGAGGTGTACTTGGGATCAAAGAACTTGCGAGCACCGCAGACCGGATCCTTTTGGCAAGCCAGAAAATGCTGGTGATCCTGGGGCGTGAGGAAGGCTGACTGGTGGTGATCGAACCACCATGTGATCTTTGGCGAGGCCGAGTACTTGAAATCGACGATGGCATTCTCATCGCCGGTGAATTCGCTCTCGTCAAAGAGCGCCCCGGCGCGATGGACCAAGCCGTGATACTCATAAGTGGCATTGGCGTCGACGCACTCGCGATGGAAGCGCGTAAAAAGAGAGGCGGAGCAAGCTCCGTCAAAACATTTGTCGTGGTAGAAAACGAGAACCCGCAAAAGCTGAGTTCCTCCTGCACCGGAAAAGCAAAGAACCGGAACTGTTAAGCATCAATGGCTTGGCCTCTTGTGTCAACTCTGGCCCGCTGCAAAACCCGGTCGTTGCTCAGAAGAAGGACGCTGTCTCATCTCCCTTGTAATACGCGATAATATGACGTATTATCTTGTATTATGAACCCGTCGCGCACCATCAGCTTTCGAATTGCCGCCGAGAAAGTCGCTGAACTGGACTCGATCGCCAAAGCCATGGATCGTGACCGCAGCTACCTGCTCAATGAGGCGGTGGAAAGATACCTGAGCGAGCAGCAGCGCTTCGTGGCAATGGTGAATGAGGGACGCGAAGACATTCGTGCCGGGCGAACCACCAGCCACGAAGAAGTGGAGCGAATGGTGGATGAATGGGAACGTACCGGCCGATGAAGGTTTTCTGGTCTGCCGCTTCGGTCAGGCACCTCAGGGAAGTCGTCGAGTACATTCAATCCGAAAGCGCCGCAGGAGCCGCCACCATCCGCCGCAGGATTCTCGAAACAGTATGGCGGGTGGGGCAATTGCCCTACTCAGGACGCACGGGCCGCGTGGAGGAAATGCGCGAAGCCGTTGTTCCCAGAACGGCATACATCGTGGTGTACCGGATTTCGGCGCAGGCAGTTGAGATTGTTGGAATCTGGCACGCTGCCCGCCTCTGGCCGCAGGCTTTCTAGACGCGGAACCAGGTGCTTGATTGTTGCGTAGAGTATCTTTCCATCAGGACAAGTTGTTGGCCGCAAACCTGTTTCATTTTGAAGGAGGCTCAATGGAGCCGGAACAACGCTCTTCACTGACCGAAATGGCGCCATCCAAAAGTGATTCCGATGCTGCATCGGCGCCG
>Ga0075522_10004357_pt1 | contig 10096 bp, 8 predicted proteins | sample NGEPerA_FD_74796 | JGI IMG/M metagenome (GOLD analysis project Ga0075522, IMG submission 74796) | Arctic peat soil microbial communities from the Barrow Environmental Observatory site, Barrow, Alaska, USA - NGEE PermafrostL2-A | ecosystem: Environmental > Terrestrial > Soil > Wetlands > Peat ...
GCCCGAAATGCTCCCGTCGGATTATCCCGGCCTCGTCAACGGGCAGGATCCGGACGAAATCGCCGCCACTCTGTTGAAAATGACCGCCCTCGAAAATAATGAAACCCTCCGCGCGATTTTCCTCAATCGTTTCACCCTTGAACAGTATTTCGCCGGCATGGCCGCCGCCATCCGCAGCGTCGAAACATTGTAAAGCATTGCGAAACCGCGCGCTCCGGCTATCCTGTTTTGATTGAAAATCGGCCTGCTCCAACTCAATTCAACCGTCGGCGATTTTTTGGCCAACCAAAAAAAACTTCTGGTCGCTTACGAAAAAGCCTGCGATCTCGGCGCGGAATTCATCCTCGCGCCGGAATTATTTCTCTGCGGCTACCCGCCGCGCGATTTGCTTTTGCGCCCTGATTTCATTGACGCCAATCTCGCCGCACTTGAGGAAACAGCGAAAAATGTCGGCGCAATTCCGTTATGCGTCGGCTACGTTGACCGCAATTCCGAAAAGCCCGGACGCGCGCTGCGAAATGCCGCCGCCATTTTGCAAAATGGAAAAATCATCTGGCGCACGCACAAATCTTTGCTGCCGACTTACGACGTTTTTGACGAAGACCGTTATTTTGAACCGGCAAAAAAAATCGAGCCGTTTGTTTGCAACGGAAGAAAACTCGGCATCACGATTTGCGAGGACATCTGGAACGACCAGGATTTCTGGCCGGAGCGTTTGTATCGCCGCGATCCGGTCAGGGAATTGATTTCGCAGGGCGCGGAAATCATTTTGAACATTTCCGCGTCGCCGTGGCACGACGGCAAGGAAAACACGCGGCTCGAAATGCTCCGGCGCGTGGCGCGTGACGAAAAAATTTCGCTGGCGCAAGTCAATCTAGTCGGCGCGAACGACGAACTGATTTTCGACGGCCACAGCGTCGCGCTGGATGCGCGTGGAGAAATCGTGGCGCTCGGAAAAGGTTTTGCGGAGGAAATTCTGGTGGCGGAATTGTCGCGAGAAGTCAGAAGGCAGTAGTCAGAAGTCAAAAGGGAATTTCCGCCGCGCGAGGCGCAGATTTTTTCCGCGCTGTCGCTGGGCATCCGCGATTACGTCCGCAAATGCGGTTTCAAGTCGGTGATTCTCGGCCTGTCCGGCGGCATTGACTCGGCGCTGGTCGCGGTGCTGGCCGCCGACGCGCTTGGCGCGGAAAATGTCATGGGCGTGGCGATGCCCGCGCGCTATTCGAGCAGCGGCAGTTTGAACGACGCCGAGGCGCTCGCGAAAAACCTTGGCATCCGTTATGAAATTTTGCCGATTGAACCAGTTTTCAATTCGGTTGAAAAGCAACTGGAAAAAGTTTTCGCCGGCACGAAGCCGAATGAGGCCGAGGAAAATGTGCAGTCGCGGCTGCGCGGCGTGACGCTGATGGCGCTCTCGAACAAATTCGGCGCGCTCGTGCTGACGACAGGCAACAAATCGGAAATGGCCGTCGGCTATTGCACGCTTTACGGCGACATGGACGGCGCGCTGGCACCCATCGCGGATGTTTTGAAGTCGGACATTTACAAAATCGCGCGATGGGTCAACCGCGAGCGCGAAATCATCCCGAAAAATTCCATTTCAAAACCGCCGAGCGCCGAGCTGCGCCCGAATCAAACCGATCAGGATTCATTGCCGCCTTACGAGACGCTCGACGCGATTCTCGATTTGTATGTCGTTAAAAATCTTGGCAAACCGGAGATTGTCACGCGCGGTTTTGACGCGGGGGTCGTGAACGACGTGGTGAACAAAATCAATTTCAGCGAATACAAACGGCGGCAGGCCGCGCCGGCGCTGAAGATTTCGCCGCGCGCGTTTGGCATGGGGCGGCGGATTCCGGTGGCGCAGCGGTTTCGGTTGTGACAACTTAAGCAGAAGGAAAGGTAAGACTTTGTCCTACAGTATTTTCCATTGCCAGCTTATTTTGAAAATAGTAGAGTAAAATTGGTGGTATCGGAAGGCGTAAATCGAAATTAGTTTTCAAATAACCTGTCGGGGATATTCATGGCCATTATAGGGCCGGTTAAACTATAAACTATTATGTCAAAGGTATTCTGGCTTTTTGGACGTTCGGGCGCTGGTAAAACCACCCTTGCCAGACGTCTGCACCTTGCTTTGCAAGATCGAAAAATTCCCATATTTTATCTGGACGGCGATGATATGCGCGCCGGCCTCTGCGCGGATCTGGCCTTCACCCCCGAGTCCCGGCTGGAAAATCATCGCCGGATCGCGGAGGTTGCCAAACTCGCCGCCGGCCAGAACCTGAACGTCGTGGTTTCCACGATGGCGCCCCAGCACGGCCAGCGGGACATTGTCGCGCGGGTGCTGGAAAACCGGCTGGTCTGGATTTATGTTCATGCGCCGCTGGATGTCTGCATCAAGCGCGACCCGAAGGGACTTTACCATCGCGAGCAGGAGGGAAAACTGGGCAATCTGTTGAATTATCCATTTGACACGCCCCGTCCGCCCGAACGGGAACACTTCATTGACACCGTCGCCCAGAATGAGGAAAGTGCCGCGAAGTCCGTTCTCGAACTGGTCCAGGTTCATTTGAGCGACTTTGCCATTTGAAAATGACGCTGGCGGGCTTTGGTTTTTGTTTAAAATGGATTGATTTGCAAAGTGCATAATCCCACTGATTAAACATTTTTACTTGCAAAAAAATTAGAACGGCCTGAAATTGATTTGATGGTGGAGCAATCAAGAACGCAGGCCTGCAATGCAGATGCGAAAGCAGAGTTATTTAACCCGCTTTTTGCAATTGGAGTTTTTCGTTCCGGCACAACCTTGCTAAATTCCTTGCTAAACCAACATTCACAAATCGCAATGATGTATGAGTGTAACGTGTGGGATTACCCAAGCATGCTTGTAAACCGACGATTCGCCGGAAACTGGCTCGAACGACAGGAATTTTTATACAAGACCCTCTCTAGTCATCATTTAATCTTTGGTGGCAGTATGCGCGGATTGGAAAACGTGCGAACACCATCGGAACTTTACAGCACGTTCGGCAAACTCCATGATGCCGCTGTTTGGGGGGAGAAATCACCAGCGTATTGTTCAAGACTGCGTCAACTCGCAAGAATTTACTCGAAGAGTCCTTTTATTTTGATTTGGCGGCCCGGGATTGAAATTTACCAAAGTGTCGTTCATTCGGGCCGCAAGTCATCTTATTTTCGCAGGCGCGGCATGTTGAGTCGTCTGATTTTTTGCCAGGAACAGATGATTAAACAAAGCGCCGAAATTGAGCGCGCAGGGATTCGGGTTCATCATGTGACATATAGTCATTTAGCGAGCGACGCTGAAGCTGCCTGCCGTGATATTTGCACGTTTTTGGGGCTTGAATTCGATAAACGAATGCTTGATTTGAATAGTAAGGACTTGAGCAAAGTATGGAAATGGAATTATTCCGGTGATTTGGTTCCTAGTGCAATTAAACGTCGGCAATCTCCAGAAAAAGTTTTCGATATGCGCATGCAACAAAGATTGCAACGTTTTCAAGTTCGCTGGAACCGGTTAAGCGGAAACCGGTTTAACATTCAAGAAAATCCGGCAGCCGCGCGCGAGCCGTTTTTGCTGGAATTATTTTATTATAAAATGAACGGAAGATGTTTCCATGTTTTTGACAACATCAAACGGGCGTTTTTGGAATTCCTGCCGTTAAGTTGGTTGCGAACTTATCGCCGAGGCAAAGTTTGGTTTGCAGCACAACAGATGGGGGCGTCATCCAATGGGACTTCGATTCGCCATGAATTTTCCAACAATACATCCACAATTTTGACAAGCTGCCTGATCCTCGCCGTTGTTGCGCTCATTGACGTTTATACTCCCTCACAGGTGGCTCTTATGCCATTTTACATGATTCCCAGCGCGATTCTGGCATTGATTGTAAGCCGCCGTTGGGGAACCACTGCCGCAATTGTTTCTGCGCTAATTTGGTCGCTGATGAAAATGCTTGAACAACCGGAGTTGAGTTCGCACTATTATCTCCAGCTATGGAATTGTTTTATGCGATTTTCACTCCTCCAAGTAATGGTTGTTTTGCTGGATCGCATTCGTGTTGAAATTGATTCTACGGCTGATACTTGACGTTTGATTTTCGTCTCGGCATTTGCGCAATGCGTCATTGTCATTTCGCCTGTTCCATTAACTTAATGGATATTAATAATGCAACTTCTACGTTTCTAATTTTATGCAGTTTCCACTGTCAAATCTATGTTGAATCTTCGCCTGTTCGATCTATGCAGTTGAATTAGGTTATGACATTTTCCATCATCACACCCAGCTTCCGCAATTCAAGCTGGCTCAAGCTGTGCATCGCCTCCGTGACCGACCAGCAGGGCGTCGAGTTCGAGCACATCGTTCAGGATTCCTGTTCTGACGACGGCACGCAGGACTGGCTGCCGCATGACCCGCGCGTGAAGGCGTTCATCGAAAAAGACACCGGGATGTATGACGCGGTGAACCGTGGTTACCGCCGCGCGACCGGCGACATCCTCGCGTATCTGAACTGCGACGAACAATACCTGCCCGGCGCGCTTGCGGCTGTCCGTGAATTTTTTGAGGCAAATCCAAAAATCGAAGTCGCGCTCGCGCACAGCATTGTTACCGATGGCGACGGCAAATACATATGTCATCGGCATCAAATGGTGCCGCATGGACAAGGCGTCTGGTTTCGTTTTCCGATTTTGACTTGCGCCATTTTTATCCGCCGCCGGCTGATTTTTGAGCGCGGCATTTTTTTCGACACGAAATGGCGCGACCTCGGTGATTTTCACTGGGTGCGGGCACTGATGAAAAATCATGTGCCGATGAAAGTGTGTGATTCGTTCACTTCCGTTTTTGCCGACACCGGTGAGAACATGAATCTCAAGCCCAACGCCTTGCGGGAAAGGGCCGAAAAAGAGGCCATGATACCGCGCCCGGCGCGGTGGGCGCGGCCATTCTGGATCGCCCATCACCGGTTGCGCCGCATCGCAGCGGGACATTTCAACCTCCAGCCGACGAGCTATTCCATTTACACGATGCAAAGCCCCGAAAAGCGCGTGACGATTAACGTTCCAAAACCGACGGCGGTCTGGTGGAACCGCTTGTGAGGCGGTAAAAAATCCCGTCTGTCTGTGACTGGCAATCCGGTTTCTAAAGAGACCGGGCATCTGGTTTCCCCACAGGTTGGATTTTTTTCCAAATTCTGGTAGTCCAGTCTCTCCGCATGAATGGCCGCTCAAAAAGCGCAAACAGAACTGTGCAAATCCCGATTATGATTACGGACATCAGCACGAATTGTATCAATAAATCAAGCCATAAAATATGTGTTTGCAGACAGCCAGTCACCCGAACCAACATGGAAATCATCAGCCAGTGATACATATAAATTGTGTAACACATACCGCCAACAGTTGTAATCCACGGAAATCCCAGAAATCTGGCGGTGATAACGCCTCGAAACGCGGCCAGACAGCAGAAAAACATGATCCATGGCAGCAGGACGGGCAGCAAGAAACAATGGCGAAGCAGGACGACGGACATGAGGGCGATCGGGAAAATGAGATCCCATCGGTGATTATGTTTTGCCTCAATCTTGTTGAGCAAATAAATATCAGCCAACAGAAAACCAATCAGGAAGTATTGAAATTTTCCCAGCAAGGAAAAGCCAACCTGATAAATGGAGGGGAAAATATTATTAACGGCCAGTGGTCCCAACAGGATTATGATTCCCATGAATGTTCTTCGTTTCCGTGTGTCAGCAATCCTGAAAATTCGGGACAGAAACGGGGCCAGAAGATAGAATTGAACTTCCACCTCCAGTGACCAAAGAACGATGTTGGGATATGGGTGCGTTCCATAAATAAATCCGTTCGAATAAAACAGGCTGGAAAGAATGTGCTTAAGTGAATAATCCGCCCAGTCCGGATTTTGATACAGATGCGTGTGCGTTGGCAGCCGGCGCAGGACCAATTCGCACAGCACAAATAGAAATATCAGATGAATCACATAAGGCGGCTCGATGCGGGTGACCCGCCTGATATAATATTCCCGCAGGCTGATCCGGTTGCCTCCGCACAACCACTGTCGCGCAAAGGGAAGCGACAGGATAAATCCGCTGATCACAAAAAACAACTCAACCCCAAAATGTCCCATGCTAAAAATATCATTGATCGGATCGCCTTCAATGCCTAGACCTTCGGGACTGGCGTGAAAATGAAACGAAACGATGCCGCGAATGTGATATGCAATCACCGCCATGATGGCGACAAACCTAAGCCCATCTATTTGCGGAATAAAAACCCGTCCAGCGGTTGTTATCCGGGACAAATGGTTCAGGAATTTCAAGCGATTTTGATTCGATGCATGAACACTGTCTGGCTCCTACTAAAAACAACGCCGTCTCCGTTGTCAAGTTTCAAAACAGAAAAACATTCCAGCAATGATGCAAATTTATTGCCGCATCGTTTTCGTCAAATCATGGCGTGTAAATCGCCGCTGCAAAATCAATCCTATTGAAAATTGAATTGCCTTTGCCCCGCTCGCAGGGCAGCTTCCACGCGCTTGAGCCGGAGAAAAATTCAGCCGCAAATGCGCGTAAGATTTACGCAAAGATTGCGCCGTCCGGCGGCAAGACTCCATGAAACCAGAAACCGCGCCGCCCGCCGGCGCTGAACCTTTGAAATTGTTCAGCGTCGTGATTCCCGCGCGCGACGAGGAGGGTTCTCTGCCGGCAACCATCGAGCATTTGCACCTGGAACTTTCGCTAAACAGCGTGCCGCACGAAATCGTGGTGGTGGACGACGGGAGCAAGGACCGGACTTGGGAGGTCTTGCAGCAGTTGCGGGCGAAAATTCCCGCGCTGCGCCCGATCCAGAACACCGGCGATCACGGCTTTGGCCGCGCCGTCACCTTCGGCCTGCGCAATTGCACAGGCGACGCCGTGGTGATCATGATGGCCGACGAATCCGACGACGCGCGCGACGCGGTGCGCTACTGGAAACTGCTGAATGAAGGCTGGGACTGCGTCTTTGGCAGCCGCTTCATCAAGGGCGGCGGCGTGATTGATTATCCTAAATTCAAATTGTTCGTGAACCGGCTGGCGAATTATTTCATCCGCGTGATTTTCGGCATTCCGCTGAACGACACGACGAATGCGTTCAAGGCTTACCGGCGGACCGTGATTCAAGGCTGCGAGCCGCTCATCGCGCCGCATTTCAACATGACCGTGGAACTGCCGCTCAAGGCCGTTGTGCGCGGCTATTCGTGGACGGTGATTCCGATCACCTGGCGCAACCGGCGTTTCGGCGCGGCAAAACTGAAGATCAAGGAAATGGGCAGCCGCTATTTTTTTATCTGCGCGTATGTGTGGCTGGAAAAATATTTCAGCCGGGGCGATTACACAAAAAACAATAAGCTATGACCGCCAATCAACCGGAAGAGTTGAGGCGCATTTACAACGCGCGTTTTAATAAAAATCTGGCATACCGCCAGCGGGTCTGGAGCGTTCTGGTCCGGGATTATTTCCAGCAACACGTTCCGCTTTCAGCCACGGTGCTGGACCTGGGCTGCGGCTACGGCAAATTTATCAACAACATCCGATGCGGCAGCAAGCTGGCCATGGACTTGAACCCGGACGCGCTCCGGTTTCTGGCAAAGGATGTCCGTTTTCTACAACAGGACTGTTCGACCCGATGGCAATGTGCCGGCCAGTCTCTGGATGTCATTTTTACCAGCAATTTTTTTGAACATCTCCCCGGCAAAGGAGCATTGAAGCTGACGCTGGACGAGGCGTTCCGCTGCCTGAAAGCGGGTGGAAAACTGCTGGCCATGGGGCCGAACATCCGCTTTCTAGCCGGCGAATACTGGGATTTTTGGGATCATCACCTCGCGCTGTCCGACCGTTCGCTGGCGGAAGGGCTTGAAAACTGCGGCTTCACCATCGTGGAAAACCACGACCGCTTTCTGCCCTACACGATGGCAAACCAGCGTGAGCACCCGCTGTTCATGTTGTCGTTGTATCTCAAGCTCCGTCTGGCCTGGAAAATTTTTGGGCGGCAGTTTTTGATCATCGCCGTGAAAAACTAGGGCAGATTAAATGAAACTGTAGCCACAAAAGAACGCAATGAACACAAATATAAAAGGTTTTTTGCGATCCTTGTGTTCTTTGGCGGCTATAAAAATGATGAAACCGCTAGATAGGATTAACAGAATTTTACAGGATTCAAAAAAGGTGGGGCGGGCGTCCCTTTGTTTTGTCCGCAGATTACGCGGATTACGCGGATTAAGATCGGGAAAATCTGCGTTCATCTGTGAAATCTGGGGATTCCCGTCTCGAAGCTTGAGATTGCAAACTCGAACTCTGACATTCCCCTGTCAAGGTCTGACTTAACAAAGTCGGTCTCTGACATTCCCCTGTCAAGGTCTGACTTAACAAAGTCAAGGTCTGACCTTACAAGGTCAGAGTTCGACTTTGCAATCCCGATGTCCCAATTCAGGAATTGAGTGTCCAATTTATTTACGTCCAGGGCGTCACGCTGCTTTTGCGCAAGCGGCCATCTCGTATCAATCGGAAATCTCCCGTCCGCCCCAAAGCGGTGCCGCCGCTGCACCCCGCCACGGCGATCCAATACCTCGCGGCAGTTTCAGGCCGGATTCCCAAAACCCCGGCCTCGGAAGTAATTAATCCTCCCTAGCCGTCAGGGAATCTTCTTGATGATGACGCCTTCAGGTTCGTAATCCGTATTGTCGGCAGGCGCGGCATGCTGGCGCGGATTCGACCTGCGGAGCCAGCAAAGTGTTTGAAACGGCACGGCGATTGGATTAGGCTCATCCAGTTTTTACGCCATGACCAGTTCAATAAAAAATCATCCGCACCTCTGGCTGCTTGCTGGATTGCTGCTACTACCCTTCATGCTGACCAACGACAGCCTTTGGATTGATGAAGGCGGCACGGCGATGTATGCGATGCAGCCGGATTTTCATTCTTGGTGGCATCATTTAGGACAAGATAACACCTCTGACAGTGAAATGCCTCTCACCATGTTCTTTGCCATGATTTCCGGCTCAATGCTGGGCACGGCGGAATGGCAGATGCGAGCCATCAATCTGCTTTGGGGCGCGCTGGCCATGGTCGGAATGTATCGTGTGGGACGCCGGATTCAAATGCCCTGGCTGCCGCTGTTGCTGGCCATTCAACCTTATTTCTGGTTTTACACGAACGAAGCCCGGCCTTATGCCCTGCAAATCGCCTGCGGAACCTGGCTGCTGGCGGCATTCGTGGAATTTATTTTTGCCAAAGCCGCCGGGCAGACTTGGGCGTGGCTGCTCGCGGGATCGGTGTTTTTCCTCTTCCTGACCACCATGCTGGCACCGGTCACGGTGGCAGCCGTGGTATTGACCGGAGCCATGATTGCGGCGCTCAACCGCTGGAAACCGGAACGGAAGGCGCTGCTTGTTTTGCTGGCAGGAGCCGTCGCAAACCTGCCCGCCGCCTTTTATTATCTTTCCGCGCTGCTCCGGGGAGCCAAAGGCGCGCAACTGTGGCATGTGGATTTGAAATTTTTTGGCTATGTGCTTTATGAATTTACCGGAATGACCGGACTTGGACTGCCCACCGAGGAAATCCGGGTGCTGGCAAGGTCTCCCCATATTGTCGCGGCGCTGGCCGCCCACTGGTGGGCCTTCGCCCTGCCTGTTATTGGATTTGCGCTCGTGCTGGCGGTGATCCTTTTTGGATTGAGGCGTCCGCCCCGCGTGCCGGTTGGAATGAAGTCCGGCTTGCTGATTATTTTGGGGCTGACGGCGGTTGTCTTTGTGGCTGGAAGCCTGGCTTTGCAAAAGGCTTTTTGGGCGCGGCATTTTGCACCCGTGTTTCCATTTTATGCGGTTCTGCTCGGCATGGCCATGACGGGCGCTGCTGGTTCCAGCCGCCGGCTCATCTGCGCACTGCCGTTTTTGCTGTGCGGACTGCTTTTGTATTCCGACTTGAACCTGCGTTTTGCCCCGGCTTGGCGCAAGGAAAACTATCGCGCGGCGGCCCAATTTGCCCGGCAGTCCCTCGCGGAAAACAAGTCCGTCTGGTGGCTGGCT
>Ga0075522_10004359_pt1 | contig 10095 bp, 9 predicted proteins | sample NGEPerA_FD_74796 | JGI IMG/M metagenome (GOLD analysis project Ga0075522, IMG submission 74796) | Arctic peat soil microbial communities from the Barrow Environmental Observatory site, Barrow, Alaska, USA - NGEE PermafrostL2-A | ecosystem: Environmental > Terrestrial > Soil > Wetlands > Peat ...
CCACCACCATGGTCGGCAAGGTGCTGGCCTACCAGGGGGCCGCCAATCTCCCCCAGGGTGGATTTTTCGTGGCCGACCAGAGCGAAGACGGGGGCATCGATTTTCAGGGCGCCAGCCAAGCCAGCGAGGCGACGGTCGCCGGCACCATGCCGGTCGGTAGCTTCTTTCTGAGCCAACCCACCTCCACCTCCGCGGCCCTGATTGCCACGCTCAATCAGGGGCCCTTCTTGGTCAACTACATGGGCCACGGGTCGGTCGAGGTTTGGGATGGTCTCTTCTCGGACGACGACGCGACGGCGCTGACCAACCAGCGGCTCTCGATCTACGTGAGCATGAATTGCCTCAACGGGTTCTTTCACGACGTCTATACCGAGAGCCTGGCGGAAGCGCTGACCAAGGCCCCCAGCGGCGGCGCGGTCGCGGCCTGGGCTTCGTCGACGCTCAGCTCGTTCGATTCCCAGGTGACGCTCAACCAAGCGTTCTTGAAGAGCCTGACCCACACCTCGCTGGGGGAGGCGACCATGGCCGCCAAGGCGACCATCACCGACCCGGACGTCCAGCGCACCTGGATCCTGTTCGGCGATCCGACGCTGTTCGGCACCCCAGCTTCGAAGGGCGGCGGCCCGCCCAACGCCGACGCCGGGACGCCCGACGGCATGGCGCGGGACGGAGCCGTCCGCGACGCTTCCCGCGACGCCCCGCCGCAGGGTGGGGCCGACGCGCCGGTCGCCGATGGGCCCACCTCGACCAACGAGGGAGGCCCTAGAGATGGGCCATCGGTGGACGGTGGGGGCGGCTGTAGCTGTCGGCTGGCCTCGGGCGGTGGGCGCGAAACTGGCCTGTCGGCCCTGGGCGTGGTCATGATGGCACTGGGCCGGCGGCGCCGAGATCGCCGGCCCAGCTCAAGGTTCCGACGCAGAACGCTGATATAGGATGACAGTGTCAATCCCCCAAAAGAGAGACGGCTTCGTGAGCCGAACGATCGCGGGCGACGTGATCATCGTGCCGGTGCGGGGCGGCGTCGGCGATCTGGACGCCATCTTCACGCTCAACAGCGTCGGCGCGACCATCTGGAAGCTCATCGACGGCGTGACGTCGACCGAGCGCCTGGCGGTGGCCGTCGCGCGCGAGTACGACGTGAGCGAGGCGACGGCCCGCGGCGACCTCGGCGAATTTCTGCAGCTGCTCCACGCCAAGGGGTTGATCGCGGCGCCGGTCGATGCCGCCGCGGGGGCCATTCCTTGAACGTCTCCGCCCGCAGCTACAGAGACTTCAGCGCGCAGCTCTATAAGCGGGCCCGCGGCAGCCGGCTGCCCACCAACGGCACCATCGAGCTCACCCACCGCTGTCCCTTGGAATGCGCCCACTGCTACAACAACCTGCCGGTCGGCGACCGCGAGGCGCAACGGCGCGAGCTGGACACCGCGGAGCTCTGCCGAATCATCGACGAGATGGCCGACGCGGGCTGCCTCTGGTTGCTCTTCACCGGCGGCGAGATCTTCGCCCGGCCCGACTTCCTCGCGATTTACACCCACGCCAAACGGCGCGGCCTGCTCGTCACGCTGTTCACCAACGGCACCCAGATCACGACCGAGATCGCCGACCATCTGGCCGACTGGCGCCCCTTCGCCATCGAGATCACGCTCTACGGGCGCACGCGCGAGACCTACGAGCGGCTGACCGGCGTGCCCGGCTCGTTCGATCGCTGCATGCGCGGAATCCGCCTGCTCAAGGAGCGCGGCCTCCCCCTCAAGCTCAAGACGGTGGCCGTCACCATCAACCGCCACGAAGTCCATGCCATGCAGGCCTTCGCCGAAGAGGAGCTGGGCGTCCCTTTCAAGTTCGACGGGATGATCAACGCGCGCACCGACTGCTCGCACAGCCCGCTCGGCGTTCGCCTCAGCCCGGCGGAGATGGTGGAGCTCGACGTCGGGGATCCGGTTCGTCGGGAAGAATGGACCGCATTGGCGCGCGAGCGCATCGGCCCCATCGTCAAGACCCGCGAGGACGTCTACCAGTGCGGAGGCGGTATCAATGCCTTCGCCATCGATCCGGAAGGGAAGATGAGCATCTGCGTGCTGTCGCAGATGGACATGTTCGACCTGCGCAAGGGGAGCTTCCAGGAGGGCTGGGAGGGCTTCCTGGCCAAGGTCCGGACCAAGAAGATCACCCGCCCCACCAAGTGCACCGACTGTCAGATCCGCTCGCTCTGCTCCGCCTGCGCAGCCACCAGCGAGCTCGAGAACGGCGATCCCGAGACGCCGGTCGAGTTCTTCTGCGAGGTGGCGCACCTGCGGTCACACGCGGTCGGCTTCCCACCTCCCGCCCACGGCGACTGCGCGTTCTGCCAAGGCGGGTCCGGCCACCCGCGGCTGATGGACGCGCTGGAGTCGATCCGGAGCGGCGCCGCCGCGGCGGCCATCGCGTCGCCCCCACGCCTGCCGGCCCTTCGGGTGCTCGCCAACCCGGCCAAAGCTTCCGGATCCTCCTGCTCGAGCGGCGGGTGCGGTTCCTGTGGCACGCCCTGATGAAGACCCAAAGGAGACGATAGCCGTGACGCCGCCAGACGATCCCGCCGACCCCGGAGTGGGCCGCAAGCCGTACGAGAAACCGACGCTGTCGGAGGTGGCCCTTCGCCCCGAAGAGGCCGTCCTCGGCAATTGCAAGACCATGGGGGTGGCCGGACCCGCCGAGGGCGATTGCACCGCCCTCGGGGGGTGTATGACGTTCGGCTCATGAGCCACACGCTGGCGCTGGACATCGCGGGCCTCACTATCGAGTTCGACTCGGCCGGCGATCTGCCGATCGACGCCGAGGGCGCCGCGCGCAAGTTCGTCCGCGCCGACCTGCCGTCGACCGGCGCCCCGCGCCGCGCCGACGTGAAGCTGCGGGCGGTCTGGGGCGAGCCGACCGAGCCGCCCGCCGCCGATCTGCTCTTCGATCCCGGCAAAGGGCTGTGGCGGCTCTACCGCATCGGCGGGAAGAATCGTTTCGTCTTCACCGCGCCGCTGCTGGGCCCGGTGCCCTATCAAGCCGCGACCTTCAACGAGGACTTCACCGACGGCGAGATCGAGATTCGCCGGGATGTCTTCGGGCACCGCTTGCCCGTCTACCCTCTGCAGTATCCGCTCGACGAGCTGCTCATGGTGCACCTGCTGTCCCACGGGCGCGGGGTCGAGGTTCACGGCAGCGGGATCGTTTCGGCCGACGGTGTCGGGACGCTGTTCGCCGGCCAGTCCGGCGCCGGCAAGACCACCATGGCCAAGCTCTGGCTCTCGGAGCCGGACATCACGATCCTCAGCGACGAGCGCGTCGTGCTGCGCCAGGAAGGTGGCGAGATCTGGATGTACGGCACGCCCTGGCACGGCGACGGGCGCATCGCCAACCAAGGGCGCGCGCGGCTCGGCCGTGTCTTCTTCCTGCGCCACGCGGAACAGAACGGGCTGGCGGCCGTTTCGCCGACGGTCTCGGTCGCCCGGCTGTTTGCGTGCGGCTTCGCCCCTTTTCACCGTCCGCAGGGATTGGACTACACGCTCCAATTCCTCGAGCAGGTGGCCCAGCGCTGCGACTGCCGCGAGCTCGGCTTTCGACCGGATCACTCGGCGGTCGATTTCGTCCGCGCCAACTGAGCCGCCGCCGGGCGATCGGGCGCGGCGCTGGGGCGCCGGGGCGCCAAAACCGTGGCGTCGACGCGGCGCGCGCGTTCAATGATCCGATCGATCGGCCGTCGCAAATTTGGCGCAAACCCGACGCGACCCGATCTTGGTGATTGTGGATCTTCCGCTCAACTCATCAGGCAAAAATCCGATGGTAATTGGGAGTGCAGAATCCGATCACAACGTCGGCGCCACCCGCGGTCGATCTGTTTTCGGCCGCGGTCGACAGCCTGCTCGAAGCGGGACTGAGCGTCCGCTTTCGCGCCGGCGGCCGCAGCATGACGCCCACCGTACGCGACGGAGAATATCTGATCGTTTCGCCGGTCGATCCCACCCAGGTCGGCCGCGGCGACATCGTCTGGTGCCAGACGCGGCGCGGCCCAGTTGCCCACCGGGTCTGCGACGTTCAGCCCGGTCCAGATAATTCCAAACGATATGTGCTCTATGGAGACGCTTCATTGGAGAGCGATCTGCCGGTGGCCGCGCATCAGTTGCGAGGTCGGGTCGTTGGCGTCGAACGCGATGGGAAACAGATGAGCCTCAGATTGGTCGGCGGTGTTCTGGGCAGGACGGTTTTCATGCTCGCGCTCGAGCTGCACCGCTCGGCGTTGATGGCGCGTACACGGTTCGGCGCGCGGCTGACGCCCGCCGAGATGCCGCGCTGACCGTCGCTCAGGCTGGTGCGCCGCTCGCCTTGGCGAGCGCGCGATCGATGCGGCGCAAGGTCACCGTCTGGCCGACGATGGACAGGCAATCGAAGAGTCCCGGCCCGATGGCGGTCCCAGTCACCGCCACCCGCACGGCGTGCACGATGTCGCCCAGCGCCAAACTGCGCGCCTGCAGGAAGGCCTGCGTGCCGGCTTCGAGTGTGGCGGCGTCGAAGGCCTCGAGGGTCGCCAACCATCCGCGGTATGCAGTCAGTCGCTCGGTCGCCCCGGGCGCCAGCACCCGTTTGGCGAACGCCTTATCGTCGAAGACGACCTCGTCGCCAAAGAAAAACGCGGCCTGCAACACGATGTCGCCGAAGACCTTCAAACGATCGCCCAGCGCCGCGACGATGCGCGCCACCTTGGCCCGCGCTTCGAACGGCACCGGCGCCCTCACGAAACCAGCTTTCTCTAGAAACGGCAGCACGCCGGCCAGCTTGGCGTCGACCGGCAACGCGCGCATGTACTGGGCCTGAAACGCCAGCAGCTTGGCCGGGTCGAAGCTGGCCGGTCCCGGATTCACCCGTTCGAGCGAGAAGCTCTCGATCATCTGCGCGCGGGTCAAAATCTCGGTCTTGTCGTCGAGCGACCACCCCAAGAGGACCAGGTAGTTGACGATCGCGTCGGGCAGATAGCCGACCTGCTCGTAGAAGTCGACGATCACCGGGTTGAAGGTCTCCGGCGATACCTGCAGGCCGATGGCGGCCGCGATGGACGTGCCGTGCCGATGCACCTCGGCGAAGTCGGGGTTCTTGAGGTAGGCCTCGAGCTTGCGCTTGGAGAGCTTGCGCTTCGAGCCCGGCTCGGCCACGTACGGCAGATGCGCATAGGCCGGCCGCGCGTAACCCAGCGCCTCGCCGATGAAGACCTGCCGCGGGGTGTTCGACAGGTGCTCTTCGGCGCGGATCACATGGGTGATCTGGAAGTCGTGATCGTCGACGACGTTGGCGAGGTGGTAGATGAACGAGCCGTCGGAGCGCTGAACGACATGGTCGGCCTCCTCGGACCAGTTGAATTCGACGGCGCCGCGCACGAGATCGGGCAGCGCCAGCCTTCCTTCGCGCGGCATCTTGAGGCGAACCACCCCCTTGCGCCCCTCCGCCTCGAAGCGCGCGCGATCGCTCTCGTCGGTCGCCATGAACCGGCGGCTGTATTGGAACGGCCGCTTCTCGCGCTCGGCGGCCTTGCGCTCGGCGTCCATCTCCTCGGCCGTCGCGTAGTCCCGGTAGGCCTGGCCGGCGCGCAGCAGCTCATCGACGGCGGCTTGATAGCGCAGGCCGCGTTGGGATTGAAAGTACGGCGCGAATGGCCCCCCCACCTCGGGTCCCTCGTCCCATTGCAAGCCGAGCCAGCGGAAGCCATGGAGGATCGGCGCCAGCGCAGCTTCGACGTTGCGCTGCTGATCGGTGTCGTCGATGCGCAGGACGTACCGGCTGTCGCCCCCATGCCGCCGCACGTAGAGCCAGTTGAACAGTGCCGTCCGCACGCCGCCGATGTGCAGAAACCCGGTCGGGCTGGGGGCGAATCGGGTTCGGACCGCCATCGCTAGGTGATCCGGTCGCCGGGTTGCGGCGCCGCGTCGCCCCCGTCGAAGGTCGCGACCAGGTGCGGTCGCTCGCCGCCGCCGGCCGCCAGAACCATCCCCTCCGAAAGGCCGAACTTCATCTGCCGCGGCTTCAAGTTGGCGACCACCGCCACCCGCTTGCCGACCAGCACGCCCGCATCCGGGTAGCTGGCGCGCAGTCCGGTGAAGATCTGGCGCAGCCGCCCCTCGCCGAGATCGACCATCAGCCGGATTAACTTCTGGGCCTCGGGCACGTGGGCGGCCTCGCGGACGATCCCGACCCGCAGATCGACCTTCCCCAGATCGTCGATTGAAATCTCGGCGGGGGGGTCGGCGGCGACGGCGACGACCTTCCCGGGAGCAGGCTTGGCCGCCGCGGCGCCCTGCCCCTTCGGCTCCGACTTGGCTTTGGCGCCAGCGCCGGCCTTCGGACCAGACGCCGGCGGCGACTCGCCCTGGGCCTTGCTCTCCAGCTTGGCCCAGGTGTCCTTGAGCCCCACCGTGCGGTTCCAGACGAGCTGGCCCGGCCTGCTCTCCCGATCGACGCAAAAGTAGCCGATCCGTTCGAACTGGAAACGCGCGCCCACCGCGGCGCTGGCCAAATAGGGCTCGAGCAAAGCGCCTGGCAGGCGCTCCAGCGAGGTTGGGTTCATCTCATCGACGAAGCTCTTCCCCTCGGTGGTCCCCGGGTTCTCGACCGAAAACAGCCGGTCGTACAGACGTACCTCGGCCGGCACAGCCTGCGCCGCCGACACCCAGTGCAGCGTCCCGCGCACCGCCCGGCCGTCGGGCGCGCTGCCGCCCCACGAGCCCGGGTCCCAACTGCAGCGAAGCTCCACCACCTCGCCGCCCGCGTCCTTGATGACCTGCTGACACTTGATGAGGCAGGCGTAGCGCAGCCGAACCTCGCGCCCCGGCGCCAACCGGAACCAATCCTTGGGCGGGTCCTCGCGGAAGTCGTCGCGGTCGACGTAGACCACCCGCGAGAAAGGCACCTTCCGCGTTCCTTGCGCGGCGTCCTCTGGATGCAGCGGCGCTTCCAGCTCCCGAACCTCACCCTCGGGGAAGTTATCGATCACCACCTTGAGCGGCCGCAACACCGCCATCACGCGCGGACAGCGCCGGTTGAGATCCCCGCGCAGCCCGTGCTCCAGGAGGCCCACGTCGACCAGGCTGTCGGCCTTGGCGACGCCGATCCGCTCGCAGAACGCGCGGATGGCCTCGGGCGTGTAGCCCCGGCGGCGCAGCCCGGCCAGCGTCGGCATGCGCGGGTCGTCCCAGCCACCGACCAGCTTCTTTTGGACCAACTCGGCCAGCTTGCGCTTGGACATGACGGTGTAGGTCAGGTTGAGGCGCGCGAACTCGATCTGCTGCGAGGGAAAAACCTCCGCCTCGCGGATGCACCAGTCGTAGAGCGGCCGGTGCGACTCGAACTCCAGCGTGCAGATCGAATGGGTAATCTTCTCCATCGCGTCGGAAAGCGGATGGGCGTAGTCGTACATCGGGTAGATGCACCAGGTCTTGCCGGTGCGGTGGTGGGGCGCGTAGCGGATCCGGTAGAGCAACGGATCGCGCATATTCATGTTCTGCGTCTCGAGGTCGATCTTGGCGCGCAGCACGTGCGCCCCCTCGGGAAACTCACCGGCCCGCATCCGCCGGAACAGATCCAGGTTCTCCGCCACCGAACGGTCGCGATACGGGCTGGGCTTGCCCTTCTTGTAGAAGTCGCCCCGGTACTCGCGGATCTGCTCCTCGTTCAGGCTGTCGACGTAGGCCTTCCCCTTTTCGATCAGCTTGACGGCCAGGTCATAGAGCCGCTCGAAGTAGTCGGAGGCGTAATAGAGGTTCGACCACGTGAAGCCCAGCCAGCGGATGTCGGCCTGGATCGCTTCGACGTACTCGACGTCCTCGGTGATCGGGTTGGTGTCGTCGAAGCGCAGGTTGCAGGTCCCACCGAGCTCCTGGGCCAGGCCGAAGTCGACGCAGATGGCTTTGGCGTGGCCGATGTGGAGGTAGCCATTGGGCTCGGGCGGAAACCGGGTGGCCACCCGACCGCCGTGGCGTCCGCCGGCCACGTCGGCCGCCATCTGCTCGCGGACGAAGTTGCCGGCGATGGTACCGGACTTGGCAGCGCCGGGCTTGGTATGGCCGGGGGCGGTCGCGGGGTGTGGAGCGGTCTTCTCGGTCATCTCGGTGGCCGGAGCTTGCCGTGAGCCAGGCGCCCGCACAAGCCGTCGCGGCGCGATTTTGGAAGACGAGGATCGTTCTCGGCGCCCGTTCAGCCGACCATCGAAAGCAGAGCCAGACCCAGCGCCAGCTGCAAGGCCAGCCCGGCTACCAAAATGATGCGCGGACGCCCGGTCGTCGCAATGGGGACCGCCCGCTCGAGCCCACCGAACCGGCGGCCGCCGGGCGAAATCAATTGCTCCCCGCGGCCCAGTCGAGGGCCGCGCTGAACAGCTTGAACCCGTTTATGGTGAGGTTCTGAATGGCGTTGGTCTTCCACCCCAGACCGACCCGGCGGGCCGGCGCCGTCCCAGTGGCGGTGGCGGTTCCGGCCTCGTAGGCGAAGTCGATCAGCTCGGTCGCGGAGCCCATGATGGCGGTCACCGCGATCGGATTGCCGCCCGGGGTGCCCCAGTAGAGCGACGTGCTCTGCGAGGCGAGGATCATCGTGAAGCTGGACCCCGCGACCAGGTCGGAGGCCAGAGAGGTCGTTGCGCCCAGCATCGTCACGCTGGTCGTGCTGTCGACCGTCCCCTTGCCGGACGACGAGGCCGTCCAACCGAGCGTCTGGAAGGCCGAGTTGCCGAACACGATCATCGGAACGGCGGCCGTCCCGAACACCGGCACGAAGTCGCCGGCACCCGCCGAGTCCGAGACGACGATGACGTTCTGTCCGGTCGCCAGCGAGGCCGGGCCGGTCGATGCGCCGATGGTCACGACCATCCCGCGCTCTGAAAGTACTTCTTGAAGAATGGTCTCGCCATCGCTGGGACTGCTTGGTGAATCGACCAGCAGGAGAGCCTTGCGTCCGGTCAGGTCGACCGGTACTCCGGCGTCCGTCGCGCCGCCCGTACCGGCCGCCCCGGTCGTCCCCGCCACGCCGGTCGTTCCGGCGGTGCCGGCGGGGCCCGCGGTTCCCGCCGCGCCGGTGGTGCCCACATTTCCCGCCGCGCCGGTGGTCGCCCTGGTCCCCGCGGCCCCACTGGTCCCAGCGGCACCCTGGCCGCTGGTCCCCGCGCCTGCGCCGGTGCTGCCGCCGGAACCGCTCCCCCCACCGCTCACCTGCGCCGAGCAGGCCGCCAACAGAACCGACGCGAGATAGACCGAAGCCAACGACCTATGGGGTGCCGTCATGCAGAGGGAGTGTCCGCAGCCCAGCTCAACAGCCCATGGGCGCCATATAATGAATCGGTCCAAGGATGGAAAACCGCGTCGAACCGGGGCTGGCAGAGGCTGCTTCCCTATGGAATGTGGGTGCAACGTCGCCTTCGCCGGCCCTGGCCGGCGCTCGGCTCACGACCCATTGGGCCGTACAGATCGTGAGCGCGGCCGGTTGGACGCTGGCGCCGCCCAGCCCGGACGACAGCCAGGGAGGCCTGGAGTGGTCGTCCGCCGAAAACGCGTTGGTCGGTCTCGAGATTCTGCGCGCCGGCCGACGGGCGCGCGCCGGCTTGCGCGTCGCCGACCTGACCCTGATTGTCATCGAGCAGGTTGGGCAAGTCGGGCCGAAAGAGTCTGGAGCCCAGCTGCGCGCCGAGCTGACGCTGCCGGGTAAGACGCTCGACGAGGGAGTGGCCTGGTTGGCCGCCGCGCTGGCGCAGAGTCTGGCCGGCACCGTCCCTCACCTGGAGCGACCACGGCACGAGCTGCCGCCGAGCCCGATCGGCCAAGGCGCGCCGTTCGACGGCCCCGAGCCCGCTGCGCTCGGCGAGTTGGCGAGCTGGTATTCCTCGGCGGACCGGGTGCTTCGCGCCATCGCGGCGACCACGCCCGGCGCCTCGGCGGTCCGCTGCTGGCCGCACCACTTCGATCTCGCGACGCTGATCCAGCTCGACGCACCGGATGCGCCGAAGGAGATCGCCCGCTCGATCGGCGTCGGCCTCTCGCCGGGGGATGCCGGCATTCCCGAGCCCTACTGGTACGTCATCCCTCGGCCCTACCC
>Ga0075522_10004360_pt1 | contig 10095 bp, 13 predicted proteins | sample NGEPerA_FD_74796 | JGI IMG/M metagenome (GOLD analysis project Ga0075522, IMG submission 74796) | Arctic peat soil microbial communities from the Barrow Environmental Observatory site, Barrow, Alaska, USA - NGEE PermafrostL2-A | ecosystem: Environmental > Terrestrial > Soil > Wetlands > Peat ...
TCCGCCTCCTCGGCAACGCCGAGACCGGCGATGGCGTGCGTATCTTCATTGGCTCGGAGAACCAGCTATTCTCGCTGTCGGGGTCGTCGCTGGTGGTCTCGCCCTACCGCGACAGCGAGCAGCGCATCGTCGGCGTGCTCGGAGTCATCGGGCCGACCCGGCTCAACTACGCCCGCATCGTGCCGATGGTGGACTATACGGCGAAGGTGGTGGGACGGTTGTTAGGGTAAAGCGCGCAGCACCTCGGAGACGATCTCGAACGACCGTAGCCGCGCCGTGTGGTCGTAGATCATCGCGGCGACCATCACCTCGTCGGCCTTCGTCTCGGCGATGAATCGCGCCAGCCCGTCGCGCACCGTTTGCGGTCCGCCGACCACCGCATACGCCAGCATGTGCTCGGCCTGGGCGCGTTCGGGCGGCGACCAGTACGTGGCGATGTCGTCGATCGGCGGCGGCAGTTGGCCGCGCGTGCCGCGATGCATGTTGGCGAAGGCCTGCTGCGTCGAGGTGAACAGGTGGCGCGCCTCGGCGTCGGTGTCGGCGGCGACCACCTGCAGCGCCGGCATGGCGTAGGGCTTATCGAGCTGCGCCGACGGCTGGAAGCGAGGGCGATAAATGTCCAGCGCCGGGATGAGCGCGTCGGGGGCGAAGTGCGAGGCAAACGAATACGGCAGCCCGAGAAGCGCGGCGAGCTGCGCGCCGAACAGACTCGAACCCAGAATCCAGATCGGCACGTTGGTGCCGGCGCCGGGGATGGCGTTGATGCGCTGCTCGGGTCCGGATGGCGCCAGCAGCGCCTGCAGCTCAACTACATCGTCGGGAAAGTGCTCGGCGGCGGCGTTGACGTCGCGGCGGAGCGCGCGGGCCGTCAACTGGTCAGTGCCGGGCGCGCGGCCGAGCCCCAGATCGATGCGCCCCGGAAACAGGCTCTCCAGCGTGCCAAACTGCTCGGCGATGACCAGCGGCGAATGATTGGGCAGCATGATGCCACCAGAGCCGACCCGGATGGTTCCGGTGCCGCCGGCGACATGACCAATGACGACCGCGGTGGCGGCGCTGGCGATGCCGGCCATGTTGTGGTGCTCGGCCAGCCAGTAGCGGTTATAGCCCCAGCTCTCGGCGTGCTGCGCCAGATCAAGCGTATTCTGCAGCGATTGCCGGGCGCTCCCGCCGGCGACGATGGGCGAGAGGTCGAGCAGCGAATAAGGGATCAACGGGAAGGCTCCGCGGGCGGAACGGCGGCTGGGGTCGTCTCAGCATATGGCCCGCGAGCGGCTGAATCCCAGCCCTCGCCTCCCAGTCAGGCGGTCTTCTTTGCCGCCTGCTTGCGGTCGCGGCCGAAAGGATCGCCGAGCACGGATTCAGTGTGGAGCGCGCAGGCCCAGCCGTCGCCCTGGCGGACCCAGGTGGAAGCATCGGCCGCCTCCATCGTCAGCTTCTCGCCATCAACGGTGAGTTCCTCGCGCACCTTGTAGGCGATGACCGCGACATCATCGGTGACCTCGCTAAACTTCACGTCGCTGAATTCGAAGCGGTGCAGCTTCCAGGCCCCGCCCTCCATCATGGTGGCGAAGGTCTTGCGGTCGACCTTGCCGACCCCTTGCGCGCCGGTGACGATGCAGGGATCGGCCGTGAGGCTGGCGCCAAGCTTCGCGTCGCGGTCGACCATCGACTGCCAGAACTGCTTCTCGAGGCCGAGGATTTCCTTTTCGAGGCTCATGGACATACTCCTGATTACAGCTGCGCCCTTAAGTCTAACGCGACCGGCTGCCCGTCGTTCCCTCAGGCTGGCGCGGCCGCGTAACTCAGCCAGATCGCCTTGCCGCCAATCGCCGCCACCGCGGCGGCGTGCGCCGCCAGTTCCTCGGCGCTGACGTTGAACACGCGCGCCGTCGGGCGGGCGCCGATGACGGCAGAGATGTGCCCGACCGTGATGGTCGGTGCCTCGGGCTCGCCGCCGAGGACAAGCGCCGCCTGGCGGCCGCCGATCAGCTCGATATAGACCTCGGCGAGCAGTTCGGCGTCGAGCAGTGCGCCGTGCAGGGTGCGGCGCGAGGCATCGATCTGGTAGCGCGCCATCAGCGCGTCCAGCGAGGCCGGGCTGCCGGGATGCCTACGGCGGGCGAGCATCAGCGTGTCGATGACACGGTCGCCGCCGAGCGGCGGCCGGTCGAGACGCGCCAGCTCGGCATTGATGAAAGAAATGTCGAACGGGGCGTTATGCGCGATGAGATTGGCGTCGCCGAAGAATTCGATCATTTCCTCGGCGATAACGGCGAAGACCGGCTTGTCCTTCAGGAAGGCGTCGTCGAGGCCGTGCACCCGACCGGCCTCGATCGGCACCGGACGTTCCGGATTGACGTAGCGATGGAAGCTGCGTCCGGTCGGGATGTGGTTGAACAGCTCGATACCGCCGATCTCGACGATACGGTCGCCGGTCTTGGGGTCGAGCCCGGTGGTCTCGGTGTCGAAGACAATTTCGCGCATGATTCGGTGGGCGATGGTAAGGAGATTGCCGCCTGAGACAAGAGCGGCCGCCGGGAAAGAAGGTATGGAAAAGCATCGATTCGGACCGGCCGCGGCCGGGGTTGCGACCGTCGGCCAGGGCACCTGGTACATCGAGCAAGCGCAACGCGCCGGCGCCATCGCGGCGCTTCGCCGCGGCCTCGATCTCGGCATGACCCACGTCGACACCGCCGAGCTCTACGGCTCCGGCAAGGCCGAGGAAATTGTCGCCGAGGCGACCGCCGGCCGACGCGACGAAATTTTCCTGGTCTCGAAAGTGATGCCGCAGAATGCCTCGCGCGCCGGGACCATCGCGGCCTGCGACAAATCCCTGGCGCGTCTCAAGACCGATCGCCTGGACTGCTACCTGCTGCACTGGCGCGGGCGCCATCCGCTTGAGGAAACCATCGCGGCCTTCGAGCAGTTGAAGAAGGCCGGCAAGATCCATTCGTGGGGCGTCAGCAATTTCGACGCCGACGATCTCGACGAGGCAGAGGCGATCGCCGGGCCAGGCAAAATCGCCTGCAACCAGGTGCTCTATCACCTGGAGGAGCGCGGCATTGAGCACGCGGTTATCCCGTGGTGCGAGAAACACGGCGTTGCGGTTGTCGGCTACAGTCCGTTCGGTCACGGCGGCTTCCCAAAACCCTCGTCAACGGGTGGGCGCTTACTCGGCGAAATCGCCACGGCGCACGACGCCACGCCGCGCCAGGTGGCGCTTGCCTTCCTGGTCCGCCGAACGTCGCTGTTCGCGATTCCAAAGGCCGCCGATGCGGGCCATGTCGAGGAAAACGCCGAGGCCGGGCAGCTTGCGCTGACAGTGTCGGAAATCGCCCGCATCGACGCGGCCTTTCCAGCCGGCCGCCCGAGCGGCCTTGCGATGATCTAGGTTCGGCTTAGGTTATCTTTTCGGAGCGCAAAGGAAAAAATCCCATGGCCACCGATCAATCCGTCGTCAAGCACATCAAGGACCTCGCCGCCGAGGAGCACCACCTCTACGAAAGGGGCGCCCTCAGCGACGACGACAAGGCCCGGCTGAAAGCCATCAACATCGCCCTCGACCAGTACTGGGACCTGCTCCGCCAGCGCCGGGCCAAGCGCGAATTCGGAAAAAATCCCGACGAAGCCGAAATCCGCCGCCCCGGCATCGTGGAAAAGTACGAGGGGTAAGGAGCGGTCCGCGTTAGCGGACGAAACATGCCGGTGGCATGTTTCGAGCGACGAACGCCGGAGCGTAAGCGACGGCCGGAGGACGGTGCGCTGGGGATTTATCGCCATGAAACAGCCGTTCGTAAGCGGATGTAGCTTGAAAAAGCCACGAATTGCGCTAATTCAGCAGCGTTCCCGCCTTTCCCGAATTCCGCCCGACCCGCGAGACCCATGCCCGCCTTCAAGGATAATTTCACCGACCGCATGCATAACGCCGCCGCCGCCCGGCGCGCGATGCTGGAGAAGTTCAAGTCGCAACCGAAGCCCGACGATCCCGCCGTGAAGGAGCGTCTGGCCGCCCAGGTCGCCACCGCGCAGGCCCGAGAGGCCCGGGTCGCCGAACGGAAGGCGCAGAAGGAAGCCGATCGCGTGGCGCGCGAAGCCGAGATGAAGCGTCTGGAAGTAGAACGCGTCGCCGCCGAAAAGGAGGCACGCCGCGTCGAGGGCGAACAGGCGCTCGCCATGCTCGCCGAACAGAAGGCCGCCCGCGACGCACGTTACGCGGCGCGCAAGGCGCGACAGAAGTAATCGGTCAACCCTTCACGGACCGGCCGTCATCCCGGCGACGGCCCGAACAACGTCGGCGACCTGCTTGCGGGTCGCCGGAAAATCTCCCGACGTGTCGATGATGAAATGCGCGCGGGCGCGCTTTTCCCCGTCGGGCATCTGGCGTGCGAGGAGCCGCGCGGCGACTTCCTCCGTCATTCCCGCACGGCCGAGAATTCGCGCGCGCTGGATTTCCGGCGCCGCACTGACCACCACGACGGCGTCGACACGCTTTTCGCCGCCGGTCTCCAGCAGCAGCGGAATGTCGAGGACGATCAGCCGCCGGTTATCGGCGGCGGCGCGCGCGCGGAACGCATCCTCGGCGGCGTGAACTAGCGGGTGGACGATCGCTTCCAGCTTCGCGAGCGCCGCCGGGTTGCCGGCGATGGTCTTGCCGAGCAGCGCGCGGTCGACGGTGCCGTCCCTTGTCGTGCCGGGGAATGCGGCTTCGACGGGTGCGACGGCGGCGGCGGCGTAGAGATCGTGTACCGCGCGGTCGGCGTTGAAGACGGCTGCGCCTTCGAGCACGAACATGCCGGCCACGGTCGTCTTGCCCATGGCGAGCGAACCGGTGAGGCCGAGGACCAGCATCAGCCCTCGCTGATTGACTTCTGCACGGCAGCCCGCAGCGCCGGCGTGACCTGCGGCGTCCTGCCGAACCATCTGGCGAAGCCCGGCGCCGCCTGGTGAAGCAGCATGCCGAGGCCGCCGACCGTGCGCAGGCCGCGGGCGCTCGCGGCCGCGAGCAGTTCGGTTTCCGCCGGCAGATAGACGATGTCGTTGACCACCGCGTCGTTAGGCAGCGGCGCCAGATCGACCTTCAGCGGTGGCTGGCCGGCCATGCCGAGGGTCGTCGTGTTGACCAGCACGCGCGCATCGCGAAGCAGACTCGGCAGGTCGGCCCAGCGTGCCGGCCTGACCTTGTCGCCCAGCTGGCGCGCGAGATTTTTCGGCCGCGCCGGATCGCGGTTGACCACATGCACCGGCGCAAAGCCGCGCGTGATGAGGGCCCAGACGATGGCGCGCGCGGCGCCGCCGGCGCCCAGCACCACCGCAGGACCGGGCGCGCCGTCCCACCCCGGCGCCGACTCGTCGAGGCTGGCGAGAAAGCCGTGCGGATCGGTGTTGGCGCCGACCAGCACGCCATCTTCCAGCCACAACGTGTTGAGCGCGCCGGTCGCTTCGGCAGCGGCGTCGCGCCGTGCCACCGCGGCGAACGCCGCTTCCTTGTGCGGTACCGTGACGTTGCCGCCGACGAATCCCGAACGGGAGAAATCGGACAAGAACGCCGCGACCTTCTCCGGCTCGACCGGATGGAGGACATAGTCGCCGTCGATCCCGAATTCGTTCAGCCAGAAACGATGGATGACCGGCGAGCGCGAATGCTTGACCGGCCAGCCGATGACGCAGGCGATGGGTTTCACCACGCGATTATCCCCTCACCCCTCAGGTACAGGAGAAGCGGCAACAACGGCAGTCCGAGGATGGTGAAATAATCGCCGTCGATCTTTTCGAACAGGCGGATGCCCGGTCCCTCGATCTGGTACGCGCCGACGCTGCCGAGCACCGCATCGCCGACCTCGGCGAGGTAGGCATCGATTGCCTCAGCGGTCAGCGATCGCAGCGTCAGGCCGGCGCTCTCGTTGTGCCGCCAGGCAATATTGCCCTGCCGCGCGACGGCAACAGCGGAATGCAGGCGATGCGTGTGGCCGGAGAGGCGCGCGAGCTGCTCGTGCGCGTCGGCGACCGTTGCAGGCTTGGTCCATCGCTTGCCGTCGAAGTCGAGGGTCTGGTCGGCGCCGATGACTAGCGCGCCGGGCTTCCGAGCGCTGACGGCAAGGGCCTTTGCTTCGGCGAGCGCCATCGCGATGTCTGCAGGCGAGGCGCTAGCGGCCATCAGCGGCGCCTCCGCGGCGCGCTCATCCACGCGCGAATCCGTGGCGATGAAGGCAATCCCCGTGGCCTTCAGCAACTTCGCGCGAGTCGCGCTTTGCGAGGCAAGTACCAGCGGCGTCATTTCACCCATTCATCCCCACAAAGACGAAACGCTGTTGGCGGATTCTGAACAACTCGGGGTACCGCGGCGTTTCGACGAAAACTGTCCCCGATGGCCCGAAAACGATCAACAACGGTGGTTCAACTGCGGCCGAATCCGCGCGGCCTGTTGGCTACGGAAAGCCTTATGCGACAATGGGATACCTTGGGGATAACTTCGTGAAATCCACCGGTTCGCTCCTTCCAGTTATGGTTAACCAACGGTTAACAAAGGCGGATTGGGTTGTCCTTGTTATTTCCCCTCTCCGTTGTATCGCTGTGTCCCCAGCCAGGCGATGCGGCGCGACCGGCGCGGATGATACGGGACTGACGGCGATTCACTGGAATCCACCCCCAAGATGAAACAAAAAGAAGATTCACTATCTGTCTTGGACGAGTCCGGGAGTGGCGACCGTGTCCCTTATTCAGGCGGAAAGGTGCGAGCGGTGCTAGACGGTGCCATCCTCTCCCCTCCTCCGGTCTGGATGATGCGCCAGGCAGGACGTTACCTGCCGGAGTATCGGGCGCTGCGGGCGAAGGCGAAGGGGTTCCTCGACCTTTGTTACGATCCGGCACGCGCTGCGGAGATCACCCTGCAGCCGGTGCATCGCTTCGGCGTCGATGCGGCAATACTCTTCTCGGACATTCTGGTGATCCCGCATGCCCTTGGCCGCCGCGTCGATTTCGTCGAGGGCGAAGGTCCGCGCCTCGATCCGATCGATGTGCGCGGAATCGAGCGGCTCGATGATGCCCATGCGGTCGAGCGCCTCGCCCCCATCCTCGAGACGGTGCTGCGCGTGCGCCAGAACCTGTCGCCCGGCAAGTCGCTGATCGGCTTCTGCGGTGCGCCGTGGACAGTGGCGACCTACATGATCGCCGGCCGCGGCACGCCCGATCAGGCGCCGGCGCTGGAATTCGCCGCCGCCTATCCTGACGCCATGCAGCAACTGATCGATACGCTGGTTGCCGTGTCCGCCGATTACCTGGTGGCGCAGATCAGGGCCGACGCCGACGTCGTGCAGATCTTCGACACCTGGGCCGGGGTGCTCGACGATGACGGCTTTGAGCGCTGGTGCGTCGAGCCGACCGCGGCAATCGTGCGCGCGGTGAAGGCGAACGAACCGGATGCACGCGTCATCGGTTTCCCGAAGGGGATAGGCGACCGGCTCGAGCGCTACGTCGCGGCGACCGCCATCGACGGCGTCTCGCTCGATACGACCGTGCCGTTGGCTTTTGCGCGCGACCATCTCCAGCCGCGCGTCGCCGTGCAGGGCAATCTCGATCCGCTCCTGCTCGTTGCCGGCGGTGACGCGATGGACGTCGCCGTGGATGCGATCCTGCAGGTGCTCGGCGACGGCCGCTTCATCTTCAATCTTGGCCACGGCATCCTGCCGGAGACACCGGTCGAGAATGTCGCGCGCCTGGTAGAGCGCGTGCGGGGCAGCGCATGAGCGCGCTCGCCGGCCAGGCCTACCTGTGGGTGAAGGCGATCCACATTTTTGCGGTCATCGCCTGGATGGCGGGGATTTTCTACCTGCCGCGGCTGTTCGTCTATCACGCCGATACCGCACGCGGCACGGAGAAGTCGGAGACGTTCAAGGTCATGGAGCGCCGCCTCTATGCCGCCATCATGACGCCGGCGATGATCGCGACCTGGCTTGCCGGCATTGCGCTTGCCACCTCCGGCCACTTCTGGGCGGACCATTGGCTGATGGCGAAGCTCGTCCTGGTTATCGCCCTGACGGCGTTTCATCTCTGGCTGGGCGCCCGCATCCGCGACTTCGCCACCGACAGCAATCGCCTGTCGGCACGCACCTATCGCATGGCTAACGAATTGCCGACGCTGCTCCTGATCGGCATTGTCATCCTGGTGGTGGTCAAACCGTTCTGACGACAGCTTCCGGGCACGGCGCTTCGCCTCTTGCCGCCGGGCCTGCGAGCGTCTATCTTCCCGCCACCGCACAAAAGCAGACAGGCGCAGGCACCTTTTCAAACGCCGATGCGCCACCCGGAAGCCAGACGCGCCGGGCCAAAAGTTCTGCAAATACCTCTCTCCCGCCCTTTCCGTGCCGGCATTCCCCGTTCCAAAGAGACTCCCGATCCATGCCTGAAATGAAACTGCAGGACCTCAAGGCGAAGTCGCCGGTCGAGCTCCTGGCCTTCGCCGAAGAGCTGAAGGTCGAAAATGCCAGCACGCTGCGCAAGCAGGAGCTGATGTTCGCCATGCTCAAGCAGCTCGCCGCCCAGGATACCGACATCATCGGCGAGGGCGTCGTCGAGGTGCTGCAGGACGGCTTCGGCTTCCTGCGCTCGCCCGAGGCCAACTATCTCGCCGGGCCCGACGACATCTACGTCTCGCCGTCGCAGATCCGCCGCTTCTCGCTCAGGACCGGCGACACCGTCGAGGGCCAGATTCGCGGTCCCAAGGATGGCGAACGTTACTTCGCACTGCTCAAGGTCAACTCGATCAACTTCGAGGATCCCGAGCAGAAGCACCACAAGGTGCATTTCGACAACCTGACGCCGCTCTACCCGACGTCGCGCTTCAAGATGGAGCTGGAAAACCCGACCGGCAAGGACCTGACGGCGCGCATCATCGACCTGGTGGCGCCGCTCGGCAAAGGCCAGCGCGCGCTCATAACGGCGCAGCCCAGAACCGGCAAGACCGTCATCCTGCAGAACATTGCGCACTCGATCGCCGCCAATCATCCGGAGTGCTACCTGATCGTGCTGCTCATCGACGAGCGACCGGAGGAAGTCACCGACATGCAGCGCTCGGTGAAGGGCGAGGTCATCTCCTCGACTTTCGACGAGCCGGCGACCCGCCACGTCGCGGTCGCCGAGATGGTGATCGAAAAGGCCAAGCGCCTGGTCGAGCACGGCCGCGACGTCGTCATCCTTCTCGACTCGATCACCCGCCTCGGCCGCGCCTACAACACCGTCGTGCCGTCATCCGGCAAGGTGCTGACCGGCGGCGTCGATGCCAACGCGCTGCAGCGGCCGAAGCGCTTCTTCGGCGCGGCGCGCAACATCGAGGAAGGCGGCTCGCTGACCATCATCTCGACGGCGCTCATCGATACCGGCAGCCGCATGGACGAAGTCATCTTCGAAGAGTTCAAGGGCACCGGCAACTCGGAAATCATTCTCGACCGCAAGGTCGCCGACAAGCGCGTCTTCCCGGCGATCGACATCACGCGCTCCGGCACGCGCAAGGAAGAGCTGCTCGTCCCGCCGGATGTGCTCAAGAAGATGTACGTGCTCCGCCGCATCCTCATGCCGATGGGCACCGTCGATGCGATCGAGTTCCTGCTCGACAAGCTCAAGCAGACCAAGAGCAACTCCGATTTCTTCGACCAGATGAACACGTGACGGGCGTTGTAGCCTTAAGGGCGGATTGAACGCTTGAAGGCTGGCGGCGTTATCCTGCAGCGATGCCCTCGACTGTCATCCGCTCCTTCGAATACGAAGCCGCCCGCAACGAGCTCACCGTCACGTTTACGACAGAGCGCGTCTACGTCTATTCGCTGGTCCCGCCGGCGGTGGCCGATGCGTTCCGCATGGCCTCCTCCAAGGGCGCGTTCTTCAACCAGACCATCCGCGACAAGTACCCCTACCGGAAGGCAGGCCGGAAGAGCCAAGGCCACTCGCCGTGGCGAACCGGGTGATCAGGCGAGCTTCAGCCCGCAGTGCTTCGCGAAATGGCGGAAGTCCTTGTCGCGAGTGATGAGCATGACGTCATGATCAATGCAGGCCTGAGCAATCAGCGCGTCAGCGATCTTCGCCTTCAGACCGCGTTTCTTC
>Ga0075522_10004361_pt1 | contig 10089 bp, 9 predicted proteins | sample NGEPerA_FD_74796 | JGI IMG/M metagenome (GOLD analysis project Ga0075522, IMG submission 74796) | Arctic peat soil microbial communities from the Barrow Environmental Observatory site, Barrow, Alaska, USA - NGEE PermafrostL2-A | ecosystem: Environmental > Terrestrial > Soil > Wetlands > Peat ...
CGCTCTGCATGTGGCTCGGCGCACCCCAGTGCGCAACCCACGATAACGGAGGCAGACCTCTTCTCCCCATCCTTCCCAGCTATGCCTAGCCGCCGATGCGGGTCAGGCCATATTGTCTAAGCTACTATCCTTTGTGCGAGTAGCCGTGCGCCACGGACGGTGGACCGATATGGCGGGGCGGAAGGGCCGGCGTTCGATCAGCAGTTCAGTTGTGTCCGTTTCGATTCCCGATGAATCTCGGGTTCGCCAGGCGTGCGCCACAGAGGTGGCAGTCAATAAACGAACGGCAAAAGGCGCCATCGTGTTCGGGTCGCGTACTCCGCATAATCGGGGTCCTTGCGCAAGAGGCGCTCTTCCTCCACCAGCCGCATGATCGATAGCACAACGAATGTTACGAAAATAGCCGAATTCGTCACCGACATGTTCTGGAGTACGTAGGCTGCGTTGCTCACAATGAGTCCGGCATAGAAAGGATGACGCATGACGCGATACATACCGCCAGTCTTGACGCCGCGATTGGCTGCAACGACTCCGAAGCTCTTGTTCAGGCTAAATAGTGCAGCGACATAGGTGAATTGCCCAATAAGCTGCGCGGCGAGTAGAAAGATGCTGTCGTGGGGCTCACCGACCGGGCGCAGGAACAATGGGAGGTATGCCCCAATGGGGCTGATGATCCAGTCGTACAGTGAGAGATTGGTTTCCTTTGGTAGGGGACGGGTGGCCGCGAACCATACCATGGCCCCTTCGAATACGCAGATCAAAAGGCTGCTGAGTCGATGGTTCGTCATGAAGTCGACCAGCATCGCGAGCATGAAAACGGCGGAGAGGATGGCGAAAACGGTGTTGCACAGATATTCCCACCACTTACGATGGGAAATGATCAGGCCGGTAAGGCTTCGATTCGAAGAAGTCATATATTGACTCCGTCTGTTGATTTAACTATCAAGGTGGCTACGCATCATGGCAATGTGCCCATGCATGCGGGGTATCGAGCGCAAATCTTATGAGTTCTAAGGGCAACTCCAGATTGCCCGGGGATTCGGATTGCCATTGCCCCACCGCTTTGGAGGCACAGTGTGCTGATGGTGCTGATGGGTCGACCGTGCTGGCCAGTTGCACTTGAGTTCCGCGTGTCGGATTGTGGTTGCGTTGCACTCATGGTGAGTTGAGCGGAAGTTGCTGCAAGAGCGAACAAAGTCCGAGGATCGACTCCCAGATGTTGAAGGTCGACGCGGCGTAAACTCAGGCGAATGTCGTGGAGCCGCGACAGATCCGGGTCTCGGTTTGCCAGCAATGCGGATACCCTGTTCGCAGCGCTGTCGAGGTTCGCCCGGCCCGCGAGCAAAATGCGCCGCAGCGTCGCCGCCCGATCTTCGATATCCGCACGAACGCTTGCAATCTCCCGCGCGATCGAGATCGTTCTCCTGCGCGTCATAGAGGAACTGGCTTTCGAGACGCCTGCGCCAACGCATCAACGTGTTCATCGGCATGCATGCCGTTAGTTCGAGGTTCGGTTCGGCACGGCATGACTGCTTGAGCTCATTTGACATAACTTGCACGCAAACGCCCCTTGAATATTCGTGACGGTTGAGGTGCATTATTTTGGCAAGAATAAAGTCGAGAATAGCGGCCAACACGACAGGGATTGTATGCTATTGCCGCGATTGCTTGGGCGCGATCGTCGCCGGGCTGCGATAGCAAGGTTGCGCGGGACATCGCGGACGAATACTTCGAGGTATCGATTGCGCCGAGCACGCGGGTCGCGCAGCTGTGGTCGCGGGGACTGGCTCCCCCGCACCCAGGCCAGAGTCAGATCAGCGGGCTGCCATCTTCGCGGAGCGTCTGAAGGCCATATCGGCAGTGAGTTCCGGGGCGCGGCCCAACCACATACTGTCATATAGTTACGGAGCGAAAAGCTACAGCGGCTATGATTGCCGGAAAGGTAAGCATTCAGTGTCTACGCGCAGATTCTTCGTCAAATCCGGACTCGCCCTGTCGGCTATTGCGCTCGGCGCCGGGACCGAATTGGAAGCGCACCGAACACCGCTGGCGCCCCGCACGCCGGACAGACTTCCCCTGCATCTCGCGATCATCGACGTGCGTTTTGCCCGCGGGCGCGCGTTCGCTACGGCGATGCGCCAACGATCCGTGCCAGTTGCTGATTATCTGGGTGACGTGACAAGCGTCTGGTACGAACGCCTGGATCCGGTGTGGCGCCGTGCGCCGATAACAGTAGGCGGCCTGACGACGGCAGGGACATTATTTTGCCTCGAACGCCTCGCCTGGGACCATAGCATGCGCGTGATCTATCGGGGCACTCACAGCCCTCTTCCCGATGGTGGTACTCAGCATTTGCTGGAGTCATCCAGTAGAACTGCAGCGCTTGTGCTCGATCCACTAGGCAATCTCAGGCTCTGGCCAGTGCAGCTCGCGAATCTGATGGCGGAGATGTCGAGTTCGTTGCCAGCGCTACCATCGCAGACGGATGACCGCTGTCGCGTCACGTATCGTACTGACCGAGCTGAGTGCGAAAACGACGACGGTCTTCATCTAACCTCCTGGCTGATCGTACCCTATGCTTGCCGTCAGGAGATTTGCCGGGAACCGAAGACATGAGGACGCCACCGGGCTTGGATTCCCCGACCTTCGCCGCCGTCGTTAGTCAGTTCGAAAACGTCATTGGGTCCCAGTGGGTATTCACGAAGGACGAGGACGTCGATCTCTACCGCGATGCTTACACGCCGTTCCGCGGAGAATCGGAAGATCGTTTCGCGTCCGCAGCCGTCGCTCCGTCGACGGTCGAGGAAGTCCAGCGGATCGTCCGCATTGCCAACCGCTACAGGGTTCCGCTCTATCCCATCTCCACAGGCCGCAACCTGGGATACGGCGGTTCTGCTCCAGTCTACTCGGGTAGCGTCGTGCTGGATCTCAAGCGCATGAACCGAATTCTCGAGGTTAACGAGGAAAACGCCTATGCGCTCGTTGAGCCGGGAGTCAGCTATTTCGATCTGTACCGCTACATTCAGCAGAGGAAACTGAAACTGTGGATCGATTGCCCCGAGCCGGGCTGGGGCAGCCTCGTTGGCAACGCGCTGGATCGGGGTGTCGGATATACCATACCGAGCCTCCGAAACCATTTCGAAGCCCATTGCGGCATGGAAGTGGTGTTGGCGAACGGCGAGCTGTTGCGCACTGGGATGGGAGCGCTCCCGAACGGCAGGACCTGGCAGCAGTACAAATCCGGTTACGGGCCCTGCATCGATGGCATCTTCTCGCAGTCCAACTTCGGTGTCGTAACGAAAATGGGCTTCTGGCTCATGCCGCAACCGGAAGCGTACCGGTGTGGACGCGTGCTGGTCCGAAGGCGCGACGACCTCCACGATCTCGTTCGGCTCGTCACCCTGCTCGAGAACAGCGGCATCACCAGTGGGTACCCCGACGCCGGTAGTCCGCTGATGGGCGTCGCTTCAATCCGGGAGCAGAGCCGCTTCCTTACTCTCGATGAGAGCCTACCAGCTCCGGATTGGGAGCTACGGCACCTTCGCGATCAAGCCGAGGACGGCGATCCCACCGGTTTGGAAAAGTATGGTCTTCGGCACAACACGCCCTATTGGACTTTCGACCTCAAGTACTACGGACCGCCAAAGGTCATCGCCGCCCAGTGGGAGTACTCGAAAGAGGTGCTCTCGGCGATACCGGGCGCCTGGTTTCAGGACCAGGACGAGTATCGATTTCCACTTGCCGAGGAACCCACGGATCTCGCGCGCTACAGCGAATTCGGAATTCCGAGTTTGAGCAGTTTCTCACTGGGAGCACGCTCGAGCACCAACTCCCATCCTTCAAGCGGACACCTGTGGTTCGCCCCCGTCATTCCGCGCACCGGAGAGGCGATTTTCGAGGCCAATGGGGTGTTTCGTAAGCATGCGAAGGAGCTTCATCTGCCGTGGCTGAGGTTCTCGCTGCCAACCTGGTTCTGGCAGCGCACGGCGATTTTCATCTTTTGGTTTGCCGTCAGCGAACACCCGGCTCAAAACCGGATGCAGCGGGACGCGTTCAAGCGTCTTATCCAGCTAGCCGCGCAACACGGCTGGGCCGAATACCGTGCGGCACCGGCCTTCCAGGACGCCGTCATGAGCACATACTCGTTCAACGACAATGCGTTGCTGAGATTTCATGAAGTCGTCAAAGATGCCGTGGACCCCAATGGCATCCTGTCGGCGGGCCGCTACGGCATCTGGCCAAAGTATTTGAGGTCATCGAAATGAACATCCCGGCATTCGCGTGGAGGCGCTTGAGGAGAGCAGCGTCCCTAGCGGCTCTGGGGAGCCTTTCGGCAATTCTGATCTGCCACGGCGCACTGGCCGAAGATGCTCGATATATCGGCTGGACGCGCAACTCGACTGCCGCACCGACCGGCTCGCCGCGAGGCTATGTCGAATATCAGAATAGCTGCATCGCCTGCCATGGACCGATGACCGGTCATCCCGGGACGCGAGCGTTGGCGGCCAAATATAGCGGCAGACTGCCGGCATTGCTGGAAGAACGGACCGACTTGTCCCCTGAATTGATCCGCGCAGCCGTGCGCCACGGAATGAACGTGATGCCACCTTCACGCAAGACTGAAGTCAGCGATGCTGACCTGGATGCGATCGTGGCCTATCTCACGCGAGCTCGACGCTAGGGTTTCTAATCAGCATGATCACTGATTTCAAGACACGAACCCGCCCAAGCAGCCTGTGGGTGGCCAGCGTACGCCGGTTACGTCCGTCACACGCGGTGGCGCCTGCCGCCGCTGGTCTACTGACCTGGAACGTGCGCACGGATGGCGAGCTCCACCGACTCAACAGCAGGCCAGGGTGAACGCGTCGAAGTCGCGTGGCCACCTTCACTACAGCGCTTGGATTTTAAGGCGATGACGTTCGCGGCGACCACCATGCTCGCCAAGGAATCCGCTACTGCAGCTCACCCCCACGAATGATCAGACCGGTACCCACCAAACGGATTCTTCCAGATATTGCTGGTGATGGTCGATGCGCGCTGATTGTCGTCCTTGAGCCTGCCTTCGGCGACAACGTCACGTGAGATCCCCGTGCTTGGCAGACATGGTCGTCGATCCGGGGCGGCTTACAGCAATGCGCCGAGCATGGGCTGCAGGAAGACATGACATCCGACCGAACCGATCTCGGCCGCCACGAAGCCGAATCGCCAGAACAGTGCCCCCCAGACAACTCCGGGGACCACGCCCCTGAAGGCAAAATAGATTAAAAACTAAGGCGTGACGGGGGCGCTCGCTGTCGGCACGATATTGATCCCAACGTTGACAACCTGCACCACAACCATGGATATAACGAACGAGATCGCGCGGCGCTTGCTCATTTGTGCCAAGACATACCCGAGCGTTGAAAACGCGAACAGACGATAGAGCACATTTTCGTTGAATGCGCGCAACATGTAGTAGAGCATCCGGTGAGGAAGATCATGCGTGTGAAAGAATTCGATATAACTTCGAGGCACAACTGCTCGGAATAACCACGCGTCGATGAGTGCAACGTAGACCGCGACGCCGAGCGCACATAGTGCACCGACTATGACGGGCTGCGCGCCACGCTTATGTAGGGCGAATCCATTCAAGTTGCTGCAATAAATTCCGATAAGCCCGAGAGTGACGAGAAGGCAAACCCGCGCCAAAGCCGATCCGTGCGTCAGAGTCGCGAATGCACGATCGAACGGAGCGATCGCTGCGATTGTTGCGCCGATCAGCAGCGTTACCAAGGCGAATGAACTCACGAATTGGGCTGGCACGGTAGGTAAGACAGTCTGGATTTGCCTCATTGATGATTAACGGCCGTCAATCCGCTTTCAGTAGCTAAGAGCATTGGAGTGTACCCAAACCGAGGCCCGGCCGCCGCCAGTTCGCGCAATCGCATTCGCCGCGCCGCATCGTCGCGCTTGCGATTTCGGTAATACCACCCCGCGCGATGCAACCGCATCAAGGTGCTGCAAGCCCGACGTTGGCTAACTGCGTAACACCCCAGCAGCTACTGAACCGCGGCGCGCTACATGCAGCCTTCACAATTTTCGAGACAGCAGGTCTTGCAGCATCACCTTATCGAGCGGCAGATCCGCCACCAGGCGATCAAGGCGCGCGTTTTCCTCTTCCATCCGACGCATCTTGCGCAACTCGCTTGTGGTGAGCTCGCCGTGTTTCTTCTTCCAGACGTAAAAGGTCAGCTCACTAATTCCGTCACTCATGTAGGCCCTGCGCGCCGAGAGCTATGAGGTCTGGGTGGATGATCTTATACCTGCCCACCGCGCGTATGGGGATGTCATCGCCGAGCGGCTTGACGCAGCCAAATCCGTGATCGTGATCTGGTCGACCGACGCTGGCCGTCCGGAGTGGGTTTCGGCCAACCGTGGCCCGCTATCGATCGCGGGACGTTTGTAGACGCATTGACGACCTGGCCACGTTGACTGTGGCCACCGATCGGCGCATTGGTGGCTTTTGGTGTCGTCCGCGGCCGTTTCGCGGGGCGAGAACCACTGCTGCCGATCTGTGGCTTATTGAGGATCGCACGGCTTGCGGTACAACAGGACGGCATCATCAAAGGCCGTTATCGCCTGCCCGTCGATCCGATCATTGTCGCCGCGCTGATCGTGCTGGCCTACCGAAAGCGTTTGCGTCGCAGGACTCTGCAAATTTGATCGTGCCGGATGGGTACAGTTCGAATCATTCGCGCGGGTTGCCTATAGATCCCCGGAGTTAACGACAAGCCAGAAGGGGTGATCGCTGCTTTGACGATGGCACATGCCTTGAGACAGCGGCTTGGGTCGCGGGCAAGCGCCGGGCGATCGCTCTGGGAGTTCAGCAGTCCAATCTAGGCTCATACAGCATGCGGTTGCCTATGCTGCCGGCGCTGTCCCGGTTGCCGCCGTCAAGAGAAGGCCGTGGCGCACTCTAGCTCTGCGCACCTTTGCACAATGGATACCTGGAGCAGCTCCAGAATTGCTGCCCCGGCGATCCCCCATTGTTTGCTATCCGGCTCACCATCTGACTGCCGCAACGTGGACACGAGACCCCAGCCTGAGCGTGCGATCGCGCTCGTGCGTTGGCAGTGGACGGCGGTGCTGTCATCTGGGAAGCCTGCTGGGCTCGCATCGCCGTCATGACCATCTGGCTGGAATTCGCGGCCAAGGCCGTTAGCGTCTTCAGGTCGACACCGAGATACTGGAGATCCGCTCGAAGTTGAGCGCGAAGATCATGCAGCCTCGTGAGCTCGGGGTCCTTGTTCGCCATGAGAGCCGACACTCTATTTGCGGCGCTATCGAGGTTGGTGCGGCCGGCGAGCAGGATTCGACGCAGCATCGCGGCCTTGTTTTCGATGTCGATCCGTATTCGCGCAACCTCGGCCCGATCCAGGTCATTTTCCTTGGCGTCGTACACGAAATGGCGCTCGAGTCGTGTGCGCCAGCTGAGCAATCCAGTGGTGTCGCCGTGATTGAACGCCGGGACGTGGAGCAGCTTGCGCTCAACCACGTCTGCGGCCGTGTCAATGCCGAAGGAGGCCAAAGCAACTTCTTCCGCCGGGCCCATTCCGTGAATGTTGGCCCGGCGAATCTCAAACCCATCCAGATACGCGTGCAATTGAAGCGCGCGCCGTTTCCGTTCGTAGGCCTGAAGCTGCGTTCTCTCTTCAGCCGCCAGATTTTCGTAGGTGGATTTGGCGCTGCGCAACTCCAGTAGCAGTTCCTCGATGGCAGCCACACCGGTCCTGGCTCGCCAGGTGCTCAGAGCCGCAAGCCACCTCTGCTCCACTTCAAAATGTTGGCGCTTGAGCTTATCGAGATATGGGCGGCCCTTCCACTTGGCAAAACGCGTCCCTTTGCTCGGCTGTATGGCCGTTGGTGGCAGCATCGGCAACCACCGAATCGTTGATTGAGGAAATGCAGCGATCTGCTGCCAGACGGCCGGTAAATTGAAGCCGCCGGCGCCCGGATCGAAAGCATGCAAGGTTCTTTCACTCGCGGGCACAAATGGTATGAAGAGCGTCGCAGCCAACGCCCCCTCCATTGCACACCACGGGCACTCCGACGCCTCGGCCGGATACCAGTGCAGCCTTTGGCCAGCGCACTGAGTCAGGCTCTCCTCCATCGCCCCAAGGACGTCGATCCACTGCTGGGCGGTAGGCCGCGCGGCACTCGACTGGCTGCCAAACGCCGACTCGAAAGCGCTGGCCATGCTCTTTGGAAAATCGGACAGAGCGGGCGTACCGGGAGGTTGAGACATGCCCACATCCCGTTGCTCGGAGTAGACAAATCGAAAGTCCTTTATTGATTCATACAACGTAGGAATCTCGCCTCGGCGCACGGTGCCGACAAATGGATGTCGACCCATGAAGAGCAACTGAAATATCACGATCGCCAGACCAAAAGCATCGTGGTTGGCTGTCCGTGGAATCCTGGCCAATGAGACGCCTTGCAGCTCCGGGGGCGTGTATTCCGGAACTCCAACCCGACAGAAAAATGTCTGGGATCCGCTCGTGACTTGAAAGCTGTCGGAGTCAATCAGCGCCACCGTTGCAGCCTTTGAAACCAAAATACTGGATTGATTGATATCGCCGATTACGCACCCGAGCGTGTGCACGGACGCAATCGCTTTGGAAATGTTCTGCGCGGTGCGGACCAGAAATCTATAGTCCGCCTGCGGAAAGTGAATCTTCCTGGAGCCCGGAGAATACAATTCATGGAGTGGTTTGTGTTCGAGCACATTCCTCATCAGGAAGCCAGCAAACCGGCCGGCTTCGTCGCGCGCGACCGATAAGGGAAAGGCAACCTGCGGGGCCTGGAGCGCCATGCCGCTCCGGATCATGGCCTCGATCTTCTGCTCGCGCTCGACCAGATCCGATACCGTGTAGAGCTTGACGGCGTGCGAATCGTCGTGATCGAGACTGAAAAACTCTCCCTCGCCCCCCTTGCCAAGGCGAGATCCAAGTGTGACTCGACGCTGCTCGATGAGTACTGCGGAAGCGGTCATCGTCTTACCGCCAGGATTAGAGTTTTGTCGTCATCTGAGCGGCTATTGACGCTGTCGCTGCCCAGGAACGAGTTGAGCTTGCCCGAAAGATCGCCGTCCTTGCCGATGGTGTCGCTGCCGGCAACCGGTGCGATGATGCTGTCAAAGAAAGGTGCGAAGGGCCGTCGTGCCCGCAGATCGAGCGCCAGCCGCTCGAGTCCGTCCGAAAAGACTGAGATTGCGGTAATAGGGCGGAGGTGTCTGACGATACAGACCTCGGGACTCGGATCATCTGTGACGAATGCGGTCGTCGATGCATATTCGCCGTGAAACGGCCAGACTGGCGCGATCCAGCTGCTGGTCTCTTCATCTCTGAGCACTGCACAGCCATCGCCTACGTGAAGCACAACCGACTCAGCGCCACTTGAAATGAGGAAAATCAACGTTGCCGCAAAATCCCGAGAATCGACATTGCGCCGCGAGGCGGCGACATTGACCAATTCGCGGGCATCCTTTAGCCAACTTGCCAGTAAATCGTCCGTCGGTAGCGTATCGACGGCAGAGAAATATTGCCTGGTGCAGACGGTGAGGGCTCGGCAGATCAATGACGCGCCCTCACCGCCGAAAGGCGCTGTTCCAGCTCCATCCGAAACCACGATCACGATGGGATTGCTCGGCGCGGAAGCGATGAAGCATTTGAAGGCGTCCTGAAGCCGCACATTCGCCTTCTCGTGCGAGACGCCGCGGCGGCAGGCGACTGCCCATGTCCAGCCAGTTTGTGTCATTCCGCAATGGCCCACCCAGCAGGGGCCACAGGATTGCTGAGCTGAACCGGCTCTCCGGGATTTGATTTCGACACTGATCCCAGAGAGCTGGATAGCCATGCGAACAGATTCCGAAACGCCAGTCCCTTCAATCGCAGTGGCTGTCTGACGGAGATCTCCTTGAGCGTGTCGATATCGGCGCCCTCGACGGCAACGGCGTAGAGCATGAATTCTTTCTTTCTTTCGCCATCATGAATCGCCCGGGCGGCATTGGACCATGCATCGGTCGGGCTTCCGTCGGTGATAAGGAAGATC
>Ga0075522_10004362_pt1 | contig 10088 bp, 7 predicted proteins | sample NGEPerA_FD_74796 | JGI IMG/M metagenome (GOLD analysis project Ga0075522, IMG submission 74796) | Arctic peat soil microbial communities from the Barrow Environmental Observatory site, Barrow, Alaska, USA - NGEE PermafrostL2-A | ecosystem: Environmental > Terrestrial > Soil > Wetlands > Peat ...
GTGGCGGTACTGGTCCGCTCGCTCACCGCGCACAGTCTGGGCGCCCCCCACACCGGCTGGATGAAGTATGCCGGCAAGCTCAAGATCCCGGCGGCCACACTCTCCGTCGAGGACGCGGCGCTCATCGGTCGCCTCTTCGCCCGCGGAGACAAGGTAAAGGTGCACCTCGACCTGCCCGCCCAGACGCTGCCCGACGCCCCGTCGTCCAACGTGGTGGCCGAGCTCCGCGGCCGCGAGAAGCCCGACGAGATCGTGGTGATCGCGGCGCACCTCGACTCCTGGGACGTCGGTCAGGGGGCGCAGGACGACGGCTCCGGGGTCGCGATGGTGATGGAGTCGCTGGCCACCATCCGGCGGCTCGGCCTGGCGCCGAGGCGGACGTTGCGGGCCATTCTTTTCACGGGCGAAGAAGAGGGTCGGCGCGGCGCCAAGCAGTATGCCGCCGACCACCGCGCCGAGCTCGGCAAGATTGTGGCGGCGTTCGAATGCGACGCCGGGATCGGTGAGCCGCGGGGGTTCGTGACCGATGGCGTCCCCGCCTGGAGCGGCGAGGCGCGCGCCTTCGCGGGTCTGCTGAACACGATCGGCGCGGGGGCCATCATCCCGGCCTTTCCCGGCGAGGACATCGACGAGCTGAAGGGTGGCGGCGTGCCGCGGCTCGGGCTGGCGGTCGACATGGGTCACTACTTCGACGTTCATCACTCGGCGGCCGATACCCTCGACAAGGTTGATCCGGCCAACCTTGCGCGGGGGGTCGCCGCGCTGGCGACCATGGCTTACGTGCTGGCCGATCGTCCCGGGCGTTGGGTGGAACCGCCGGTGGTCCCCGCGGGCGACGCCGGATCGCCGGACGTCACGGGCACCCCGCCACCTCAATGACCGACGCCATTGCGACGGCTGGCCGCACTACATTTGAGCGGGGCGTGACCAGCCCGGCCCAGAGGGAGCAGGACAACCTGCCCGCCAGCCCGAAGCCGCCCCAGCGCGGGGGGCCGTCCGCCCACGCGCGATCCGCGGCGGCCGCGCGCGCGGTCGCCCTCGCCTGCGCGATCTGGACCCTGGGCTGTAACGGCACCCGCCCACCGCCGAGCGGCCATGTGATCGAGATCGACATCGACGACCATGGCCTCGGCGGGCTCTGGATGGCCAACGCACCCAACCTCAAGGGCCTCATCGCGCGCGGAACGCTGGCGTTTTCTCGGGTGGTGGTGCCGACCCACAGCAACCAGAACAACATGTCGCTGCTGACGGGGCAGTATCCCGACGGCGACAATGTGCCCTCCAACGATTGGTTGGCGCGCGACGCCGGGTTCGGCTCGCCGGTCAGCTTCCCGGGGCTGGCGGCCGGCGACTACGCACTCTACGGCAAGAACCCGCTCCTCACCCGCGGCGACAGCGTGTACCGCGCGGTCCGCGACGCCGGCGGCCGCACGACCTACGTGGGCGAGCTGCCGCCGTTCGAGGCCGGCGCCGACGAGGTGCACCTGTCGATCGTGGGGACCATCCTCGACACGCCGCTCGGGATGACGACCATCCAGGTAACGGACGCCAAGCAGATCCTGACCGGTGTCCTCGGGTACCCGACCGGCGTCGTGGACAGCTACGCCTACGACGGACCGCCGGAGAGCGGCGAGACCCAGACCCAGTTCACGTTGCGCGACGCCGCCGACGTCGTGCGCGCGTCGTCGCCGGCGCACCCGATGCCGGCGTTCATGTTCGTGTGGGACTTCATCGCGCTCGACGACGATCCGACCAGCACCTACGGGGCCGACGGCGCGGCGCTGGCGCAGATCATCGAGGACTACGACGGCGGTCTGGGCGAGCTGCTCTCGGCGCTCGACGACCAAGAGCTGACCGACAGTACCAACATTCTGTTCACCCTCGACCACGGCAAAGTCGACACCCACAACCAGGTCGCGCTCGGCACGCAGGGCGGCGTCGAGGCCGACGGGCAGCTGGCCGCGCTGGTGGCCGCCAGCGGCCCCGCGCTGGGCCTCTCCACCTCGAGCTACGCGCTGCTCAACGAGGACGGCGACGCGCTGATCTACGCCAACGTCCCGGGCGCCGGTACCGCGAGCGGCGCGGCCCAGCAGGCCGACGTCACCCACAAGCTGCTGTCGCTGATCCAATCCGGGGCCATCGTCGGCCTCGACACCACGCGCACTCTGACCGCCGACGGCGCCCTCGGCACGCGCAGCTTCCGCGACTTCCGCGCCTGCAGCCCCAACCAGGCCGACATCGTGGTGTTCCCGCAGGACGACTGGACGCTCAACCAGGTCGACACCGACAACACGCTGCCCGGACCGTTTCTCGAGCACACCCAGTATCCCTATGGCCGCCACGGCGGATTCTCCGCCGACGAGCTCTACGTGCCGCTCATCATGGCCGGGCCGGCGTTCAAGCGCGGCGTCATGCTCCCCCACCCGGTCCTGCACCCCGAGGTGGCCCCGACCGCGCTGGCCGCGCTGGGCCCGAATATCGCCCTGCGGACGTCTGCCCGCGGTCCGATCCGCGCGGCCTTTTTGGGCGATCCGGGGGAAACCATCGCGGTGCCGACGCCCCCAGACACCTCGCGCGACCTGGTGCTGGCGGCGACCGGATTCGCGGGAACGCCGCCGGCCCCGCTGGCGATACCCAAGGTGGTCGTGCTCCTCGACCTGGCCGGCCTCTACGAGGACGAGCTGTTCGACGATCCGCTGACCGCCCAGGCCGCCAGCGCGTTCCGGATCTTGGCCGCGACCGGCACCCGCTTCGAAGACTTCTGGACCGACAGCCGCGACTGGCCGGTCACCGAATACCAGCTCCTCACCGGCGGATATCCGGTCGCGCCGTTTGTTCCGGCGGCCGAAGACGATCCGACCATCACGTTGCCGCCCGGCGCCGGCCTCCTGGCCATGCCGCTGCCCACCAATCCGATCGCCGATCCCGCCGGATACGCGGCCTGGCGCGCCCCGACGGTGTTCGCCAGCGAGAGCCTCTTCGACGCCGCGCATATGCTGGGGTTGACCGCCGCGCTGCTGGGCGCACCCGACTTTCATACGCTGCACATCGATGCCTCGACGATCGACGTCACCTTGCCCCCGAGCGCGGCCGATCTGGGGACGCAGCTCGGCACGCTGGCGGCCCAGCACCCATCGGGCCTGCTGGCGCTGGTGGCGAGCGGCGGCGTCCGCGCCCCCGATCGACACGGCGCGCCGGCGCTGTCCGAGCTGCAGAGGCTCGGTCAGCTGGCGCTGGATGTCTTCCAGGCGGTGCCCGGCGCGTTGATCGTGATCACCAGCCGCGGCGCCACCCCCATCGACGCGGCCGGCGGCGACTTCTATGGACCCGGCTCGTCGCGCCACGTGCCACTCGTCCTCATCGGTCCGGGGGTGCGCGACGGCGTCGTGAGCGGACAGCCCGCCACACCCGCCGATCTGCCGGCCACCCTCCTGTACGCGCTGGGGGCGGCGACCGTGACGGACATCGCCGGCGGGACCACCGCCACCGGCAAGCCCGTCGGTGGCGTCCCGCAGCCGGCCCCCAGCACCGCGACCGAAGGCCACGCCCTCTTGCGCGCGTTTGCAACCGAGGGCCCCTGAAGGGCTATAAACTACCTCGATGGCCGAGACCGCAGCGCCCCTGGTTCGTGGAAGCGACACGCCCATGCTCGACTTCGAGCGTCCGGTGGTCGAGCTGGAACGAAAGATCGAAGAGCTGGTGCGGGTCAGCGGCGGCGCGCCCGAGCTGCACCCGCAAATCGCCCTGCTGGAATCCCGCGCGCGCGAGCTGCAGCAGAAGATCTTCGCCGAGCTGACCGCCTGGCAGAAGGTGCAGCTCTCCCGCCACCCGGCGCGCCCCTACACGCTGGATTTCATCGAGCGCCTGGTGCCGGACTTCATCGAGCTGCACGGCGACCGGCGCTTCGCCGACGATCCGGCGGTGGTCGGCGGCTTCGGGACGTTCCACAACCGCCCAGTGCTGGTGGTCGGCCACCAAAAGGGCCGCAGCACCAAAGAGAAGGTCCAGCGCAACTTCGGTCAGCCCAAACCCGAGGGCTATCGCAAGGCGCAGCGCCTCATGGAGCTGGCCGCCCGGACGCGCCGCCCCATCCTCTGCCTCATCGACACGCAGGGCGCCTATCCGGGCGTCGACGCCGAGGAGCGCGGGCAAGCCGAGGCCATCGCCAAAAGCCTGGAAGTCATGGCCGGCCTGCCAGTGCCCATCGTCTGCGCGGTGATCGGCGAAGGTGGCTCCGGCGGCGCGCTCGCGTTGGGCGTGGCCAACCGGATCCTGATGCTGGAGTATGCGACGTATTCGGTGATCTCGCCGGAGGGGTGCGCGTCGATCCTTTGGCGCGACGACAGCAAGAAGCCGGAGGCGGCCGCCGCCATGAAGATGACCGCCACCGATCTGCAGAGGTTGGGCGTGGTCGACGAGGTGATCCCGGAGGCCCCCGGCGGCGCCCACCGTGACCACGATCTGACCGCCCGCAACCTGGGCCAGTCGCTGCAGCGCCATTTGACCGAGCTGCTGGTCATGTCGCCCGAGGCGCTGCGCGCCGATCGCTACCAGAAGTTCCGCCACATGGGCGCCTTCGTCGAGTCGGGCGACAAGGTGGACGCCGCCGCGCCGGCCCGGGCGCCGGGCACCTAGGGGGGTGCGTGGGCCAACCCCTGGACGCCGAATCACCTCGCGCGGACGGAACGCAGCAGGTCAACGAATCTCTGCGTGTCAACGCGCGATACGTCGAGGAGATCGTGATTGGGTGGGACCTCTGTCCTTGGGCCGCACGCGCCTGGCGGGACGGCCAGGTGTCTCGGCGTGTGATGCTCGACGCGGCGCCGGAGATCACGCCGGTGCTGAAATTCATCGACGAGCTCGTCGCCAGCCCGATCCTGGCGATCGGGCTGGCGATCTTCCCGCGGGCGTCGATAAGTGAGGTCGCGTTTGGCAGCTTCGCCGAACGGGTGCGGCGCGCCGACCGCGCCCGGAGGTCGCCAGACCCCCGAGCGCCCTACCTGCTGGCGGCGTTTCACCCCGACTCCGGCCTGGGCGCCGATCTCGAGAACGCCGCCCAGCTGGTCTCATACATCCGTCGCACGCCCGATCCAACCCTGCAGCTCGTGCGGGCCTCGTTGATCGGTGAGCTGAGCCGCGACGGCCGCGATCTCTCCGCCGACATCGCCGCGGACAATCTCGCGAAGGTGGGCGTGCGGAATTCTTCCACGCTCGGCATGCTGCTGGACGACATCCGGCGCGACCGCGACGCAGCCTATAGCCGCCTCTGACGGCGGCCGCCCGTCTCGCGTGATATGCAGCCGTTGGCAACGAAAATATTCTGGTTTCCCCGCATGGGCGGTCAGGGATTCCCTGCTTCGAACCTGTCGCGCCGGACGCCGGCGCGACGCCCGATGCATCGAGCTGTTTGCATCCCGAACGGCGGGATTCGTTCGTGCTAGAAGCTGGAGATGCGACAAGTGGCGGTCTGGATCGACCATGACGAGGCGAAGATCTTTCACGTCGATCCGGCGACCTTCGACGAGACGAAGGTCCACGCGGCGAACCACCACCTGCATCGCCATCCGAAGGATCAGGAGACGCGGACCCACAACCATCCGGACGACGAGCACCGCTTCTTCCAGGCCGTCGCGGCGGCGCTCGCGGGCGCCGACCAGATTCTGCTCGTCGGACCGTCGGTGACCAAGCTGCACTTTCTCAGATACGCGCAGAAGCACGCCCCCGCGCTCGAGCCGCACGTCGTCGGCGTCGAGACAGCCGACCACCCGACGGATCGTCAATTGGTCGCGCACGTCCGCCAGTATTTTCACGACGCCCTTCCGAGGCGAGGTACCACGCCCTAGCAATGATCGCGGTCGGCGCCACCGCATTGCGCGATGGGGTCGGTCGTTATCTGGGTTTCAGGGGGCTCCCCCGGCTTGACTGGCCGTAGCTGGTGCTCACGCCTTTTGTTCGAAGGAATAGACTCACGATCGGCTTTCCGACACCGCGCACAAAAATCGTGCCTATCTCTTAGGGCACGGTTCCATGACGGAGACGAAGCCAAAGGGTTCCCCACAGGCTCGACCCGGCGATGCGATAGAGACCGTCACCGGCACGACCTTCGCGCCGTCGGTCCTGGAGGGCGAAGGACCAATCGCAGTCGAGTTCATGTCCTACGGCTGTGCCCACTGTCGGGTGCTGGAGCCGATCCTTCAGCAGGTTGCAAAACAGGTCGCGACCAAAGAGAGGCTCTTCAGGGTCAACATCGCCACCGAAGAGGGCCTCGCCGAAAGCTATGGCATCGCCGGCACCCCGACTTTGATCATGTTTCTGAACGGCAAAGAGGTCGGCCGCGTCGATGGTCCCCACCCCACGGTCAAGACGGTCCTGGCCGCGGTGACGCAGCCATTCGAATGACGGACACCAAGCCCATCCTTTTGTTCAACGGCGAATGTGGCGTGTGTCGCCGCCTCGCCCACTGGGTCCAGAGATCGGCCCAAAGCCCATCGGGCGAGGCTCGCCTCATCGAGCGTCCGATCGGCGACGATCCGGAGGCGTTGCGATCGCTCAATCCGAATCTCGACATCTGGAACGCCTACGCGACGATCCATCTTCTGATGCCCGATGGCTCGATGAAGCTCGGCGGGGAGGCGGTGGCGGAGGTTCTACGGACTCTCGACAAGACGAGATGGTTCGCGCGGTGCTTCGCCCTCCGTGTGTTCGGGTTTCGACCGTTTCAATTCGCACTCAATGTGGCCTATGCCGCGCTGGCCGACGTTCGCCCGCTCTTCGGCTGTGAGAGCTGCGGCACGCCCAACCTGTGGGTGAGGCCGATTCGGTGGGCCGTCAAGCGGACCGAGACCCTGCTCGGCAAGATCCCTCTCCACCACCTGGTTCCGCACTTCACGCCGCTTTCGGCCAAGGCACGGTCTCCTTTACCCGTCGCCGGAGACCTTCCGCAGCGATGACGGTGCCGGTCAGCCCGGTGCGCTGCTGGGGAGATCGATGATGAAGGCGCACCCCACCCCAGGAATGTCCCGGACCTTGATCGTGCCGTTGTGTGCCTCGGCCGCCTGAAGCGCGATGGCAAGGCCCAGGCCGAAGCCGCTCCGGTTTTCGCTCCGCTGAACAAGGGGCGTGAACAGCTCGGCCGCCTTCCCGGGTGGAAGACCGCCGCAGGCGTCCGCCACCTCGATCGTCACGCGACCGTCCGTACGCACGGCGGTCAACGTCACCTTCGATCCCTCCCGACTGAACTTCAGCGCGTTCTGCAACAGATTGGAGATCGCCGATCGGAGGAGCCGCGGATCCGCCTGGACGGTCAAGTCCTTAGGCGCCGAGACAATCATCTCGATCTTCCTGGTTTGCGCTTCCAGCTCGGCGTCACTTTCGATCTCCCGTAAGAAGTGCTCCAGGGCGATCGGCGCCGGCCTGGGCTCGACGCCCATCTTCAACGAGGCGTGGCTGAGCACGCTGTTGATCATTTCGGCTGTTTGCCGAAGATTTCGATCGAGTCTCTCCACCGTTCGACTCTCGGGCAGCTCGCCGCGCAGTAGGTGAAACGCGAGTTGGGCGGCGCCGAGCGGATTGCGCAGCTCATGCGCGATGAAGCCGAGATGCTCCGACGCCTGGCGCTGCATTTCCAGATCCCGATGTTTCACATATTGAAACACCGCCGCCGCGATCCCCGCGTTCAAGAGCCGCGCCACAACCTCCTGATCGCGCAAGCTCACCGCCAGCCCAGCCTCGCCGGCTATCTGCAGGATGCATTCGTGAAGCGCACCGTATTCGCGAACGACCTCCGCTACGTCGAAGCCCAGCCGCAGGCGCTGTTCTCCGTGTTCCTCGGCTTGGGCGCTCGAGGGAGGCAGCGGGACCGCATCGGGATAGAGGGCACGAATGATTTCATCGATGAACGCCGGCATGTGATCGAGCAGCTCGGTTCGCAGCAGAGGCGCGACCACGACGCCACCGCGCAGCCTTTCGCTCCAGCGCGTGATGAGCTCCCCCCGCCTGGCCGCGAGGACCTCATAGAGATTGGCCCCGGTCGACTTCTCGCTCACCCCCGTGGTTTAGGCGGGCCAGCCTCGATCGCCAAGACATTTCGGGGATGGTGGGACGGGGAACGCGATCGGCCGGGGCGAGACGGTCGGTCGGCCGAGGTCGATGGCGAGGCCTTTGGGGATCGAAATCACGGCGGCGTTCGAATCGCTTCCGGATGACGCTCGACCTAGCGGTCGGAGCGGCTCCCTCAATCCACCGAGATGCGCGCGATGGGTCGGATCTGGGCTTCGGGCGCCAGCTCTTGAAACGACAGGACCGCCAGGTCGGGGTGGTCGGTCTCGACGAGGCGGCGGACGTAGCGGCGGATCTCGGCGCCGGTAATCAACACCGCGCCCGCACCGACGCCTGGGCCGACCGCACGGCCGACGGCGGCGACGATGTCGCGCGAAAGCTGCGGTTCGAGCGCCAGGTAGTTGCCGGTGGCGGTCTTTTGGACCGAGTCGCGGATGGTGTCTTCGATCATCGGGTCGAGGAGATAGGCGGCCAGCACGCCCCCCTCGCCCGCGTGCCGGTAGGTGATCACGCGCCGGAGCGCGCCGCGCACGTGCTCGGTGAGCGCCACCGGATCGCGCTCGTGTGGGGCCCATTCGGCCAGCGCGCCCAAGATGTCGCGCAGGTTGCGCAACGAGATCCCCTCTTCGATGAGACGCCGCAAGATGTCGGTCAGCAGCACCAGCGTGACCATCTTGGGGACCACCTCCCGCACCACCGTCGGGTGCGTGCGCTCGAGCGCGTCGAGCAGGGCCTGCGCCTCGTCGAGCCCGAAGAGCTCGTGGCCGTAGCGGCGCAATAGCACCAGCACCTCGTCGCCGAGCTGTGCGCCGGCCGTCGGCCAGCTGTCGCGCGGGATCTCGCCGCGGGCCAGCGGCACCTCGTTGAGGCGCAGCACGTAGGTGGTCGGGCTCAAACCCGACACGCCCGGGCGCAGGCGCACCGCCGGCAGCGGAAGCCCCAGCTCGGCGAAGAGTCGCTCCCGCAGGCGAGGGACGATCTCGCTCGCGAAGACCCCGGGCCCCGATCCGTTCGGGCCCAGCCGGGCCCCGAGTTCGCCAGCCACCTCGACGGCGATGGGGGTCAGCACCGGCGCGAGAGCGGCCTCGTCGGCCGTCGCAGGTGACGGGCTGGTCCCGCTGGCACGCGACGCCACGATCGGCAGGCCCTCCGCCGTCAGGGCGCGCGCCGACGGCGTCCGCATGAGCCGCCAGGCCAGCCCACCCAGCACCAGCCCCAAAATCAGGAAAGGGCCGGCCGGCAGCCCCGGTACAATCGCCAGTAGGCCGAGCAGCCCCGCGGTGATCGCCAGCGCCTTGGGCTGCGCCGTGACCTGTAGGCCGATGTCGCGCCCCAGTTGGCCGCCCTCTTCTTCCGAGGCGACGCGGGTGACGATGAGCCCCGCCGCCGTCGAGATCACCAGCGCTGGGATCTGGGACACCAACCCCTCGCCGATGGTGAGCACCGTGTACGTGCGGGCGGCGGCGCCGGCGTCCATTCCCCGCTGGAGGATGCCGACGATCAGGCCACCCACGATGTTGACCGCCAGCACCACGATCCCCGCGATGGCGTCGCCCTTGACGAATTTCATGGCCCCATCCATGGAACCGAAGAGCTGCGATTCGCGCGCCAGCGCCGCCCGCCGCCGCCGCGCCTCGTTGTGATCGATGTGCCCGGCGCGCAGCTCGGCGTCGATCGACATCTGCTTGCCCGGCATCGCGTCGAGCGTGAAGCGGGCGGCGACCTCGGCCACCCGCTCCGATCCCTTGGAGATCACGATGAACTGGATCATCGTGAGGATGAGGAAGATGACGGCGCCGACCACCAGGTTGCCGGCGACCACGAAGTTGCCGAAGGCGCGGATGACCTCACCCGCGTCGGCGTGGAGCAGGATGAGGCGCGTGGCGGAGACCTCCAGCGCCAGCCGGAACAGCGTGGTCAGCAACAACAGCGTCGGGAAGGTCGCGATCTTCAGCGCGTCGCTGACGTAGATGGCCACCAGCAACAGCGTCACCGCCGCCGCGATGTTGACCGAGATCAGCAGATCGAGC
>Ga0075522_10004363_pt1 | contig 10088 bp, 8 predicted proteins | sample NGEPerA_FD_74796 | JGI IMG/M metagenome (GOLD analysis project Ga0075522, IMG submission 74796) | Arctic peat soil microbial communities from the Barrow Environmental Observatory site, Barrow, Alaska, USA - NGEE PermafrostL2-A | ecosystem: Environmental > Terrestrial > Soil > Wetlands > Peat ...
GTTTACTAATATTTTTAATTTGAACTGGAATCGCAGCCAGAGCCAGACGACGAATTACTTTACCAGCAAAAACGATATTGCCACGCAACTCGGCATACTTGGCCCCGGCGGCAACGCGCTAAATCCGAGCCCGCTGAATTATGGCTTGCCCAGTGTTGCTCTCAGCACTATCACCGGACTTACGCAACAGCAGCCGAATTTTCTCACGCAACAGACCATCTCCACTTCAGAAGTGGTGAGCTGGAGAACCGGCAAGCACAACTTCCGTTTTGGTGGCGACTACCGCCGAGTGCATCGCGACTTCCTTGGCGGCTCGAACGCGACGGGTACGTTCACGTTTACCGGATTGTTCACGCAGAACTCCGCAGGCAATCCGACGACCGGTTCGCCAATCGCAGATTTTCTGTTGGGGTTGCCGCAATCGTCCGCGCTCAACACATCGGTGGCCAAGAGTTATCTCCGCGACAACGTATTCGACGTTTATGCGATGGATGATTGGCGCGTTAACTCGTCGCTCACGTTGAACCTGGGCTTGCGCTACGAGTATTACGCGCCCTACACCGAGAAGTACGCGCACCTGGCTGAAGTGCTGACCAATCCCGATGGTGGATTCACGTCGGTATCGGAGGCGCTGGCCGGCGGCAGTGGGTTGCCCGCATCGCTTGTGTATCCCTATCACCGCGCGTTCGCGCCGCGGCTTTCGTTTGCGTGGCGGGTTCCAAAGCTTAAGCAGACGGTGTTGCGTGGTGGATACGGGATGAATTTTACGGTGGGCCAGTACTCCACATTTGCGACGGCAATGGCGCACCAACCGCCGTTTGCCAATCAGCAGACGAACGTGGAAGTGGGCGCCAACAAACTCGCGTCTTCAGCGTGCGCGCAGAGCCTCACGAATCCCTGCTTCACGCTTGCCGACGGATTCATTTCGCCGCCGACCGCCTCGACGCCGGGCAATTACGCCGTCGATCCGCATTATCAACTGCCTTACGTGCAGGTCTGGAATCTCGATCTTCAGCGCACGCTGCCGTGGGGAGTTGTCTTGAACGCGGGCTACAACGGATCGATGGGCAGCGATCTCGATGTGCGGAGCGCACCGCACGCGACCGCAGCCAGCCCGCTGACGAATCCCGGCAGCGTGATCTTCAACTATGAGCAGGCGGTTGCGTCGTCGCGGTTCCACGCGGGCACATTGCGCGTGAATAGGCGTTTCTCAAGCGGCATTTCGCTGGGCGCTAACTATACCTATTCGCACTCCATCGACAATGCGAGCGGCGTTGGCGGAGTGGGCAACGTGGTGGTGCAGAACTGGCAGAACATCGCGGCCGAGGAAGGGAACTCCACATTCGACGTGCGTCATCGCGTGAGCGGAACCTATGTGTTTGAGCTGCCATTCGGCAAAGACAAGCGGTGGTTCACGAGTGGCACGGCTTCGCATATTCTTGAGGGCTTTTCGGTTTCAGGCTCCTACAACTTCGCTACAGGTACGCCGCTGACGCCGAGCTATCAAGCCGCTATTGCGGATGTATCGCGCGGCACGACAGGCACGCTGCGACCCGACTACAGCACTGCGGGCATTTCGCCAGCTGCCGGCGGCGGCTCGCTGCGCAAATGGTTCAATCCCGCCGCATTTGCATTGCCCGCTACCGATACATTTGGAAATGCTTTTGGAAATGTGCCGCGCAACTCGATCGCAGGGCCGGGAACAATATCAAACAGCATGTCGCTGTCAAAGACGATGGACCTGGGCGAAACGCGAAGCTGGGAATTTCGCGCAACGGCGAACAACGTGTTCAACACGGTGCAGTATTCAGGAGTGGATACCTACATCAATTCGCCTACTGCGGGACAAGTGAACTCAGTAGGGCAGATGCGATCGTTTCAGTTCACGTCGCGATTCAGGTTTTAAAAACAGTTGGTGGGTTTACAGGTCTGCGAGTTGACGAGTTGTTGTCTTGCCAACTTGTAAACAGCACTCCGGGGGTTGCATGACGGGTTGGTTGCAGAGGTTGGCGGCGGTGATGGCTCTAGCGGCGCTAGCTGCGCCTGGGTTTGCGCAACAGCGTGTGCCCGATCAGCCCGCACAGGTTTCCAATGCACCGCAGGGCGGTTTCACGCTCAAGGTCAACAGCGACCTGGTGCTGACCAACGTGGTGGTGCGCGATGCAAAGACCGGCGAACTTGTGAGCGGCCTTAAGGCAACCGACTTCAGCGTTTACGAAAATGGCAAGGAACAGCGCATCGACACGTTCGATTATGAGAACGTGGACATGGCCACGCCGCTGAGTGAAGCGACGGTGAGCGGCCTTGCGGTGGGCCCAAACCTTAACGGGCAAAAGGCGGTAGTTGTCGCCAAGCCCGAGGATCTTCGCAATCATCGCTTGATCGTCATGTTCTTCGATCTGACGTCGATGCAGCCTGAGGATCTCGATCGCGCGGTCGAAGCTGCGCAGACCTTTCTCAAAACAAAGATGCAGCCCGCCGACCTGATCGCGCTGGTGTCGCTCGGAGATACATTGAAAGTCGATCAGGATTTCACGGCGGATAAGGACGCGCTGCTTCACGAGGTCGGCGTATACAACGGATCTGAGAGCGAGGGATTTGTGCCCGGAGCGACTGCCAATACAAATCAGACGGAAGATACAACGGCCTACACAGCTGACGAAGGCGAGTACAACGATCTGAATACGGATCGTGAACTGTTTGCGCTGCGCACGGTATCGCAGGCGCTGGCGAAGATCAACGAAAAGAAGTCTCTGCTGTTTTTCTCTGGCGGCATTCAGCGCGACGGCATTGAGAACCAGGCTTCGATGCGTGCCACCATCAATGCGGCGGTGCGCGCCAACCTGGCCATTTACAGCGTGGACACGCGCGGATTGCAGGCGATAGGGCCGCTGGGCGATGCATCGACGGGCAGCCTGCGTGGCAATGCCGGCTACAACGGTAGCGCCGTGACTAACAACATGAATGCCAACTTTGCCACGCAGGAAGTGATGGCGTCGCTCTCCACCGATACCGGCGGAAAGTCTTTCTTCGATTCGAATGATTTTGCACCGGCATTCGCGCAGGTGCAGCATGACACATCAGCTTTCTACGCTATCGGTTTTCGATCGAACAACCCTGCGCGCGATGGCCGTTATCGCAAACTGACCGTGAAGGTGAAACGGCCGGGTTTGAAGATCGAATACCGTCCCGGCTACTACGCGCCTGCCGACTTTCAACACGCTGCACGCGAAGATCGTGAGCAGCAGCTCAACGACCAGCTTGCCAGCGACCTGCCTGCGACCGACATGGCCGTGTATCTGGACACCATGTATTTCCGCGTTGATGACAATCGCTACTTCATGCCTGTTTCGCTGCTGGTGCCTGGTTCGCAGATTCCGTTTGTCAAGGGTGGCGATAAAGACAAGGCGACGCTCGACATCCTGGGCGAGGTGATTGACGAGGTCAAGCGGCCCATCGGCCATGTGCGCGAGACGGTCAAGCTGAATCTGGATGAAAGCCTGAATGCGCGGCAAAAAAACATTCAGTACACGACGAGCTTTAATCTGCCGCCCGGCAAATATCAGATCAAATTTGTGGTACGCGAAAATCAGACTGGCAGCATGGGCTCATTCCTTGCCGACGTAACGCTGCCCGACATGCGCAAGACTCCGCTCAAGATGAGCTCGATTGTGTTGGCGGCATCGCGCCAGCCAAGCAAGCGCCAGGATCCGCTGGTGCGCAATGGCGAGGAATACGTGCCAAACATCAGCCACGTGTACCGGCAGGATCAGCACATGTATTTGCTGTACGAGATCTACAGCCCCGCGCGCGAGAAGGCGGAGAACCTGCCTAAGGGCACGAAGCCTGGAATTAATTTATTGAGCAGCCTGGAACTGATACAGGGATCGACCAAGGTTTATGAAACGCCGATTGTGCAGGCGAAACAGATCAACGTGGAAGGCCGCGACGCGGTGGCATTTGAGATGGATGTGCCGCTCGACAAGCTGAAGCCGGGCCAGTACCTGTGCCAGTTGAACGTGATTGACGACGCCGGGGGCAGCTTTGCGTTTCCACGGTTCGCCGTGCTGGTTCGACAAACGGCGGCAGCTGCGTCAGCAGCGCAGCCAACCACCGCGCCGCCCGCAATTGCAACGCCGGGCAGCAGCGGCGCGACTCAGTAAAGCATCACATTGGCGCGGATGGCTTGAAGTCTAAGCAGGTTTCTGATGGGATTCCGCGGGTTGGTAGGGACAGTGCCGGCATCCCGATCCGCAGCAGTAGCCGCGCTTGAGATGGTAAGCGGCGGTGAAGACCATGTTGGGGCCTTCGTAGTAATAGTCTTCGGGTTCAAGCGCCGGCGATTCCTGACCTGGTTGGCGCGGTGGATCCTGGCTCATTTCTCCATTCTCTCTTGAATGCCTCCGCTTGCAAAAGCAGCCCGAAAACCGCTAGGTAGAATTGATTCATGGAAGTTTCTGCAGAAGAACGCGCACGCAAAATCAAGATCATACTTTTCGACGTGGATGGTGTTCTGACCGACGGGGGCATTTGGCTAATCCCGGTACCGATGGTTGTGAACGGCAAGACCGAAACGCGGATGGTTGAGGCCAAGGGATATAACGCGCACGACGGCACGGCAATTTCGCTGGCCAGGCTGGGAGGACTGAAATGCGGCATTATCACCAAGCGCATTTCAGAGACGGTTGCACTGCGTGCTCGCGATCTGAAGCTGGAGTTCATCTACCAGGGACAGGCGTTCAAGATGAAGCCGATCCGCGAGATCATGGAGAAGGCAGGCGTTGCCCTGGACGAGATTTGCTATGTGGGCGATGACGTTATCGACCTGCCGGTAATGCGCAATTGCGGATTGGCCATTGCGGTGAGCGATGCGCGCGAACGTGTAAAAGCGGAGGCGCACTACGTGACCCAGAATCGCGGTGGACATGGCGCAGCACGCGATGCAGTGGAGTTCATCTTGCAGGCCAAGGGCGTGCTCGACAAGTGCATCGAATCGTACATTGACGAAGACAATCCCATTCCGGCTTCGATGGATATTGGCAAGGGCGGAGATCTGAAGTAGGACCATGTTGACACAGACCCAGAAAGCGGTGGTGTTGCTGAGCGGCGGTCTCGACTCCGCGACGGTGTTGGCGATTGCGCGCAGAGAAGGTTACGAGCTTTACGCGCTGTCGTTTTCTTACGGGCAGCGTCATGTGTGGGAACTTGAAGCCGCCAAGCGCGTAGCCGCATCTATCGGAGTGGCGCAGCACCGTGTGGCCGAAATCGATTTGCGCGTGTTTGGTGGATCGGCGCTGACGGACGATATTGCAGTTCCCAAAGGTCGCGCCATGGATGAGATGAGCCACGGAATTCCCGTTACGTACGTTCCCGCGCGCAATACGATTTTTCTTTCGTTCGCCCTGGCATGGGCTGAGGTGCTTGGTTCGAGCGATGTTTTTATCGGCGTGAACGCGCTGGATTATTCCGGTTATCCCGATTGCCGGCCGGAGTTTATTGGGGCGTTTGAGAAGATGGCGAACCTTGCGACCAAGGCCGGAGTGGAGGGCCGCCAGCGACTGAAGATACATACACCGCTGATTGCACTTTCGAAGGCACAGATTATTGCGACCGGCATCGAACTGGATGTGGACTACGCGCTCACGAGCAGTTGCTACGATCCTTCATCGACGGGCGAGCCTTGCGGTCAATGTGATTCCTGTTTGCTTCGCCAGAAAGGATTCCACGAAAACGGAATCGACGATCCGCTCGTCACACGAAAACGCTGAGAGCTGTTTTATATGGGTTACGCTGTTAAAGAAATTTTTTATACGCTTCAAGGCGAAGGCGCGCAATCGGGACGCGCCGCCGTCTTTTGCAGGTTTGCGGGCTGCAATTTATGGACTGGCCGGGAAGAGGATCGCGAGTCTGCAACCTGCCAGTTCTGCGACACCGATTTTGCCGACACCAACGGACCCGGCGGGGGAAAATTCGCAACCGCGAATTTGTTGGCAGCGGCAATTCAGGAGAAGTGGCCTTCCGGTTCGGCGCCGGCGAAGCGGCTGGTTGTGTGTACGGGTGGGGAGCCGCTGCTGCAACTGGATGGGCCGCTGATCGAAGCACTACACGCTTGCAATTTTGAAATCGCCATTGAAACCAACGGAACGATTGTTGCGCCGGAGCATCTTGATTGGATTTGCGTGAGCCCGAAGGCCGGCGCTCCGTTGCGCCAGATGAGCGGCAACGAGTTGAAGTTGGTGTATCCGCAGGCAGGCTTCGATCCGGAAGACTTTGTGGACCTGCAATTCAGCAATTTTTTTCTACAGCCGATGGATGGGCCCAATCGCGCCGCCAATACGGAGTTGGCCCTGCAATATTGCCTCAAGCATCCGCTGTGGAGATTGAGTTTGCAGACGCACAAGATCGTCGGAATCAGGTGATCGTAGAGATGCGCCTGTAACGGCTTGCCCTGGTTCAAGGGTTGTCTGGAAACATCCGAGGCGGTCGATTAGTGGCGTGACCGTTCGCGCAGGTTTGTAATCACTCTTATCGATGAATGCTTTGGCTGCGCATCTGGAGTCGGGCGGATCGCTAAGGCCTGGCGGCGTGCTGAACTGATATCCACCGGGGAATCGCCGAAAGTGCGCGCGCCATAGTTGAAATCTCTTCCGCCCGGCCGGCCCTGCAGCGATTTCGCGCTCTTAGTCCGCTCTTCCTCGTTGATTTGCCAACCCTGCTCGTGTGCATTCTCACCCGCAAGTCCTCTGGCGCCGGGGCTGAACCCCCTGGGGCGCCTGATTGTTTGTACGTCGTCGATTTTCTTTTCCGTCATTCTGCTTACACTCCCGATAACAGTCCGATGGGCTGGACACGAGCTGGGGATGCTTAGCTTTCGCAAATAATGCGGGAACCTGCTGATTTCCCGTTCATTTTGTTTGCGGGAGCCATGATATGCGGTTCGGCTTCAGTGGCGAGTTTTGCCTCGAATGGTGGTGCGCTGATGCCATCCTGGGGTTTACTCGTGCCGCAATGCCGTGCTTGGTTCAATGCGCGCTGCACGCAAAGCGGGAATCATCGTCGAAACAAGAGCCGTAATGGCGAGTACCGTTGACACAGTAGCGCAGGTGGCAAGATCAGTCCCACGCACTCCGTACAGCAGCCCTGAGATTAATCGCCCAAGAAGCAGGACGATGCCCATGCCTATCGCCAGTCCGATGGCGGTCATCGTGAGCCCGCGGCGCATTACCATCCGCAGCACACTACCGCCGCGGGCTCCCAGCGCCATGCGGATTCCAATCTCATGCACGCGCCGCCCAACCCAGAAATTCATCACAGCAAAAAGTCCAATCGCTGCCAGGCCAAGCCCAACTGTGCCGATGATTCCGAGCAGCAGGCTTGATATTTTGGGAAGCAGAAGCGACTTGGATACGTGCTGCTGCATGGTCTCGGTGTTGAAGACCGCCATGTTCGGATCAAGAGTCGCGATTGCATTTCGCACCGGCTGCTCATAGCCGTGCGGGTCGCCGACAGTTTTTACCAGCATTGACGTGCCGAAAAACCCCGTGGATTCAGCAGGCGCAGCTCCCAGCTGCAGATAGATGCAGTTCGTGGGCTGCTCTCCAATAAAGCGCGCCTTTGCATTCTGCGTGACGCCGATAACCGTGTAATGTGCGCTTCCGTTGCGAACTGTTTTGCCGATGGGGTCCTGGTGGGGAAACAGCTGCGCCGCCATTCGCTCATTCAAGATGGCCCCGGTTGCTTCCGGCTGCGAGAGAAAATCCCTGCCTCGCAGGAACGGTGTTCCCATGGTTGTGAAGAAGCCGGAGCTGATACGGAAAACGATGGCCTGCTCGGTTTGCGTGGATGTTTCGCCGGTTCGCTCGGCCGCAAACTGTGAGGTCGTTGCTGCCATGCTGAGCGGCACCAGGTCAACAAAGCTGACAGAGCGCACTCCAGGCATAGCCGCAACCCGCTCGCGCAGTTGCGATAAAAACTCGGCTGTCTTTTCGGAGGAGTAGCCGTGGACTTTTGGATCAATGGCCGTAATCAGGATATTGTCCGGCTTGAAACCAATGTCTATGGACGAGGCGTTTTGCAGGCTGCGCAAAAACAGCCCGGCAGCGGCGAGCAAAACCACGGAGATGGCTACCTGAAAAACGACAAGCGTGTTGCGCATGAAGGAGCGCTTGCCGCCTCCTGAATCTCCCGGGCCGCTCTTGAGAACCTCGGCGATATTTGGGCGGGTGGCGCGAAGCGCGGGAACCAATCCAAACAGCAGCGCGGTGGCCGGTGTCAGCAGGGTGGTAAACAACAGCACGCGCATATCAACGTGGAAATCAAACTTGATGGGCAGCGGCACCGGCAGTTCGAATCGGGAGAGGGCGTCTGCGGCAACTGCAGCGAGCAACAGTCCCAAGGCTGCTCCCAGCAGGGCGAGCAAAGTGCTCTCGGTGAGCAACTGTCCTACGAGTCTTCGTCTGCCCGCACCGAGGGCCATGCGCACGGCAATTTCTTTTTGGCGTGCCGCGGCGCGGGCTAACAGCAGGTTGCCCACGTTGGCGCACACGATAAGAAGCAACGCAGCCACCATGACCATGAGGACCGTGACCAGCAGGTAGGCCGGCGTGGCCGATCCTGCAACAAGGCCTCCGGCAGTTTGAAGCGTGATTGCCTTATGCTGCTTTTCGTTGGGCCTGTATTTCTGGTCAAGCCGTTGTCTGATAGCGTTTACTTCGGTCAATGCACTGGCACGGCTTACTCCTGGTTTGAGCCGACCGTCGAGCATAAGCCAATTAAAATCGCGGCTGTTTCTCCCTCCGCCTCCAGAAACTAAATCAGGCATGATGGTTGCGGCCATTGCCAACGGAACCCAATACTGCGCAACAATTCCGCGCTCCGTCCCCTCAAAGCCCTGCGGAGCGACGCCGACAACGGTGTAAGGCTTTCCATTCAATGCGACAGTACGGTTCACAATACCGGCATCACCGCCAAACCGGCGCATCCACAATGCGTGGCTTAGAACCACCACGGCATCACGATCCATGACCACGTCTTCTCTCGGCTGTATGGGACGCCCGGCGGCCATTTGCAGACCAAGCATCGCGAAGTAATTTCCGCTTACGGCCTGGCCCCACACACGCTCGGGAGCTCCAGTGCCGCCAACGCTGGCGGGGATGATGGGAAAATGCGCGGTAACTCCGCCTTCAAAAATATTTGCGGTCTGATCGCGGTAGTCCAGGTAATCGGGATAAGAAAAGGAGTTGCCTTCAGAGAACATCACCAGCCGCCCCGGATCTTTTACCGGGAGCAGGCCCCACAGCAGTCCATTAGCCACGCTGAAAACTGTAGTGTTCGCCGCGATTCCAAGTGCGATAGAGAGAATGATGACAAAAGATAATGCGGGTGAGTGCAACAGAGCCCGCCACGCAAAGCGGAGATCTTGCTTGAAGCTGGTCACGGCCACCTCGATTGTGCTGGATGAGTGCCCGATCAAAGGTACGCAAGTTCATTAGTAAAAGTTCGCAGCGCCGCGTTCATGCGCCGCCCTGTGGCAGCTTCTGCGGGACCTTGCGAAACACGCGGTTGAAGATTTCGTGAGCCAATTCAATTGACTCTTCAATGGCGGCGGTCGTTGACAGCGTGCGGGTATTCACCTGCCGCTCGCGCGCCAGGCGGATGCCCGCGATAAGACACGCACCGAGGTAAACCATTCCCCGGTTCAAACGCGGCATGCCCGCATCGGGGTCGAACATTTAGCGTGGCCTTCGATTCTGGTGAAGGACCAGGTGGTCCACCTTGCCTAGAAAAAGCTCAGACGGCAGGTAGCGCCGCGGTTCGCCACACAGGCAGCAAACAACGGAGATGGACTGGAAGGGGAACTCGCTCACGCCTGCAGGGATGTCTCGCCGGCATCGCTTGCACGTGACCACAAACATCTTTCGGTTTGCCGGCCCTTGAAACATGAAGCCAGAATAGGCGAAGAAATGGCGAATGTCCAGTGGTTGGCTGTGGATCGCTGCTATCGCCCGCCGACGTGATGCTTTCCCGCCTCCGGCGTCTATCACGTAGAATTCTCGGTGGCGCTGAAGCGGTTTTCCAGTTGCTATGTG
>Ga0075522_10004365_pt1 | contig 10086 bp, 10 predicted proteins | sample NGEPerA_FD_74796 | JGI IMG/M metagenome (GOLD analysis project Ga0075522, IMG submission 74796) | Arctic peat soil microbial communities from the Barrow Environmental Observatory site, Barrow, Alaska, USA - NGEE PermafrostL2-A | ecosystem: Environmental > Terrestrial > Soil > Wetlands > Peat ...
CCGTAACCAGAATGCTGAGAAATCCGTTACGGTTGACCCATGCATGAATGTGCTTCGCGCGTGCCCCGGCATGTTTGTGAAGCATGGCCTCGCCGCCCTTGCGCGCAAGGTAATACAGCAAGAGGCATCCGCCCACCGATCCCAACGTGGCCATCGTCGCGTAATACGGCATTCGCGCCGGATTGCGTACCGAAAGATCGATCAACAGTAAATCGTTAATAATAGGAAAAGAAAGGACCGACGAATCCAGAAACGCAATCAGGAAAAGGCCCATTCCACCGGCAGTGGCGACAATCGCCTGGAGCCAATGGGGCAAATGAAATTTCGGTTGCGGCAATTGCGTCGATGAATTTTGCAAGCGCTCGATTGTAGCAGAGACATTCCGCTTCACGACGCGACGAAAGCAAACGCGTTGAAGCCTTGGCGCATCTATTCAGGTTGGCGGAGTTCCGTCTTGACACGCACAGACGCCGATTGGATGATGGCGCTTCAATACAAATATAATTTTTCCCTGCACGATTTAAACGCGGAGGGGCCATGCTGAATCGCAGAAAATTTTTAGCTGTGACTGGAATGAGCGCTGCGGGAGCGGCGCTGGAATCCTTGCCACGATTTTCTTCCGCGGCTGCGCCGCCTCTGGCGAAGCCTGACGTTACGCTGCGTATCGCCCCGGTGAGCGTGGAACTGGCGCCGGGCGTCATGTACAAAACGGCTGGCTACAACGGCAAAGTGCCAGGGCCGATTCTGCGCGTGAAAGAAGGCAAGCGCATGACGGTCGATGTGCATAACGATACGGACATCGCGGAACTGGTTCACTGGCACGGGCAATTTGTCGCCTCCGATGTGGATGGCTCCATGGAGGAAGGAACGCCGATGGTGCCCGCGCACGGACGCCGACAATATACGTTTGAGCCTGGCCCGGTCGGAACGCGCTGGTATCACACGCACACTCCATCCAAAGGAAATTTGGATATTGCTTTGTTCAGCGGGCAGTACGGATTTTTCTATGTCGAGCCGAAAAGCGAGCCGGGAAATTACGACCAGGAAATTTTTCTGGCCGCGCATCACTGGGGACCGTCGCTCGCGCACAAGGGGCCGCCAAATAACGGATGGGAGATTGCCTACAAAAATGGATCGATCAACGACAAGGCGCTGGGGTACGGCGAACCTATCCGTGTGAAGCAAGGACAGCGCGTGCTGCTGCGCATTCTGAATGCCAGCCCCACCGACGATATTTCCTTTGCGCTGCCGGGCCATAAATTTAAGGTGATCGCCACGGATGGCAATCCGGTGCCCACGCAGGCCGCCGTCGACGTGCTGATGATGGGCGTGGCGGAGCGCGTGGACGCGATTGTGGAGATGAATCACCCGGGCGCGTGGATTTTCGGTTCCATCGAGGACGAAGAGCGAACAAACGGAATGGGGATCGTCGTGGAGTACGCGGGCCAGACGGGAGAACCTGTCTGGATAAAACCCGAGAAAATGCCCTGGGACTATTCGATTTTTGGCACGCAGGACCCGCACCCGGAACCGGATGGCACGTTCGATCTGTTGTTCGAAAAAATTCCCGGCAACCGCGTCGACTTCAATCGTTGGACAATCAACGGAAAATCCTGGCCGGACACGGATCCCATGATGGTCGAAAAAGGCAAACGCTATCGCATGGTTTTTCACAATAAAACCGGCGACACGCACCCATTGCATTTGCACCGACACGATTTTGAGATCGTAAAAATCGGCGGTAAATCCACAGCGGGAATCATGAAAGACGTGGTCAACATTCCGCGTTTCAGCGACGCGGAAGTCGATTTCGTGGCCAATCATCCCGGCCCGTCGCTGTTTCATTGCCATATGCAGTTGCACATGGATTTCGGGTTCATGTCTCTTGTGAAATACAGCTAAGCCAGTCCGCCAGACCCGCTGATAAAATTGCAAAGCGAGAAATAGCTCGCATGACAAAAGTTTCCAAAAATGCCGCGCGCAATTTTTTCCCAATGCCCGGCAGCGATCGAATCAACGCCAGGAAAAACAAACACGTCCCGCACGAATTTGTTCTGGAAGCAATTTCCACGCTTTCTCCGTGGACGCGGCCCATGTTTGGCTGCCTCGCGGTGTATGTAGAAAAAAAGATCGTGCTCATTTTGCGCGACAAGCCGGACAATTTGCAGGACAACGGCGTGTGGCTTGCCACCACGAGCGAGCACCATGAAAGTTTGCGCCGTGATTTCCCAAGCATGCGTTCGATACAAGTGCTCGGAAGCGGCGTGACTGGCTGGCAGGTACTGCCGCAAACGGATGAAAATTTTGAAGAAGCGGCGCAGCGCGCCTGCGAATTCATTCTGGCCGGCGATCCAAGAATTGGAAAAATCCCCGGAGTGAAACGCTCGCCGAAGACGAAAGCCATAAAAAAGAAAAAGGATTTGAAACAAGTGAAGAAGCCCAGGCGCGCGCCAAAAAGAAAGCCCAGCAAATAGGCGGGAAATTTGAAGCGCGAAGAGTCCCGTAGGGCCAAAATATCGTAGCCCACCGCTTTTAACGGTGGGTAAATTTCAGCGAACAGTAAAAGCCCGGAAGGGCGACACATGCGCTCGAACAATTGTGTCGCCCCTCCGGAGCTTTACGGCGACTGGCGAACGTTCCCACAGCTAACCCGCATTTCTCACGGGATTGTATGTTTCCTGGGAACGCCAATCTCCCGATTGGCGTTTTGCCACCCGCCAATCGGGAGATTGGCGTTCCCAGGTCGGCCCCAACGCAATTCATGGCAACCGTGCCTTGTGTTTGGAAAGCGATTCCGGTTGGGTCACCTGGCCAGGAAGCATCGTTAGACCACGGTTACGGTCCGGTCCCATTCGCGTGGTGAGAAAGTCAGGCTAAAGCTGTGGGCTACGTTGTTTCGTCCCTTCGGGACTTGCCAATGCCGAGAGCGAATTTCGGTTCCGTTAAAATTTTCTCATCATTATTGTTGGGATTTGTTGGGATGATTCAGCGTTGTATCTATTTGCCCACGCATTCGGACGCGCTTTACGCTTGCGCTTGAACGCACCAGACATCCGGCGTATCCTCCCAAGACTGAGTGGACTCCAAGGAGAATCGTAGAATGAGAAGATTGATCTGCCTCGTAGCTTTTTGTCTGGTCACACCGCTGATCGCCAGCGCGCAGGATGCCGCTGCGAATCCGCTCGCCGCCAGCGTCCGTAAATATTTCGACGATTATGCCAAGAACCTCGTGGCCACGGCCGAAATCATGCCCGCGGAAAAATACAATTTCAAACCTTCACCCGAAAACATGACCTTCGGAAAAACGATTGGCCACATTGCCGACGTCGATTACGCGATCTGCACAAAAATGTTCACCCCTCCGGCCACTCCGTTCGCGAAAAGTTCGGAGACCGATTCCAAAGAAAAGCTCGTAGCCGAACTTAAAGCTTCCGTGGACTACTGCGGAGAGCAATTCTCAAAATTGACGGATGCCAACCTGGCGGAGATGGTTCCCTTCTTTGGCGGGAAGCAAATCACCCGCCTCGGAGCCGCCATGGCCGTGGACATCGATTTTGCCGATCACTACGCCGGCCTGTCGATGCACCTGCGCATGAACAGTTTGTTGCCTCCGACCGCGCAAAAGAAAATGTAATTGCTAAACCGGATCGTGAGATTCGAAATGGGCAGTCGGGAACAGAACCGGCTGCCCATTCTTAATTTTGATTTAATTTCGGTTAACCCCGGCTGGGAGTGAGGCGCCTTGAACGATACAGGAACGGAACCTCAGACCTTAGCTAATTGACGTGTAAGCTTTTTATAATCAGAAACTTAATAGATGCTCCGAAATCAGGTCCGCAGGCGAAATTCTCACTTCTTCCGTTATCAAACTTGCTAACACCGTGCGAAACGGTTTGACCCTCCTACCCCCGCATGTTATAAAAAATCAGCTTTGTACGGCCCGATCTGTCGGGTAAGGGTGTTGTCCGTCTGTTTCATATGAATATCGGATTGCAACTGAAAGCAGTACAAAGTGATAGATGTCCGCCCCTTCTCGAAGCGGCAACCTGAATCAAATCCGGCAAGCCATCCCATAGACGCCCTGAGCGAAGCATGAGGGGCATTATGGTGTGCCGGAAGCACGTGCTAAAAATGAACTTGAAACTGATCGCATGAAATTTGACGGAGGAACACTGATGCGCACCTGGCTCGCGGGCCTTAACCCGCTTAGAAGCCGATTCGCGATTGTAGGCGTGGCAAGCGCCTTTTTGACTTTACTAAATGCAGCAACAGCCGCTGCTCAGGAAAATGCCAGCGGCGAGGCGGCCCTCAGGCTGCCAGACCTCTCACAAGTTTCATTTCTTGGTATCGATGGGCACAAGCTCCTGCTGGTCGGAATTCTCTTTTGCATCTTCGGACTGGCTTTCGGCCTTGCGATTTATAGCCACCTGAAGAATCTGCCCGTGCACCGTTCCATGCTGGAGGTGTCCGAGCTGATTTACGAAACCTGCAAAACGTATCTCATCACGCAGGGCAAGTTTTTGCTGTTCCTGTGGCTGTTCATCGCCGTGGTCATTGTGCTGTACTTCGGCGTGCTTGCTCCGGTTGCTCCGGTTAGCACCACGCTGCCGATTATTCTTCTCTTCAGCCTGGTCGGCATTGCGGGAAGCTACGGCGTCGCGTGGTTCGGCATCCGCGTCAACACATTTGCCAATTCGCGCACGGCATTTGCCGGGTTGCGCGGCAAACCATACCCGATTTATCAAATTCCACTGCAAGCCGGCATGAGCATCGGCATGATGCTGATCAGCGTGGAATTGCTGTTGATGCTCTTCATCCTGCTCTTCGTGCCAGGCGAGTACGCGGGCCCCTGCTTCATCGGATTTGCCATCGGTGAATCGCTGGGTGCGGCGGCGCTGCGAATTGCGGGCGGCATTTTCACCAAGATTGCCGACATCGGCTCGGACTTGATGAAGATCGTGTTCAAGATCAAGGAAGACGACGCGCGTAACCCGGGCGTGATCGCCGACTGCACGGGCGATAACGCGGGCGACTCGGTGGGACCGAGCGCGGATGGCTTCGAGACGTATGGCGTCACGGGCGTCGCGCTCATCACTTTCATTTTGCTGGGCGTGAAGGATCCTGTCGTTCAGGTTCAATTGCTCGTCTGGATTTTCGTGATGCGCATCGCCATGCTGGTCTCCAGCGCGGCTGCGTATTTTATTAACGCAGCCATCGCCAAGGCCCGCTTTGGCAACGTCGACAAAATGAATTTCGAAACGCCGCTCACCACTCTGGTCTGGCTCACCTCTTTCCTTTCCATCGCCATGACCTACGCCATTTCCGCGGTCATCATTCCGGAATTGAATGGAGATACGACGCAGTGGTGGAAGCTGGCTTCGATCATCTCCTGCGGAACGCTGGCCGGAGCGGTGATCCCGGAACTCGTGAAAGCATTTACGTCCACCGAATCACGCCACGTGAAGGAAGTAGTGACATCGGCGGAAGAGGGCGGCGCGTCGCTCGGAATTTTGTCCGGCTTCGTCGCCGGAAATTTTTCCGCCTACTATCTGGGCATGGCGATGGTTGGACTGATGTCCGTCGCTTACCTGTTTGCCCGCATGGGTCTCAGCGGATTGATGATTGCCGCGCCGGTATTCGCTTTCGGACTCGTGGCCTTCGGATTCCTGGGCATGGGACCGGTCACGATCGCGGTCGATTCCTACGGACCGGTGACGGACAACGCGCAATCAGTTTACGAATTGTCGCTGATTGAAGCCGTTCCGAACATCGAAGAGGAATTGAAAAGAGATTTCAACATCACTCCGAATTTTCAGCGCGCGAAGGATTTGCTCGAAGAAAACGACGGCGCTGGAAATACATTTAAGGCTACCGCGAAGCCGGTGCTGATCGGCACCGCTGTCGTCGGCGCCACGACCATGATTTTCTCCATCATCATGGCCCTGACCAATGGCCTCACGATGAACGTGGAAAAGCTCTCGCTTCTTCACGCTCCCTTCGTGCTCGGCCTGATAACCGGCGGTGCGATGATCTACTGGTTCACCGGCGCTTCCACACAGGCCGTGACCACCGGCGCGTACCGTGCCGTTGAGTTCATCAAAGCCAACATCAAGCTCGAAGGCGTGGAAAAAGCGTCCGTCGAGGACAGCAAAAAAGTGGTGGAGATCTGCACGAAGTATGCGCAGAAGGGCATGCTCAATATTTTCATCGCCGTGTTCTTCGCCACGCTTTCGTTCTCGTTCCTCGAGCCTTTCTTCTTCATCGGCTACCTGATGTCCATCGCCATCTCGGGTTTGTACCAGGCCATTTTCATGGCCAACGCCGGGGGCGCGTGGGATAACGCGAAGAAAATCGTGGAAGTCGAGATGAAGCAAAAAGGCACACCGCTGCACGATGCAACAGTGATCGGCGACACGGTTGGCGATCCGTTCAAGGACACGTCTTCCGTCGCGCTCAATCCTGTCATCAAGTTCACGACTCTCTTCGGCTTGCTCGCCGTGGAACTCGCAGTGCGGCTAACGGCGACCTCCGGCGCCACGCTGACGCGTTCCCTCTCTGCCGCGTTTTTCGTGGCCTCCTTTATTTTCGTTTACCGCTCGTTCTACAACATGCGCATTCGCCAGTCGAATTGAGGACAACAGTTCGCCTCCGCAAGGCCGGACAGAGACGGGCACTCGGACTCACGGGTGTCCGTTTTCTTTTCGCGCATTCAGTTCATTTTTCGCCGCTGGGCCATCGCAATGGCCAAGGTTCCGAACTCCTTTGTGCTGGGTGAAAAGGAGTTTTCAAAGCGGATTTTGCCGAAGAATGAGATAATCGGAACGTATGTGGAAGGTGAATATGACAGCTAATACTCACAGCGTAATCATCCAAGACCGTGAAATCCTTAGCGGGGAGCCGGTTTTCCGCGGGACACGTGTCCCCTTTCAGACCCTGCTTGACTATCTGGAAGGCGGCGAAACACTAGATGAATTTCTGACGCAGTACCCTGGAGTCAGCCGCGAATGCGCCATCGCCGCATTGGAAGAAGCAAAGGCGCTGGTCTTGGCGCGCTTCGCGAAATGAAGATTCTGATTGACGAGTGTGTTCCCGCCGGACTCAAAGCCCAACTCACCTCGCTAGGGCACGAGTGTAAAACGGTCCAGGAAGCAGGATACGGCTCGAAGAAGAACGGTGAACTCCTGATGCTCGCCGAAGCCCATTGGGATGTGCTTCTCACCAGCGACCGAAAAATCAGATACCAATAAAATATGACCGGGCGGAAAGTCTCCATTTTGATTCTGCGTGCGAAATCGAACCGTATGAAGGATTTGTTGCCACTGATTCCGGAGTGCACCAAGGCATTGCTCGCGATCAAAGCAGGGGAAATAGTCGAAGTCGGCTAATGTAATTCGGTAGCTGAGCAAATCAAACCAATCACTCCGTCAGCTATCGCGCCAGATATCACGGACTGCCCAGGGGCAAGTTCTATTGTGCCGCGCGTGAAACGAGAAGCTGTGCCGCTTTATTTTTAAGTATATGGTTAATTCCATCAGTAAAAAAGCCGCACCAATTCGTTGACATTACTTCCTGCCTTTGTTAAACCTCGTGCCAAGATTTTCCGAGGAGAATTCCATGAAACCGAAAGATTCCGGGCGCCGCAGTTTTTTGAAAAATACTGCCGCGCTTGCCGGCTTAGCTGTCGGAGCTGCGCAGACTGTGAGCGGACAGGCTGCCGCACCGGAAACGTCGTCTGCACGGGCAAAAGATTTGCACGGGTATGGAGAACGCTCCAAATTTGAGACTGCAACGCGGCTCGGCGCGCCCGGTTTGTACGATCCCGCCCCGCCGGGATACCACCGCGATTTCGGTTTTCGCACGCCGATTCAGGACTCTGTCGGATTTATTACGCCCGCGTCGCTGCACTTTGTCATTGCGCACGGTTACGAGCCGCCTGATATTGACCCCGCCGAGCATCATCTCTTGATTCATGGCCTCGTGGAAAAGCCGCTGATGTTTTCTCTCGACGATCTGAAACGCTTTCCGTCGGTCACGCGCGCGCATTTTCTGGAATGTAATGCGAATGGCGCGCCGTCCGGCCCGACCGGACAATTTCGCGTGTCGCCAAACGCAACCGCACAGGACACGCACGGGTTCACGAGTTGCAGCTTGTGGACCGGCGTGCCGCTTTCGACCTTGCTGAAACACGTAGGCGTGAAGACAGAAGCGAAGTGGATCATCGGCGAAGGCTCGGAGAAAGGAAAACACACGAAAAGCATTCCGATCGAAAAGGCGATGGACGATGTGCTCATCGCGTTCGGCCAAAATGGCGAAGCACTTCGGCCGCAACAGGGCTATCCGATCCGCTTGCTCGTTCCGGGCTACGAAGGAATTAACAATGTGAAATGGCTGCGGCGAATCAAACTCGTCGAAGAGCCGTACATGGGCATGTGGGAGAGCACCAAATATCCGAGCTTGCGCCCCGACGGGCTGTCACGATGGTTTCAATTTCAGATGGGCCCGCGAACGGTGATCACGCGTCCCTCTGGAGGACAAAAACTAAACGGCGCCGGTTTCTACGAAATCAGCGGACTCGCGTGGTCCGGCGGTGGCGCCGTCAAATCCATCGAAGTTTCCACTGACAATGGAAAAACCTGGCGCGAGGCGGAAATTCAAAGCCCCGTTTATCCAAAGGCGCACGTGCGATTCGGTTTCGGCTGGGATTGGAACGGCGAAGAAACCATTTTGCAATCGCGCTGCACGGACGAACTGGGCGAGCGGCAGCCTACGGTCGTGGAACTCGCGAAATTCTGGAAAGTCGAACCGGAATTTTTCGTAAAAACGGGTACGATTCCCGGACACTTTAATGCCATTCAACCGTGGAAAGTGAATGCCGACGGGAGCGTCCAAAATGCGATTTCATTTTAGTTTTGCCGTACCCGTCCTGATGATGGCCGCGAGCTTCACGGCCGCCGCGCAAACTTCGGGTTACAAAAATGTGGGGCGAACTCCAACGCCGCAAGAAGTTCAGGCCATGGATATTGCGATTGGCACGGACGGGAAAGAACTCCCGCCGGGCGGCGGAAATGCCAAGCTGGGCGCGCAACTATTTGCGGACAAATGCATGGTGTGCCACGGCGAAAATCAGCAAGGTAGCGCGCAGGCTCCCGCGCTTGTGGGCGGCAAGGGCACACTCACGTCCATGCGCCCGATGCTGACGGCTGGAAGTTACTGGCCTTTCGCCACGACGATCTTCGATTACATTCGCCGCGCCATGCCGCGCTTTCAGGAAGGGACTCTGAAAACGGACGAAGTGTATTCGCTCACGGCATTCATTCTGTATCGCAACGACATCATCAAGGAAGACGACGTGATTGACGCCAAAACTCTTCCAAAAATTAAAATGCCCAATCGCGACGGCTTTATTCCGCAGAATCTGGATGAAATTCACGACTATAAAAAGCGCGGTTGCAAGCTCGGACATTGCCCTTGATGCGCATTGCTGCGTGCGCTCTCAGTAGGACAGGCTTCAGCCTGTCTGATTTTGAATTTTGCGCTACGACAAAAATCGAAAGAAGACAGGCTGAAGCCTGTCCTACTGTGCCTGTGATACCATTTCCACAAATATAAATGGGAGGCTCGCATGAATCCTAAAGGACCCAGCCGCAGGCTGTTTCTGAAAAATGGCGCGGCACTGGCGGGACTGGCCGTAGGAGCATCCGCCGCGGCAAAATCGGCGACGGCAGCGGACGCGCCTGAAGCAACGCTGGAGCGCGTCGATCAACTGCACGAGCACGGCGAGCGCTCCCACTTTGTCGAATCGATACGCCGCGGGAGCATCAACAATCCTGAGCGCCATTTGCCGGGCGAGCCGCGCGCCTTTGGCCTCACTTCCCCACTGCAGGATTCCGCGGGCATGGTCACCCCAGCGTCGCTGCACTTCGTGATTTCGCACGGCTACGAACCGCCCGACATTAATCCGAAAGAGCATCGCCTGCTGATCCACGGCATGGTGGACCGCCCGATGACGCTTACGCTCGACGATATAAAGCGGCTTCCCTCCGTTTCAAAATTTCATTTCATCGAATGCCACGGCAACAGCACGAC
>Ga0075522_10004366_pt1 | contig 10085 bp, 7 predicted proteins | sample NGEPerA_FD_74796 | JGI IMG/M metagenome (GOLD analysis project Ga0075522, IMG submission 74796) | Arctic peat soil microbial communities from the Barrow Environmental Observatory site, Barrow, Alaska, USA - NGEE PermafrostL2-A | ecosystem: Environmental > Terrestrial > Soil > Wetlands > Peat ...
CGGCCGGCCCAGGCCAAGATCACCCTCACCAAGAATCTCCCCCTGGCCTCGGGCGTGGGCGGCGGCAGCGCCGACGCCGCGGCGGCGCTGCGGCTTTTGTCGAACCTCTGGCAACTGAAATATGACGAGAAGGTACTGCGCGATATCGGCGCCACCCTGGGCTCCGACGTTCCGGTCTGCGTGAGAAGCCAGCCCGCTTTCATGGAAGGCCGCGGAGAAATCTTGAGCCCGGTGACGTCGCTGCCGCAGCTGCCGCTGCTCTTGGTCAATCCGCGCGTGGCGATCCCGACCGGAGATATCTTTGCCGCGCTGAGCGAACGACGGGGCGTGGGGATGAAGCTGCCGTCCGGCGGATTCACTGACCTGGCCGATCTGCTGCGTTTTCTGGAAATGACCAACAATGATCTGGAAGCGCCCGCCAAGGTGCGCGAGCCGGTGATCGATGACGTGCTCAATGGGCTTCGCCGCATGCCGGGCGCGCTGTTCACCCGCATGTCGGGGTCCGGCGCCACCTGCTTCGCGCTGATGCCCGACGAGGGCGGCGCCACGCGGGCGGCAGCGGTGCTGAAGGAGAAATATCCGAACTGGTGGGTGCAGCCTGCCTCGGTACCCGATATCGGCATCACCCGCGAAGTCGCAGGCCGCGATATCGGACCAACTCCTGACGGATTGTAACCCCCCTCTGTCTTTTTCGCGCAAGCGCTCAAAGACATCTCCCCCCGCCAATGGCTTCGCCATGCGGGGGAAGAAAGCCTCGACCAAGACGTACTATCTGGTCGCGAAGGCTTGAATTAATACGCCCGTTCGACGCAGAAATCGGCGATCTCGGACAGAGCGCCGCGTATGTCGCTGGCGGGAAGTACCGTGAGCGCCGCCTTGGCGATATCGGCATAGGCGCGGGCCCGACGCATGGTTTCCTGGATGCTGCCGGTCTGCTCCACCAGGGTGATGGCGTGGTGAAGATCGGCCTCGGTCTGGTTGCCGGTCTCGATCACCCGGCGCCAGAACACCAGCGCCGTTTCGTCCGCGCGCGCCACCGCCAGGATGATGGGCAAAGTCATCTTGGCCTCGCGGAAATCGTCGCCCACCGATTTGCCCATCAAGGCCTGGCGGCCGGAATAATCCAGCGCGTCGTCCACCAGTTGGAAGGCGATGCCCAGATTATCGCCATAGGTGCGCATCGCCGTGACGAAATGATCGCCGCAGTCGGCCAGCACCGCGCCGCCTTCTGCGGCGGCGGCGAACAGGGCCGCGGTCTTGGCCGAGACGACTTTCATGTAATGGGCTTCGCTCACGCCCAGATTATTGGCAGAGCCTAGCTGCATCACTTCGCCTTCAGCGATCACGGCGCTGGCGCGGGAGAGAATGCCCAGCACGGTGAGATTTCCCGTCTCCACCATCAGCTGGAAGGCGCGCGAGAAAAGAAAATCGCCCACCAGCACCGGCGGCTTGTTGCCCCACACCAGATTGGCCGAGACCTTGCCGCGCCTGAGCGTGCTTTCATCCACCACGTCATCATGGAGAAGGGTGGCGGTATGGATGAATTCCACTGCCGCGGCCAAGCGGATATGACCATCGCCTTGATAGCCGCCTGCCGTCGCGGCCGCCAAGGTCAAAAGCGGACGCAGACGCTTGCCGCCGGATTCGATCAGATGCCGCGCCAGATCGGGAATCAATTCCACGCTCGACGCCATGCCTTTGCGGATCAGGCGGTCGGCCGCAATCATGTCGGCCGCCACCAGCATGTTCAGCCGCTCGACGGGGGAAATGCCGTGGCTCGCGCGTTCTTCTTTCAGCATATCAAGCCTAGGGATGGTCTCGGGGGACTTTCGGGGGGACATTAGGAAAGCCCCACTGCCAGGGTCAAGCAGCCTTCGCACTATCGCGACAATTCGAGATTTCGGTTTATACCTTTGTTATGCGTGTGGTGCTGAAAACCAACAATCCCGTGGTGCTATCTTATGCCACGCATGTGCTTGAGGAATCCGGCATTGCGGCCCTGGTGTTCGACACCCATGCCAGCATCATGGATGGCAGCATGGCGATGGTGCCGCGCCGGCTGATGGTCGCGGACGAGGATTTCACTCGCGCGGAGAAATTGCTGCGGGATGCAGTACCCGAAGCGATGCCATGAGCGAACGATTTCTTGGCGGCAAGATCATCGTAAAACAATCCGAAGACGGCTTTCGCGCCGGGTTGGATGCGGTGATGCTGGCGGCCGCGGTGCCGGAAGCGGCGAATGCATTCGAATTGGGCGCCGGCGCGGGCACCGCCAGCCTGTGCTTGGCGGCGCGGCTTTCCGCCATCGCCATTACCGGAATCGAAATCGATCCCGCCCTGGCCGCACTCGCCAACGAGAATGCTATCGCCAACGGCATGGACAAACGCGTGACGTTCGTCGCCGCGGATGTCTTCGCGTTGCCTTTGGAATGGAAGCGCGAGTATGACGCCGTGCTGATAAACCCGCCTTTTCATGGCGAAGGCCAAAGCTCGCCCGATGCCGCGCGCACCCGCGCCCTGATGGATAAGGGCGCATTGCGCGACTGGCTGGAGGCAGGACTGAAGCGCACCGTTTCGGGTGGCAGCTTCACCGCCATCCTTCGGGCCGACCGGCTCAACGAGGCCCTGGCGGCGCTGCCGGAGACCGGAGTGACCGCGTTCCCGCTCTGGCCTAAGGCGGGCGAGGCGGCGCGGCGGGTCCTGGTCCAGGTCCGGAAGGGCGCGCGAACCCCATTTTGCCTGCTGCCGGGCCTGATTCTGCACCAGGCGAGCGGGGCTTATACCCCGGAAGCTGACGCTATATTGCGCGGCGAAGCCGCGCTTGCCCTGGTGGGGACCCGCCTATAGTTTCCGGCGCGTTTCCGGAGCCCCGCAGTGCCCAACCCAAAGGCCAAGACCTTCCAGGACCTGATCCTCACCCTTCAGCAATTCTGGGCGGAGAAGGGCTGCCTGATCCTTCAGCCTTACGACAATGAAATGGGCGCCGGCACCTTCCATCCCGCCACCACCTTGCGCGCTCTGGGGCCGCATCCCTGGAAGGCCGCTTATGTGCAGCCCTCGCGCCGTCCCAAGGACGGCCGCTATGGCGAGAACCCCAACCGCCTGCAGCATTACTATCAGTTTCAAGTGATCATGAAGCCCGCGCCCGAGAATGTGCAGGAGCTTTATCTGGAGTCCCTGAAAGCGATCGGGCTCGATTCCAAGCTGCACGACATTCGTTTCGTCGAGGATGACTGGGAGAGTCCCACCTTGGGCGCCTGGGGCCTGGGCTGGGAAGTCTGGTGCGACGGGATGGAGATCAGCCAATTCACCTATTTCCAGCAGGTGGGCGGGATCGACTGCGATCCGGTTTCCGCCGAGATCACCTATGGCCTCGAGCGGTTGGCCATGTATGTGCAGAACGTCGAATTCGTCTACGACCTTCGCTTCAACGATCAGTTCCGCTATGGCGAAGTCTTCTTCCAAAACGAGAAGGAATTCTCGGCTTACAATTTCGAACGTGCGGATACTGAAATTCTCTTCCGCCATTTCGCCGAAGCGGAGAAACAGTGCCGCGAATTGCTGGAGGCGCCCCCCGCGAGCGGAGGCGAGCAAAAATTCGAGAAGCTGGCGCTGCCGGCCTATGACCAGTGCATCAAGGCCAGCCATGCCTTCAATCTTCTGGATGCGCGGGGCGTGATCAGCGTCACCGAGCGCGCCGCCTATATCGCCCGGGTGCGCGCGTTGGCGAAAGCGTGTTGTGAGGCGTGGCTGGAAACCCCGATGGGCCAATACAAGCCCCGCGAGGCCCGGTGATGCCCGATCTACTGCTGGAATTGTTCAGCGAAGAGATTCCCGCGCGCATGCAAGGCGGCGCGGCGCGCGATCTTGAGCGCCTGGTGGTGGGTGCGCTGTCGGATCGCGGGTTGTTGTTCGAAGGCATCAAGGCGTTTGCCGGACCGCGGCGTTTGACCCTGGCGGTGAGCGGCTTGCCCGCCAAACAGGCCGATGTACGCGAGGAAATCAAAGGCCCCAAGATCGACGCGCCTGCGGCTGCGATCGAAGGCTTTCTCAAAAAGACCGGCCTCAGCAAAGACCAGCTCAAGATCGAAAAGACGCCCAAGGGTGATGTCTATATTGCCGTGATCGCGCGCGAGGGCCGTGAGACGGCAGCCGTGCTGGCCGAGATTTTGCCCGAAGCGATGGCCAAACTGCCCTGGCCCAAATCCATGCGCTGGAAGCCGGGCGTGACGACGCGCTGGGTGAGGCCGCTTCATTCCATTCTCTGCACCTTTGACGGCGAAACAGTGCCGTTCGGGTTTGCCGGCGTCTCCAGCGGCCGCCATACAAAGGGTCATCGCTTCCTGGCGCCGGAAAAGATCGAAGTCAGGCGTTTCGATGATTACTCCGCCGCGCTGAAGAAAGCGTTTGTTGTGCTGGAAGCCGACGAGCGCGCCGCCATCATTTTCGAAGGCGTCAAGCAGGCGGCGTTCATTCATGGCCTGGAATTGATTCCGGACGAGGGGCTATTGGCCGAAGTGGCGGGCCTGGTGGAATGGCCGGTGATCCTGATGGGCACCATCGAAGACCAGTTCATGGATGTGCCGCCGGAGATTCTGCAGACCTCCATGCGCACGCATCAGAAATACTTCGCCTTGCGTGATCCCAAAACCGGGAAAATGGCCAGCCGTTTCGCCCTGGTCGCCAACATGGTGGCCGAGGATGGCGGGGTCGGGATCGTGGCGGGCAACGAACGCGTGCTGCGCGCACGCCTGTCCGACGCCAAATTCTTCTGGGACGAAGACCGCAAACGGACCTTGGAAAGCCGCGTCGCCGATCTCAAAGGCATCGTCTTCCACGCCAAGCTGGGCACGCAATATGAGCGGGTCGAACGCGTGGCCACATTAGCGGGTGTGATAGCCAAGAAAATCGGCGCGGATCCAAAAAAAGCCGAACGTGCCGCGCGCCTGGCCAAAGCCGATCTCACGTCCGGTGTGGTGGGCGAATTCCCCGAACTGCAAGGCGTGATGGGTCGCTATTACGCCCTGCACGACAAGGAAGATGCGGAAGTCGCCGATGCGATTCGCGACCATTACAAACCGATGGGGCCATCCGATGCTGTGCCGGCCGGCAAGATCGCGATCGCAGTGGCACTGGCCGACAAGCTGGACTCATTAGCAGGTTTCTTTGGTACGAGGTTGCGACCCACTGGATCAACCGATCCATTTGCATTGCGTCGGGCAGCGCTAGGCTTAATTCGTACCTTGCTAGAAAATAAAATCCGCCTTCCTCTGGCGGAGATGATGGCCTATGCATTTGGTAACACGCTCTCCACTCAACTCGTGGTCGAATTTGCGAAGACTTATGACCCCATTCTTGAGGGGTTAATTTCCGTCAAGCTCGGCGAAACTGCTGAGAAAATCTTTTCAGATCAAATGAGGACAGCCACCTCCAAAGAGGTTGCGCAAGAGAATGTTGTCATATTCGAAGAGTCCTCAAGTGCTTTGCTTGTGTTCTTCGCTGATCGTCTGAAAGTCGCGCTCAGGGAAAAAGGCATCCGCCACGATCTGATTGATGCAGTGTTCGCGCTCACCCACGAAGACGATCTGGTGCGGCTGGTGGCGCGGGTCGAGGCGCTGCAGGCATTCCTCAAGACCGATGACGGCGCCAATCTTCTGGCCGGCTATAAGCGCGCCGCCAATATCCTCAAGGAAGAAGAGAAGAAGGACAAAAAGACCTTCATCGGCGAAGTGGATGAAAAGCAGCTTACTGAACCGGCTGAAAAGACTTTGTTCGCAGCGCTTCAGAAAGCCCGGGCCGAAATTGCACCGGCTCTGGCAAAAGAAGATTTCGCCTCCGCCATGCGCCACATGGCGGCTTTGCGGGTTCCCATGGATGCTTTCTTTGACTCGGTCAAAGTGAATGCGCCGGAGCCCAAGATCAGGGAGAACCGGCTCCATCTTTTGGCGGCGTTGCGCGCGACGGTGCATCAGATTGGCGACTTTTCGAAAATAGAAGGCAGTTAAGCTTATGACGAAGTGGGTTTATGCGTTCGGCGACGGCAAAGGCGAGGGCGAGTCCGGGATGAAGAATCTCCTGGGCGGCAAGGGCGCCAACCTGGCCGAGATGAGCAATCTGGGCCTGCCGGTCCCGCCGGGCTTCTCCATCACCACCGAAGTCTGCACCTATTATTACGCCAACAAGGAAACCTATCCCGCCGAGTTGAAGGATCAAGTCGCCGCCGCCTTGAAGCGGGTGGGCGATCTGGCGGGCGGCAGTTTGGGCGATCCTGCCCGGCCGCTGCTTGTCTCGGTGCGCTCGGGCGCGCGGGTCTCCATGCCCGGCATGATGGACACGGTGCTCAATCTGGGCCTCAACGCCGTCACCACCGAGGGGTTGGCCAAGCTCACCGGCGATGCCCGCTTCGCCTATGACAGCTATCGCCGCTTCATCCAGATGTATTCCGATGTGGTGCTGGGGCTGGAGCATGCGCCGTTCGAGGAAATCCTGGACGACGAAAAGGCCGTCAAGGGTGTGGAGCTGGACACCGAGCTCGACGCCGAAGACCTCAAGCGCATTGCCAGCCTGTTCAAGAAGCGTGTCGAAAAGGAATTGGGCAAGCCGTTCCCCGAGGACGTGCAAGAGCAATTATGGGGCGCGATCGGCGCCGTGTTCGGCTCATGGAAGTCGCCACGCGCCAAGACCTACCGCAAGCTGAACAATATCCCCGAGGATTGGGGCACCGGGGTGACGGTTCAGGCGATGGTGTTCGGCAATCGCGGCCAGACCTCGGCCACCGGCGTGGCCTTCACCCGCGATCCCGCCACCGGCGAAAAATTGCTTTACGGCGAATACCTCATCAACGCCCAGGGCGAAGACGTGGTGGCGGGCATTCGCACGCCGCAGCCCATTTCCAAAGTGGTGCGCGAGCGCCAGGGCGGCCGGAAGCCGTCGATGGAAGAGGCGATGCCGGCTGCCTTTGCCGAGCTCAAAGCCATCGGCGACCGGCTGGAACAGCATTACCGCGACATGCAGGACGTGGAATTCACGGTGCAGGAAGGCAAGCTCTTCATGCTCCAGACCCGAAACGGCAAGCGCACCGCCAAGGCGGCGCTGAAAGCGGCCGTGGACATGGTGGATGAAAAGCTGATCGACGAGAAGATCGCGGTCGCCCGCGTCGAACCGGCGGCGCTCGATCAATTGCTGCATCCCACGCTCGATCCCGATGCCCCAAAGACCGAAATCGCCCATGGGTTGGGCGCGTCGCCCGGTGCTGCCACCGGCGAAGTCGTCTTCACCGCCGACGAGGCCGAAAAACTCGCCGCCGATCACAAGGATGTGATTCTGGTGCGCACCGAGACCAGCCCGGAAGACATTCACGGCATGCATGCCGCCAGGGGCATCCTCACCGCGCGCGGCGGCATGACCAGCCACGCGGCAGTGGTGGCGCGCGGCATGGGACGGCCCTGCGTCTCGGGTGCCGGTTCGCTCAAGATCGACATCGCCAAGGGCGAAATGACCAGCGGCAATTTCACCGTCAAGCGCGGCGAAATCATCACCATCGATGGCGCCGCGGGCAAGGTTTACAAAGGCGCAGTGAAAATGCGCCAGCCGGAACTGACCGGCGATTTCGGCATCCTGATGGGCTGGGCCGACAAGATGCGCACGCTCAAAGTGCGCACCAACGCCGACACGCCCGCCGACGCGGTGACGGCGCGCAAGTTCGGCGCGGAAGGCATCGGTCTTTGCCGCACCGAGCACATGTTCTTCGACGCCGACCGCATCATCGCGGTGCGTCAGATGATCTTGGCCGACACCGAAGCCGAACGTGCGACAGCGCTGGCCAAGCTTCTGCCCATGCAGCGCAGTGATTTCGAAGAGATCTTCAAGGTGATGGAAGGCCTGCCGGTTACCATCCGCCTGCTCGATCCGCCGTTGCACGAATTCCTGCCGCACAAGCCCGAAGAGATCGAGGAAGTCTCAAAGGCCAGCGGCGTGACGGCGGAGAAATTGCGCGCGCAAGTAATCGCCTTGCATGAATCCAATCCCATGCTGGGCCATCGCGGCTGCCGCTTGGGCATCACCTATCCCGAAATCTATGAGATGCAGGCGCGCGCCATTCTCGAAGCCGCCGCCAATGTGGTGGAGCAGGGCGGCAAGCCCGTACAGCTTGAGATCATGATCCCCCTGGTGGGCTTCAAGACGGAGCTGGACCGGTTGGCGGCGCATATCGCCCAAGTGGCTGAAGACATTAAGAAAACCCGCGGCAAAGTGCCGGATTATTTGATCGGCACCATGATCGAATTGCCGCGTGCCTGTTTGCGCGCCAGCGAGATCGCCGAGACCGCGCAATTCTTCTCGTTCGGCACCAACGATCTCACCCAGACCACGCTGGGCATGTCGCGCGACGATGCCGGCATGTTTCTCAATGAGTATCTCAACAAGGGCGTGATCGCGCGCGACCCGTTCGTCACGATCGATGTCGAGGGCGTGGGAGAATTGGTGCGCATGGCGGTGGAGCGTGGAAGAAAGTCGCGCGCAAATCTCAAACTCGGCATCTGCGGCGAGCATGGCGGTGATCCGGATTCCATCTATTTCTGTCACGATGCGGGATTGGATTACGTCTCGTGTTCACCATTCCGCGTCCCCGTGGCGCGGCTTGCGGCCGCACAAGCAGCCTTGGCGCGCCCCAAATAAGCCTAATTCTCCACAGGATTAACGCGGAAAAACCCTTGGATTTCCAAGGGTTCCTGAATGTGTTGATAAGTTCCTAAAAATTTTTGTTTGACGATTCGGGTTCCCGTGGGGCAAACCGGCGCTCCCACAGACGGGACATTCGGAATTTTTTGAGGACGTAGCGAAATCGAACCAGCCTAATCGAAATAGCAAATGCGTTGCGATGCCGACGAAAGGGCATGAAGGCGCGGAAGCGAAATAGACCAAAGCCAGATAGACGAAGCGAAACCGAGAACCGAAGAGTCTGATTATCCAATGACCAAACCTACCAATGACGCGTTATCGCGGTCTGACCGCGTGCTGGTCGCCGCTTTGGCGATCGTGCTGGCCACAGCGAGTGCCGCGATCGGCGCCTCGCTGACCAACCATCCGTTTATGGTGAAGGCCGCGCTCACCAAGCCCGTTCCGGCGTTAACCCGCGTGATCCCGGCCGGCGCGCCCGGCCCCGACGCCGTAATGACCCAGCTTCTGGCCGAGCATCGCTGCCTGTCGGAAGCGCTCTATTACGAAGCCCGTGGCGAAGGCGCCCAGGGCGAGAAGGCGGTCGCCGAAGTGGTGTTCCACCGCATGAATACCGGCAATTACGGCCATTCGATCTGCGCCGTGGTGTATGAAGGCTCCGGCCGTCCCGGCTGCCAATTCTCCTTCACCTGCAACGGTGACCTGCACCGCCGCAAGGAAGTCCGCGCCTGGGACCAGGCCGAGCAGCTGGCGGCCCAGATCCTCACCGGCCAAGGCTGGCGCAAGAACGCCACTGAAGGCGCCACCAACTACCACGCCGTCTCGGTGATGCCGGGCTGGGCGCCGACCTTGGAAAAGACCACCCAGATCGGCAACCACATCTTCTATCGCGGCGCCACGCACACGAGCTAAGGGAGCGTCGGCCAGGAAAAGTGCGTAGCGGTTTTCCGTTCGGCCGCGCGACCATCGAAAAAGCCGCGTTAGAAATCCAGTCCGATATCCAGGTTGGGTGCGCTATGAGTTATGGCACCCGATGAGATGTAGTCCACGCCGGTCTCAGCGATGGCGCGCACTGTTTCCAGCGTGATGTTACCGGAGGCCTCCAATATAGCGCGGCCCTTGGCCATCGTCACGGCGCGGCGAAGCTGGTCGAGCGGCATATTGTCGAGCAGCACCGTGTCGGCGTGAAGCGACAACGCTTCCTCTAGCTGCGCCAGCGTATCCACTTCGAGCTCGATCTTGACCATATGGCCCAGGCCTGCGCGCACCCGCTCCAGCGCGGGCGCGATGCCGCCCGCCGCCGCGATGTGGTTGTCCTTGATCAAGACCGCGTCATCCAGGCCGAAGCGGTGATTGACCCCGCCGCCGCAGCGCACCGCGTACTTCTCCAGCGCGCGCAGCCCGGGCGT
>Ga0075522_10004367_pt1 | contig 10084 bp, 10 predicted proteins | sample NGEPerA_FD_74796 | JGI IMG/M metagenome (GOLD analysis project Ga0075522, IMG submission 74796) | Arctic peat soil microbial communities from the Barrow Environmental Observatory site, Barrow, Alaska, USA - NGEE PermafrostL2-A | ecosystem: Environmental > Terrestrial > Soil > Wetlands > Peat ...
AGCGAGGCCAAGCCATGCAGCCCTGGATCACCGATTACAACCACACCCGACCCCACTCAGCCCTCGGCGGAAAACCACCGACCTCAAAGCTGAACAACGTGCTTGGATTCGACATCTAGGGTTCATCCTTGTCGCTGTCTTTGTCCGCGGGCGGCGCGCAGCGGCGCGCGACCTCGCTCATAAACGCCGGCGCGTCGCCGGAAAGCAGCAGCGGGATCGTCTCGGCCATGGCGTCGATCAGCGGCGCCACCCATTCGCCGATTTCATCGCTCGGGAAATTCTGCAGCACATAAGGCTGCACCAGCTCCTTGACGCCGGGATGGCCGACGCCGATGCGAACCCGCCAATAATCCTGGCCAAGCAGCGCGTCGATCGAGCGCAACCCGTTGTGACCGGCCGCGCCGCCGCCCTTCTTGACCCGCAGCTTGCCGGGCCGCAGGTCGATCTCGTCGTGGATTACGACGATCTCGGCGGGCCGGATCTTGTAGAAGCTCGCCGCCGCCAGCACCGACTCGCCGGAATCGTTCATAAACGTCTGCGGCTTCAGTAGCAGACGTTTCTCGCCGGCCAGCATCCCCTCAGCCAACTCGCCCTTGAAGCGGTCGCGGAACGCTGGGAAGCCATGCCGGCGCGCGATCGCATCGACCGCGACAAAGCCGACATTGTGGCGGTTCTTGGCGAAGCGCGGCCCCGGATTGCCGAGGCCGACAACAAGGCGCATCGGCGCGGCGAGTTCCTCAAGCCTCCGGCGCGGCGGCCGGGGCAGCGGCGGGGGCGCCAGGCACGGCGCCCTCTTCCTCTACCGGCGCCGCAGCGGCGGTCGCGGCCGCGGCCGCGGCAAGCGCCTCTTCGCGCACCGCCGAGGAAGCGGCGACGCTGGCGATCGTCGAGTCGCGCGAGGAGAGGGCCGGCCGCGCGCCCTCGGGCATTGTCACCGTCTCGACATGGACGCTGTCGCCGATCTCGAGCCCGTCGAGGTCGACGACCAGCCGGTCCGGGATGTTGTCGACGGAGCAGGCGATATCGATGGTATGGCGGATGACGTTGAGGATGCCGCCGCGGCGCAGGCCCGGCGCGCGGTCCTGGTTGATAAAGGTCACCGGCACGCTGACCGTGACCCGCGCCTTGGCGCCGACGCGCATGAAATCGACGTGCAGCGTCACGTCGCTGATGGGATGGGCCTGCACCTCGCGCGCCAGGGTGCGATGCACCGCGCCATCGACCGAAACATCGACGATCGTCGCGAAAAACCCGGCGCGGCCGACCGCGCGCGACAATTCGCGCGGATCGAAGCTCACTTGCATCGGTTCCTTGCCGTCGCCGTAGATAATGCCGGGGACGCGCCCGGCCCGGCGCATCGCCCGGGACGCGCCCTTGCCGGCGCTCGTGCGCGGCTCGGCGCTGAGGCTGATGATCTCGGGCATCGCAATCGTACTCCTGTGAACGGAAACGGGCCGCGAATGCCCGTGTCTCAATCCGGCTGGCGGAATTGGCCGCGCGGTTTAACCCGTTCGCGGCCCAAAAATCAATTGAAGAGGCTCGAAACCGAACGCTCCTCGCTGATTCGCCGGATCGCTTCGGCCATCAGCGGCGCGATCGTCAGCTGCCTGATGTTGCGCGACTGCCGCACCGCCTCGGTGGCGACGATGCTGTCGGTCATCACCAGCTCCTCGATCGGCGACGCCGCCACCCGAGCCACCGCCCCGCCCGACAGCACGCCATGCGTGACGTAGGCATATACGGCTTTGGCGCCGGAGTCGATCAGCGCCTGGGCTGCGTTGCACAGCGTGCCGGCGCTGTCGACGATGTCGTCGACAAGCATGCAATGGCGGCCCTCGACATCGCCGATGATGTTCATCACTTCCGACACGCCGGCGCGCTCGCGGCGCTTGTCGATGATCGCCAGATCGGCGTCGACCCGGCGGGCGATGTCGCGCGCCCGCAGGACGCCGCCGACATCGGGCGAGACGATCACCAGCTCCTGGTTGGCGTGGCCTTCCTTGATGTCCTTCACCAGCACCGGCGAGGCCCAGAGATTGTCGACCGGTATGTCGAAAAACCCCTGGATCTGGGGCGCGTGAAGATCGAGCGTGAGGACGCGGTCGGCGCCGGCGGCGGTGATCAGATTGGCGACGAGCTTGGCCGAGATCGGCGAGCGCGACGAGGTTTTGCGGTCCTGCCTGGCATAGCCGTAATAGGGAATTACGGCGGTAATCCGCCGCGCGGAAGCGCGCTTCAGCGCGTCGAGCGCGACCAGCAGCTCCATCAAATGGTCGTTGGCGGGATAGGAGGTCGACTGGATCACGAAAACATCCTGGCCGCGGACGTTTTCCTGGATCTCGACAAAGACCTCCATGTCGGAGAAGCGGCGCACGCTCGCCTGGGTCAGCGGCAGCTTCAAATAGGCCGACATCGCCTCGGCAAGCGGCTGATTGCTGTTGCAGCTCAGAATTTTCATACGGCGTAGGCCAGCGGCGGCGCCCATGGGTCCGGACCCATGGCATCACGCGCACAGAATTGTAATAAAGCCGCGACCGCCCGGAAATCAACGACGGTTTATCGCATCTCAATGCGGTATCGGGACGCCCCGGTAGGGCAGCGGCACGGGCGTGCCTTGGGTCGGCAGCGGCGTCGGCATCACCCCCGAATCGGGGGTGACCTTGACCGGCGGCAGGATGACCTCTGGTGCGGCGATATTGCCGGCGACGGGCGGCGCGGCCGGCTTCGCCGATATCGCCGCCGAGGTCGCGGGCGCTCCGGCGAGATCGGACAAAGAGGGCGCCGGCGCGGCGGTCGCCTGGACTCCGGCCTTGCGCGGCGGCGCGACGCGATCGACGATCTGCATTATCCCGCCTTCGGCCGCCATCGCGACGCTATAGGCGATGTCGCCCCAGGGCCCATCGAGCCGCCCGCGCGGGATGTCGTTTTCCTGCGCGACCTGGCCGATCTCGCCGCCGGCGGGGCGCGCCACATGCCAGACGATCTTGACGTGCTGCTTGTTGTCCCTTGGCGGATCGACCTTGACCTGGGCGTCGACATCGAGGTCGGGCCGGCCCTTGGCCGCGTCGACCAGCTCGATATCCCGGTGCTTCAAGAGGGCGATGAGCGAGGCAGCGAGCGAAGCGTCGCCGTCGCCCGGCGCGCCGGCGCCCCGGCGAACCGCGACGCGGGTGCGGCCGCCCCCGGCCGCCTCCTTGGGCGTCTCGTCGGTCAGCAGCGCGGCAATTCTCGCCGCGGCGGCGGCGGCAAGCTGGGTCACGCGCTTGTCGTCGCCGTTGTCCCAGTCGCGGGTCGACGCGGCGAGATGGTCGCTGCGCTCGCTGACGATGGCGCTTTTCGCGTCGCTCAGCCGCCAGAACACGGTGACCACCGATTTCCCGGCCCGGTCCGCGTGCTCCTCGACCCGCCCCTCGAGCCGGTAGCTGTCGCGGCTGGTCGTCATGTCGCTCGCCGGGATGTTGTGCGCCAGCAATTCGTGGGCGATCGCCGCTGGCAGCTTGGCGGCGGTGGCGCGCGGCTCGCCCTCGAACGAGCCGACCGCGATGTCGATATTGTCGGGCACCGCGATCATCGCCGCCGCCGGCCGGTCGTCGGCGAACGGGTGCGGCAGCGGCTGACAGGCCGCGATCGCCGCTGCTGCGGCGAAACCCGCCAGCCGGACGCCGCTCCGGCGCCACCCGCTCATAAAGTCAGCGCGCAGGTCACGAGCAGGCCGAGGACGCAGGCGGCGGCAAACAGGATCAGATAGGGCATGGCGGGGCTTAATCGCCGAGAGCGATCGCGGCGAGCGCGCGGCCGTAGTCGCGCTCGCCGGTGAGGCAGGCGCGGCGGTAGCTGAAAAACCGCTCCGGGTCGGCGACGGTGTCGCAGGCCGCGTGCCCAATCGCGGCAAGCCCGAGCCGGGCCAAACGGTGCGCGATGTAACCCGGCAGATCGAAGCGGAAATGGCCGTCGCGCGCCGCCGGCACGAAGAACCCGCCGCTCTGCGGGTCGGTGTCGGCGAAACGGCCGGGAAATTCGGGGCCGACCTCGTACGATTCGGGCGCGATGCAGGGGCCGATGCCGGCGCGGATGCGCGAGGGCTCGGCGCCCAAATCCCGCATCGCCGCGACCGTCGCCTCCATCACCCCGCCGAGCGCGCCGCACCAACCGCCATGCGCGGCGCCGATCACCCCGGCCTGCGGGTCGGCGAACAGCACCGGCGCGCAATCCGCCGCGAGCACGCCGAGCGCAAGGCCCGGCCGTGCCGTCGCCATGCCGTCGGCGCGCGGCGACTCCTCGCGGCGCCACGGCCTCACGACGGTCAGCACGGTGGCGCTGTGCACCTGGTAGCAGGTGACCAGCCGGTCCTCGGCAAGCCCCAGCCGGCGCATCGCGATGGCGCGGTTGCGCGCGACGTTCTCGGGGTCGTCGGCCGAGCCGAAACCGCAATTCAACGAAGCGAACACGCCGCCGCTCACCCCGCCCTCGCGGGTGAAGAAGGCGTGACGGACCGCGCCGCCGTCGAGCACATCGAGGGTGATCATGCCGGGACCGTCACGCGCCGTTCTCCGCAAACCCCGCCGGCGCCGGCAAGCCCGGAGACATCATGGCCAGCGCCTTGAACAAGGTGCCCATCTCGGCGGGATCGATCAAGCGCTTGAGCCCCGCTTCGAGAGGGGCGCGCTGTGCCGGCGCGGCACGCCTCAGCAGCGCCGCGAGGCGCGCTTCGGCGCCCAGCGATGCGAAGAAATCCCCTTGCGTCGCCGGGCCGTGGATCGCCGCGCCGCCGGCACGGGCCGCCGCGGCCAGGGCAGAGAAATCGACATGCGCCGACAAGTCCGCGGCGCCCGGCGCGTCGAGAATCCCCGCCGCGCGATGGCCGCTGATCGCGGACAGGGTCGGGCCGGGAATTTTGCTGCTGTAGCCGTAATCGATGAACAGCGCCGCGCCGAGATCGCGGGCAAGCCGCTCGGCCAGGGCCGCCGCCAGCACCGCTGCCGCCGGGCAGATCTCAACGACCGTGCCCGGCGGGGCGTCGCGGCGATCGGGTGTGACCAGAAGGCTCAGCGCCGGGCTTTCCGGCCCCTCGGCGAAGACGAGCCGGTCGGCGGCATCGGCCGCGACGAGCCGCTCGGCCCAATGCCGGCGCCCGCGCACCAGCTGGCGGATCGGCAGCGCGTCGAGGAATTCGTTGGCGACGAGCAGCAGTGGCCCCTCGGGCACCTCGTCGGGGCTCGACACCCAGACCGGATCGGCGCCGGCGAGGCGGCGCCGCTGTTCCTCCCGCAGCACCGGGCTCGCCTCGACGAGATAAAGCCGGATCGCTTGGCGGAAGCCCGATACGCCCGCGGCGGCGCGCAGGAAATCCGCCATCAGCGTGCCGCGGCCGGGGCCGAGCTCGGCGACGAGCACAGGGTCGGGCCGGCCCATGCGCTGCCACAGATCGGCGCACCACAACCCGATCAGCTCGCCGAAGATCTGGCTGATCTCTGGCGCGGTGGTGAAGTCGCCGGCGGCGCCGAGCGGCTGGCGCGTCGCGTAGTAGCCTGCCGCCGGATCGTGCAGCGTCATGGCCATATAGGCGGCGATCGTCAATGGCCCGTGCGCGTGGATGTGGCGGACGAGACGGGCGGCGAGGCCGGGCGCGCTCACCGTTTCGCCGCGGCGGCCGGCGGGTTCTCGCGCGCCCACCAGACGATCATCAGGCCGGCGATCAGCACCGGGACCGAGAGCAGCTGGCCCATTGTCACGCCGAACTGGCCGATGAAGAACAGGAAGCCGAGCTGCGCGTCGGGCTGGCGGAACAATTCGCCCGACATGCGCGCCACCGCGTAGCCGACGAGGAAAATCCCGGTCTCGACGCCGGGCCGGCGGCGGGCGCCGCGGCGCTCGGCGACGAGCAGCAGCAGGAACAAGAGGATGCCCTCGCACACCGCCTCGTAGAGCTGGCTCGGGTGGCGTGGGACGTTTCCGCCATTGGGAAAGATCACCGCCCACGGCACGTCGCTCGGCCGGCCCCACAGCTCGTCGTTGATAAAATTGGCGATCCGGCCGAAGAACAAGCCGATCGGTATCGCCTCGATGACGATGTCGGAAAGCGCGAAGATCGGCAGCCCGCGATTGCGGGCGAACAGGATGATGGCGAGCGTCACGCCGAGCGCGCCGCCGTGAAACGACATTCCGCCATGCCACAGTTCGAACACCTGCAACGGATGATCGACGTAAAATGGCAGGTTGTAGAACAGCACGAAGCCGACGCGGCCGCCGAGCACGACGCCGAGCGTCGCCCACACCAGGAAATCGTCGATATCGCGGCGGGCGACCAGGTTGGGCGGACGGTCCGCCAGCATCAGGCAATAGCGCCAGCCGATGATCAGCGCGACGATATAGGCGAGTGCGTACCAGCGGACCGCGAACGGGCCGAACGCGACCGCGATCGGGTCGAGGGCCGGAAACGGGATGGCGAAAAGCGGCATTTGGATGCGGCGGGGACCGCGGCTCCCCGGTCAGCCGGCGTGCGGCGATTGCGTCTCGGGATTGTTCGGCGGCCGGTGATACCCAGGCGGCCAAGTATCGTAGAAGCCGGGGATGACCGCCTCGGGCGGCACGGCGATCGGCTCGTAGGTCGGCCTTTCCATCGCGGTGGCGGCGCCGATCGCGGCGCCGGCCTCGGCGCCGCCCTTGGCGCCGTAGGCGGCGCCAAGCAGCGGGTTGATCGAAAATGTCGCGCCGATCCCGGCGCCGAGCGTTGCGCCGAGCGCCCCGCCGACGACCGCGCGCTGCACTGCATCGTCGGGATCGACCGGAGCGCAGGCGGGCAGCATCGCCGCCAGGGCCACTGTTGCCGCTATTGCCGCGAGCCGCATTCTCGACACCCCTCCGGCCCCAAAGCCTCGATCGACATGGTGGGCGCGACAGGGATTGAACCTGTGACCCCTACGATGTCAACGTAGTGCTCTCCCGCTGAGCTACGCGCCCGTCGCCACGATCGAAGCAGGGGCGAGGATTAGCCGAAACGCCGGCAACGGGCAAGGAGGGGCGCGCATCAACCAAGGAGGCTGACGATGATCGTCGAGCGCGACCTGATGGCAGTGGCGCGCGACGGCGTGCGGCTGGCGACCGACGTCTACCGGCCCGAGGGCACGGGCCCGTTCCCGGTGATCCTTGAGCGAACGCCCTACGACAAGGCGGCGCCGAGCCGCTCCGAGATCACCGCGGCCGATATGAAACCGCGCTCGCGCGAGGCGGTGGCGCGCTATTTCGTAGAGGCCGGCTATGCCGTGGCCTACCAGGATTGCCGCGGCCGCTACCACTCCGAGGGCAGCTTCACCAAATATTTGAGCGAGGCGGCGGACGGCTTCGACACCTGCGCCTGGCTGGTGGCGCAGCCCTGGTGCAACGGCCGCGTCGCGACGATGGGCCTTAGCTATGCGGCGCACGCGCAGATGGCGCTGGGCTGCCTCGATCCGCCGGGCCTCGCCGCGCAATACCTCGATTGCGGCGGCTTCTCCAACGCCTATCGCAGCGGCATCCGGCACGGCGGCGCGTTCGACCTGAAGCAGGCGACCTGGGCCTACCGCAACGCGCTCGCCGATGCCCGCGACCCCGAGGTCAAGGCCGCGCTCGAAACCGAGGACATCGCGGCGTGGATGGCGCGGATGCCGTGGCGGCGCGGCGATTCGCCGCTGAGGGCCGCGCCCGAATACGAGGATTACCTGTTCGAACAATGGTCGCACGGGATTTTCGACGATTTCTGGAAGCAGCCGGGACTCTACGCCGAGGGCTACTACGACCGCTATGCCGACGTGCCGACGGTGCACCTGTCGGGCTGGTACGACCCCTACGCGCGCACCGCGATGGAGAACTACGCCGGCCTCGCCGCCCGGCGGCGCGGGCCGGCGCGGCTGATCCTCGGCCCGTGGACGCATGGCGACCGTTCGCTGTCCTTCGCCGGCGATGTCGCGTTCGGTCCCGATGCGACGCTCGACGGCCTCGCCGAGGATTTCTTCGCCGCGCGCCGGCGCTGGTTCGATTGCTGGGTCAAGGGCATCGACAACGGCGTCGCGCGCGAACCCGCGGTCCGGGTCTTCGTGATGGGCGGCGGCCGGATGGGAGATGGCGTGGGGCGGCGCGACGCCGACGGCCGGCTCGACCATGGCGGCTTCTGGCGCGAAGCCGCTTCCTGGCCCTTGCCGCAGACCGAGTTCACCCGCTTCCACCTGCACCCCGGCCGCTCGCTGCTGGTCGCCAAGCCGGGCGACGGCGGCGCGCCGCTCACCGTCGCCGCCGACCCGCGCGATCCGGTGCCGACGATCGGCGGCGCGCTCAGCTCGGGCGGCCCGGTCATGTACAGCGGCGCCTACGAACAGCGTACCGGGTCCGGCATTTTCGGCGCGAAACCGCCGTTCGGACCGCTCGCCGAGCGACCGGACGTGCTGGTGTTCCAGACCCCGCCGCTGCCCGAGGACCTCGAAATCGCCGGCCCGCTCGAATTGCATCTCTGGGTCGCGAGCGACGGGCCGGACGCCGACATCCACGCCAAGCTCGTCGACCTCTACCCGCCGAGCGCGGACTACCCGGACGGGTTCGCGATGAATTTGAGCGAAGGGTTGTTGCGGCTGCGCTACCGCGCTTCGTGGGAGGCGCCGGCGCTGCTGGAGCCGGGGCGCCCCTATGCCGTCACCGTGGCGATGTTCCCGTGCGCGAACCTGTTCACGCGCGGCCACCGGCTACGCCTCGACCTCGCCGGCAGCAATTTTCCGCATTTCGACGTCAACCCGAATTCCGGCGAGCCGGAAGGGTCGATGGAGCGGCCGCGCCGCGCCGCGACCCGGATTTTCGTCGACGCCGCCCGGCCCTCGCACCTCGTGCTGCCGGTGATCCGCGGACGTTAGCGCAGTTCCGCGATCCCGGCGGCGACCCGAAATACTTCCTGTTCGGCCAGTTGAAGCGCATCGCCCGCGAGTGGCTGGAGGGCGGCTATCTGCGCTGCATCGGCACCACGGAGGCGCAAATCCTCTACCCGCAAATCCTCGACATGGCCTGCAACCGGATCAGCCGGGCGATCACGGCGGCGATGGTCGGCGAGCGGCCGGTCAAGGCGATGCTCAACCCGTACAACCCGACCGGCACGACCCGCCACGTCAATTTTCACCACCTCGAAGACGCTTCGCCACAAGACCGATCTCCGCCGCTGCCACGTCAACTGGGCTATCTGCGACAGCGATTGGGAGGCGGAGTTGTGTCGCGTCGTCGAGGCTCACCCGCGCGTGCGGGCCTACGTCAAAAACCAGAGCCTCGGCTTCGAGGTGCCCTACCTGCTGGGTTCGACGCCGAGGCGCTACCTGCCGGATTTCATTATCCAGGTCGACGACGGCCGCGGTCCTCGCGAAGGCGGGGACCCGCTGAACCTGATCGTCGAGATCAAGGGCTACCGGGGCGAGGACGCCAGGGAGAAGGCGAGCACGATGGACGCCTATTGGGTGCCGGGGGTCAACAATCTCGGCCGGTACGGCCGCTGGGCGTTCGCCGAGTTCACCAATGTCTACGCGATCTCGGCCGGGTTCGACGCGCTGATCGAGGCGTTCGTCGCCGGCCGGGCGGCGTGACGCAGCGATGGAAGCCTGTCTCTATCTGCTGCGCTGCGCCGATGGCTCGTATTACGTCGGGACGACACGCGGCAGTCTCGACCGGCGATTCGCCGAGCATCAGGCCGGGGCTTTTGGCGGTTACACGTCGGCTCGACGCCCGGTCACGCTGGTGTTTCACCAGTATTTCCAGCGCATCGAGGATGCGATCGCCGCCGAGCGCCAGATAAAGGGGTGGCGGCGGGAAAAGAAGGAAGCGCTGATCCGCGGCGATTTCGCGGCATTGCCCGCGCTTTCACGCCGCGCCGCAAAACCGTCCGCGCGTGCTTCGAGACGCGCCCGGGCGGGCGCTCCTCAGCATGAGGGATGAAGTTGATGGCATTCCCTATACGCCCTCATCCTGAGAGTCTGACTCGAAATGGTTCATTTGCGCTCAATCTTTTGCGAGACGGCGGGAGAGGAGCCGTAGATTGGCGAGGAGGAGCCAGGCGGTGGCGCTCTGGGTGGTTGCTTCG
>Ga0075522_10004369_pt1 | contig 10082 bp, 11 predicted proteins | sample NGEPerA_FD_74796 | JGI IMG/M metagenome (GOLD analysis project Ga0075522, IMG submission 74796) | Arctic peat soil microbial communities from the Barrow Environmental Observatory site, Barrow, Alaska, USA - NGEE PermafrostL2-A | ecosystem: Environmental > Terrestrial > Soil > Wetlands > Peat ...
GCTCTGACGCTCAGCCGCGGAAGCGGGTGGCGTCGAGGGTTTCGTGGATAACTTTGAGCAGCGCGGTGGCGTCCGGTAGTGCGGCTAGCTCGAGGGGTTTCGCGTAGGGCAAAGGAATTTCGGCCGCAGCGACTCTGCGAACCGGCGCGTCGAGATAGTCGAACGCACCCTCTTGGATGGTTGCGGCGATCTCCGCGCCGACGCCATATGACAGCCAATCTTCTTCGAGCACGACCGCCTTCCCTGTCTTGCGTACCGACTGCAGGATCGTCGAGCGGTCGAGTGGGCGCAGCGATCGAAGGTCGACCACTTCGACGGAAATCCCTTCGTCCTCCTCGAGCCGCCGTGCGACGTCGAGGGCGACGGCAGCCATCCGCGAGTACGACACGATCGTGATGTCGGTGCCGGCCTTGGTGACGGCGGCCTTCCCGATCTCCGTCACATAGTCGCCGTCCGGTACTTCGCCCTTCGTGTTGTAGAGGGCAAGGTGCTCGATGAACATCACCGGGTCGTCGTCGCGGATCGATGCCGCTAGCAGACCCTTCGCGTCCGCCGGCGTCGAGGGCATCACGACCTTCAGGCCAGGTACGTGCGCATACCAGACCTCGAGGTTTTGCGAGTGCGTCGCCGCGAGTTGCTGACCCCCACCCCCCGGCGTCCGGATCACCATCGGGACACGCGATTGACCGCCGAACATCGTATGGATTTTCGCGGCGTGGTTGACGATCTGGTCCATCGCGAGGATCGAGAAGTTGATCGTCATGATTTCGACGACCGGCCGAAGGCCGAGCATCGCGGCGCCGATCGCCGCACCCACGAACCCCTCTTCTGCGATCGGGGTATCGCGTACGCGTTCTGGGCCGAACTCGGTGAGTAGGCCCGCGGTGATTTTGTAGGACCCCTCGAAGACACCGATCTCTTCGCCCATCAAGAACACGCCCGGGTCGCGGATCAGTTCGGCGCGAAGCGTGTCGTGCAGCGCTTGGCGGTAGGTAATGACAGCCACAGAAGGTCGCCTCTCGCTACGCGGACGGGAGCGGGTCGCCGGGCAGCTCGTGTGGCGCGTTTGCCACCGGGGTGGCGTACGCGTGCGCGAAGAGCTGGTCGGGGCTGGGGTTTGGACTGCTGTCAGCGAACTCGACGCACGCGTTGACCTGCACCTCGACCTCAGCGTCGATCCGGCCTGCTTCGACAGCGTCGAGCACGCCGGTGTCGATCAGCTTCTTTCGGAAGGCCGCAACCGGGTCGAGGTCGTGCAGCCGTTGCACCTCTTCTTTCGTACGGTATTTGGCCGGGTCGACCACCGAGTGCCCGCGCAGGCGCCAACTGGTCGCTTCCAGGATCGACGGCTGTCGTTCCTCGCGGGCCAACCGCAGGGCTTCGGTCATCGCCTCACGGCAGGCGACCACGTCGTTGCCGTCGACTCGCACGCCCGGCATCCGAAACGCTGCGCCGCGCTTGTACAGGTCAGGCTCTCCAGCCGCCTTTTCGACGGGCGTGCCCATGCCGAGGTGGTTGTTGATGACGACGTAGACGATCGGCAACCGCCAGATCGCCGCGAGGTTCAGCGACTCGTGCCACGCACCGATGTTGGTGGTGGCGTCGCCGAGTTGGCACACGACCGCCTCTGTATCGGGGCCGCCCGGGCCGCGGTACGCGATCGCTAGTGCGGCACCTGTCGCCGGCGGGATCTGGCCGCCGACGATGCCGTAGCCACCGAGCAACCGCGCCTCGACGTCGAACAGGTGCATCGAGCCGCCCCAGCCCTTCGACACCCCCGTCGTGCGGCCGAACAGCTCCGCCATGATGCGGCCTGGCTCGATGCCGCGCGCGATCGCATATCCGTGCTCGCGGTACGTGGTGAACAGGTAGTCGTGGGGTGCCATCGCGTCCATCAGGCCGACGACGGTCGCCTCTTCGCCGAGGTTGAGGTGGCAATATCCGCCGATCTTGGCCCGCTGGTACATCTCGGACGCGCGTTCCTCGAACCGCCGGATGAGCTGCATCTCGCGGTAGTAGTCGCGCAGCCGCTCGACGGGTTCGCCGGGAAACGCCGAACGCGCGGTGGTCTTGGTGCTGGTCTTCGCGCGGGTGGCGGTTTTCTGCTGTGCGGGCGGCACGGCGTCTCCTTCGTGGCTCAAGCGGTGGTGCCGGACTGGTTCGGGCTGCGCAGTTGGGTGTTACTACCTACGCGCCGGGTGGTTGTTGCAGGTGGACGAAGCGCACGGTGTCAGCGGCGCAAGTGGGGCAGGACGCCGGGGGGTGCTCGCCGCGAGCCTGCGTGCCGCAGACCTCGCACACCCACTCCATCGCGATCAGCGCGACGATGTCGGCGCGGCTGACAATGCCGACCAGTCGACCGCCGGACAACACAGGAACACGGCGAATCCGCCGATCAACGAGCAGGTGCCGGACGTCGTCGACGTCGGTGTCCTCGGTCACGCTGACGATCCCCGGCGACATCACGTCGAGCGCGGTCGGGCCGTCACGGGAGATCAGATCGTGCTCACTGACAAGACCGATGACAGCCCCGGAGGCGTCGACGACGGGCACCGCGCTTATCCGGTGCTGCACGAGGAGCTTGGCGATATCAGCCGTGGGCACGTCAACGCCGACCGTGTAGACCGGCGCCTTCATGATCTCTTTGACCTTCAACGGTTCCGCCCCGCGCTGCTCGGCGCCGGGCGCCCGTGGACCGCCGGGCTTTGGCCCGGTTCGCATCACGTGGGTCGCGCCGACGACTTGTGGTCGATTGGCGTAGCCGAGCCTACCGGCCGGTACTGCAGTTGCGTCAGGTCGCGTCGGGGTCGTACGGAGCCGGCTCCGTGAGCGCCCCGAACGCGGCCGGTGCCGGTGCGGGGCCCCCGGTACCCGCGGTCTGGCCGGGCGTCGCAGCAGTCGTGGCTGCGCGGCCCGCAGATGTGAGGTCTGAGTCGAGGCCGTCGAGCAGGTGCTTGCGGACGAATGTTCGGGGGTTCAGGTCGGAGAAGTCGAACTCACCGACCGTGTCACCTAGCTCGGACTTCAACTCGGTGCGCGCGGCCTGCGCCATCTCCCGTAGCTGGCGCAGTGTCCGACCGGCGTCGCGCGCCAATTGCGGCAGTCGGTCGGGCCCGAAGACGATGAGTGCGATGACCCCGAGCACGAGCAACTTCCACATGCTCAGGTCGAACGGCACAGTGCACCACCTCCCGTCTTTAGGTTAACGGCGGTTCGTCGCGACGGGGTGGTTCGGATCCCTGATTAGTGCCCTGCGGCGCGGTAGCGCTCGAGCACCGCAAGTGGAATACGGCCGCGATCAGGCACCGCGACCCGGTTTGCCTTCGCCCAGGCACGAACGGCCCGCGGATCGGCGGCCACCTCGACGCGGCGTTGCACGACGGTGCGGCCACGGCCACGTCCGGTGGTGCGCACCAATCGGCGTCCGGCCTCGCTGTATGAGGCCATCGCCGCCCTCAATCGATCGGCGTTGCGCTTGCCGAGGTCGATTTCATAGTTGACGCCATCAAGGGAGAAATAGATCGTCTCCACGGCGCTGCCGCCATCAATGTCGTCAACGAGATTGACCGAGACTCTTTGCGCCATCGCCTGTCCTTGTCCTCGACCAGCTCGAAACCTGCCGCAATCATCGCAGCCTGCGCCAGCACGTCCGCCTTACGGGTCCCGCTCTGTCGCAGGCGTCCTGCACGGCCAAAGGACTGAACGGCCATTTGGCGAAAGACCTATGGACATTCGGCTGATGGAATATCAAATTGGACTAAGGCAGACTTATCTCCTCAAGGCCGGAGGTGGTGCGTGGTCGACGCGGACGTCGCGGGCGAGCGTTGGCGCAACGCCCTGGCGGAGCTTGAATACGCGGAACGGCACGGATCTCCAACGGATGAGGTGGCACAGCTTGCCAAGGGCGTGATCGAAGCGCGGGTGGCGATGTTCCAGGCCGGGATCGCGCGCAATCGGGCACTACCCCGTTACCAACTGCCCAACTACCAGCTGCCCACTTCCGTGCAGGTCGTCGCGCTGCCATAGCATCGCGCGTCATGGCCGACGTGGAGCAGCTCACCGGACCCGTTGCATTTCATGCTGAAGGGCCGGTCTGGTCGCCGTCGTGGGGCGGGTTGCGCTGGGTCGACATGCTCGCCGGCGACGTCCTTTCAATGTCTTCGGGTCTCGACGGCAGCGACAGCGCGATCTCACGCTGGCACGTCGGAGGTATCGCGGCTGCCCTGCGCCCGCGACGTCGCGGCGGAGCGGTCATTGCGGTCGAGCGAGGGTTCGTACTCGAAGATGCGGACGGCGAGTTGAACGCGCTGCCGGATCTATGGACCGACTCCGGTCTTCGCATGAACGAAGGCGCCTGCGATCCCGATGGTCGGTTCTACTGCGGGTCGATGGCGTACGACAAAGGACCGGGTCGGGGCACCGTGTATCGGCTGGACGCCGACCGGACGACGTCCGTTGTTTTCGGCGGCAGCACCATCTCCAACGGCCTTGCGTGGAGTCCGGACGGGTCGCTGGCTTATTACATCGACTCGGGCACGCGTCGGATCGACGTGTTCGACTACGCGACCGACGAGGGCCTGACCGGGCGGCGCATGTTGGTCGAAATCACCGAAGGCGCTGGCGACCCGGATGGGATGACAGTCGACGCGCAAGGACATCTTTGGGTCGCGTTGTACGCCGGGTCGGCCGTCCGCCGTTATCGACCGGACGGAGTTCTCGACGGCATCATCGAGTTGCCCGTGACCAACGTGACGGCGTGCACCTTCGCTGGAGTTGACCTGGACCAGCTCGTCATCACCACGTCGAGGGAAGGGCTGCCGGAGGGCAGCCAGCCCGAAGCCGGCTCACTTTTCCGCAGCCGTCCGGGCGTCACCGGGCTCCCGGTCGCCGAATTCGCTGGTTAGCGCTCCGACCCGGCGGCCGGCAGCGGTCATTCTCAGCAAATTCGTGGTCATGTCACAGCGGACGTACAGCTTCACCTGCTGCCCTGTCTTCGAGCCTGAGACTCTGACTGCGAGGAACGCACATGCGGGTCACCAAATGGACTGCGGCCAACGTCGTGCTGGCGGCCGTCGCCCTCACCGGCGGCGGTCTTGCGTACGCGACGGTGGGTACGCCGAGCGCCGCTTCGAGCAAGTCGGTTACCCGGACGGCGACCATCGCGAGCGGCACCGTCATGACGACCGTGAGCTCGACCGGCAACGTCACCGCACCGAACAACGTCAACGTGAACTTCGGCACGAGCGGGACACTTACCGAGATCGACGTGAAGGTGGGCCAGATCGTCAAGCAAGGTCAGGTGCTCGCCCGGGTCGACTCGACCGCCGCTAAGGCCAGCTACGACTCGGCGAACGCGCAGCTTGCATCAGCCCAGGCAAACCTCACCGAGTTGCAGCAAGGGGTCACCCCGCTGGTGAAGCAGAGCCTGCAGATCTCCAACGCCCAAGCCAGCCAGCAAGTGGTTTCCGCCAAGACGGCACTCACGAACGCGGAGCAGAACCTCGGTTTCGACAAAACCAACCTGGCCGCCGCCATCACGAAGGCGCAGCAGCAACTCGCCACTGACCAGGCATCGGCGGCCCAGGACGCGACGACGCTGCAGCTTGCCGTTACCCAGGCACAGACGCAGTCCTCAAACCAGCTCACGCTCGACGAGCAGCAGCTGAGTGCGGATACGACCCAGGAATCCACGGACCAAAGCAAGAAGGCGACCGACTGCGCGGTAACTCCCGTCACGCCATCGTCCACAGCGGCCTGCGACGCCGACACCCAGGCCGTCACCAAGGACGGTCTTGCGGTTACCAAGGACCAAACGACCGTAAGTAACGACGAGAATGCGTCGGGCGTGACGAACGCGGAGAATTCGTTGGCCGCTGGCGAGTTGCGCGACCAGCAGACGATCCAGAACGATCAGACGGCGATCAGTAATGCGCAGACCGCGCAGGCGCAGGGCCTCGCCAAGGACCAGCAGTCGATCACCAACGCACAACAGGGCGTCACGAACGCGCAGCTGTCGCTCGAATCGACCGAGAATCAAAATGCCCAGAAGACCGCTGCGCCGTTGGCATCCGCCGTCCAGACCGATCAGGCAGCGATCGAGCAGGCACAGGCGCAAGTCGACACCGCGAAGACCACCCTTGATGCGACCGCGCTCGTGGCGCCGGCGGCTGGCACTATCGGCGCGATCAACGAGACGGTCGGACAGACGGTGAGCGCCGGTACCACCTCGAGTGCCTCGACGACCGGTTCGACGACGGGATCATCGAGCAGCAGCTCGTCGTCCGCCTTCATCACCCTGACCAACCTGACGGATCTACAGGTCGTGGCCGACGTTGACGAGGCGGACGCTTCGAAGGTGGTCGTCGGTGCACCCGCAACGGTGACGCTGAACGCACTGCCGACACAGGAGTTCGCAGCAACCGTGATTGCGGTCGCGAACAGCTCGACGGTCGTGAGCAACGTGGTCGAGTACCAGGTCACATTCGAACTCAACAACACCAATCCCGCGGTGAAGCCGGGCATGACGGCGTCGGTCACCGTGACGACGGCGAAAGCAGACGGCGTTCTTAACGTGACGTCGTCCGCGGTGCACACGGCCGGTGGGACGTCGTACGTGCTGGTGAGGCAACCTGATGGCACGCAGAAGCAGGTTGACGTTGTTGTCGGCCTCAAAGGTGACACCACGACGGAGATCACCGGCGCAGTGAAGGCCGGCGATGTCGTCGTCCTGCCAGCGACGACGATCGCGACGGGCACCGGCACCACGGGCACGACGACCCGAACGGGCACCGCTGGTCTTGGCGGTGGCGGCGCGGCGATCTTCGGCGGCGGCTTCGGCGGGCGGCCGGGCGGGTGAGCGCGCCAGCAGCCGTCTCCCACGCCGGCGGAGCCCCGGCTGCCATTCCGGTGATCCGGTTGTGGCAGCTGACGAAGACGTATGGCGACGGCGAAGCCGCCGTACACGCGCTGCGTGGCGTGAGTCTCTCGGTCTACCAGGGTGACTACGTCGCCATCATGGGCGCGTCCGGCTCCGGAAAGAGCACGCTGATGAGCATCATCGGCTGCCTCGACGTGCAGACGGCGGGGCGCTATCTGCTCGACGGCGTCGACGTGGAACTGCTCGACGAGAACGAGTTGTCGGAGATCCGCAACCGGAAGATCGGCTTCGTCTTTCAGAGCTTCAACCTGTTGTCGGGTTCGACCGCGTTGCAAAACGTCGAGTTGCCATTGACGTATGCAGGTGTGCGTTCCGGTGAACGGCGCCGGCGGGCGGCTGCGGCTCTCGATGCGGTCGGGTTGGCCCGTCGCTATGGGCACCGGCCGGCGATGATGTCGGGAGGTGAGCGACAGCGGGTCGCCGTGGCACGTGCCATCGCCGTGAACCCGTCGCTCATCCTCGCCGACGAGCCGACCGGCAACCTCGACTCTGTCGCCACTGACGACGTTCTTGCCATCTTCGCGCGGCTTAACAGCGAAGGCCGAACGATCGTGTTGATCACGCACGAGAACGAGGTGGCGCAACACGCCAAGCGCGTCGTGCGAGTCAAGGATGGCCTGATCGTCGATGACACCCGCCAGGCGCCGATCGACGGCCCACCGCCGATGCACACGATGTCGACATACGCCCAGGCCGGGGCGCACCGATGATTCGCGCTGAGAGCCTACGCATCGCCATGACCGGCATCCTGCATAACAAGTTGAGGTCGCTGCTGACGATGCTCGGCATGCTTATCGGCGTCGGGTCGGTCATCATGCTGGTCGCCGTCGGCACGGGGTCGTCCGCGAAGATTCAGAAGCAAATCGAAGGTCTCGGCACGAACCTGATTCAGGTTAACAGGCAGGTGAGCTTCGGCGGCTTCGGCGGTCGCGCAACCACAGGTACTCAATCGAAACCGGCGAACCTCACGGCAGTAGACGTCACGGCTTTGCAAGACAAGACGAAGAATCCCGATGTCGTCGCCGTAGCCCCCGTTACGACGGCCAACTCCGTCACCGCCGTCTACCAGGGTGCTTCGTACTCGCCGTCGTCTTTCGTCGGTACGACGCCGCCCTATGAGCAGATCAAGGACTACCAAATCCAGGAAGGCACGTTCTTCACCAACGCCGACGAGAGCCAGCACAACCGCGTTGCTGTCATCGGCGAGACCGTCGCGACGAACCTGTTCGGGACGGCGGACCCGATCGGCAACAACGTGCAGTTCAACGGCGCGAGCTACCAGATCATTGGGTTGCTCAAGCCGAAAGGCACCGACGGAGCTCAAGATCAGGACGACGTGGTGATGGCGCCGCTTACGGCGGCGCAGGACACCTTGACCGGCTACGCCTCCTCTTACTCGACCATCGACGTCGAGGCGGCGTCGCCGTCGAAGCAAGCGGACGCGCAAGCCGAGGTGACGGCGACGCTCGAGACGACGCACGGCATCGCGGCCGGCGGTACGGACGACTTCCGCATCTTGAACCAGGCCAGCCTGCTACAGACCGCGGGTTCGTCGAACAAGGTGTTGACGACCCTGCTCGGCATCGTTGCCGGGATCAGTCTGCTGGTTGGTGGCATCGGCGTCATGAACATCATGTTGGTGACCGTCACCGAGCGAACGCGCGAGATCGGCATTCGCAAGGCGATCGGCGCGAAGCGATCCGACATCTTGGGCCAGTTCCTGGTCGAGGCGGTGCTGTTGTCGGCGATCGGCGGACTCATCGGCGTCGGTGTGGGGATCGGCGGTAGCCGGTTCAAAATCATCGGCATCCAGCCCGTGGTGGCCGAGTACTCAGTCTTCCTTGCGTTCGGCGTAGCCGTTGTGACCGGCCTGTTCTTCGGGCTCTACCCAGCTAGCCGGGCAGCACGACTACTGCCCATCGAAGCACTGAGATACGAGTGAGGCACGACATGCAGCGACACGAGTGCGCCAGGAACCCCGACCGGAGAATCTGATGACCCAGCACAGCACCGACCCCGCAAATGTCGTCGGATATGACTCACCCAACGGCGTTGCCTCGAGCTTCGCGCCTGACTTCGACGAGCCACCGCCCCCACCCCTACCGAAGACGCGGCGGCGCAAGCTGCCGATCGCGACACTGGTGCTCGCCCTGGCCGCCATGGGTGCGGCGGGCTTCTTCACGGGCGTGAAGGTCGAGAAGAGCAAGGTGCCGGCTTCGACGTCGAATGCGTCTCGACTCGCGGCTGCGGCTGCCGCGTTCGGTACCGGTGCAACGGGAGCGCGCGCGAGCGCATCGCCGCCCGCTGGCGCCACCGGCGCTGCGACGGGCGCAACCGGGGGAGCTGGGACCGGCGCGACCGGCACCGGAGCCGGCGGCGCGAACGCGACGGGTGCGGCGAACATCATCGGCACAGTGACGGTGATCGACGGAACGACGCTCTACGTCACCGACTCATCAGGCAACGTGGTGAAGGTGACGACCAACACGGGCACCACGGTCTCGAAGACCGACACGGGAACCGTCAGCGAGCTAGCACCAGGAGAGTCGGTCGTGATCAGAGGAGTGCAATCGTCGGCGGGCGTGTACGCGGCGCAATCGGTGAGTGAAGGCGCGGCAGCAGCGTTCGGCGGCGGGGCGGGTGGTTTCGGCGGGCGAGGACGTGGCGCGGCGGCAGTTCCGAGCGCGTCGGCATCGGCCGGGAGTAACTGATGAGCGCTCGTCGCGTGGCACAGGTGCTAGCAGTCACGGCTGGTACAGCATGTGTCGCGGTATTGGTCGCGGCGTGTGGTGGCGGCACAAAGGCAGCGTCGACAACGTCGACGACGCCGGCGGTTAGCCCTGTGGTCAGTGCGTCACCGAGTGCGACCGCGAGTGTCGCCGGCAGTGGCGCACCGGGCGGCCGGAACGGCGCCGCTTTCGCGGCTTACACGGCGTGTCTCACGCAGCATGGCGTGACCGTGCCCTCGTCCTCGCCCGGCGCGCGCCCGTCTGGCACTTTTAGCCGTCCGCCAGGCGGATTCAGTCGCCCACCCGGCGCGAGCCGTGGACCAGGTGGCGGTGGGTTCGGCGGGTTCGGCGGGTTCGGAAGTCCGAACCCGAGCACGTCCGCCGCGCGCGCAGCGTGCGCCAGCCTGCTTCCCGCA
>Ga0075522_10004370_pt1 | contig 10080 bp, 11 predicted proteins | sample NGEPerA_FD_74796 | JGI IMG/M metagenome (GOLD analysis project Ga0075522, IMG submission 74796) | Arctic peat soil microbial communities from the Barrow Environmental Observatory site, Barrow, Alaska, USA - NGEE PermafrostL2-A | ecosystem: Environmental > Terrestrial > Soil > Wetlands > Peat ...
CCAGATAGACGGCTATGGCCCCGAGATCGTCGGCATGACCCCAGCGCCTGAGAGGGATGCGTCGGATGATGTGTTCATTGGCCGTTGACCGATCGCGGTAATGCCGTGTCATGTCGGTTGCGATCCAGCCCGGCACGACAGCATTGGCTCGCACTCCATAACGCGCCATTGAAACTGCCACCGACCGAATCAAGCCCTCTATTGCCAGCTTGGAAGATGCATAGCCTTCTATCAAAGGAGCACCAAATCGGCCAGCGAGCGATGCCACTCCGATGAGGGAAGCGCCGCCTCGTCCTTCATTGGCCTGTTGAATGAATAGTTTGCAGGCCTCGCGCATCGTCCACATGGTGCCGTGAAGGTTGACTGCAAGCACCTTGTCGAAAATGGCAGTCTCGAGCTCCGAAAACGGCACTTCTTTCTGCCCTATTCCCGCGCACGCAATCACGGCATCCAGTCGGGCAAATTCGGAGCGAATATCGTGCATCCCCTGCACGATCTGATCTTCTTCGCCGACATCGACCAGCCGGGTTTCAACCCGTGTTCCATAAGTTTGAAGGGCTTCCGCCGCATGCGTCAGGCTGTCGCGTTGGTTGGCCCATAGCAGCAGGTCCGCCCCGGACGCGGCGAGGGCTTTGGCCATGGCGAAGCCGATGCCGCGGCTTCCGCCGGTGATCAGGCAAGTCTTTCCCGTGAGGTCAAACGGCGCAAACACTCATTGCTCTCGGCCCGCTCAACGCTTCCAGGAGAGGTCCGTCTTGTCCCGCGTGCCCTTGATGAAATCGTCACCCACCGCGTATGCGTGCGTCAGTGGGGTGGCCCGAGTGAAATCGACGACTACCCAGCGCTCGGCGGATTTCCATACCCCGTTTCGCCGCTCAAAGCGATCGATGTAACGTCCGAAGAATTCATTGATCACGGTAATGTTATTGTGGATTGAATGCAATACAGCTTCGCTCCACGCGACATCGCCACGCAGATCCACCGATATGTTTGAGATGCGGTGCTGGTGGCCTCCGGGTGTGTTCTTGCGAAGATAGTCCACCACCATCACGGCGAACTCACGACCGAGCATGTCGAACGGTCCGTGATGATCAATTGCATCCTCGTGATAGAGATCAGCTATCAGTTCCGCATCGAGTCGGTCCACCCCGCGCGTGTACCGAATCAGCGCGTTTCGAATCTCCTCTCGGTCGAGCATGTCCTGGATCCGCTTGTCGTTAGACATATCATCCCCCTTCGTAGCCAATCGACCACCATTTAGTTTATCTGACTAAGTAAAATCGCCTTCGCTATTCATTCCGCGGAGGCAGCCCGAATGACCTGCTCGTTCAAGCGGCTTACGGGTTAGATTTTCGACCACCTTCCTCGGTTAAATTATACAATTGATTAGATTGTCGTCCATGCTATAGTCCGGTTCGGGGGATGGTGACATTACAACGATGCGCAATGTAAGCGCGATTCGACATGCGCTGAGTGATGAAGCCCTCCTGCGCATCTTCGAGGTCGGCTTACTTACCCGTCGATTCGAGGAGCGAATTGTCAAATGGGCCAAGGAGGGGGGTCTGGCACCCCTGCTCCACCCGGGCGCCGGACAGGAGGTCCCGCAGCTCGCCGCACTCGCGGCTCTCAAGGACGATGATCCGCTGCTTTATGCGCATCGAGGTCTCGCCTACCTGGTTGGGCGCGGCGTTCCGCTGACTGCAATCCTTGCGGACGCCACTGGGCGGGAAGGTGGCACCAACAACGGCAAAGGCGGACTGATGCACACAGTCGATCTTGCCCGGGGTGTCTATGGCGAAAGCGGAACTCTGGGTGGCGGGTTCGTAATCGCCACGGGCATGGGCATGGCCATCCGCAGACAGCGCCGCTCGCAGGTGGTAGTTCACTTCTTCGGCGATGGCACATCCAACCGCGGCACCTTCCACGAATCGCTGAACTGGTCCGCTGTCCAGAAGTTGCCGATCATCTTTATCTGCGAAAACAACGGCTGGGCGGTCTCTGTGCCGACGAGCCTGAGCACAGCCGTGGAAGACATCGCATCGCGCGCCAGCGGGTACGGCATTCCTGGTGTGGTTGTAGACGGCAATGCGCCTGATGAGGTCGCCTCAGCAGTGGCAACGGCTGCACAACGTGCCCGGAGTGGCGAAGGTCCTACGCTCATCGAAGTGAAATGCACGCGGCTGCTGGGGCACTTTGCAACGGATCTCCAGGAGTACCGGCTGGATCGCGACGAGGTAAAAGCGCGCGACCCGATGATCCAACTGCGCCGTCGCCTCCTGGATGGCCGCCTCATCACCGACCGCAGCATCGAGCAACTCGAACGGCGAATAGAGGCGGAGATCGAGCTTGCAATCAGTACGGTGAAGGAAGCTCGCCCGTTGGACAGTGAGCTCGCCTTCACCGATTTGTTCGCATGATGGCATGCCGATGCGGGAGCTCAGTTATGCCCAGGCAATCAATGAAGCGCTCGCAGAGGAGATGGAGCGCGATGAGCGCGTGATTCTGTATGGCCAGGATGTTGCAGCCTGGGGCGGCATCTTCCGAGTCACTACCGGCCTCCTGGACCGCTTTGGCGGCGAGCGCGTATTTGATGCGCCGATCTCCGAGAACGTGCTGGTTGGCGCTGGCGTGGGTGCAGCAATCATGGGAATGCGCCCGGTTGCAGAATTGCAATATGCCGATTTCCTGCTGACAGCGGGCGACGAGATTTTCTTCAAAGCGGGAATGTGGCGATACATGCACGGCGGCGCGTTCACGGTTCCGCTCGTTGTCAGGCTGCCGTCAGGATCTACCAGCGCCGGTCCGGAACATTCCAGCTGCCCGGAAGCCTATGTCATGCACTCACCCGGACTGCTTTGTGCCGTGCCATCGACTCCGGCCGATGCCAAGGGCCTTCTGAAGGAGGCGATCCGCAACGACAACCCGGTGATGTACTTCGAGCATCGTCTGCTTTACCAACGGCGCGGGCCGGTGCCGGATGGCGATGTCACTGTACCCTTCGGCAAAGCGGTGGTCAGGCGCGCGGGAACAGCCCTCACGATCATTGCGTGGCAACTGATGCTGCAGCGCGCATTGCGGGCTGCGGACAAGCTGGCAGTCGAGGGCATCTCGGTGGAAATCATCGATCCCCGCACGCTGACGCCGTTCGACTGGGATACGGTCATGGAATCCGTAAAGAAAACCGGCGCCTGCATGGTCATCGAAGAGGGCTATCGGTCACTCGGCGTGGGGGCAGAAATCGGCGCACATCTCTTCGAGAATGCCCTGGCCTGGCTCGATCGCCCGTTCCGACGCATGGCCACCCCCGACATTCCGCTGGCCGCCACTCGCCAGTTTGTCGATCGCATACTGCCTTCTGCAGAGACGATCTGTACCCAAGTGCGCGCCATGTTGGCGTAGGAGTCGCACGATGGCCATCGCTATTCTCATGCCACAGCTCGGACAGGCAATGGTCACGGGGTCGATCATCGCCTGGCACGTCGCCGATGGTGGGGAAGTACGGGCGGGCGCACCTCTGCTCACGATCGAGTCAGACAAGTCCGCTTTCGAGATCGAAGCTGCCGCAACGGGCGTGGTACATCATCGAATGGCGGCGGGTACGGAAGCCGACGTCGGAGCCATTCTTGGCACGATCACCGTAGTTGGCACACGCCCCTCTCCGCTCCCCGACAATGCCCCAGTGAACCTGGCTGCATCAATCGAACGTCCTGCACCGAATGTCAATGTACCGGATGCGGCCATGGCCTCCCCCCGGGCGCGTCAGCTCGCGGCCGCGGAGAATATCCCTCTGAACAATGTCGTAGCCAGCCGAGCAGACGGCATGATCACGGCTAGCGATGTGGAACGCGCCGTCGCAGCGCGTGCAGGCACGAGTGCCAACTTGAGCCGGGCAAGCACTCGTCGACCCATCAGCGCGGGCCAGCAAAGCGCCATCCGCCGCCTGCAGACGTCCTGGCAGCAGGCACCGCATATCGTGCAAATGATCGAAATCGACGCGACGGCGCTCACCGCAGCGCAAGAGGCGATACGCAATGGACAACTCGACGCAAGCCTCAACGATGTCATCATCCAGGCCGCGGCCGATACCATGGCCGAGTACCGTGACCTGAATGCGTATATCGAAAACGATACGATCGTCGAGAACGAACGGATCAGCGTCGGCATCGCTGTAGCGACCGGACGGGGACTGCGTACGCCGCTGATCGATGAGGCCAATGGTCGAAGCCTCAAGGACATATCCTCTCTAAGCCGAGCAGCGATCGAGGCAGCGCGACAGGGACGGGCAGTCGCCGGCCGCGCCAGTCTCACCGTCTCGAACCTCGGTCGCTACGGAGTGCGCTGCGGAGCTCCCGTACTCAACCTGGACGAATCCGTGTTGGTCTTCGTCGGCGAAATCGTGAACAAGCCCGTGGTTGCGGATGGTGCCATCGTAGCGAAACCGCGGCTTACTTTGAGCATTGCATACGATCATCGCATCGTGGATGGACTGCGCGCGGCTGAATTTTCGGCGGCGCTGCGTCGAAGATTGGAGTCCTTTGTTCCTTCCACCGGCCCCGGGCCGAGCGTCAGGCAGCCCGCGCGCGCCATTCAGATGTCCTCGAGCGCAGGCATGCGCTGCGACTTGACCGACGGACGACATGATTGGACGGCCGAAGAACCCCCGACCATTGACGCAGGCATCGGCATCGGTACTGGCACCGACCCCGTCGCGCTCGTTCTCGCCGGTCTGCTGTCGTCCGTGACGATCGGGATACGGAGAGAAGCTGAAAAGCGCAAGTTGGCAATTGACCGACTCATCGGATCGATCGAGACGCAGTCCCAGGGTGAGATAAAATCCATTCGCGCTAGAATTGAAGTCTGGAGCCCGGTGCGGGCTGATGAAATCAGAGCAATGTTGGAGCCGGCCAAAGCAGCCTCGTTCGTGTATCACATGCTGAGCCCGGATCTCGACCTCGCGATCGACCTGTCCGTTCATACCACACGATAAACTTCCGTGAGGCGTCATACCCTCCGTTCGGTACCGGAAGCTGAGTCCTATCGCAGGAGTGGCGCGTGGATTGGTGCGACCGTGGCCGATGCGGCTCGGGATTTGTTAGCGTCGGGCGTCGATCGCGATGCATTTCTCGGCGATGCCCAGCCGAGTGGAGTTGGGCAGATCATTGCTGAGGCGGAGACCTTGGTGGCGGCGCTGCAGGCACTCGGGCTGCATGAAGGCGACGTCTTCAGTTTCATGCTTCCCAACTGGCGCGAGGCTGCGGTGATCAACCTCGCGGCTGCGATGGGAGGTTTCGTCATCAATCCCATCGTGCCGATTTATCGCGAATCGGAAACCTCCTTCATCCTCTCCGACTGCAGCAGCCGCCTGATTTTCATTCCGACCGTGTTTCGGCGATTCGACTACGCACAGATGATCGAGCGTATCCGCTCCAAACTTCCAGACTTGTCCCATGTCGTTACTGTCCGCGGAGCAGCACCAGGAGCCATCCGGTATGGAGACTTGACTGAAGCTGTGGGCAGACGACCACGACTCCCGCGCGTCGATCCGGCTGCGCTCAAGCTGATCATGTACACGTCAGGCACCACGGGATCCCCCAAGGCCGTGCTGCATAGCCATGAAACCTTGGCGCGAGCCGTCGCGGCGAGCTCAAAGCACTGGCAGATCGGTCCGGATGACATCGTGCTCATGCCTTCGCCTGTCACGCATGTGAGCGGCTATTCAAACGGCCTGGAGCGGCCGTTTCTCGACGGGACTCGGACAGTGCTGATGGACGACTGGAAAGCTGACGAGGCCGTGAGATTGATCGACCGGTACGGCGCAACCATGACTGTAGCAGCCACCCCCTTTCTGCAGGAACTAATAACCGCCGCGGAGCGGCTGGGTTCGCGCATCCCTACGATGCGCTGCTTTGCCTGCGGCGGGGCATCCGTTTCGAGCTCGCTGATTCAGCGCGCAAATGAGGTTTTCGCTCACGCGTGCGTTTTTCGGGTTTACGGGAGCTCCGAAGCGCCTTTCGTTACACTGGGATTTACCGGGTACGACAATCGCCAACTGGCAGCAAGCACCGATGGCAGGATTGTCGACTACGAAGTACGGATCGTCGATGAGCAGGACCAGATCGTGCCGCCGGGGGCAGATGGGGAGATTCTCGCGAAGGGCCCAGCGCTGTTCATGGGATATGCCAACAGCAACCAGACTGCCGAGAGTTTTACGGCCGATGGGTTCTTCCGGACGGGTGATGTCGGCCATCTCGTCGGAGGCGATGCACTCGTCATCACCGATCGCAAGAAAGACCTGATCATCCGCGGCGGCGAGAATATCAGCGCCAAGGAGATCGAAGACGCCTTGCATCGCCACCCGGATATTCTCGAAGCGGCGGCGGTTTCGATGCCACATGCTCGCCTGGGCGAAGGGGTGTGCGCCTTCATCGTTGCACGTTCAGCCACCGTACCGACAATCGACGAGGTGGGGAAATTTCTCGCCGGCGTGGGCCTCGCCCGGCAAAAGGCGCCGGAACGCATAGAACCGGTGGACAGCTTGCCGCGAACCACGTCCGGCAAGATACGCAAAGACGTTTTACGTTCCCGGATTGTGTCGATAGTCTCGGCCGAACAGGGTCGTCCGTCTGCGGCGGAATAAGCCCTTGCTCCACAGGCACTTGCGCACGTTGTCTGACGAAACCAGGCGAGAAAATCTCCATTAGTCAAACGATTACATTATAGTTTGCGGGTCACCGCCCAGCTGGTGGGGCCGCCGTAAACGGCCCAAAGAGGCGTTCCGATTGGGCGGCCATTCGGGGCGTTGCGTTTTGAGCCTCGCGTTGGTGCCGGAGAATTGAGGAGATGGGAATGCGCGCTGCAGTTCAGGCAAAGGCGCCATCGAGTCCAAAACTGGGTGCGCGCGATGCACTACTGCAAGCCGCGGGCGAGCTGATGAACGAGCGGGATGCCATTGACGTCTCGCTCGGCGAAATCTCCGCGCGCGCTAAGGCCAATTCCGCACTGGTCAAATATTACTTCGGAAACAAGCGGGGACTATTCCTCGCACTGATTGAGCGCGATGTGGTCAGACCGATCAGGCAGCTCCAGTACCTGGTCGAAAGCGATACCCCCCCAGTCGAGAAGATGAAGATACATATTACCGGGCTGATCAATACCTACTTTCGCAGCCGGTACCTCAACAGACTGCTATTCATGCTGCTGCGAGAAAGCACGGCTGACCAGGCGCAGGAAATATCGGATCGATTGATCAAACCGGCGGCCGATGCCCAGAAGCGCATCCTCGATGAAGGACTGAAGACTGGCGACTTCCGGCTGGTCGATGCCATGCTCTTCTACTTCACCGTGATCGGTGCCTGCGATGAGCTGTTCACCGCGAGCTTCGCACTGAAGACGGTATTCAGACAGGATCAGATAGACGATGCGCTGCGTCGTCGCCTGGTCGAACATACCACGAGGATGTTGTTGGCCGGGATTCTCATAGAGCCGCTCGATGAGTCCCGCCCACCGATACAATGAACCGATGCGTGCGGAATTTCCAGGGCGCTTGAAGGCACGGACTTGAGCCACGGCGAATACCGGCGCGTAGCGCAGGCCAGCTCGGTTCCGGTAGGACGGATGATTGAAGTCGCTACCGACGCCGGCGCCATAGTGATCTGCCACACGAGTGATGGTTGGTTTGCTCTGCAAGACATCTGCACTCACGCCTACGCGAAACTGCACGAGGGCCGGCTGCGCGGCATTCGATTGATCTGCCCGCTGCACGGCGCATCATTTGACTGTCGAACGGGCGCCGTCCTGGGGCCTCCAGCGACCATGCCGCTGAAGAGCTATGCAGTCCGCGTTACGGACGACCAAGTGGAAGTCACGCTGGACGCTGTCTAAGGCCGGTGTCTTCACATCAATGGCCTCTATATACCTAGTGCGCCACGCCCAAGCTTCTTTTGGAACCGACGATTACGATCGGCTTTCGTCCATTGGCATTCGACAGGCGCGATTGGCGGGTCGACATCTTCTGGCGCGCACGCGCTCTCTTCGGCAAGTCGTCACAGGATCCTTGAAGCGGCATAAGGATACCGCGACGGAAGTGCTGGCAAGTTCGGATGCCGCGCGCCTAAGCACCGAGCGCAAAATAGATGAACGCTTTGACGAACTGGATACTGATGCGCAAATTCGCATGCTCTGTCCCGAATCGGCTCGCATCATTAGCGACGTAGTGCAACCCGTACATGGCTCGAGACCAGACGGCCGCATATACCAGCAGACACTAAAGCAGGCCTTGCTTAGGTGGCAGGCGATGCCAAATCCGCCCCACTCTCTTGAAAGCTGGTCTCAGTTTCAATCACGAGTGATTTCGGGATTCGAAGACCTGAAGGGGGGCAGTGGTCCTGGGGAGACAACGATCGTGGTCAGCTCTGCGGGAGTCATCGCCTGCATCGTTCTTCACATCCTGGGATTGCCGGCTGACCGTTTCTACTGCCTGTTCGAGGTTATGAATAACGGATCAATAACACACATCTTGCATGATCGCCGTCGGACATCGGTCGCGTCATTCAACGACTGCTCGTATCTTTATCTTGATGAAGCGTTCAGACACGACGAAAATCTCTTAACGTATCGCTGACCTACAGTGTTGAGAGTCTCCCCGGTGCGGCCGGAGCTACGGCTTCACGCCGACAGGTCCTCGACTTCGCATTGCGCTCCAAAGGACAACAGCCGAAACGGGAATTCCACCGGATCTGTTGCCTTGGCTTTCGTCTCAGGCGCGATAATAGCGCCAGATTGGGCTGCTGCCGGCGCCAAGCTCATCTGTGCATTGCTCATTACATCCCACGAAGCACCGTGACGTTGCTGCGGCGGCATTACTTTAGACATGATATCCGACAGCTGGCTTGTCGCGCAGGCTGGTTGGGGTGATTCGACTGCGACCAAAAAGTCCACTCTAAGCCGGCTCATTTTTATACATGACGTCTACATTCTCCACTGGCGCACACTGCCGACTTCCGGTCACCGGATTCATCTATCTACAATCCCCTGATCAGCTCTTGGCCGAGGCTAATGCCGACACGCAAGGCACCTTGCTCTTATTGCACTTGTCATCAATACCATGGACGCTGCCAATTGGGTGCTGCAGCTCCTCTTTCAATCTGCTGCGCGCTGTGCCGCTCGCCATTGCCACCACCAAACACCTTGCTCGTCCGCCTCGCGGAGAATCTTGCGTGCTTTCCACAAATGATTGAGATGCGCGAGGGCTTCGCCGGTAGCCATTCCGAGTGCATCGTCTGAGACTGATCTGGCAAACAGGCTGCCAAATACATCCACCACGCGCCGAGGTTCCGTGATGACCTCCTCCAGGCGCACCAAACCCTGTTGATGATGTCCTATGAGCTGATCGAGGCGTGCGTGCAGCCCATGGAACGGGCTGTTGTGCGCAGGCAGAACCAGCACGTCGTCCCGTACGAGCGTATTGATGCGGGACAGCGACGCAAGCCAATCGCCCAACGGATCCGCATCCGGTTCCGTCGGGTATACGGAAACATTCGACGATATCCTTGGCAACACCTGGTCCCCGGAGATGAACAGCTTCAGCTCGGAGCAGTACAGGCAGGCATGCTCCGGAGAATGGCCAGTGCCACTATTACGGTCCAGCTGTGCGCCCCAACCCGCAGCATCTGACCGTCAGAGATTCTGCGGTAGGAAGCCGGCATCGGATAGGTCAGCTCGCCGAATGAGCCGAACTTCGCCTTGTAGCGCTCGATAGCCTGCTGATCCCAACCGGCAGCACGATAAAAGCCGATTCCTTCCTGTGGCGCTTTGCGACCGGTATCGGCGGCCATCAAACAGCAGGTCAGATATTCCAGTCGGCACATCCACAGCCGCACATCGAATCGTTCCGCGATCCATCCCGCCATGCCGCAATGGTCCGGATGCATATGTGTAGCCAACACACGAGTCACGGGCAGTCCGCGCAGAGAGCTGGAAAACGCCCGCTGCCAGGCCTCTGTGGTCTTCGAGGATCGAAGCCCCGTGTCCACGATTGCCCAGCCCCCCTCATCCGCCAGGGCCCAGATATTGATCCACCGT
>Ga0075522_10004373_pt1 | contig 10078 bp, 15 predicted proteins | sample NGEPerA_FD_74796 | JGI IMG/M metagenome (GOLD analysis project Ga0075522, IMG submission 74796) | Arctic peat soil microbial communities from the Barrow Environmental Observatory site, Barrow, Alaska, USA - NGEE PermafrostL2-A | ecosystem: Environmental > Terrestrial > Soil > Wetlands > Peat ...
GGCCGCCACCTGCGCTTGGCAGCTTGAGTGCGCCGGCCGGTACTTCGGTGGCCAGCGTGATCGTGGTGTTGGGGAGCTTCAGCTCCTGGGAGAGCGCGCCGCAAGACGGGGCGGCGTGCACGGGCGTGGCAGTGAGGCAGACGGAACCGGCCAACAGCAGCAACATGGACTGAAGCGAAAACTTGTTCATATAACTCCCTAAACCCAACAAGAGGCTAGCATGGCTCGTATCGATCGGCCCGTGGCAAACCGGGTAGTCAAATAGGAACAGGCGGCGGTGATCGTCGTATCGGTTTGCCCTGGCCAGGCAACGGCTGCGGCAAGCAGTTGTCGGGCTATGCCATTGCCCCGAAGACTGGCATTCACTTGGGTATGCTCGATGCGGATCCGGGAATCGCCGAATGCCGGTAGGTCGTAGGTCGTCTCGGCGACGCGTGCGCCACGCCTGTCCATGCAGAAGTCGCCGCGATCGCCGTGCGCCTCATGCAATAAGGCCTTCTTCACTGCGCAGGTCGCCGGGAGGTTCGACAGGGCGGCTCGTCGACGACACTGCCGTGACTGCCAGCCCAAAAATCCTCGTCGACGCGCGCCTGTAGCGCTCTGGGCTCATTGCAGCGCATACCATCGTAGAGTGGGTTTCGTACGCGCTCATTCTCGTACACCGGCGGCACTTGGATGGTGGGACTCAAGGCCAATACGCCATCCTTCAAAGCATGGGCTGCGAATACGGTCAGGGGTACCTCATATCGCGTGCAATGTCCGATGCGTTGCTTCGGCGCTGGTATGCCGCGCAGCGCGACGCCAGAGCTCCGAGCCCATGGCACACAACCCGGCGACTGGCTGCAAGCGGCTGAGGCCTTAATCCGCAAGTTGGCCGACCGGAAATGGCCTTCTCTGAGTCGACGCCGGCATCGGAAGGAGCCGCCCCGTGTCGGCACACATTCTTACCCGGCTGGTGTCACCCGTAGGTCCGCCGCGCCACGAACGTGGGTGCTTCGGAAAAGGAAAAAGATCCAACGGGCTGAACTTGTTTCCGGCGTTCGACGCTAGGCCGTATAGACCCTCAGTCGGCCCAGTGTAAGGTAGCGTACATAGCACATCGCAAGCGTCCTGATTATTTAGGCCATACAAAAAGTTTCTTTCCCGGCGGTAACCCACCGTTGCTCAATCGCGGCAACGCATCAAGCGTCCGACGCTCCTCCTTCGCGGTGTCCTCTGGCGCGCGCAAAACATCCCGTCGCGTCCGCGCAGTCCAGTCCCAAACCGCTTTTCCCGAAAACGTGAGATACGTAAGCACGTTGAAACCTTGGCGTAACCGGGGGGCGAAACCTCGTATCCGTACGCCAGCGCACCGAGTCAAAGACACAAAGAGTGCCCAATAGGCTCTTTCAACAAGTCGGAGACTCAGATGTATATCGGCGGCGGCATTCTCGGAACGATTCTCATCATTGCGTTGATCATCTTTCTACTTCGTAGGGCCCGATAGGTATTCCAAAAGACCAGTCTAATGGGTCCATATTGCCTCCGCGGTCGAAGCGCGTAGGAGCGACCTCAATGATCGACGCCGCGCGCAACCTGGTACAAAGCGACCTTTTGGCGGCTCTTCCTCCCGAACAGTGGAAGCGTTGGCAACCAGACCTTGAATACGCCGACGTGCCCTTGGCTGATGTGCTTTATGAGCCCGGGGACACGTTAACTCACGTCTATTTTACGACCACATCCATCGTGTCGCTTTTGTACGTCATGAAAAATGGCGAACCTGCCGAGATCGCTGTCGTTGGGAACGACGGTGTAGTGGGGTCTCGTTGTTCATGGGTGGTGGGTCCACCTCAAGCCGCGCGCTGGTGCAAAGTGCCGGCGGCGGGCAACTGGAAAGGCAAGCCGCCACACGGCCGTTTTTGGCTCTCAAGTCAGTTCGGAAAAACACGGTTACCCGAAAGTTACCCCGATGATTTTCGAGCCTTTTTGGAACCGAACCACGCACGCCTGGACACTTCAAGAACGATACCGCGTCCGCGAGTTGGCTGCCATGGGAGGCGCCCGATTGCCCGCTGAAACGCACTGGCCCCCGCCCCGCCGCCACGCATGACCGGCTGCCGGGAACGATGACTTACTTGTTGGCTGAGGTCGGAGATGACCATGTCAAGACTCGCTTTTTCCGGCACACCCGCCCATGTCGAGGCCATTGAAACCGGCCCCAATTGTCGTAGGGTCCCAGGGTTCATGTTTCCCGAAGAGAATAGGTAGCCGCCGAGAGCGCCACATTGCTGGGTTCGCAGCGCCGCTCACTCTTAAACTCGCGCCACTCGCAGACGAAGCGCATTGCCGATCACCGACACGGAGCTCAAGCTCATAGCCGCCGCGGCGATGATGGGACTCAAGAGAAGACCGAACGCGGGATACAGCGCACCGGCCGCCACCGGGATTCCCACGACGTTGTAAACGAAGGCAAGCACGAGATTTTCGCGGATATTGCGCATGGTGGCGCGGCTCAAGGCTCGCCCGCGCACGATTCCGGCCAAATCTCCTTTGACGAGCGTGAGGCCGGCGCTTTGCATGGCGACATCGGTGCCCGTGCCCATCGCGATACCCACATCGGCTTCGGCCAGCGCAGGAGCATCATTGACGCCGTCCCCGGCCATCGCGACCACGCGGCCTTCGCCTTTGAGGCGCCGAACGATGGCGTTCTTCTGATCCGGCAATACCTCGGCTTCCACCTCGGTGATGCCGAGCTTGGCAGCGACCGCTTGCGCCGTGGTGCGATTGTCGCCGGTCAACATGACGATGCGGATGCCCTCACTGCGTAACGCGTCCAGCGCCGCCATCGTCGTCGCCTTGATCGGATCGGCCACGCCGATGATGCCAGCCGGCTTGTCATCCACCGCCATGAAGAGGGCCGTGGCGCCTTCCTGCCGCAGCGTGTCGGCGCGTGCTTCGAGATCAGCGCTTACCACCCCATGATCCTTGAGGAGCGCCGTATTACCGACTGCCACACGTCGACCCCCGATGGTGCCGGTCACGCCCTTGCCCGTGACGGAGGCGAATTCGGTAACGTCCTGAAGTGCTACCCTGCGGTCCACCGCCGCTGCCAGGATGGCGGCGGCGAGCGGATGTTCGCTCGACCTTTCCAGGCTTGCGGCGAATGCCAGAACGGCGGATTCGTCGAAGCCGACCGCCGCCACGACCGCCGTCACACGCGGTTTCCCTTCCGTCAGAGTGCCGGTTTTGTCGATCACTAAGGTATCGACCTTCTCGAATCGCTCGAGCGACTCGGCATTCTTGATGAGGACTCCGGCGCTTGCGCCTTTGCCGACGCCGACCATGATGGACATCGGGGTCGCGAGGCCGAGCGCGCACGGACAGGCGATGATGAGCACCGACACGGCGGCCACGACCGCCAGCCCCAGTGCCGGAGCCGGCGCCCAGATCATCCAGGCGGCAAACGTGATGGCCGCCGAGGACATGACGGCGGGAACGAACCAAGCGGCCACCGAGTCGGCGAGTCGCTGAATGGGCGCGCGGCTGCGCTGCGCTTCGGCGACCATGTGCACGATGCGCGACAACATCGTGTCCGCACCGACCCTCTCCGCCCCAATGACCAGGGCTCCCGTTCCATTGATCGTGCCGCCGATCACTTTGGCGCCCGCCGCCTTTTCAACCGGCATCGACTCGCCGGTGACCATCGATTCATCGACCGAGCTGGATCCCTCCGCGACGGAGCCGTCGACCGGTACCGCTTCACCGGGCCGTACCCGCAGTCGATCCCCCACGTGTATCTGGTCAAGGGGGACTTCCTCGTCCGTGCCATCGGCCCGCAGGCGTCGTGCTGTCTTGGGCGCCAATTTCAGGAGCGCTCGAATCGCGCCGCCTGTCTTCTCCCTCGCGCGCAGCTCCAGCACCTGGCCCAGCAACACCAGAACTGTGATCACTGCCGCGGCCTCATAGTAGACGGGGATGAGACCGCCGCGCTGACGAAGCCCTACCGGGAATGCTCCTGGGACAAAAGTCGCCGCCAAACTGTACGCATAGGACGCGCCTATCCCTAAGGCAATCAAGGTAAACATATTGGGCGAGCGGTTGAGGATCGAGACCCAGGCTCGTTGGAAGAAAGGCCACGCGCACCAAAGCACGATGGGCGTCGCGAGTGCGAACTGAATCCACATCGAAGCGGCCATGGACACATACCGATCCATGTTCAGCAGCCCCAAGTGACCGCCCATCTCCAACAAGAAAATGGGGGCTGCGAGGACGGCGCCGATCACGAACCGCCGAGTCATATCCTTGAGCTCAGGACTCGAGCCCTCGGCCTCGGGAATGCCCTCCGGCTCGAGCGCCATTCCGCAAATCGGACAACTGCCGGGCTCGCTGCGGCGAATTTGCGGATGCATCGGACAGGTGTAGATTGTGCCCTGAGCGATGGGTGCTTTCGGAACAATCGGCGTGCTGGACGCGGGTCTAGCGGACGGTTTCAGATACTTACCAGGATCGGCCCTGAATTTGGCTTCGCAGCCGCCGCAACAAAAGTAGTAAGTCTCGCCATCGTGCTCCGCGCGGTTCTTCGCGGTAGCTGGGTGCACCGCCATCCCGCAGACGGGATCATGGATTTGACCCGCCGTGCCCAGGGGAGCGGCAGGCTTCATGATCACACTCGGTTGCTGTTCTTGATTCATGGGGTATTCTACGGTCCGTACCTAGGTACGGAGTCAAGTCATGCCCAAGCGCCGCGCAGATGCTGTCCCATCGCTTCGCGACGACGGTGCCGTTACCATCGGGGGGCTCGCGCGTGCAGCAAACGTGGGCGTAGAAACGATACGGTATTACCAGCGCCGGGATCTGTTGGCTGTCCCACACAGCGCCAGCGGCGTGCGACGATATCCGCCAGCTATGATTGACCGGATCCGTTTCATCAAGCGTTCGCAGACCCTTGGTTTCACTCTCGATGAGATTCGCGAGCTCATGCGGCTTGAGCAAGGTGGCAGTCGCAACGCGATTCGCAAGATTGCCGGCGAACGACTCGCGAGTATTCGCGAGAAGATCGCGACGCTCGAACGGATGAAACGCGTGCTTTCGGACCTGCTTTGCGAATGTGAGCATACTGCGACGGCGGCTCCCTGCCCCATCATTGCTGCGTTGAACACCGACTAATGAGCGTCGTGCCGTGCCGGCGAACGTCGGCACAATTAGTATTCTCGATGGAGGTCCTTCAGCGCCTCATGCTCTTCCGCATGCGCCAGAATCCCGCTCCGGACCTGGATTTGCCTGCCGCTGCTACGGACTGCGTTTTTCAGGCGCTCCACCCATCATAGGCATTCCGCCCATTCCGCCCATTCCGCCCGGCTGCCGATCCATCATCATCTGCATCATCATCGTCATCATGTCCATGCGCTTCTGCATCATCTGCGGCGACATACCGTCCTTGCCGTGCTGCGCGCCCATCTGCTGCATCATGGCCATGCCTTCCTGCATCGCCTTCATTTGATCAGCCAACAGGGCCTGCCGCTCCGCGGGGGTCTTGGCTGCCATCATCTTCTGGTGCATTGCTTGCATGTCATGCATCGCGCTCGGTGCGGACGCACTAGCGGCCTTATCTGCAGGTGCCGCCGCAGGCTCATCCGCGAGCGAAATGGTTGGCGCAGCAAGGACCGCCAGCATTCCGAAAGCAACGACGACACCAATCGTCCGTGATACCGCACACATGGCAGACTCCTTAGCAAGTTAGAGCGCACAAAACGCGCAATTACTTTAGGGCTCGCGGCCCGATCGTACCATCCGTAGTTACCACTACCTTCAAACAAAGACGGTAGATGTCGTCACCGGGTCAGACTTGTCGGCGACGGGTCAGGAAGCCAGAACCCCACGCTACAGGACATTTGTTGCACCACGGAATCAGATGGACCGGATGTTCACGCGCTTAGCGAGTTCTTCCGCACTTTCTCGTCGTTCGCTGCATCGATCGACCAGGTGGGGCGCAACGTCGCGAGTTAACAGCGTGAACTTGACCAGCTCCTCCATTACATCGACCACCCGCTCGTAATACGCGGAAGGCTTCATTCGGCCCGCCTCATCGAACTCAGTTTCGGGTGTGTTCTGATGTTCAAGACGGCGCAGGCATTCGAGGATATCGACCGCCTTCACCGCAGTGACCGGCAGCTTTCCGAGCCAAGGGAACGCGTAGCTCTCCAGCCGCCTCAAGACCCGGTCGCCATGGGAATCACTCCACTTCGGCGACAACTGCTCATGTCATTCACGGGCAATCGCCTCGAAGGTTTCAGTTCTCGGCATCGACCTCCGCCTAGCTGCTTTGCGCAACTCCGACGGATCGTGACCCGACGCCAACTGAGAACGAAGTTCGAGACAGCGCTGCCGCGCGAGTTTCAGTCCCACCATCGCGAAGACGCCCAGTGACAAGCGCTTATCGCGTCCGCCGATGTGATACCGGGCCCGCCACCATTTACCGCCGCGGGGTGAGACCTCGAGGTAAAGACCTGCGCCGTCGAAGAGTCGGTAGGTCTTCTCCCGTGGCTGTGCGTTAACGATCTGAGTCTGGGTGAGAGACATGAGATAGCTCCAGTGGCCTTAGGAAACTGGCGCTCAGAGGCAGTTGCCCCGGCGTTACCCAAATCCACTGGAGTTGCCCTGGGTGTTGCCCCAAGACCTAGCACCTTTCACGGAAGTGCGCTTCGCTGAAAGCACTGAACGTCCGTGAACGGGTAGCCAAATTCCCGCAACCCGGCAATTCGAGTTTCCGCGGACGCAAGAGAGCCTGCCCGATAAATCGGATAAAAATCCAAGAGTTAAGCTAATGGTGGCCAGGGGTGGAATTGAACCACCGACACGCGGATTTTCAATCCGCTGACGGCTGGTCGATGGGCTTATTAATCAATCACTTACAGCGCTTGCCCGCCCCCTCTCCAGGCCCACCATGGCACGTTCCTGGCACACCCAATCTGAGTTGGTCACGTTCTTGGCGCAACACAGAAGACGCATCGCGACGACAGATCGAGTCGTTCGGGACGTGCCTGTTCACGGGCTCGCTCGGACGTTGGATCATTGAAATCCAGGGTAGCATAAAGTAGTATTAAATACTTCTAGTCACCGAACACGCGGGTCGTATGGAATCGCAAAACGCCGAAAAGCTGTCGATCACGTTGCCCGCCGAGATGGCGCGAATGATCCGGGAGAAGGTCAGCAGCGGTGCCTATGGCTCCAACAGCGAAGTCATTCGGGAAGCGCTGCGGGGATGGCTGGAACGCGATCGACGCCTGGCTGCTCTCGACAGCGCTATCGCCCTGGGAATCGCCGACGCCGAAGCGGGACGCGTCCAGGATATCGATAAGGTGCGAACCGAGCTACGTCAGCGCCTGGCGGGGAAGGCCTGAGCGCCGGTGTGAAAGTCGTCATTACGGCTGCGGCGAAGCGCGATCTCATCGGAATTGCTGACTACATCCGGCCTCACAATCCCGGGCGCGCCGCAAGCTTTGTCGAGGAACTGTTGGATCACTGTCTGACCCTCGCAGAACTTCCGCTCCACCATCCGCTCGTTTCCCGCTTCGAACACCACGGCATCCGCCGGTGTGTTCACGCGGACTATTTGATCTTCTATCGGGTCCGAACGGACTTTGTGCAAGTCATCCACATCCTCCACGGCGCTCGGGACTACGAGGCATTGCTGTTTCCGCACCACTGACCGGCCTCTGGCGTCCGCCGATCACGTGTTTTCAAGTGGCCACAGTGCAAAGTCAGGCTCCACGTCAATCACGTATGACTTTGACGACAAACTCGATCGCGAGGAACGTTACTCGTGCTGTGCTGAAGGGTCGGTTCTGGTGCATCAACGGATTCTTGTCCGGAACAATATCGCTACGGCACGGCGATTGGAACCAGTCTCTTGGGGGAAGCAGCCTGTGTTTCGACAATCTCCGGAGGCTCCCGGCGTAGACGCGACATTCGTCGTCAATACTTCCTGATCAGTGCCATCAATGCGATGACACAAAACGCCGCACCTGCGTAGAAAGTGAACGAGGCGCCCACTTGATCCCATAACAAGCCAGCCACGACGCTGGCGATCAGCAGTGCGACCCCGCTGAGTAGATTGAAGAAACCGAACGCCGTACCACGCAGATCGGATGGTGCGGTGGCGGCCACCATCGTGGCCAGTAGCCCTTGCGTCATACCCATGTGAACGCCCCAAAGCGCCACACCAACGAGCACCGTGATCCAATGACCATTGGCGGCCAAGACCAGATCCGCGGCAATCAGTACGATAAGGCCCCACGCCAGCAACTTCTTGTGACTCATGTGGTCCGACAGTTTACCGAACGGATATGCCGATCCGGCGTAGACCAGATTCATCGCGACCATTACCAATGGCACCAGCGCAACGGGAATACCGCCTTGCTGCGCGCGAAGGACTAGAAACGCCTCTCTGAATCGTGCCAGTGTGAATACAGCCCCCACGGCGACCACCCACCAATACGGCGCAGCGAGCCGCTTGATGTTCTCGCGACGAATTGGATTGATCCTTCTCTCGCCTTGATTCTGCGCAGGTTCGCGCACGCAAACCAAGAGGATGGCCACAGCCAGCAAGCCCGGAATCACCGCAACCCCGAAAACGGCCTTGAAATCGTTGGCCCAAAGCAGCATCAGACCAACTGCCAGCAGAGGCCCGAGAAATGCACCTACCGTATCCAGTCATTGCCGCAGTCCGAATGTCGCGCCGCGAATTCCAGCAGGGGATATGTCAGCGATTAGCGCATCGCGGGGCGCGTCACGGATGCCTTTACCGACTCGATCCAACAAGCGGGCCGTCAGCACGACGCTTATGGTTGGTGCAACGGCAAACAGCGGCTTACTTAGCGCGCCCAGACCGTAACCAAACAAGGCCACGCCCTTGCGTTTACCAAAATAGTCACTTAGGACACCGGAAAAGACCTTAACGACTAGCGCGGTCGCCTCAGCCATGCCTTCAATCAGGCCGACCGTAAAGGCGCTGGCGCCCAACACGCCAACCATGAAGAGTGGCAACAGGCTGTGGATCATCTCCGAAGAAACGTCCATGAACAGGCTGACAAAACCGAGTGCCCATATCCCAGTTGGAATTTTGTTGAGTGCTGTCGTTTTTTTTGTCATGGCCGTCATATTGGCCATCACCGTTCGAAGACCGCACTATCTCAGGAATTGAGTTTTGCACCAGCACTGAGTAAGGACGAAATGCCAAGTAGCGCGAAGATCGCCGCCGCCGATGAACGAATCCGCTTCATAGCTCTCAGTGCGGTTTCAGTAGTCCTGCTGCTTCAGCCCGCTCGGGCGAGGACGTCATCATAGCCATACGCAATTGGCGTAGCAGAACTCGGGCGGGTACAGCAGTACGCGAGGGGCCGCACCAAATATCAGTACGCACTTAATACTCAAGCTACGGGATTAGCCCAAGCTTCGACCTCCAGAGGTGTTACCGGCGGCACGCGATTGGGCATCGCATAGGCGACTTGCATGGCCATCGGTGCGGCCGGCCCATCTCGGCAGGGCCGGTTGCGCCGCGCGCTGGGCGGCATGCTTATCGGATCATAAGTAAGTATCCGTACAGACGCCGGTTCGATTCGGGTCGATATTTCCACCTGGAACCATCCATTTTTAATAGGAGTGAGTAAAGATGTCTGTACGAAAGCCCCCCTATGGGATTGTCTGGGGCGTTGTCGTCTCAATCATGATGTCGGGTTTCGCGCTTGCGGACGCAGCGCCCGCGACAACGCCAGAGCCATCCAAGGATCTGCGCGCAAAGATGGCAGATCGGCACAATCAAATGGCCACGTGTCTACGCTCTGACAAACCATTCGCAGAATGTCGCTCCGAAATGATGAAGACCTGTCAGCAAATCGCGGGCGATCAGGGCTGCATGATGATGGGAACGGGCGCGCACCGTCGGATGATGAAAGGACCTCCCTCGGAGGCGCCGAAAGACAAGTAGAGCAGGGAAACCGGGGTGCTGTGCCTGCGAGTGTGAGTTCGCGGGCGGGCTGGACATGCGCCACTATCCCAAAACCCTTGAAGGGCCACCTGAATTATGGACACGGACGAGAAC
>Ga0075522_10004374_pt1 | contig 10077 bp, 5 predicted proteins | sample NGEPerA_FD_74796 | JGI IMG/M metagenome (GOLD analysis project Ga0075522, IMG submission 74796) | Arctic peat soil microbial communities from the Barrow Environmental Observatory site, Barrow, Alaska, USA - NGEE PermafrostL2-A | ecosystem: Environmental > Terrestrial > Soil > Wetlands > Peat ...
CTACACGATCTTCGAGGGGACTTCAGAAATACAATGACTCATCATCGCGCGCGCCATTTCTGGCGTGCAGATCAGGTAGTCCAAGCCGTAAATTAGTAGGCGTTTACGTGGCACGACGGCTACCGACGATCATCCTCGTAGTCCGTCACAACCAAAACGGGGTGGTTCCTTTGCGAGAGATCTGCCTAGTGATCCCTAAGGATCGTCTCAAGCGTTTCCGCTTCCCCTTGCGGTGTCGGTAAAGGGAACTCAATAATCTCGTAGATAGCGTCCACACTCGCGATTCTGTTGATCGGTGATGACATTTAAGGGCTTCTCGAACAATCGTCAATGAGTAAAAGTTGCTTCGGTTTGTGATCACTGAGCAGAGCAAATGTGGACGGATTTATGGACAGCCGTCATCGTCGCTTTTGAATCACGCTCGATCACCGATGAACGTCGAGGCGAATGTGGCTTCGCACGTCTCATTCGCGAATCATCCGTTGAACATCGACACGCCACGGCGAACGGAGCGCCCGGTCGCCGTGGCGTCATTGACTATGGTTTCTTTTTGAAAAAGGGGAGTCTTCCGTTTTTAACTTCGACAGGCAAGCACGGATATACGACTCCTTCGGACGTCGCCGTGTCGGGGTACGTGCTCACGGTCGTGCTCACCGTCCCGGTCAAGCCGCCCGCGGCGATATCGAACTCGAGAACGAGATCGGTACCACCGGGTCTATTGACGTTCACGTGAACAGAGTTGTTGGCAGCCTTCGAAACATTGCCGGGAGCGGAACTCGATCCTACGGTCGCACTTTTGAAGAACTTTCTCGGGGTCGGGTCGTAGAATTTGGTACCGTCCGGATTGCATATGTACCGATTCGCGGTCCAGGTGACGATAGCCGAGTTCGTTGACTTCGAGTAAATGATTCTGAAGTAGTTGGAGCAGAAGTCGCCGATGAGTGTCCCGGCGGGATATTTCACGTTGTCGCGCACGAGTGGCGCCCGAATATTGCTGGCGACAGTCGAATCAGCGGAGCACGAGGTGAAATCCTGACCGCCGGTCGACTTCGTGACGTCGACTTCCAGACTGTCCGGGCTAAAGGTCGCGTCGGGCGCGGATGGCGTAATCGTGTAATGACCTGCTGACACCGGAATCGACCATTGCCCTTTGGTATCGGTGGTCGTCGAGGCGATCGTCGGACCTTCGACGTCGACCTTGGCGTCATAAAGTGGGCCGGAGCCCGCCGGACAACTTCCCGCGCTGCCCGAGCAGCCAAAGGTAATTGTGCCCGAGAGGTCGACGCTCTCTCGCGTCGCGGGATACGGGCCGGGATCTTCGTACGTGGCTTCTACGGGCTTGCCATCTTTCCAGACGCGCGCGGCGGTCTCTTTGAAACTCATTTTGTTGCCATTGACCGTTCCGGCATAATCAATTTGGCTGCCGTTCTCGCCGACGACAGTTCCCTCGGACTCCAAGGTGAAGGTGAAGCTGTTTCCATTTATCTCACTTGCGACAATGTGCAACGTGCTCGCGAGGCCGGGATCGGCAATGGACCCACCAAAGGTGCCCTTAGTCACGTTCTCGCCAGATATGAGGAGAGAACTGGTTGAACCCTTGTCCACCACGCTCCACGTGCCATCAAGGTTCGCATTCTTGGTGGAGGCGCTGGCCGATATGGTCGAAAGCGTCATGAAGGCCGGCAGCATGGTGAGGACGGCTAGGGCGAGAGCGAAACCCCGCAGTGTCTTTCTGGCACCTTGGGTTCTCATCGCTGAGCTCTGCATATTGCTCCCTCGTCGCTTCCCCCGTGGGGAGAACCAACTGAGGATAATCCGGTACCTCTGCAGTTCGCTTTCGAGCCTCCTTGGACCCCCAGATATTTTGTGGGTCATCACTGACGTGCTATCAATTTCCAATGATTGAACTCACCGCCAGCGATCTCGAAGGCGTGCTCTTGGCGGCGCAGTCAGTGAGCACGGCTCAGGACCCCAGTGTGTTCAGTCAGTTGGCTATCGAGCAGGTAGCGCGGCTCCTCCCGTCAGAAGTAGTCACCTTCAACGAGATCGATTCGACTACTGGACAATTGGACTTTCTTTCCTTCCCTTCGTCATATCCCCTTCCGCCCGGGACCGAACAACACCTCATCGCCCTGGCTGACCAACATCCGCTGATTCACTACTACGTCCATTCGAGTGATGGCTCCGCGAAGAAGATCAGTGACTTCTGGAGTCAGGCAGAGTTTCGTGCCAGCCCGCTCTACGAATTGGTCTACCAGCCAATGAAGGTGGAGTATCAGATGTCAATCACCCTGAGCACGCTTCACTCGAACGTCGTGGCGATCGTGGCCAGCCGGAGCCACGTCGATTTCTCGGAACGGGATCGCACGGTCCTGAACACGCTTCGTCCATACTTCGTGCAGGCGTGGTATTCCGCTCGAGATCATCATCGGCTCCGAATGCTTTTGAACAGCACGATCGGCGCTTTGGTTGAATCTGATGTTGGATTGATAGTCCTGTCCGACCCGCCCCAGGAACTCACCGCCGGAGCGCTCGCGACGCTGTATCGAAACTTCGGTGCGCCGACCGCTTCTAGTCCGTGGCCAATCCAAGTCGAGCAGTGGATGTTCGCCCAGCGAACTCGCTTCTCCAGCCCGGATGGTTTGAAGTTGCTCACGCCGTTGCGCGTCGAGAATGGCGGGCGGCGCATGGTGCTGCGCTATCTCGAGGAGCAGGGCAATAGTCCCGGTGCGGTGCTCTTGCAGGAGCAGACGTCGGGCCCGACATCGCAAAGTCTGGAGTCACTCGGGTTGAGCGCTCGTGAAGCCGAAGTCACGGCGTACGCGATCAGCGGAGCCACGAACGCCTCGATCGCTGAAACGATGTACATTTCGTCGGCGACCGTGAAGAAGCACCTAGAGAACGTCTACGCCAAGCTGGGCGTGAAGGGCCGGGGCGAGCTCGCCGCTTTCGTGCACGACGTCCTCGATCGACAACTTCTTTGAGGCCGTGGGCGTGCCCACCGCCTCGCCAGTGCCAGAGTTCGCGGGCCGCAAATGGGCCGAACGGCGTATTGCATGGTGCCATCTCTACGGTGAGGATTGGGCTCTTTGAAAACTGGTTAGTAAGGGCAAAGTATGGCGAAAATAATTCGGCGCAGCAACAAAGGATGAACATTGCCCTCACCCGGCTGCGAAGCCAGCTCAGCGTACTTCTTGTCACGACCTCGATGATCTTTGGGGGCTTCAGCGTTCTGGCTGCTACTACCGCGTCGGCGGACACGCTCAGTGCCGGCCAACTCGTATCCGGATCGGACTCCCTCACAGGGATAGCCTGCCCCACGGCAACCACCTGCGAGGCAGTAGGGGTCGATGTCACGTACACTTCGCAAGGGAGCACCATCGGACCGGGACTGATCGTTCCCATCACCAGCGGTGTCGCTGGTGCGCCACAGAACGTAACGGGCACACAGAGTTTGTCCGCCATTGCCTGCCCGTCGTCCACCAGCTGCGTGGCTATTGGTACCAATTCGTCTGGTCCGGTGGTTGTGTCCATCACCCTCGGAGCGACCGATACTTTCGTGACGTCATCAGTAGTTTCGGCCGTCCAGACGTGGCACTCCATCGCCTGTCCGACGACCACCGAGTGTGAAGCGGTAGCCCAAGGAACTATTGGGCAAGTGGTCGTGCCAATCACTGACGGTACTCCCGGTTCGCCCCAAGTGATATCTGGGGCCTACTCCCTGGCCGCTATAGCCTGCCCCAGCGCAACAACTTGTGAAGTGGCCGGCGAGATCGATGCCAACTCCACCCCTGAGGGAGCTATCCTCCCCATCACCAACGGTGTCCCTGGCACACTCCAGCAGGTCCCGGGGATCGCAAGTCTCAGCGGGATTGCCTGCCCCTCCGTCAGCAGTTGTGAAGCGGCGGGCTCCGACAACACCCAACCTGGAGAGTGGATGGACGCGTCGGTGTCCATTGACCTTGGCACAACTGACTCCTTCGGCACGGTGTGGCCGATGCAGGTGGTGGACGGAACGCCCGCCGTAGCCTGCGCCACGAGCACATCGTGTGTCGTGGTATCCACGAACGTACAGATCAACAACAACTTCAACCAAAATGGGACCGAGACTCCTCTCACCAATGGATTCCCCGGTGAGACCCAGGCGGCGCCGAGCACATATGGGCTTGCGGCGGCGGCTTGTCCCAGCGCCACCGCCTGTATTGGAGCAGGGTCGCAGACGATCGACCTCGGTGGAGGCAGCAGTGGATCTGAGGGTGCTGTGACCCAGATCGGCGTGACAGCCCCGACTGCGGTTTCCAACCTGACGTTTACCCCTTCTGACTCCGGAGCAGGCGTCAACAACGTCACCTACACGTTTAGTTTCACCTCCACGAGCGGCCTGGCCGCGAGGTCCTCTGTCATCGACTTGGCTGCGCCTGCGGGAACCGTCTTCCCCGTCGCCAGTAGCGGTACCAGCTACATCGTCACCGACACCACGAGTGGTGTGACTTTTGGCAGCTATTACGGGGAGGTGACTGCATACGGCGGTGGCAGTGATGGGGTCATCGTCACATACCCGCTCAGCGTGGCTGCGGGCGACACCGTGACCGTGGTCGTCAACGGCGTGACCAACTCCGCGAGCGTTGGCTCGGCGAACGTGGGGCTGTCGACGTCGTCGGATCCGCTCCCGGTATCAACGACGTTCGGTGTCCAACAGTCCTACCCCGTAGCGGGCCAAATAACGTTCGCCAGCGGCACTCCGCCCACTTCGGCCCCGGTGTTGGGAGCGCTTGTCGAGGCCTGCGCCGCTACCGGGAACTTCTGCACCAAGGCCTTCGCGACCACCGACGCGTCGGGCAACTATTCGCTGCTGTTGCCCCCAGGGACGTACCTCCTGACCGCCTCACCACCAGCGGGGGCACCTGAGATGTCCCAAACTACGAGCACCCCCTTCACCGTCGGCACCCAGGCGCAGAGCGGGGTCAACCTGACCCTCTCGGCGATGCAGACATTGCTGGATGGCGAGACCGTCAACAGCCCCAACTTCGGACTTCAGAACTCGTCGAGTACCACTCCGAGTATCGCATGGTCGTCGCCGTCCACGATCCACATTCCGGCCAGCCTCTTCCCGTCTGGACCGACAACGGTGGTGACCAGCCTGCAGGTGACCGGGACCGATACCCAGACAGGACTCACCGACACATTGACCGTCGAACTCGGGGCACAGACGACCATCGCCTCGGGTGTCGCGGAGGGACTCTCCGGTGGCTCTGGGTTGGTCGTTGGGCCATCGGGCATCGACATCACAGTTCCTCCAGTCGCGCCCATACATGGCCCCGTCACCCTCAGCTTGGGTTCTTACACCATCGCCGCTGGCCTCAACGTTCCCACGGGTGTCGCCCTGGCGGGTCCCAGCCCAGTGGTGTTCACGAGCGCCGCTCTCGACCAGCCCGCCCCGCTCGTCGCAACTGACTTCGGAGTCGACCACGCGATTGGAGCGCCAACCATTGTGGGCCCCGACGCGGCTGCGTTCTCCGTAGACCCCGCCGTCGATGACCCCCTGCAGGGAGATATCACCACTCCTAACTGCCTACCGAACGCAACGATCAGTCAGAACGTCCCGGCCGTGCCTGGCGCAACGTCGTCGTGTGACATCAGTGTTGACTGGTCCCAGCCCGCTACCCCTAACGCCAGCGGCGTGTACACCGCGACCATGGAGGTGCCGATAACCAACTCCGACGGCCTGGCCGCCACCCTTCCAATCCCTCTGATCGCCTGTCCCGGGGTCTCCAGCGCTGCAGTTTGTTCTGGCCTCGCCACCGGAGCCGCCGCCGCAGGGCCAATCGTCACCGCGGTCGCACCGAACTATGGCTCAGTAAATGGAGGTGACGCCATCAACATCATGGGCACCGGCTTCACCGGCGCAACCGCCGCCGACATCGGGGGTGGCAACTCCTGTACGAGTGCCTTCACCGTGGTGAGCGCCACCTTGATCACCTGTGACACCCCACCTGGATCGGGGACCGTCGATGTGTTGGTGACCACGCCACAGGGAACCTCGGCGCCGAACCCCCCGGGTGATTACTTCACCTATCTCGCCCCAGGCACCAACACCCCCACTCCGACGGCCACACCCGTCGTAATTACCCCGATAGGTAGCCTCTACGTCGACCCCAGCGGAACTGTCCAGGCCACGGCCACCGACGGCAGCACCGTCCCGGTCAGCGGGGCCACGGTGACTTTGTCCCGACAGGACCCGACTTCCCTCTCCTACACGCCGGTGCCGAATGGCAGCGCAATCATGTCGCCGAGTAACCGGACCAACCCTCAGACCACCGGGGCCACCGGCACCTTCGCCTGGGACACGATCGCGGGCACCTACGAGATCTCCGCCCAGATGGCTGGGTGCACCCCGACGCCGGTCACCAGTCCGGCAGAGACAGTGCCCCCGCCCGCGCTGGGGATCGTACTCACCCTCAGTTGTCCCAACCTGACCCTCGCGTCCACTACGACAACGCTGTCCACGCCCGCCGGTCCGCTTATCGCGGGCCAGCCGGTCGCCTTCACCGCCGGCGTGACCGGGTCGGCCAGCCCGACCGGCACCGTCTCGATCGACGACGGGGCCACCGTGCTGGCCGTCGTCCCCCTCGATGCATCCACCACAAGCGTCAACTTCTCGACCGCCTCCCTGCCACCAGGAGCTCACACGATTACTGCCACCTACAGCGGCGACGCGGCCAACGCACCCAGCACGAGTCATTCCGTCCCCTTGACGCTCATCGTTCCGCAACTGGCAACCCAGACCATCACCTTCACCTCTACGCCACCCAACCCTGCCGCCGCAGGGAGCACCTACGCGCTCACGGCCACCGGAGGCACGTCGGCGAACCCGGTGACCTTCAGCGCCGACTCGGCGAGCGCCGGGATCTGCACCGTGAGCGCCGCAACAGTGCACTTCATCGGCGCCGGCACCTGCCTGATCGACGCCAACCAGGCCGGCGACGCCAACGACCTCGCCGCCGCGCAGGTTCAACAGAGCGTGGTGGTCACCCGGGGAAGTCAGTCGATCAGCTTTTCCTCCACCGCCCCCTCGAACCCCACGGTCGGCGGCACGACCTACACCGCCGCGGCGTCAGCGAGCTCAGGCCTGCCCGTGGCGCTCACGATCGACGACTCGGCCTCGGGGGTCTGCTCGATCGCCTCGGGTGGAGTGGTGAGCTTCACCGGCATCGGCACCTGTGTCATCGACGCCAACCGGGCCGCGAACTCGAACTACAGCGCGGCGACTCAGGTCCAGCAGAGCTTCTCGGTCGGCCAAGGGATTCAGACGATCACCTTCGACGCCGAAGGTGGCAGCGCGGTCAGCTCAAGGAGCGGCCCCCACGGCTCGACGATCACCCTGCCGGGCGCCCCGATGCTGGCCGGCTCGACCTTTGACGGCTGGTTCGCCGCCGCCACCGGCGGCAGCGCCCTCACGTCGCCCTACACCTTGAGTAGTTCACTCACCCTCTACGCCCAGTGGACGGCCAATAGTGGTGGTGGAGGTGGCCCGAGCACACCTACGGTTTCAATCTCGAACATTCCGAGCGCGGCGATTTATGGTGGCCAGTTCACCCCGAGCTTCAAAACTTCTGGCAATGGAACAGTCTTCTCAGTGGCCTCTTCCACGAGTTCGGTGTGCACGGTGAGCGGCACGACGGTCAACTTCGTCGGCGTAGGCACCTGCGGTCTCACCGTCACCGTTGGGGCAACCGCCGAGTATCTTGCGGCGAGCAACACGTCAACGATCTCGGTGCAATCGATTCCCAAGAAGTTGGACACCCGAACGACAGTCACCCTTTCGAGGACGGCCATCAGTTACAGGGCAGAAAATTCAGTCGTAGTTGTTGTTCACGTGACGCCGCAGGCTTCAGGACATCAGCCGAGCGGAAAGGTGCGGATCATGGTGGGCAATCGGTTGCTTCGCACCGCCTCGATCAACTCTCACGGCGTAACAGAGTGCACTCTGTCGGCGAGGAACCTTGGTCGGGGCACCTTCAGTGTCGAGGCCACGTATGAGGGCAACTCTTTCTACAACCAATCGACATCGGTCGCGCTGAAACTCAGGGTCAACTAGAGCTGTCCTTTCGCGCGGGATACTGACGTCGTGAATCTGAATCTGAATCTGATCGCGATCTCGATTCTCGCTGGTCCATTACTACGACCACGGCGCCAAGTATCAATCTGTGCGAACACACATGCCCAAGTGCGTCTCGATGGACCCACAAATGATTTGTGGGTCCATCACCGGCGCAACCTATTTTATTGAATTTGAAAAATAGATGCGTCGTTTCAATCGAGGTGCAAAACTCGGAACGTGGATTTCTTTTCTGACTTGGAACCACCGGACGATGCTCATCGTAGGCCCGAGCCCCAACGGGTGAGGTGGCGAGGCGACCCCGATGACACGGCGGGCGTGCCAGTCGCCCTCAGTCCTTTGTTGGTGCAGACAGACCACGCAGCGGTACTCGTGTCAGGCTTCCTCGCTTATCCGACGGGCTTCGCTTTCTCACTCGTCGCTATCAGCCGACTCAACCCGACTCCGTCGCCGCTCGGTTTTCTCCACCCCGGGATGGACTCAACGGGCGGTGAGCTTCGCTTCGGCATCGGGTTCGCCGACGGGTCGAGAGCGATGAGTCGGTGGAACTCAGTTCCCCGCGGAAATACGTCGGTCCGGACGCTCCATCCCAGAGGCGGTGGCGGCGATGGCCGCAAGTGGTCCCAGGAGTTCTGGTGTGAGCCACTGCCTCCAACGGGGCCGATGGCCTTCGTGTTCGAATGGCGTGACTTCGAAATGCCACAGACGTCGATTGATGTTGACGCAACGCCAGTTCTCGATGCGGCATCGCGCGCAGTGCCCCTGTGGCCTGATGACGTCGATCTTCCCGAGGACGCTCACTTGCCGGCGCGGGAGCCGGGTGCGCGATGGAACTCGAGATCGTACGGCGGGACTCGGTCCTGACAAACGTAGGTCGGGGCCGCGTCGATGAGCGCGAAGGGAACAGTTGTTGGGGGATGCACCTGGCACGTGCGGCCCGTGTTTACGCCGATCCGATGGCGGTCGGCGCACGATCAGCGGAAGTCGCCCTTCCTTTTAGAAGAGTCGCGAAATGGCATCGTTGATTACGCTTTGTAATGTTAGGCCTGTTACAATGCATCTATGTCAACTCCCGTCAGTCAAGCCCGGGTGTCGCAGCGTGGTCAAACTAGTCTTCCGGCAGAACTTCGACATCGTTGGGGTATCGAGGGCGGTGGCGAGATCGCCTTCGTTGACTTGGGCGACGCCGCATTGGTTCTGCCCGGAGGAATGGCCAGAGCCAAGGCTGAGCTGAAAAGCGTCCTCACCGAGCGCTACAACGCCGGATTAGCAGCAATCGGCGATCCCGACCTCGCAGATCAGTAGTGAACGTCGTCCTCGACGACCGCCTCTTGATCGAGGAACTTCTCGTTGGCATCCGTAGACCGGGGGTGCAGCTGCACACCACCGCCTACTGGTACTACCGCGCATGCCGTGGCGCCGTTCTTGGCGCCGGCGGACATCTTTCTGGACCATTTCGCGAGTTACAGCCACTTGAACAGCAGCGCGCAATTGGCGCAATGCTCCAGTTGCCAGAGCACATTGGCCTTCCCCCAACTCGGCAGCTTGTACCGCTCATGGTTGAGATTGCCGGGCGCCTCCCCAAGTTGAACCTTCTCAACCTTGAGGCGGTGGCTGCGGCCGGCGCGCTCGGCGCCACGATCTGGCTGTCACCAGAGGCAGCGAACGGAGTATTGCCGGCTGTTCTCGACGGCGAACTTCTCGCGTGGGAAATCGTCACCCCGAAGTGATGCTGACCACGACTTGCAATGGCGCTCGCGCGAGACCCACTAACGAGGAACGGGATCGGCCCAAAACGGTTCTAAAATGGACTTTTCCATTCATTTGTGGTCCATCTCTTATTGAAAAGTGTCGCGCCAGTACTTATGGTCGCGCCCTTCGGACTCTCTGAAACTGAACGAATCCGAAATCGTCCGTGAGTTTCAGCCGTGCACTAGTTGATGTAGTTTGCTACTTGA
>Ga0075522_10004375_pt1 | contig 10076 bp, 6 predicted proteins | sample NGEPerA_FD_74796 | JGI IMG/M metagenome (GOLD analysis project Ga0075522, IMG submission 74796) | Arctic peat soil microbial communities from the Barrow Environmental Observatory site, Barrow, Alaska, USA - NGEE PermafrostL2-A | ecosystem: Environmental > Terrestrial > Soil > Wetlands > Peat ...
GCGGCACTCTAGTTTCAGCAACGGCCGATCCGCACTCAAACAAGAAGTGAACTGACTCTGTTTGAAGGTAAGAAATCCAGCTGAAAAATAATACAACGAGTCTCTCACCTGCGCTACATGAAGCGATTTCACATTTGTTAGATTCAAAAATATTGGCCGCTAATCTCCGCCAACGCGCTCGTCGAGGAACGGATTTGTCGCGAGAAGTCGGCTTATGTCTATGAATCCGTTCCGTGAATGGGGAGGTGACCAGCCGGGTATTGCGGATCGTGGGATGAGCAATCTCTGTCACCAAGCCAACCAGGTTACGTGATCGAAATGAGTCTCCTGCTTCCGTGGACGTTCAGCGCTGCATGAGAAGGGTGTTCGCTGACCTTGTCGGATGTGTTCCACGTTGGAGCCGCGCGAACCGGCTGACGCAGAAACCAACCAGCAGGGTTGCTCCGGTGGCCAACAGATAGACAAACCAAGTGGCGTTGCCGGCCATTGCGAAGACCAGTGGAATGATCATGGACGGCGAGGTGGAAGGCGCGATGGCGGAGACCGACTGCGCCAAGGTTTCGATGGGTCCAAGCACACCGGCATGGAGCCCGTAGTTCTCGGGCACGCCTTGCGGTGCGGACAGTTCACCTGACCTGTTCGTCTGTGCGGCCATAGTTCCACCTTTTCGCCCGTGAAATCAGGCTGGGTTCGTTCTGAAAGGCACACCTCACTGGTTCAAAACGATACGGACGGCAGCCAAGCGCCCGCCGGGTCGGAATAGAGCCCCATGCTCATCAGTGTCATTGGCTGTACAACGCGCAGGCCGTTGACCAGGCACCAGCGCAGCAGAGCGGTGTTGCGTGAGGGCAAGAGAATTCCCGGCCCCGCAAAGGACTCCGCCGAGGCAATGAGCGATTGCAAGTCCACGTTCGTCTCCGCGGTGGAATGGCCGAAGAACGCGAGGTGCGTCGTATATCCCGTGATGCGGCCTCCGCGCTCTACCACGCATGCTGTGCCCTGCCGGATTGCTTGCGCCAACTCGACAGCGCGTTCGAACCCATGAACCCGCAGCGAAAGAGTATTGCAGGCATCGAGGTCGTCAGGGGAGGCCGGACGCACCGCGCATCCGGGAATACTACGCTCCAGTGTCCGTCCCTGCAGGCAGCTCAGAGGCTCGCGGATGTCAAAGCCAAGCGACGTGTAGAGTGAGAGCGAGCGATTGTGAAAAGCCGCCTGCACCAGCCGGATTCCAGCGGCGCCGCGCTCGTTCGCCCGATCGATCACGGCCTGCATGAGTTTTCGGCCGATTCTGAGGTTCTGTGCGGCGGGGTCGATGGTGATGGGGCCGACGCCTCGAATTACCGAACGCTCGTCCAGGACATTGCTGCCCATGATCCGGCCATCGACTTCCGCCACAACGCAATAAAAGCCGGGGCTCGAAAACATCATCGAAAACAAGCCGGTAGGACCCTCTGGCGAGGGAAAGTCGCAAGGAAAACCGTGCGCCGCGTTGATGGTGGAAAAGGCGTCGTAGCAAATCTGCCCGCAGACGGGGCTGTCCTCCGGTTTGGCGGTCCGAATCACCACGTTAGGCTGTTTTCTTTCCGACATACTCTAAACCGCCTTCGATTTGTTCCGACTGGAGTATACCAGCCACCCAATCCCGGGATTTTCTCTATGCATGTCTGGCATGCGAAAACCGCCCTGGAGCCCGAATAGCTCATTTGACGGTAAATCGCCAAATCACTCGCTGAAATTAGATCGGTACTCAAAAGTCGGCTTGTGTGCTTTGGACGGCTTGTCCGGCACTCAATTGAAGCGTACGGCTCAATTCCCTTATTAAAGGTGGTCTTCGAGCGCTCTGAAGAGTTGAAGTGGAGAGTTCATCGCTATCCCGTGTCCGAGAATCCGGACATGGGGCACCCGGGAGAGTGAAAAGCAATTGCAGGTACTTCACTACGCCTTGCCCACAAACTGAAGTTCGCGGGGCCCCGAGCGGCCAGGTTCAGGATGACACCGGTTGTGTTGTTTTGGATTCGCTTAGGTGCTCTCCCACCCTTCCATTCCGCGGACGAGGACCTGATCATGGGGATCCCGGTCCTTGCGCGATGAGATTGCGCAAGGATGTGGAACCCCGCTGGTACTCGCAACCTAAGCCCGCATGGCCATGTATTTGCTGAGGACGCCGACAAGACCCTGGTTGGGAATACACTGCTTTGCCGAAAAGGAGGAAAGGATATGATCCAGTTCATTCTCCGACAGGCCCTTGAACAGGCAGGCGTATAGCGGCTGCATCAGTGTTCCAGTGTAAAAGCACAACAAGGCCTGACTCATGCACCGTGAATTGAGTCGCGCATCTAACCCCGGATCACCCACCACTTGAAGGATCTGGTTAGCAAGCTGAGCCGTCGCGTCCTTGACCGGCGTTGGTGGCAGCCACTTCATCCAATCGTCTGTGCCGAGAGCGGCCTTCTTGCGAAGAAGGTCTCCGATGCGCTCCATGTACGGAGATGAGGGGTCGAGTGCGAGCATGCCCATCACGCCAACATCTTTGAAATTCCAGGTTGTCCAGTGCGCCTGGTTCCGTTCGAAGATGCCGATCTGATCGTCCAACGCGCGAAGCCGGTCAGGGTTCTCGTCGGGTGGCCCGTTGAAGACCGATCCGAACTCGCCCACCCACAACGGAACGTTATGCTGCTGGGTAAATTTCGTTCCTTCGGCATCGAGGAAAAAACGCTCCTGTCTTGCCAGGTCCCAGACCTCAGAACTGTTCTTCGCAGCGGATCGGGGATGGATGGCGCCAGGGTATTGGCCAGGTCCGAAGCCGGGTACCGTGTAGTTATGCGAGCTGTAGGCGAGGTTGTCGTCAAAAGGTTGGTCGAATCCCGAGAACAGCTTTGCATAGTCATCCCCTTCAAGGAAGATGATGTGGCGGGAATCGATTTTGCGGATCTCTGTGACAACACGCCTAAAGACGGCATTCATGCGGTCCCAACGGGGCTTGTAACTGGAGTTGATGTTCCAGGGGTAGTCGCCGAGATCGTTGTTCGAACAAGGCTCGTTAAGGATGTCGTAGCCGGCGATCATGGCCCTGTTCTTGTAGCGCCGCGCAAACTCCTGCCAAAGGGCGACGTAGCGATCCTGATAGGAGGGAACTTCCCAAAGAAGACTGATGCGCGATGCGTTGTCAGAATGCCAATGGACATTCTGCCATCCCTGAGCCGAATGGAGATCGAGGATGACGTAGAGGCCGTGATTTTCGCAATGGCGTAACACCTGATCGAGACGGGCGAAACCGGTCTCTTTGTATTTGAAGGGAGCGGCGTCGTCTTCGAAGTGGCGGTAGTTAAGGGGAAATCTGACGACGGAAGCGCCGGCCTTGCGGAGAAAGATTACGTCGTCTTCATTGAAGAAGTAGTCGAGCAAGCGGTCGAAGAAGAACTGTGCTCTGGCTGGACCAAGCACCTCCGCCATCTGCGCCCGGAGAGTATGTTCTGCGCCTGGATGCCCATTGATGAAATCTTCCATGTTCATCCAGCCGCCAGGGCAAGTTCCTCTCAGGCGAACCTTTTTCTCTTTAGCATCGACAATGTGACGGCCGCTGACGCGAAGGAACTCCATTTTGTTGTCGCCGCCGGAAGCCTCCTCTGCTTGTGGGCTGGCGGTTTGTTCCGCTGCAGCTTCCGCTCTCTTTCCCGTAAGCGCTGCCGCGCCAGTAAACGCCGCCATCTTAAGAAACTCGCGCCGCGGATGCAATTCGGTTGCTTTTCTGGTCATAAGTCCTCTTTCGAAAAACTGGTTTAACGGTTCACGATCGCGGTCACCGAGGAAAGAGCGACAGCAACGACCGCCGACCGGGCCGTGAGGGTTCCTGTAATCTGCCGGCACTCAAGGGCCTGCGACAACGAATCATCTGCGCATATGCAAGACAGGACCAGCACGCCTATGAGCATATGATATCTCCGATACATAAAGCTGTTGAGTGGAAACAGGCATTACTGCTCTGGGCGCTTCCTTCATTGGGTGTGGCTTCGAACCGGATGCTGTGCGTATACGGTTTTTCACGGTTCTCTGATTACTGCGATTCATGCTGCGCGAGTTCGCTGGACCTAAGCGGGCTTTTAGAGAGTATGCAGCGACGATGAGGCACTCATTGACTTTCGCCACTGGCGATCATTGGCCGGAAAGGCGTTTGCCGGGAGTAATCCTGGAAACAAATGCCGCCCAGGGGTGAGCATGCCATGTTAGGTTGAGGCAAAGGAGCGGTCTATTCTAAACCTATGCTTACCCGAATCGAAGTGTGTCTCCTGTTGGTCCTGACCTCAAGCGCAAGCATGTTCGGCGCCGATTTTGCCATGAAGGTGACTGACAAGAATTATCTCGATACCCAAGGTTTTAGCGTATTTCTTTACGACAGCACGTACCATCCCGTTTTCGTAGACCAGAAGAACACCGCCATGGAGATGATTCTCCACGGCCAGCGTATCGCTACGAATGGCGATGTACGCCTGATGCCAACGCCCGAGCAGTGGGACCTGGTGGCAACCCTCAAGGGGCGTCAGGCCGATAAGGCGAACAACCGGCTCATCGCCAGCCTCGCTTTCCCGACCTTCGATTTGAGCTACACCCTAGAAGTAGCTGCGGAACCGGGCGGCGTGAAGGTGACCATCAATCTCGATAAGCCGCTGCCGGAGAAACTGGCGGGGCGCGCGGGCTTCAACCTGGAGTTTCTGCCCTCCATTTACATGGGCAAGGCTTACCTGGTGGACGGGAGCAAAGCAGGAATTTTTCCGCGAACGCCAGACGATGAGATGGTGAAGGTGTTGCCGCTGGCTGATGAACCGAAAAAGGCGTACTACCTGGAGGATTGGGATAAGGCCAAGGGCTACACTCAGCCGCTACCCTTCGCCGAAGGCAGGAGCATCACGCTGGGTGTGGACGACGCGCTGGCGCGCGTGAGTGTGGTTTCGGACACAGGTGACCTGATGTTGTTCGATGGACGCAACCGCGCGCAGAACGGCTGGTTCGTGTTGCGTTCGCTGATCCCTTCGGGTAAGACCACAAACGCAATTGTGTGGCACATCCGGCCGGATGTGATTCCGAACTGGACGCGGCCGCCGATGATTGCGCACAGCCAGGTGGGTTATGCGCCGGAATTCTCAAAGACGGCGGTAATTGAGCTCGACCCGAAGTACGAAGGGCCGAAGAGGGCCAAGGTGCTTCGCCTGACGGAGGACGGATCGTACAAGGAGGCGTTCGAGGGCCCGATCACGCCTTCGACGCGGTGGTTGCGGTACGTCTATTCGAAATTCGACTTCACGGCGGTGAAAGACCCTGGCCTTTACGTCATTGAGTACGCGGGCCAGCGCACGCCCCCTTTCCCCATCTCAAAAGGCGCGTACGCGAAAATCTGGCAGGACAGCCTTGACCATCACCTGGCTGAGCAGATGGATCATGTCTCTGTGCGCGAGGGGTACCGGATATGGCACGGCGCATCGCACCTGGATGATGGCCGCATGGCGCCAGTGGTTGGAGAACAATTCGACGGCTGGAATCAGGCTACGGCAACGGACGGGAAGTACAAAGGCGGTGACCACATTCCTGGGATGAATGTGGGGGGATGGTACGACGCCGGCGACTACGATCTGGAAGAACCCGCGCAGCTGAATGTGATTCAGAGCCTGGCGCTGGCGTATCGCGAATTCAATCTTAAATACGACGAGCTCACGGTGGATGAAACGGCGCGTGAGGTTGAGATGCACCGTCCCGATGGCGTGCCGGACACGGTGGAGCAAGTGAGGCACGGCGCGCTGCTCATTTTGGCGCAGTACCACAATATTGGGCACGCGATCCGCGGCACGCACGAACCGGATCTGCGCCAATATACGCACCTGGGCGACGGCGCGTCGAAAACCGACGGACGCATCTACAACCCGACGCTCGGTCCGAATGAAGTAAAGGGTGACTACTCAGGCAAGCCGGACGACCGCTGGATTTTTACTTCGACGAATCCGTTTTTCCAGTGGAACGGTATTGCGGCGCTGGCGGCCGCGGCCGATGTGCTGAAGGGGTGGGATGACGCGTTAGCGAAAGACTGCCTCGAGACCGCGATCAAAGCATGGAACGACGAGAAGGCTCACCCAACGCCTTTTCCCTCGGGCGGCGGCTTTGGCGGAGCGGCTCCGGCGGGCGCTCCTCCGGGTGGTGTGCTGGCTGCGTCGCAGGGTGTGGTATCTGGCCGTCAGAACGCGAGTGCTCCGGCAGGTTCTGGCACGACGAGCGCACCGGCAGCTCCGCCGGCAGGCGCAGCGCGTGGCGGGTTTAACACCGGACTCGACTGGGCTGCAGCTTTGGAATTGACCATCGCAACGAACGGAGCCGAGCCCTACAAGTCCCGTCTGAAGGAGTTGTTCCCTCAGATGATCACTCCGCAGCAGATGGGCCTTCGTGGTTGGACGGCAGTGCGCGCCCTGCCATATCTCGACGCGAGCGCGAAGGATCAAATGCGGGAAGCGGTGAAGACCTACATGGCGGGGTTGGACAAGCAGTTGGATGCCACTCCGTTCGGCGTGCCGCCGAGCCTGGACACGTGGGGCGGATCGGGCGCCGTGGTTGACATGGCCATCCGAATGTACTTTCTGCACAAGACGTTTCCTGATCTTGTGGGCCCCGAATATACGCTCCGTGCCGTCAATTACATTCTCGGCACGCACCCGGTATCGAGCACATCGTATGTGGCTGGCGTGGGTACGGTCTCGAAGATGAAGACGTACAGCAATAATCGCGCCGACAACGCGTACATTCCAGGCGCAGTGATTCCGGGATACGTCATCATCAAGCCGGATTTTCCTGAGTGCATCGACGACTTTGGATTTCTGTGGTTCGAGGATGAAGCGGTCGTGGCGGGATCGGCAAGCTGGGTCGTGGCCGGCAACGCTGCGGACGCGATTACGAAAGAATCGAAGTAGAGCCATTCCTGGAAACGCCTCGCGGCCCCGAATTACTGGACCCCGAGGCGTTTTTCAGGACGAGACGGAATCATCGAAGAGATGTTGGGCACGAACCTCTCCGCGAAGATCGGAACCGTTCTTCCGATCCTTGGCTTTGCGCTTCTCGCGCACATAGCTCCACAAACTGCTACGCGCTCGTGTGTGCTGTCCCGCAGTGTATCCTCATTGGTTGTAAGTATCAGCACAATGTGCAGGGAGGCATAATGGCGGCAGTGATGGCCCAATACGGACGTGTGAGGCGGACCCCAAGCGAGAGTTGCCACGTTGGTATTTGTCAGTTCGGTCGAGCCATTCGACTCGTGCTTCTGCTGCCGCTCTTTGCGTCGTTCGTGTACGCCCAACCGGTGGCTCCGGCGCAACAACTCGTGTTTCGTCCTTACCACGCGAGCGGCCTGTACGACGTTGGCGATACAGTCGGCTGGATTGTTTCTCCGGGTCCCACAGCGCCCACGTATGCCTATAAATGGACGATCCGGCGCAACAACAAAGACGTCCTTAAGGAAGGCAAGCTCGACCTGAGTTCAGGGAAGGACAGGATCGAAATCGTCGGCGACGAGCCGGAGATGATTTATGTCGCGATTGAGCCGTACGCGAACCTCGCGGGAGACAACGCGTTAAACGATCATGGCGCATCGGCTGGGACGAACGTCAACCCCGGCGCCGCACCCGCGTTTGTCGGCGGCAATACAGGCCGCAACAATGGCCTTTACGCGGTTGGAGCCGCCGTTGCTCCCCACAAACTCGAACCGTCCACGCCGCGGCCGCCGGATGTCGATGCATTCTGGGCGGGGAAACTGGCCGCTCAGGCCAAGGTTCCCATCAACCCGACCGAGACACCGATCCAGTCCGACATGCCCGGGATCGAGGAGAGCGCGTTTGCACTCGACGCATTGGGATCGAAGGTACACGGGTATGTTGCGAAGCCCGCCAGGCAAGGACGATTCCCCGCGATCATTCAACTGCAGTATGCGGGGATTTACGCGCTCGATCCGCACTGGGCTGCGCAACGTGCCTCAGATGGCTGGTTGGTGATCGATGTCGACGCACACGACAAGCTGCCCTCCGACCCTTCCGGAGACATTCCAAAGGCGTACGTCGCGGTGGGCAACACCGACCGCGAAAAATCCTACTTCCTGAACATGTACCTGCGCGATTCGCGCGCTCTCGATTATCTACTCACGCGGCCAGACTGGGATGGGAAAACAATCGTGTTGACAGGAGGGAGCCAGGGAGGCCAGCAGAGTTTAGCGCTTGCGGGTCTGCGCCCGGAGAAGATCACCGCGGTGCTCGTCTGCGTTCCTGCGGGTGCGGACACCAACGGGGATCTGCACGGCCGCAAGAGCGGCTTTCCCAATTGGCCTTCAGACAATCCCAAGGCAATGCAGACCGGCCTCTACTTCGACCCCGTCAACTTCGCCTCGCACATCAAGGCTCCGGTCATGGCAGGAATGGGCTTCATCGATACTGTTTCTCCGCCCGCCGGAATTTGGACGGCCCTGAACCAGATCCCGGGTCCCACGGAACCATTGCCGCTCCTCGAATCGGAGCACGATAACTTCACGCCTGACAAAGGGAGAGCTTGCCCGGCGCGCACGCAGCAGATACTCGATAGCCTTCGCACAGGCGCAAAATACAACCCCACGGAGCTGAAGTGATCCGCACGTAGCCCTGCTGCGATGATGAATGCGCGCGTGCTGAAGTGCGGGAGGCGTGCTTCCAATCTCGGCCCTACACGCGGAACTTCACTTGGACACTGCAGCGTTTACGGGGAGTAATCCTGATAATGTCGGCCAGTGTCTAGTCATTCCAGTGCATCTCAATAGACGGTGCTTGCGAGCACAGTGTCATGGACCGTCCAGCAGCGCGATTTCCGAGCTCCGGCACACCCTCTCGCCCACCGGGATCGCCCGCCACAGCAACCACGCGCAGCAGGCAAACTGGATCTGCTGATGGCCAGTCAGTGCCCTGTCTCATCGCGCCCAGCCTGCCGGTGACCGAGAGAACTAAGTTCCCGGGCGCTGGCATCCCAGATACCTGCGGAAACTGTCGGCTTTCGAGATCATTGGATCAAACGTCTCCAGGCACCCCCTCATGCAGCCACGGGTAGAGCATCTGGCTTGGAATCAGAGGGTCTGGGAGTGCTGATTTCCTTGAACCGATTGAAATTGTAAGGGCTTGGCCTGGACCCCCTGGTCTCCCCGCATCGTCACTGTAGACGATTTTGTAGCGGTGATTTCACCCTCGGTTTAGCGGTAAGAGCAACAATTCGCTACAACGCTTCTCGCCATTGAATAGCTTCTGCGGAGCCGACTTGCCGGGACTAATCCGAAAATGAGAGCTATGATTTTCGCAAGCTAGTTGTTGGGTCTGACTCAACAGAAATCAGGTTCAAGAATCCGGAACTTGGGCACCCCAAAGCAAAGCTAGCAGCATAGCTGGGAACCTGGTCACCTGCCAGTGCCCGGTTGTTCCTCTCAGTATGCAAACGCAAAATCCGCCACCCCATACATGGCAATCAACGCTTCTTTGGCATCGCTTTCGAGCTGTGCCTGGATATCAAATTTGCGTGTTTTCGCCATTCGCTGGGCGATCGTGTGCTGGTGGTCAAATGATTTCAGGTGAATAAAAGGGTTGCGTATCAATCGTAGACGGTCAGCTTTGTCAAGAACCAGTGGATTAACAATGTTGTTCACGCGCGCACATTTGATCGCAGCGGCCAGCCCCTGAGAGGCCTCTTTGGGGTACCCGACACCGTGGACGATTGAAGTTGATGAACACTTGACCGACTTGGTACGGATCAGTCCTCGGTGAGCGCACTGGCGATAATGCGCTCACTCAATAGAGACGGGAAAACCTATCAGTCGACCACCCAGCGAACCCTGCTCGAGGGAAGGCTCATGCAAGTTCCTAAAGAGCATCCTCACTTCCTATCGCCTGTTTTCGTGATCAAAAACCGATTCCGCTGAATTCTTGCAAGGCAGGTAGTGTCCAGCGCGTCCGGAAGGTTGCGCAGGATTGGCTCTGCGGGGCGTCTTGATGTCAATTCACTAAATGACGCCTTCGATCTTCAGCACGAATGCTTCC
>Ga0075522_10004376_pt1 | contig 10074 bp, 9 predicted proteins | sample NGEPerA_FD_74796 | JGI IMG/M metagenome (GOLD analysis project Ga0075522, IMG submission 74796) | Arctic peat soil microbial communities from the Barrow Environmental Observatory site, Barrow, Alaska, USA - NGEE PermafrostL2-A | ecosystem: Environmental > Terrestrial > Soil > Wetlands > Peat ...
GTCGGATGAATTCGGGATGGTCCTCGTAAAACTTGAGCAGACGCTCCTGGAACGCTGAGAGCTTGAAGTAGAAATTTTCTTCGGTAACGGTTTCGGTGGGGCGTCCGCAATCCGGGCAGGGGTCGCCGGGTTTGGCGTCGGTGACGTATAGTTCGCACGATACGCAATACTCGCCGGTGTACTGGCTCTTGTAGATGTAGCCGCTTTTCTGGCAGCGGTCGAACAGATCCTGGACGACCTTGGCGTGTTTGGGATCGGTGGTGCGCTGGAAACGGTCGATTTGCAGGCCGAGAACTTCCCACTGCTTGCGGAATTCGTTGGAGATGATGTCGGTGAACTTCTGCGGCGATTTATTCGCTGCTGCGGCGGCGCGCTCGATCTTCTGACCGTGCTCGTCGGTGCCGGTGGTCAGGATGACGGGCTCAAAGCCCTGCATACGCTTCAGACGCTTGATCGCATCGGCGGCGATGGTGGTGTAGGTGTGACCGATGTGCGGAGCGGCGTTGACGTAGTAGATCGGCGTGGTGAGGTAGTATTTGCTCATTTAGTCATTCGTGGTTTTCACAATGGGAACAGCCAGCCGATTTCGGCGCGCCGGCTCTGACAGGCGCGGTACTCATTTTTCGAAATCGGTAGGCAGTCCCCATTGTCGTAGATATGCCGCTTGCGCGGCGGCGAGCACGCGGGGGAGGGGTGTGCCGGTGCGCTGGGCGATCGCTTTGCAATCGTCGAACTCGGGCGCGAATGCGCCTTGGGCGGAAACCTTGCCGCGGACGGACCCGTAGGGCGTTTCGACTTCCACCATGCTGCGTGATTCGATGCGGCGTTCGGCGGCATAGATTCGCAGACCGAGCGTGGAGGTTTCTGCGAAAACAATCTGCGCCAGACGCTCCTGATCTTCCGGCCGGGCGATGATACGGAGCAGGGAGCCGGGACGGTTCTTCTTCATTTGCAAGGGCGAGAGCGCGGCGTCGAGTGCTCCGGCGTCCATCAGTTTCTCCAGAGCATAACCCAGGACCTGGGGGCTGGAATCGTCAATATTGGCTTCGATCACGCTGACCAGCGTCGCTTCGGGGACATCGGCGCGGTCGCCGATCAGAACGCGGAGGATGTTGGCGTGCTGCTTGAAATCGCGATCGCCCGCGCCGTGACCGATGGAGGAAATTCGCATGGCGGGCAGGGGTCCGAAGCTGGAGGCGAGCGTGACAGCGAGAGCTGCGCCGGTGGGCGTGGTCAATTCGACTTCGGGACCGCGAGAATAGATTGGTTTTCCAGACAACAGCGCTGCGGTGGCGGGCGCGGGGACGGGAAGCAGGCCGTGCTCGGTTTGCACGGTGCCGCTGCCGACGTTGATGGCGGACGCGTGTACTTCCGCGACGTCGAGGAGGTCGAGCGCGACGCAGGCTCCGACGATATCGGCAATGGAATCGACCGCGCCGACTTCATGAAAGTGGACTTTCTCAACGGGCACGCCGTGGACACCGGCTTCGGCCTCGCCGAGTCTGAGAAACACGGCGGATGCGGCGGCCTGAGCGCGCGGAGAGAGAGGAGCGCGGGCGATCATCTCGAGGATGTGGGACAGGTGACGGTGCCTGGCGGGCGCGACGTCTACATGCACGCGAAATTTCGACGCGGTGACGCCGCCGCGCACGGTTTTCTCGACCTCAAAGCGTGCGCCGGTGTCGAGGCTGCGGAGCGCATCGAGAAGCGTGTCGGACGGAGCCCCGGCGTCGAGCAGGGCGCCGACGGTCATGTCGCCGCTGATCCCTGAAAAGGCGTCGAGGTAGCAGATTTTCATGACTCTACTACTTTAGCGCGCGGGTGCTGAAGCACCCGTTGCAGGCTGAAGCCTGCTCCACGTCAAAGTGTCTCGGCGAGGATCTTCGCGGTCTGATCGGCGCGGAACTGCTTTAATTTTTCAAGGAGCGTGGTATCGCTGGTTGCCAGGATCGCGACTGCGAGCAGTGCCGCGTTGGTGGCTCCAGGCTTGCCGATCGCCAGTGTGCCGACGGGAATGCCGCCGGGCATCTGGACGGTCGAGAGAAGGGAATCCATGCCTTTGAGCGAGGCGCTTTCCATGGGGACTCCGAGGACCGGAAGTAGAGTGTGCGCCGCGGCGACGCCGGCCAGATGTGCTGCGCCACCGGCGGCGGCGATGATGACCTTGACGCCGCGGGACGCCGCTCCTGATATAAATTCTGCTGTCGCATGAGGGGTGCGATGGGCCGAGAGCACGCGCTTTTCGTGAGGGACGCCGAATTGGGTGAGCATGTCGCAGCAGTGTTTCATGACGTCCCAGTCGGATTTACTACCCATGATGACAGCCACCATACTCATTTCTCCGCGCACAACGCAGCGTTGCGCGATTCTCCTTCCAGCCTGATGTGCGCGCAACGCGCTGTGGGCTTCATTATTGTCCTTGGGCCAGAGTGAACCCGGCCTTACCGTCGTAGTTCCGCAGGCTATTGGTCATGGCGATGGGCAGACCGAGCCCGACGATACGGTCGAGCAGGGAAACGATCTGCTTGGGCGTGACCTTGTCGCCCAGGAATCGGCAGCGGAAATCATCGGTACACAGAGTTTGCGGAGAGCCTTCGGGCCAGACCTTGACGCCGCGGTTCGCCAGCAGTTCGAGCTTCAATCCGTCGCCGGATGCCTTGCCGATCACGGCAGCCAGGCTGTTGGGCTCGCGCGAAGGCCATTCGACATAGACGTCCACACCGACCAGATCGGTTTTCGGGGCCGGTTTGGGAGCTGGCATTTTGACGGGTGGACGAGGAGTTGTGGAGTATTCGGCGGCCTTGATGCTTTGCGGCTTCTGCCCGAGCCGGGCGACCACGGCCTGCGCGAATTCCTTGGTGCCGACCTTCTGCTTGCTGAGGCCTTCCTGGAAGATATCGTAAGTGTGAACGCCGTCTTCGAGAGTGCGGAGCCAGGCGTTGTGGATGCGCTCGCCGACATCGGGCTGGCCGATGTGAACCAGCATCAGCAGTGCGCCATGCAGGAGGCCGGAGGGGTTTGCGAGATTCTGTCCGGCGCGGCGGGGCGCGGAGCCGTGGATCGCCTCAAACATCGCGGCTTCTGCGCCGATGTTGGAGGATCCGGCGAGGCCGACGGAACCGGCGATCTGCGCGGCCACATCGGAAAGGACGTCGCCGTAGAGATTCGGCATGACGATGACATCGAATGCCTCGGGCGTGTCGGCAAGTTTCGCGGCGCCGATGTCGACGATCCAATGTTCCTTTTCGAGGCTGGGATATTCGGCGGAGATCTCGTCGTAGATCTTATGGAAGCTGCCGTCGGTCATCTTCAGGATGTTGTCCTTAGTGAAGCAGGTGACCTTTTTGCGCTTGTACTGCATGGCGTACTCGAAGGCGTAGCGGACGATTTTCTCGCTGCCGGGGCGGGAGATGACCTTGAGCGCGATGATCTCATCGGGGGTGGCCTGGTATTCGATACCGGCGTAGAGATCCTCTTCGTTTTCGCGGACGATGACCACGTCCATGCCGGGATGCTTGGTGCGGACGAAGGGATGGTACGACACGCAGGGCCGGATGTTGGCGTAAAGGCCGAGCATCTTACGCGTGGTGACGTTGAGGCTCTTGTATCCGCCGCCCTGAGGGGTGGTGATGGGGGCTTTCAGGAACACCTTGGTCCGGCGGAGGGAATCCCAGGAGCTGGGCGCGATGCCGGAGGTGTTGCCTGTGAGGTAGACCTTCTCGCCGACCTCGATGGTGTCTATGTCAAGCGCTGCGCCGGCCTCCTTGAGGATGTGCAACGTGGCGGCCATGATTTCGGGGCCGATGCCGTCACCGTGCGCGACGGTGATAGGGACTGGAGTGGGCATGTTTAGGGGGCGAACTTTCTACGATAGCAGACAACGTGTCGATTGGGCCGTCAGGGCTTTAAACGCTCGGTAACCATACGCGTCTGAGCAAACCGCGAGCCGTTCCACTTGAGCGTGACCGTGTCCATGCCGGAAATGCAGCAGTGCGCGTCACCGTCCAGGTAACGAGCGGAACGGATGGTAAAGGGTGCCATTCAAAACGCGCATGTACCAATTGCCCGGTGGACTGAAGTGTTCGTCCCACGTCATCTCTTGCACGATCTTGAGATGTCCGTCCGACAGTGCGAATATCTGGGCGATCCCGTACGAGTTCGAGCTTGCGCCTGCTGAAGTATGCGTGTAAAGAACCAAGGCGAATTGTTCGGAGGAGCGTGAGGTCCTCGGCAAGAAGTCCACCGATTCGAAGACAGCGCCTTCGAAGCCTCCTTCGTCTCTCCTCTCGTACTTCCCATCCTTCAGCGGCACCAACCGGTCGTCGAGAAAGTTGATCGCGAGATTTCTAAAATCGACTTGACCCCAAGAGCGATACGTGCCCGGATAGGAGAAGTCCACTGGAGAAAGACGGAAGGAGGTTTCCGAAGCAGGGTCGCGTGCGATAGGGAGCGTCTGCGCGGCCAGCGCCGGGATGAGCAAAAGCGCGGCTATCCACATGCGCATATCGATTCCCTAAGCCGCATCCTCGACGGCTACGACAATGCGTTTGCCGAGAACGTCCAGCGCGGCCTGGAGTTTTTCCGATTTCGTCTCGTGGTCGGGGTCGAGCATCCGGCGGACGACTGTCTCCCGCACGCCCAGGCGGCGGGCCAGTTCCGCGTTGCTGATGCCCTGCTCGCGGACGGCGAGATAAAGGGCGAGTTTGCCGGCGATCCACAGCGGCACGGGGATAAGGCGCTGCCCTCGCTTGAGTGCCGACGGAGCGGGAATCGCAGACCGTTTCGCGATGAGCGCGGCGATGACGCTGCCCAAGCAGTCAATCGCCTCCTCGACTGCCTCGCGCATATCCTTGCCGTCGGTGTGGGCACCGGGAAAATCAGGAAAACTCACAACCGGTCGTCCTTTTTCGTCGCGCCGGAACGTGGCAGGGTAGACAAATGAAGACATGACAGATCCCTTCACAGTTCTCTGGGATCGATTCCCAGGTCTTTGCACATCGCGCGGAGTAACCCGGCGCCGATCTCTTTCCTACGGTCCTTCACAACGGTGAAGCGCGAGCCAATATACAAAGTTCCATGGCTGCCTTTCCCCTTCGCGGGAATGAAGACAAAGCTTAGGCTCTTTAATCGTGCGAGATTAGCAACTTTGCGCAGGAACTCGCTTCCTTATCACGTTCCGAGTATCGCACACTTGTGTGCGATGGGTCGTAAAGGAGAGGGCGGACTGAAGTCCGCTGCAGGTCTGGAGACCTGCCCTACGCCAATTTGAGATAAACTCGGGGGCTATGCGGAGCTTATCGTTCCTGATTGTCGCGGTGGTGGCGTGCGCGCAGCCGCGGACCTACCCTCTAAGCCCGGGGCCGTGGACGTACACCACCTATGAGAAAAACCAGAAGATTCGGGTTTCGGTGGTGACCAAGGGTCTTTCGCATCCGTGGAGCTTAGCGTTCCTTCCCGATGGAGATGTGTTGATTACGGAACGGCCGGGACGTCTGCGGCTGCTGCATAACGGCGTGTTAGCGGCGGAACCGGTTGCGGATCTCTCGGGGCTGTCGGTCGACGTCCTGTTTGACGTTGCGCTGCATCCGGATTTCGCGAATAACGGCTTCGTGTATCTCACCTACATCAAGAAAGGGAAGCGTCCGGACGGGAAAAACGGGTACTGGGCGACCACGGCGCTGGCGAGGGGAAAGTTCGACGGCAAGGCTCTTAATGACGTGAAGGACATCTTTGTGGCGGATGCGTGGCAGACGCTGAATGGCGGCGATGGATCGCGCGTGGTGTTCGGGCCGGACGGCAAGGTTTACTTGAGCTCGTCGCATCGCAGGAATCCAGATGCGCCGCAGGATCTGAATTCGGATGTCGGGAAGATTCTGCGCCTGAATGACGATGGAACGGTTCCCAAGGACAATCCGTTCGTGGGGAAACTGGGCGCCAAGCCGGAGATTTATTCCTTAGGGCATCGCACGGTGCTGGGGTTAACGTTCAAGCCGGGGACGAACGAGCTGTGGGAGACCGAGAACGGTCCGCAGGGTGGGGACGAAGTGAACATCATCAAGGCAGGAAAGAATTACGGATGGCCGCTGGTGACGTATGGCCGCGACTACGACGGTAAGCGTTTGCCGGGTCCTTCACGGGACGGGTTTGAGCCGCCCGAGTTGTTCTGGGTGCCATCGGTGACCGCATCGGGCATTCTGTTCTACAACAGCGACAAGATCCCGGCGTGGAAGGGGGACCTGTTCCTCGGGTCGATGACGGTGGGGCGGCTTCCGGGGACGGGTAATTTGCAGAGGATCGTGTTCAACGAGAACGGGGAGCAGCGGCGGGAATCGCTGCTCACAGATCTGCACCAGCGCATCCGGGATGTGCGGCAGGGGCCGGACGGGTTTCTGTATCTGTTGACGGACGAGAACGATGGTGCGGTGTTGAAGATCGAGCCGGCGCAATAGAATCGGGGACAGCCAGCCGATTTCGGGGCGATGCTGCGGACAGTGCGGCTGCCGTTCATCGAAATCGGTAGGCAGTCCCCGACTTCTCGCCGTCCTGCTGCGGACGCGAGGGGACAGCCAGCCGATTTCGGGGCGATGCTACGGACAGAGCGGCGGTAGTTCATCGAAATCGGTAGGCAGTCCCCAATTTCTCGCCGTCCTGCTGCGGACACGAGGGGACAGCCAGCCGATTTCGGGGCGATGCTACGGACAGTGCGGCGGTAGTTCATCGAAATCGGTAGGCAGTCCCCAATTTCTCGCCGTCCTGCTGCGGACACGAGGGGACAGCCAGCCGATTTCGGGGCGATGCTACGGACAGTGCGGCTGCAGTTCATCGAAATCGGTAGGCAGTCCCCGTTTTCCCTCAGCGACTTAGCAATGCACGGGATGTGTGCGCCCGAAGTGTGCGGATAGACTTCGGTCGTGAGCAAACTGAGCGAAAGCAAAAAAAAAAGACTCAGGCCGCAGCAGTCGAGAAGCTGTTAAAGAACGTGGAAAAGAAGTTGGGGGGCGAGGACGTAAAGGCGACCTTGGGGGATTACATCCGGCTGTTGCAGCTCCAGCAGGAACTGGAGGAAGAAGAGCCGAAGGACATCAAGGTGACCTGGGTGGAGCCGAAATCCGAGGAATAGAGTATCATCCTCTGCCGTCGCAGAAGCGGTTCCACGAATCGGGGGCGCGGTTCAAGGGATTTTCGGGACCGATCGGATCGGGCAAGAGCCAGGCGCTGTGCCAGGAAGCCATCAAGCTCAGCTATTTGAATCCTGGGAGGACGGGGCTGATCGGGGCTCCGACGTATCCCATGTTGAGGGATGCGACGGTGGCGGCGTTGCTGGAAGCGCTGGTGAAAAACGGGATTCCGCATGAGGTGAATCGCGGGGAGAACTTCCTGGTGATGGGGGAAACGAGATCGAAGATCTTGTTTCGGGCGGTAGAGGAGTTCGAGCGGCTACGCGGGAGCAACCTGGCGTGGTTCGGACTGGACGAGCTGACGTACACGTCAGAAGGGGCCTGGCTGCGGCTGGAAGGGCGGTTGAGGGATCCAAAAGCAGCCAGGCTGTGCGGGTTCGCGGTGTGGACGCCGAAGGGTTACGACTGGGTCTACGAGCGGTTCATAGCGGAGCGGGTGGACGGCTACGAAGTGGTGACCGCGAAGGCATTCGAGAATCGGCATCTGCTGGAGCGGGTGCCGGACTACTACGAGCGACTCAAGAGCAGTTACGACACGCGGTTCTATCAGCAGGAAGTGTTGGGCGAATACCTGCATTTGCACGCGGGCCGGGTGTATTACGCGTTTGAGCGGGATAAAAATGTCGCCGAGGTGAAGGTGGACCGGAAGCGGGCGCTGCTGTGGGCGCTGGACTTCAACGTGGATCCCATGAGCTCGGTGGTGGCGCAGGCGGACAGCAGAGGGGTGGTGGTGCTGGACGAGATTGTACTGAGCCGGGCGACGACGCAGCAGGCGTGCGAGGAATTTCAGAACCGGTTCCCGGAGCATGGCGGGGGGTTGAAGGTGTATGCGGACGCGTCGGGGGCGCGCATGCAGACGACGGGGACTTCGGATCTGGCTGTGCTGAAGAAGTTTTTCCGAAGCGGAGAGTACGGAACGGTGGAGTTCAAGGTTCCGCGGTCGAATCCGGCGGTGCGGGATCGGGTGCAGGTGGTCAATGCGGCGCTGCAGCCGGCGGAAGGGGACGCGCGGCTGGTGATCGATTCACGCTGCAGGGAACTGATCAAGGATCTGGAGCAGGTCGCTTACAAGGAGAACACTCAAGTGATCGACAAGGACCGGGATCCGAGAAGGACGCACTTGTCGGACGCTCTGGGGTATTTGGTGTGGCAGGAGCTGCGGGTGGGGGAGAAGGTCGGAGAGCGGGGGATGAGGCTGATCTAAGCCGAGGGCGGGGCTGAAGCCTGCTCCACAAGGAGAGTGATGGCGTTCGACATTGATCAAGAGCATCCGGAGTATGTCGCGAAGAAGGACGCGTGGAGAAGGTACCGCGATCTGTATGCGGGCGGGGAACAGTTCAGGGTGAACGCGGCGGAGTACCTGATCCGGCGGCAGAGGGAGCCCGGCGAGGTTTACGCGGAGCGGCTGTGCCGGATTTTCTACGAGAACTACGTGGGATCGATCGTCGACTGGTACGCGGCGACGCTGTTCCGGCGGGAGCCGGTGATCACGTTCGAAGGCAACGACGCGGCGTCGAAGACATTTTTCGCGGCGCTGGTGGAGGATGCAGACCGCAGAGGAACGTCGCTGACGGATTTTTTCCGGAGGCAGTTCACGGAATGTCTGGTGACGGGCACCAGCTACGTGTTGGTCGACTTTCCGAGGGTGACAAACAAGCCGGGAACGCGCGCGGAAGAAGACGCGAGCGGGGCATCGCGGGCGTATCTGGTGGAATACGGCGCCGACGACGTCATCAACTGGAGCCTGGACGAGTACGGGAACTTCGAGTGGGTGGTGATCCGAACCAAGCAGATCAAGAAAGACCGCGTGGAGGATCCGGATTGGCGCACCGAGACCAAGTGGGCGTATTACGACAAGCGAACGTATCGAATCTATTGCGAGGACGAAGGCAAAGCCGTTCTGATCGATCAAGGGACGCACGGACTGGCCAAGCTGGGACAGACGCCGCTGTTTGCGCTGCGGATTCCGGAAGGGCTGTGGATGCTCAACCGGGCAGGTTCGCTGCAACTGGAGCACTTCAATAAGTCGAACGCACTGAGCTGGGCGCTCACGATGGGTCTGTTCGCGATGCCGGTGGTGTATTCGGATCGCGAGTGGAGCCAGATGGTGGGGGAGAGCTATTACATCCAGCTTGGGCCGCAGGACAGATTCGGCTGGACGGAGCCGGAAGGAAAGGTCTACCAGATCGCCGCGGACAACCTGGTGCGGCTGCGGGAAGAGATTTACAGGGTGTGCTATTTGAGCCAGGCCGGCGTCGAGCAGGACGGAACGCAGCGTCAGAGCGCGCTCAGCAAGCAGATGGATTTTGCGATTACGCAAGAGGTACTGCGCGGATACGGAGACGCGATCAAGGAGCAAATCCGGCGAGTGCTACGGGCGACGGTGGCGGCTCGCGAAGACGAGTTGGACGTGAGCGTGACGGGGATGGATGAGTTCGACATTGCGGACTTCGGGACGGAACTGGAGGACGCACGGCAGTTGCTGGCGCTGGGAGTGGCATCGCCGACGCTGAAGAAGGAAGTCTTCAAGAAGCTGGCGCTGAAGTATCTGTGCGATTCGCGGCAGGACGTGAAGGATCGGATCGCGGAAGAGATCGAGGGGGTTTGACGCGCGGGGGGACGGGCGAGGGAGATCGTGGGGACAGCCAGCCGATTTCGGGGAAATGCTGCGGACCCAGGAAACGGTAGTTCATCGAAATCGGTAGGCAGTCCCCACGCGTGTGCAGTTTCCAATAGGAGAGACATGGAAGAAATGGATATTCGGGCGGTGCTGGAGGAACTGGCGGAGGAGCGGCGCCGGAGAGAAGGCCTGGAGAAGCGGGTGGAAGAAGCCGAGCGGGGCTCGGCGATCCGGGCGGAGCTGCAAAAGCTGGGCGTGGCGAAGCTCGAGTTGGCG
>Ga0075522_10004377_pt1 | contig 10074 bp, 6 predicted proteins | sample NGEPerA_FD_74796 | JGI IMG/M metagenome (GOLD analysis project Ga0075522, IMG submission 74796) | Arctic peat soil microbial communities from the Barrow Environmental Observatory site, Barrow, Alaska, USA - NGEE PermafrostL2-A | ecosystem: Environmental > Terrestrial > Soil > Wetlands > Peat ...
TTCCGGTGGTGGTCCAAGGGGTCGGCGGGACGGTGCCGGTCGCGGCCTCGAAGTTGTCGCAAAAGATCAGCCCCGGCCGCGTCGAGCAGGGATCCCCGCCGGCCACGCCCGCGCCGCTGCCGCCGCCCGCCGCGCCGCCGGCGCCCGCGCTTCCGGTGGTGCCGCCCGGGCCGCTCGTGCCCGCGCCGCCGGCCGTCCCCGTGCCGCCTGAGGTTCCCGCGCCGCCGGTTCCTACGGTACCCGCACGTCCGGCTGCGCCCGCGCCTCCGGCGGTGCCGGCGAGGCCCGTGGTCCCGCTCCCCGCCGCGCCGTTTCCGGCGGAGCCGCCCGTCCCTCCGTTTCCGCTGGTCGTCGATCCGCCGGTGCCCGCCGCACCGGGGTCACTGCTACCTGCCGTGCCAGGCGATTTCGCGCCGCCGGTCGGGCCGCCGCCGCTTTTGCCGGCGCAACCGGTTCCCACGAACAAGACCGAAGACACGAACAACGAAGCGCAAAAGAAGCCCGTCGAGCGGGGGCCTGAAATCATGGAAAGATGATAACTCCGGTCGCCGCCGCGGGCACGGCCGGCGAAGCGGTTGCGCGAAGATCTCAGTCGCGGGCCAGCGCCGCCGCGATGCGCCTCGGCAGCTCGCGCCCTTCGATCTCCTCGAGCGGCGACTCCAGCGCCAAGGACCAGTTGGGCCGCTCGGAGACGGTGCCCGGCAGGTTTGGTCGTTCGACCTCGGCCACCGCGTCGTCCAGTGTCGCCAGGAGAATTCGCGATGGAGCTTTGGCGAGCGCGCGGTAGGTGGCTTCGATGGCCACTTCGGGCGGCGCGTCCTCCGCCAGGCCGCCCAGGTGGCGGAGCTTGTCGCGCAGCTCTTTGGTCCCCACCTCGTTGGGATCGATCCCGATCCGTGTTTGGGCCGCGGCGTCGGCCCCGGTCCACAGACCGGCGATGGTCGGCAGATCGTGGGTGGTGACGCTGGAGAGCGCCAGCTCCGGGAAGGCGGCGGGCGCCATCGGCTCGAAGTAGAGCAGGCGGTAGGAGAGCATCCGGTGGTGGGCCAGGTGCTCGCGGACGCCCGGTTCGACGGTGCCCAGATCCTCGCCCACCACGAAGGCGCGTGCCCGCTGGCTCTCGAGCGCCACGATGGCCAGCAGCTCTTCGGCGCGTCCGCGCACGTAGGCCCCGGCCTTGGTCCCGAGCGCGCGCGGGATCCAGAACAGGCGGAAGAGGCCCATGACGTGATCGATCCGCAGCCCGCCCGCGTTGCGCATCATGGCCCGGATGGTCTCGATGAACGGCTGGTAGCGGGCGGCGCGGAGGCGCTGGGGGACGAACGGCGTGAGGCCCCAGTCCTGGCCGTTGGCGTTGAACTCGTCGGGCGGCGCGCCCACCGAGACCTCGCTGGCCAGCAGATCCTGCCAGCACCAGGCGTCGGCCCCCGCGACGTCGAGGCCGATGGGGAGGTCGTTCATGATGGCGATCGTCTGCGCGGCCTGCTCGAACTGGGTGTCGAGCTGCCACTGCAGCCAGGTGTGGAAGCTCACCCGCTCGCGGTGCGCGACCCGAAAGGCCGCCGTCCCGGCGCTGTCGGCCCGCCGCACCTCGGCCGGCCAGCGCCGCCAATCCTTGCCGTGGCGCTCGGCCAGCGCGCAGTAGGTCGAAAAGTCGATCAGCGCCTGGCCCTGTCCGGAGCGGTACCAGTCAAAGCCGGTCTCGCCTTCGAAGCGCGCGAAGATCGCCTCCAGCGCCTCCATCTTGAGCTGGAAGATCGCGTCGCGATCGATCCGTCGGCTGGCGTTGAGCGCGTGGCCGGCGTTGACCCACGGCTCGCGGCGGCGGGAATCTAGGTGCTCCCAGCCGGGAACCTCTTCGACCCTCAGGAAGAGTGGGTTGCCGAACCGCCGGCTCGACGGGTAGTAGGGGCTGGGCTCGATGGGCCGGACAGGCGTCGCGGCGCAGAAGGGGTTGACCATCACGACGCCGCCGCCGAGGCGCCGCGTCCAGCGTCCGAGCCGCGCCAGATCGCCGAGGTCGCCGATCCCCCAACTCCCGCGCGAGCGTGCCGCGTAGACCTGGGCCGCGAAGCCCCAGGTCGAGATATCGTCGGGGAGATGGCAGCGGCCCGGGCTGACGATCAAGAGCGTCTCGCCGCCGCCCCGGGGCAGGAGCTGGTGGTAGCCGTCCGGAAGATCGTCGGGCAGCTCGCCGTCGACGGGGCGCTGGGTGCCGTCTTCGTAGATCAGATCGCCGCCGGTCGGCAGCGAGCGATCGCCGTCCGGCAGCAGGAGGCGCACGCGCGCGTGGCCTTCGGCCTCGGGCGTCTCGGCATCGACCGGGCCGCCCATCGCCGACCGCAAAGCGGCGCGGGTGGCGGTCGAGGTCGCGTGGTGGACGCCGCGCGCGTCGTAATAGCCATCGTCGATGCCGAAGCGATCGATCGCCACTACGCCGACCACTGGCGCATGCGGCGGCTGCGCCCCGTCGCCAGCTCCATGAAGAGCAGGCCGCGGAACACCATGGCCCAGGTGATGAAGATCAGCATGATCGGCTTGAGCCAGTTGGGAATCACCAGCACGGTCACCACCAGACCCTGCATCGAGAAGAGGGCCTGCATGTTGAGCAGGCGCGCCGCGAAGGGGCCACCCTGCATGAGGCCGCTCGGGACCAGGATGGCGGCCGCGAACAGGGCGCTCGGGCCCAGCCACTCGGGCCAGTGCGCCGAGATGAAGCGGGCGGCAGCGCCGAGAAGCGCGAAGGACCGGACCTGCCCTTGGCCGAGATAAATCAGCTCGGGCACCGGGTTGAAGAAGACCGCCATCGCCAGGCCGACCAGCACCATCACGATCTGGCCGCGCTCGCCGGCGCCCGAGGTCAGAAACCCCACGCCGAGCTCGATGATCCAGAGCGCGAACAGCACGCTCACCACGTCCCAGAAGCGGGCACGAAAGCTCTCGCGAAAGTCGCCCAGGCGAACCGGACGGCCCGCCACCACCAGCGACAGCAGGTGCAGATAGCTCGAGGTCAGGAAGGCGATCACGAAGCCGGTGATGAAGCCGCCGGCCATCCCCAGCTGGCCGAGCATCCCCGCCGAGAGCTGGAACACGATGGCGTAGACCAGCAACGCCAGCGCGGCCGGCCACCCCCGCAACGCCAGGCGCACCGATTGCGCGGCCAGGCGTCCGTAGATCTTGAACATGCGCGAATGATACCCCAGCCGCCCCGACGGAGCCGGCCGGTCCCACGCCCTAACGACGACGGCGCCCATCCCACCCGCGCGAGAGCGAGAGTGCTACCTTATCGGCCTCGCATGGCGTCACACGGGCGGTACACCATCCTGGGCAAGCTGGCCGACGGCGGGATGGCCGAGATCTTTCTGGCCCTGCAGCATGGGGCGGAGGGCTTCGAAAAATCGGTGGTGCTCAAGCGCATCCTGACGCAGTACTCGGCCGATCCGCAGTTCCGCAACATGTTGCTCGACGAGGCCCACATCTCGATGAGCCTGCAGCACGGCAACGTGGTCCAGGTCCTGGATCTCGGGGTCGCGGCGGGGCGCTACTTTCTGGCGCTGGAGCTGGTCGACGGCTGGGATCTCGAAAAGGTGCTCCAGCGCGCGCACGCGGCCGCGATGGTCTGGCCGACGGCGCTGGGTCTCTATGTGGTCGCCGAGGTCTGCCGTGGCCTGGCCTATGCCCACGGCAAGGCGCGCGACGGCAAGCCGCTCGGGATCGTCCACCGCGACATCAGCCCCAATAACGTCCTGCTGAGCGGCGAGGGGGAGGTCAAGGTGGCGGACTTCGGGATCGCCAAAGCCCAGCGCAAGCGCGAGCAGACGGCGGCCGGCGTCATCAAGGGCAAGGTCGCTTATATGTCGCCCGAGCAGGCCCAAGGAAGTCCGGTCGACCGCCGCTCCGACATCTTCTCCGTCGGGTCTTTGTTGTATCGGACGATGACCGATCGTCTCCCGTTCGAGGCCAACAACGATCTCGAGTCGCTCATGCGGGTCCAAAAGGCGGAGTTCGCGCCGCCCCGCGACGTCAAGCCGGCCCTGCAGGACTCCGTCTCCGGCATCATCCTACGGGCGATGCGGCTGGCGCCGAGCGAGCGCTATCAGAGCGCCGACGAGATGCTGGCCGACGTCGAGCGGGTTCTGCGCACCGAGTTTCAGTCGGCGGGGCAGACGGAGCTCAAGGCCTGGCTGGTGCAGCTGGCCCGCCGCGACGGCGCGCTGCCGATAGGCAAGCAGCGCCGCGACGACAGCGGCACCGTGAAGGACGTCATGGGGACCGATCTGTCGGCCGGGACGTCGTTCGAGCTGGGGGATCTCGATTCCTCGGCCGGGCACACCGAGGCCGCGCGCCCGTCGGCGCCGGACTTCAAAGGCGCGCCGCGCGGCGACGCCAAGCCCGAGCCGCCCAAGGGGGGCTCGACCGCGGAGATCGCCAAACCGAGCAAGACCTCGGCGGGGCGGCGGCGATCGGGCGGCTTTTGGCTGGGGGTCACGCTGGCGCTGGGCGGCGTGGTCGGGTTTCATTACCTGAGCGGCTGGGCCCAAAAGAGGGGCGTCATGCGGGCGCTCGGGCTCGGCAACGATGCCGCCGTCGAGCGGACGCCCGCGGTTCCGGCCGCGGGGGCGTCACCGGCCGCGCCGGCGCCCCAGGCGCAGCACGCGGCGGAGAAGCCGGCCGCGGTGGTGGCGGCTCCGACGGCCATGACGGCGTCGCCTTCGCCGAAGCCGCTGGCGGTGGTCGACGGGGCGGCCGAGCCCACGGCCTCGGCCGGCGTCCCGGTCGACGCAGATACCCATCCCCAACTCGCGGAGGGTAAGGCGGCGCCTACCGCGAAAAAGGCCGCCGAGCCCGACGACGACGAGCCCGACGAAGAGGCGTTGCTGCGGGATGCGGTGCCCGACGCCGAGGACGCCGTAATCGGCGAGGACGACGCCGAGGCCAGCGCCGCCGCCAAGCCCAAGCCGGCCGGCAAATCGCGCAAGGCGGCCGCCAAGGCGGAGGCCGACGCCCCGCGGGTCGAGACAGCCGTCCTGCACTTCACGAGCGCGCCCAGCGGCGCCGTCGTGCGTACCAAGGCGCGGGTGCTGGGGCGAACGCCGATCAACCTGCACTTCAAGACCGGCAATACCTACGAGGTGCTGCTCATCAAGCACGGCTTCGAACCGGCCACCCGCAAGGTCTCCGTCCACAGCACCAAGGACCGCAAGGTCGCGGTGACCTTGAAGAAACGCCCGCCGCCCAAGAAGCTCCCGTTCTTCCACCCGCACCGATGAGACCCGGCAGCGGCAGATGGCGAGCGGCAGCGGTGGTGTTGGTCGCCTTCGAAGCGGGGAGCGTGGCGCCGCGCGCCGCGACGCCGCCCGCGTCGGGGGAGGGACGGCTCAGCCGGCCCGAGCCCATCGCGGGAGGGCTTGGGAACCCTCCGGGGGTTCCCATTAGGTCCGAGGTCGTCGCCTTGCGTGAGGCCGCCCTGGCCGCGGTGGCCCGGGCCCGCGCCAAGCTCGGTACGGCCGGCGGAAAGGCCGGCGCGGCGGAAGACCCTCGGCAGATCCTGCGCGAAATTTCGCTGCCTTCGATCGAGCGCCTGATCGAGGACGCCGATCTGCGCGCGGCCCACGTGACCGTCCCCGCGCGCGATGGGGACTTCGTCCGCCAGAGCCTCGAGACGGCCCGCGCCTTCGCCGATCGGGTCGCCGCCGGCGAGGACCCCTACCGCACCGCCACCGGCGAAGTCGTCAAGGCCTACCGAGCCGACTGGGACGGGAGCCTGCAGCCTTATGCGCTCTACGTTCCGCTCGGCTACGATCCCCACCGGTCGTGGCCGCTGGTGGTCGCTCTGCACGGCGCCTTCTCCGATCACCGGCACAACCTGCGGCGGGTGTTCGGCCTCGACAATCGACCCGGCGAGACCGACGCGGAGGCGTCGCGCAACGCGCTGCCGCTGCCCGACGTGCCCGCGCTGGTGGTCTCGCCATTCGGTCGCGGCGAGATGATGGGCTACGACGGGCTCGGTGGCGAGGACGTGATGCGGGTGCTGGCCGACGTGCGCCGCGCCTACCACATCGATCCCGATCGCATCACCCTGACCGGCATGTCGATGGGCGGTGGTGGGACCTGGCAGATCGGCCTGCGCCACCCCGAGCTGTTCGCCGCGCTGGCCCCGGTGTGCGCCATCAGCGACTACCGCCGCATGATCCGCCCGGCCGACGCCGCGCTCTATGATCTGGCCCGGCTCGATGCGCTGTCGCCGCCCGCGATCGCCGAGAACGCGGCGCACATGCAGATCCTCATCTTCCACGGTGACAAAGATCCGACGGTGCCGGTGGCCGACTCGCGCCGGATGGTCGAGCGATTTCGCGCGCTCGGCTGGTTGGGCAAGAACGTCCGCTACACCGAGTTCCCGGGGGTCGGGCACGCCGCCTGGGTGCCGGCCTATAAGGGCGCGGCGCTGCTGCGGACGCTGGCGTCGATCAAGCGCGACCCGGCAGCGCCCAAGACGGCCGCGCCGCCGCCGCCGGCCGGGGAGGCCATCCCGGACCTGGCCGGCAAGAGCGTCCCGCGCGAGCACCCGCACCTTTACGTCTACGGCACCAACGGGCCACCCGACGCGGTGGCCGCCGCGCGCGCTCTGGCCGCGGCGCTGGCCGACTGGGGCCCGATGGTCGCCGCGCACTTTTTGGTGAAGGCCGATCGCGAGGTGACGCCCGAGGATCGGGCCCGTTTCAATCTGGTGCTGATCGGCGCCGCCCCGTTCAACAGCCTGGCGCGGGAGCTGCCGGTGTCGTGGCCCGACGCCCACCCGCTGGGGGATCGGGCCTATCGGGCGGTGGTGCCCGATCGTGGGTCGCCCAGCGGTTTCGCGCTGATCTTCGGGGCCCTGACGCCGCCGGGCTTCGCGCGGCTGCGGCGCTTCGCGCACTTCAACCGAGACGCTTGGGCGCCCGAGAGCAACCGTCGGTTCGTGCTGCTCGCGAATTGAGGGCGCGGGCCGCCCTGTGAGATGATGCCTGGAATGCGGCGGGAGCGGTTGGTTTGGGCGGTGGCGTGCGCCGGTTCGGCGTTGTGGTCGGTCGGTTGTGGCGGCGACGGTTTCTCGCTGGTGGCGCCGAGCCCGCAGCAGCAACGAAACGTGATGGTCATCGACGAGGGATTCGATCTCTCGATCTCCGAGCTGCAGGGGCGGGTGGCCGCGGTCTACACCGAGACCTGCGCCGACGAGACGTCGGACGGCGCCGACGGCGGCGCCTCGCTCGACGCGGGCGGCCCCGACGCGGGCGCTTCGTTCGATCAGATCAAGCAGGCTCTGCTCGCCGCACTGAGTGGCCCCGACGACAGCTGTCACCTGACCGTCGGCATCGGCGCCAAGCCCGATCCCTTCGCCTCGATCGCCCAGTACCGGACGCGGTGGAACGCCATGGTGCGCGCCAACCAGAGCGGGAATCAGGCCTTCACCCAGGCCGAGTACACCGCGATCACCAAGGTGCTCGACAACGAGTTCCAGACCTTCGCCTACCATGGCACCGCGACCTCCGGCACCGTCGTCCACGACAACCCGACGGCGCGGCTGGTGCTGGTCGAGCGGCAGCTGGCCTCGGACGCCGAGATCCAGAGCTCGTTCACCTGCTTCGTGCAGTCGGACATCGACCAGGCCGTGCAGCTCCTTTCCGATCCCGAGGTCAACGCCGCCCTGGTGAACCAGCCGGCGGAGGTCGAAGGCGATCTGGCGACCGCCCAGGGCAAGTACGACGTGGGCCTAGTGAACGAGAGCTTCGGGTCGTCTTCGCGGGCCGCGCTGGAGGCGATGCAGACCGCAGCCAACTGTCCGTCGTCCGTCGATCTGTCGGCCTACTTTTCGATCCTCGACCAGATCCAGATCGCGCACGCGGCCACCCTGACCGGCCCGGCGGTCCTGACGGTACAGGCGGCCGGAAACGACGGTTCGGAGATCGACAGCGGCGCGGACTCGCTGGCCTGCGACATCGGTGACCCGCTGTCGTTGCTGGTCGGCAGCTACGACCCGGGCAACCAGGTCCGCAACATGTTCTCGGACTTCGGCGCCTGCGTCGACGTCTATGCGCCGGGCCAATCGGTGGTGGCCCCCTACGCGGGCGACTGGTTGCTCTGGCTGGACGGGACCAGCTTCTCCTCGCCGATGGCGGCCCGGCTGGTGTCGCTGGACACCACGGCCTCCTGGACGCCGGCGCTGGGGCGGACCGACCTGCTGGCGGAGCGCGCCACGGACGGGAGTCTGCCCGTCTCACTGTTCCCGGACGACTTCTTCTATACGCCCGACGAGACGCCGACGGCGGCCCTCATCGCGGGCGCGCTCCGGGAACGCGTGGCGCCCCGGCCGGTGACCCGCGTCGAACTCCATCGGGTGCTGCACCCACTCAATCTGCTGCGGTCGCTGCGCCGGCGTTGACGCCCCCGAAACGCGCGGGGGTCCCTGCCGCGAGATAGCGTCGAAAACCGCGCCCGACCTTCCCGCGCCCGTCCTATACTCGGCCGCCAATGGGAACCATGCAGCTCAAGCCAGGGGTCGTGACGGGCAACGCTCTCAAAGAGCTGTTCGCCTATTGCAAAGAAGCCGAAGCGGCGCTGCCGTCGGTGAACGCCATCGGATCGAGCTCGGCGAACGCCGCCATGGCGGCGGCCAAAGAGGCCAAGGCCCCGATCATCATTCAATTCTCGCACACCGGCGCGCAGTTCTACGGCGGCAAGTCGCTCGACAACGGCGCGCAGCAGGCGTCGATCGCGGGCGCCATCGCCGGCGCGCTGCACGTCCGGACGCTGGCCAAGGCCTACGGTGTGCCGGTGGTGCTGCACACCGATCACTGCGCCAAGAAGATCCTCCCCTGGGTCGACGGCGTCATCGCGGCGGGAGAGGAGTACTACGCGCGCAACGGCGAGCCGCTCTTCAGCTCGCACATGCTGGATCTCTCCGAGCAGCCGCTGGCCGAGAACATCGAGATCAGCGCGCGGACCTTGGCGCGCATCGCCAAGATGAACATGACGCTGGAGATCGAGCTCGGCATCACGGGCGGCGAGGAAGACGGCGTCGACAACTCGGGCGTCGAGCACGACAAGCTCTATACGAGCCCGGAAGACGTGCTCAAGGCCTACGACACGCTGGGTCCGCTGGGCAGCTTCACGGTGGCCGCCGCCTTCGGCAACACCCACGGGGTTTACGCAGCGGGCAACGTCAAGCTCAAGCCGACCATCCTGCGCGACTCGCAGAAGTTCATCCAGGCCCAGCGCAAGACGGGACCCAAGCCGGTGAATTTCGTGTTCCACGGCGGCTCGGGCTCGTCGCAGGATGAGATCCGCGAGGCGGTTTCGTATGGCGTCGTGAAGATGAACATCGACACCGACACCCAGTGGGCCTTTACCCACCCCATCAAGCAGTTCATGGACGACAAGGGCGCCTACCTGCACTCGCAGATCGGGAACCCCGAGGGCACCGAGAAGCCCAACAAGAAGTACATCGACCCGCGCGGCTGGCTCAACATCGGCGAGAAAGGGATCACCGCCCGCTTGGTCGAGGCCTTCAAGAACCTCGGCGCCTTCGGTAAATTCGAGTTTTAGGCCTTCTACCGCGGTATGGCGGTGGTGTCGGGCTATGAGCCGCCGGCGTCAAGTGGCGCGCGGCTGAGGCAGCCCTGCCAGGTATAGGTCGTCACGGCGGCGTTGCCGGCGCCCGTGAACACCGCCAGAGCGAGCGTGGTGGTCGAGGCGGTGTAGCTCATCGAAGGCGGCAGCGGCGAGGGGGAGACCGAGGCACAGGTGGTGGTCAGCGTCAGTGTGCTTCCCGAGGCCGTCGCGGTGGCGTTGGCGGCGAACGTCTCTTCGATGTCCTCGGCGGTTCCATCGAGCACCTGGCCATTCCAGAAGAACGCCGTCCCGCCGCCGGTGACGGCCAGGGTCAATCGACGGCCGGCCGGCGTGACGGTGCCGTACCCCACGACGTCGGTCGCGAAGTAGAGGCCGTCGGCGATCTGCCCGCCGGTGAACGCAGGCAGCGCGGCCGATTCGGCGGTGAACGCCACGCTCGGCGCGCCGTTGGCGATCGCGTTGCAC
>Ga0075522_10004378_pt1 | contig 10072 bp, 12 predicted proteins | sample NGEPerA_FD_74796 | JGI IMG/M metagenome (GOLD analysis project Ga0075522, IMG submission 74796) | Arctic peat soil microbial communities from the Barrow Environmental Observatory site, Barrow, Alaska, USA - NGEE PermafrostL2-A | ecosystem: Environmental > Terrestrial > Soil > Wetlands > Peat ...
ACCGATAGCCGAACGCGGCCGGCACTTTCAGCTGCCGTGGCGTATTTGCTGACTCCCGTTGCAAACTCGAGCGGCAGCTCATCCTCGAGTGGAAGCTCTTCCTCGAGTTCTAGCAGTTCCTCAAGCGGTAGTTCCTCATCGAGCGGTAGCTCGTCTTCTAGCGGCGCATCATCTTCGAGTGGAAGCTCATCCTCTGGCGGCAGCTCGTCCTCGAGCGGTAGCTCATCCTCAAGCTCTAGCGGTTCCTCAAGCGGAAGCTCGACCCCAAGCGGCGGATCATCTTCTGGTTCAAGTACCGGTAGCTCTTCAAGCGGCTCGTCAGATGTAGCAGTTGCTAGTGGAACCAAAGGGGGCGGCGGCGCATTCGATGGAGCGTCAGTCTTAACGCTCTTGCTAGCTCTCTTGTATAAAGCGTCGCGACGGCATAGAGAACTACAGGATGCGCCCGCGTCATGCACCCAGGGACCATTCCCGGTTCATGCTTATTCATCGTGGCAATCTGCGAACTGAAGCGCTCGACATCGTGCGCGAAGGGGATGGTAAGCGCTTGCTCGATTGGGTCCGCTCGCGTATCAGCGGGCTGGCGATCATCCCGCAAGTTCTCAGGTAGATCGCACGCCGGGACCGAATAAAGGAAATGGCCGCCGCGCAGGGTGGGCGGCCGAGTTACCACGAACCGCGCGCCCAACGGCGCGCTCCACGAAAAATGTTAGACCTTCCGTTGCTCCTTTTTCACGCTGCGCGGTCTATAGGCGGCATTTCGGACCACGTGATGCCGAGTGCAATAAGGAGTGGTATCAATCCGATGAAGGTGCCAAGCGCGTAGCGATCCATGTGGCTCGCTCCTTTCTGATAAGCCTTGAAATATCAAGCAGCTAGAGAGAGTCGGTGTGCGTGGAATCGAGCCCCCGCTACCAATACTTATATTTCTCATTTTAATTCAAAAGTTTGAGCGTAATAGCTCAAGCTATTTCTATGTAAATTTCCTGATCCTTACCAGGCGCGCCGATGATTTCATCGCGGCGTCGATTGAAATCGTTGCACGGGTTGCTTTGAACTGGGTGAAGCTGCGCGAGGGGCAGCGTCGTACGGCCCAAGCCGCAGCACACAATCAGCTCTCGCCGATCTTCGGTCGCCATCAATATAATTCTGCCGCCTACGATTTCCCTAAGCGTCGCGCGCGTTTCGCGCGCGTTCTCCTCGAGTCGCTTTACCGACGCCGAGACGAACTGCGCGTAGAACTGCGCTGATTGCGGGGTCGAACCCGCGTCTGCAACACGTTGCTCAAGCGCTGCGCGCTGCTCTTCGGCTTCAAGTTTCAACTCTGCCTGGGTGAGCCGCTCGGCAAGCCTTGGACTGGATCGCAATGCGCCGTGAGCGACGGCATCGACGAGGTTCGATATCTCATCGCGCAAATCCTGTCGCCGATCGCCACCGGTTGAAGCCGTGGATTCACTGTCAGGGCCTTCTCCACCGTTCCGCAGGCGCCACGCACGAAGAAGACGCTCAACGGCATCATCCCCTACAAGAACCCCGTGAATCCAGCTCAGTAGTTGCTCCTCCAGTCGAACGCGCGGCAGGAGTAGCTTATTGGCACAAGCGTGTAGGCCGCCATTGACGCGGCTAGCGCACACGTATGCCTGCCTGGGACCGGAAACCACCAGGTTGCTCCCGCAGACGCCGCAACGAACTATTCCCGAAAGCAGGTACTTCGGGTACGTGCCAGTCGCCCGTGCCCGGTGCTTCGGCAGCCCGAGGCGCACTCGGGCACCGATACGCACCGCCTGCTCACGCTGGCGAGCCTTCACTTTCTCCCATAGATCTTCCGAGACGATGCGCAGCTCCGGATGCAAAATGACGATCCATTCCTCTTTCGGACGCAGAAGATATTCGCGCTCGCCGGATTTGAGCTTCTTTCTGCTCCGACGGCGATTCCAGACATATCTGCCGATATACATCGGGTTGTTCAGAATGCCGCTTCCGCGCTTGGAATCCCCATGAATTGCCGAGGCAAGCCATTTTCCATGTTGCCTCCGACGTATTCGACGCCACTCGCTGCCTGGCGAACTAATGCGCTCCTCGTTCAAACGATCGGCGATCCACCGCGGACTCTTGCCAGCGGCGTACCATGAGAATATTCGCCGAACTTCACGGGCTTGAGCATCGTTAATTTCTCGCCGGCCCGAGCCACTGCGGGTGGCAGGGATATATCCATAGCACTTTCCGCCCGCGATTCTCCCGTCCAGGGCCAGTCCCTTAAGGGCACGGTGCCTGCGGTGCGCAATCTGACGCAACTCCTGCTTCGCCATTGCGCCCTTGATGGCGATGAGAATATCCATACCCGCAATCCGAGTGTCAATCCCGTCGTCGGTGACCACATGCACACTGAGGTACTCGAGTTCCTCCTTGATCGCGTGCATCTCCGATTCGCTGCGCCAGAGGCGCGATAATTCATGACGACAATCACCTCGTACTCCCGACGCCGAGCGCCCCCAAGAAGCTGCTGATAACCGAGGCGACTTGCCTCGTTTCCGGAGCGCGCCCGATCGCAGTATTCGCCGACCACATCGAACCCATGCCGCCGGCAGAGCTCGCGGCACTCGCGCAGCTGATCGTCGATGGATTCCTTGCGTTGTTCGTTCGTCGACACCCGAGCATACAAAGTAGCCTTCATGGATTCGCCTTTTGCAGTACCGGATGACAATTGTCTTGCTGTGGGCGACATCTTGTCGAAGTCCCATATTGGGACTAAAATGCCGGGATGAAGGTGATCGCGGTTTCCACGCTGAAGGCATTCTGGAGCGCTCACCCTGAGTATCGGGACGCAGAGGGGCCAACGCTCGCCTGGTACAGGGACGTCCTGAATGCGGATTGGTCAAAGCCGAGCGACGTAAAGGCGCAGTTCGGCAACGCGAGCATCCTCAGGGATGGCCGCGTAGTGTTCAATATCGGTGGCAATAAGTACCGTATCGTCGTGTGGATCAATTACCCCTATAGGGTCGTGTACACCCGCTTCATCGGCACGCACAAGCAGTACGACGCCATCGATGCGCAGACGATTTGAGAGGTAATCAATGGACATCAAGCCGATCAGGACCAAGACAAACTACCGAGCGGCGCTCAAAGCAGTCGAGTCCTTGATGACGGCAAAGGCCAATACGCCCGAGGGCGATCGCCTGGACGTGTTGACGACGTTGGTCGAGGCCTACGAGCGCACGCACTTTCCAATGAATTTGCCTGATGCCGTGGAGGCCATCAAGTTCCGAATGGAGCAGTCGGGCCTCACGGTTAAAGACCTGGAGCCGGTGATCGGCCGCAAGAATCGCGTTTATGAGATTCTCAGCCGCAGACGATTACTGACTCTGAGGATGATCGAAGGCTTACATACGAAGTTTGGGATTCCGGCTGAAAGTCTGCTCAAACAGCGAGCGCAGAGAGACCCTAAATCGGCCGAAAGGCGCTCGAAAAGTGAAGGGCGGTAATCGGTGCGCCACTGGCGGCCCTGCCCAGGCGCCTAGGTGCCTAGTTGTTCAAGCGCGAGGCTCGATGCCGATCGGGCCGGCTGCTTGGAGCAGATCGCGTCGGAAGAACCTCACGTACATCGTTGCCAACAGTTGCATCGCGAACAGGACGATGCACACGATAACAATGCTTCTGCCGGTTCTGAACGGCGCCGACCAGAGTGATGAGAAGAACGCCGCGTATATTAGATATAGGTTCACGATGACGCCCAAGATCGGTACGATCAGGTTACGCGCAATCTCAAACTGCCCGGGCAAGATGCGTCGGAAATAGAGCAGGTTAGCGATATTCACGCCCGTGAATGTGAGCGCGGCGAAGAACACCATCGCATTCGACCACCATACGAAGCTGTCCAGTCCGTTTTGCAGGATGGCAAGGCTCACGCCTCCCAAGGTAACGCAAGTCAGGACGACGACCAGGACCGCGGCTTTCGGAACGCGCTCTGCGCCACTGAGTCTAGCGAGGGGCGCCGGCAGCAGGCGGTGGCGCGCCAAAGCGAAGATAACGCGTGAGGCGCCTTGGACACTGCCGATGTAGATCGCGGTAAGACCGGTGAAAGCGGTGGCTATCACGATGAGGTTGCCCCAGCCCCAGTAAGCGCGCGCCACCGGCGTGATCGCGGTCAAACCTTGTGCGCTATATTCAACTACCTTGTCGAAAGGCGTGGATAGGGTGAGAACCCAGGCGTTCGCCGTCCAGAAGAGGGCAATGCCGATGACGGCGAAAATGAGCACCCGTGGGACGTGATGGTGCGGCGCGTGGGCCTCCTCAGCGGCAGTAGCGACCACATCGAATCCGGAAAACGCCAGCATTCCGAGGATTATTGCCGCCCAGAAGCCGGTCAGCCCTTGCGTCGCGTGCGCCGGATTGAAGGGGCCGAAGTCAATGCCACCCGGCTGCCCAGCTTTAACCCAAAGTATGGTTGCTGAAAGAGCGAGGACGACCCCGGTTTCTATCACCATCAGTCGGATCGTGGTCTTGATGGACGCTTTGGCGCCGCGGACGCAAATCCAGGCGACCAATCCCGACTGCAAGACAAGTCCGATCACCAGAGCGGCCAAGCCGGGGATAGGCGCATGCGCCCAATCCAGGAGGTCGCGGAAGAATAGGCCGAACAGCAGCGGAACCGTGATCGCGGCTGCAATAAAGTAAGTGATCATCACCAGCCCAGCGATCAGTCCAGTCATCGGATTGACGGCGGACCACAGCCAAGCCGCTGCAGCACCAGCCGAAGGCGCGTGACGATTCAGACTGGCGTACGACAGGGCCGTGGGCAAAATTATCGCCAATGCCGCGAGGAAGACGAGGGGTGTGACCGGCCCCGCAGCGGCCTCCATTGGGCCCCACGTGGCGTAAAGGCCGATGGCGGGAGAGGTGATCCCGATGACGAGCGCGGCGAGTCCCCATGGGCCAATGACGTCGCCCTTGAGTCGCGGAGCGGTGACGGCCTCATCGATAGCGGTGTGCTCTACACAATCTCCTCAAGGGCGAACTGACCTCAAATACCTGGCCGAATTCCAAGGTGTTAACTCAGTACAAAACGGACGGCAGCCAGGCGCCATCGGGTTGGTTATAAAGACCGATGGTCATCAGGGTCATTGTGTAGGTAATGCGCAGCCCCTGCTCGAGACACCACCGCATCAACTCTCCGTTGCGCGTCGGGACCAGAAAGCCCGGGCCTGGGAACGAGTCTGAGGCTCCTATAAGCGCCTTGAGGTCATCGTTGGTTTCGCCCACTGCATGGCCGAAAAACGCTATAGGGGTCGCATAGCCTGTAACGCGGCCGGCGCGCTCCACGATGCGGGCCGCGCCTTGGACAATCGCGTCGGTCAGTTCGCCGCCTCGATCATGCCCGTGCACACGAAAGCAAACTCGGTTGCATGCGGCGAGATCATTCTTGGTCGCAGGACGTACCGCATGACCGGGTATAGCCTTGCGGACCGCAGGCCCTTGGAGACATGCCAGCTGCTCGCGTACCTCAAAGCCCAGCTTGAGATAGAGAGCCAGGGAGCGGTTGTGGTAGCCGGCCTGAACCAGCCGCATGCCAACGAAGCCGCGCTCTTGCGAGCGCCGCATGACCGCTTGCATGAGCGCACGGCCGGCGCCATCGTTCTGTAGCGTCGGATTGACCGTGATCGGTCCGACTCCGCTGATTGGATTGCGCTCGTCCAGAAAGTTGCTGCCGACGATGTTTCCATCGATCTCGGCAACTACGTTGAAAAAACCCTCATGGGCGATCAGCCCGGCAAGAAAGCCGGCCGCCACTTCTGGACTAGGGAAATCGGGCGGAAAATTATGCGACTCGGCGACGGCTTTGAACGCGCGGTAGCAGATCTCGCCGACCGCGCTGCCATCTGCCGTCTCCCCTTGGCGCAGAAGTACGGTCACTCTGGGTCTCCCGGTCAGTCAACGGCCCTGCTGTCGGGAAGCATTCTAGTACAATCGTACGGCGAGACTATCTAGGCGAGACCTCAGTTGCACCAGATAGTGACGCTTGGGTGCCTATGATCCGAAATTCTGACCCCCGCTGCCAACCGAACCTGCGGCCACGGCCATAGGGGCTGCCCAGCAGGGCAGCACGGTGAAACGCAAGTTGCGCCACTGGGTGCTTTGTCCTCAGTCGAAGAAAATCTCGTGGAAATCCAGGTTCCTAGAATTCCGAATCATGCCCCCGCTACCAAGTCAAGGGCTATATCGTTTGAAATCAAACCAATACTGGACCCTTCTATTACACACATCTTCTCTGGTGCAGGCGTGTTCGGTTGGTCCCCGATTGATAGATTGTTTCAGCCAAGCAGCATATCCAACCAACGCGGCGCGAACACATCGATCACAGTGGCCTTCACCATTTCCTCAAGGGCCGTCGCACCGCGATCGCGGTGGTGCACCCGATAGATGAGGCTCTGGACCACGTAGTTCGCGTCGACGACGACGCGGAACAGTACAATGTTGGCGATCAAGACCTTGAGTGTTGAGAGCTTCTTGAGCAGTTCTCGCAGAGGGCCGATCTGGGCGGTGTCGAATCTTGGGAGTTGCCGGCTCATAGTTTTGGAGCAGGAGGCTCACTAGGCCGAGGCATCAGGCGTGTGTGGCCGAACGATCTCCTGCAACCACGGAACCAAGTGATCCATGTCGAAAGTTCGCTCTTCGAAGAGCTTGATGATGTAGTCGTAAATCGCATTCGAGTCCGCGGTAATCGAATGGCCGTTGATTCGCAAAAGGACGTCGGCCACGGCGAACGCTACCCGCTTGTTGCCATCCACGAATGGATGGTTTTGAACGAGACTTTCCAAGAGCGCGGCGGCCTCATGAAAGAGAGTGTCGTAGTAGCCGGTTTGGGGTCGATGAAGAGCTGATTCGAGCGCGCCGGCGTCGCGTACGCCAGAGGCGCCACCGTAACGCTCGATCAGCTGTTGGTGGAAAAAGAGCGCGTCAGCGATCGTGACGTACTCGGTCACTTAGCCAGAGACCGGTACAATTCGTCGCGCTCCTTGAGGCTTTCCTGAAAGGCCTCAAGCACGTTTCGCCGTGCGGCATGCTGACGCTTGTGAGTCAGGTACTCACGCATCGCATCTCCAAGCACCGCTTGGAACTGACGTCCCTCACGGTTTGCAACGTCCTGCAGCCCTTCAAGTACTTCAGGGTCAGCCTGCGAGGAAAATTTACGGAGAGCGCTCATGGCAGCACCTTGTCATGATTTATCTTGATGCGTCATGATAGTTCAAGACGGGTGAAAATCAAGTACGGCGTGCAGAAATTCAGTTTCTGAATGCTGGAACTCGAACCAAAAAGTGTATTTATAATCAGTACGTTAGTAAGAAAGGAAAGGACCCCCGCTACCAAATTTATTCGCGGTCACCTGCGGCCCGGCTTAGATGTACTGGTCGACGCCTTTTCGGCTCATGGAGCGGATTTCTTCAGGGGTCGAAACGACTACGATTTTGCCCACCAGATGCCCGGGTTCCGTCCCTGGCGCGGGCAAGGTCGTACGAACTCAGATTTGGCACTAAAGATGGGGGCACGCGAGGCGCGCCTTACCCAGCGCCACTCAGGCTGTTTGCGCGCTCAACCGCATGCCGAATGCGCCGACAATCTTCGTCACGGTCTCGAAGCTCGGATTGCCGTTCGGAGAGAGCGCCTTGTAAAGGCCGGCCCGTGTGATGCCGGTGTCCTTCGAGAGCTTCATCATGCCGCGCGCTCGAGCGACAACACCGAGCGTGTGAATCAGCATCTGTCGATCCATGGGCTCTTCGAATACCGCCTCGAGGTAGTTTTTGATATCCGCTTCGGTCTTCAGGTAATCCGCCGAATCGTAGGGCGCCACCTTAATCTTTCGGCGTTTGCTCTTGGCTGCCATGGTCACTCCTTACTTGGCCGGCTTTTTGACTGGCGGGTTCAATTCTCTCCACATCGCGTGCGCGTTCTTTATGTCCACGTCCTGGCTGCCTTTGTCGCCGCCGCACAGCAACAGGTAGAGCGTCTTGCCGGCTCCGCGCGTAGTAGACGCGGTAGCCAGGACCGAAATCTATGCGCAGCTCGCTTAAGCCTCGGTGCGCTTCACTTCGAACATTGATGCACTGTATACCATAGGAGGCAGTGTGTAAACTACAGGATACAGACTGGCGTCGCAGAAGGACGGTGCAGCAACAGATCAGCTGGTTGAGCGTAGGCGAACGGGGGCGACTTGAACTCTACTTCCCTCGCGGGAGCCTGATCCGTCGACGGCCGACTGCTTTGCGCGCCCGCTTTGACGAGTCGTGGCCGAAGAAAATCTCGCGGAAATTCAGGTTCCCAGAATTCCGAATTCACGCCACCGCTACCATTTAATCAAGGAAGAATTGCCTCGCATCGAAGGCTGCAGTCCCTTCAAAGTGTTCTCGTTCTACATATAAGTTTTTCGGCCGGCACTCAAGCGGCGTCGGGGGGCGTTGCCGCGCTAAGCCAGCCGTTGCCGCTCCCCATCGCTGCCCGCCGTCTTGCGACGATCGACGATGCGACGGTCGGGAAAACCGATCGGCCGCTGTGATTGGCGTCGGTCGCCAGTACGAACCATGATCTCATGCGGGGCGAGACTCAGGCTGTCGCAGGAGAAGGCGCGGGCCGCCGACAGTAACGCCAGATTCAGCAACTGCAGGCTGCGACGCGCGGCCGCCATGACCTTCATGCGCACACGCTCCTGGGTCGCATAGCGGCCCACGATCTGCAGCGCGACTCGCGGATGGTCGTCATCGTACTTGGCGTGGTTGCGGGCCCACTTGGTGGTGCGGGCGTTGATCGTTACACCCTCACGCGATCGATAAGCGTCGAACCCCTTCAGGAGCGCCAGGCTCAGATCGCCGGCAGCACCTTCAATGGCAAAGCTGGTCGCCGCCACCGCTTCGGCCAGTGACCCTTTGGCATTGATGTACCACAACCAATCGCTCAGCGACTGCACGTCGCGCAGCAACGCGCGCTCGCCCTCGGCGAGCGCCATCATCTCGCGCCGCTCGAGGCCGAAACCCTCGCCCATATGGAGCCAATGGTCGGCATGCGCCTTCTCGACGCGGATGTTGTCGATCAAGAACGATCGGGCGTGCTCGTCCTCGACCTTGAGTAGCCCCTCGGCCAGGAACTTCGGGAAGGCGTGGATAAAGGGGTAGAGCTGCAGGATCCAGCCCCGCATGGCCGGCACCGACCAGGTTCCATGGACCACGCCGGTTACGAACTCGCCGTCGATCAGTTGCTGCCAATCCGGTCTAAGATAATCCTTTAACTCATTGATCCAAGGATATTCTGGGGTGGGCTCACGCAGCACATGGGCCGCATGTTCCATGTTGACGGGGGTGACGGACATAATCGATTCTCCCTCGGCAGCCGGTCGGGCTCGCGACCGGATGCACTCATGCCTCATAGATTGGTTAGGCTTACGGGCTAACTATCTGTTTTCGCGACTTCTTTCTGCATTTCAGAGCACGTTATGTTGAGTCTACGGGTCCGCGACTCGTCGTGCAACGGCCGCATGGCGAGCGGCGGCGCGATTTGCCGGGCTTGAGGAGGAGGCCAGCGCGTGTAAGCGGCGCTCGAGCCGTGACCGCGCTCCCAGAATCCATGGGTTCGGGTCGGTAAACTCCTTTTTAACCCTCTTTCTCCAAGGTGCCCCAGGGATGATGCGCTCCGTAGGCGGCAGCCCTATCGGGTCAATCAGGCAATCTCGATCCACGATCCGATTCGTTGCGCCCATTCTGGTCTCGCTGGCCATGATGCTGCTCGCTGCGATGGTCAGCATCGAAGTGCTGTCGACTGTGCGCGCCTGGGTGGGCGGCGAGAGCCTCTATTCCAAGGGACAGAAAGATGCGACCTACTACCTGGCGCGTTACACCGCTTCACATTCGGACGCGGATTACGGGCAGTACCGGAGGGCGATCGCCTTTCCGCTCGGTGACCGGCAGGCCCGGATGGCCCTGCAGCAACGGCCCGTGGACCTTCCCGCGGCGCGTGCAGGTTTCCTCAAGGCCGGGAACCATCCGGCGGATATTGGCAGCGCCATCCTGCTGTTTCGATTGTTCGGAGC
>Ga0075522_10004379_pt1 | contig 10071 bp, 10 predicted proteins | sample NGEPerA_FD_74796 | JGI IMG/M metagenome (GOLD analysis project Ga0075522, IMG submission 74796) | Arctic peat soil microbial communities from the Barrow Environmental Observatory site, Barrow, Alaska, USA - NGEE PermafrostL2-A | ecosystem: Environmental > Terrestrial > Soil > Wetlands > Peat ...
GGTTGACGATGACCTGCTTGAGCCGCCCCCGATCCGCCTGCACCACGGCAGAACGCAGCTGCGAGCACTCAAGCTGTATACCGCGATCCTCCGCCATCAGCCGCATCTGTTCCGCGGTGCCCGCCGCCAGCTCGCCCAGATCCACATCGGCCCATTCAAGCTGCGCTTCTCCCGCGTCGAGCCGCGACAGCACCAGTAACCCGGACACCAGGTGTTCCAGCCGCGCGACCTCTTCGAGGACGCTGCCTATGCGTTCGCGAATATCGCCGTCGGCTGACTCGGTGGCCACAATCTCCTGCAACTCGCCCTTGATGACGGTGAGGGGGGTGCGAAGCTCGTGCGAAGCGTCGGCAAGAAAGCGGCGCGAGGTCTGGACCGAATCGCGCAGTCGCCCGAGCATGTGATTCAACGAGATCGTCAGCCGCTCGAGCGCATCGCCGCTGGGTACCACCGGTACACGCGCGTTGAGATCGTGGACACTGAATTGCTCGGCGGTCTGTGAAATTCGATCCACCGGCCGCAGTGCCCATCCCACCAGCAGATAGCCGCCGCCGGCCGCGCACACCACCAGCAATGGCAGCAGTATTCCAAGCAGGCTCAGCAGCCGTGATTGCACTGCCTCGATCGGCGCGAGCGAGGCACCGAGTTCAACCAGATACTGGCCCGAGGCGCTATTGACCAGCGTCGCGCTTTCCATGAGTTGCTGATGGTCTGAGGTCAGCGTGCGGCGGGCTGTGGACTTTGCTGGCCAGGCGCCGGCGATTGGCGGCACCGCCGCGGGATCGAAGCTGCGATCGGCCGGCGGACCGGAACGATAGATCAAGCGCGCCGGGGCGCCTGTGACGCGCACAAAACGATTGTTGAATTCGGGAGCCACCCGGGTTTCGATGGCCGCGGCAATCCAGGCATTGGTGGCATCGGCGGGAGCCTGCACGAGAATCTGCTCGATCTGGGCCGACCGGCGCCGCAGCGAATCACCCAGGCTCGAGCGCAGGTACTGCTCCAGCCCGTAGAACATGCCGGTGCCGATCAGGGCGAAGGTCGCGCTCAGCAGCAGGGCGTACCAAACCGCCAGCCTGAAGGCGAGCGAGCGGTGATTCATTCCGGACGCACGCAATAACCCACACCGCGCACCGTGTGGATCAGCTTGAGCGCAAACGGGTCATCCACTTTGCGCCGCAGGTAGCGCACATAGACGTCGACGATATTGGTGACGCCTTCGAAGCTTTGATCCCAGACATGCTCGAGAATCATGGTGCGCGAGAACACGCGCCCGGGCGATGACAGCAGGTATTCCAGCAACGCGTATTCTTTGGCGGTCAGCTCGATACGCTGGCCGTCGCGGCGCACCTGCTGGGTCAGGCGGTTCAGCTCCAGGTTGGCGATGCGCAGTAGCTCCGTTCGTTCGAGCGGGCTGCGGCGCAGCAGCGCCTTGACCCGTACCGCCAGCTCGGCAAAGTCAAATGGCTTGGTCAGGTAGTCATCGGCGCCGGCCTCGAAGTGCTTTACTTTGTCCTCAGTGGCATCGCGTGCGGTGAGCACCAGCACCGGCAGTGACGGATGAGAGCGGCGCACCCGCTGCAGCAGTTCGCTGCCGCTGACCCGCGGCAGCATCAGGTCGAGGATCAGCAGATCGTACGGGTAGGCGTCAATGAATTGCTGACCCTCGCGGCCGTCCGCTGCAAGGTCCACCGCACAGCGCTCGGCACGCAGGCCGCGGGCGACGAATTCCGCGAGCTTACGGTCATCCTCAACGATCAGCACTCGCAAATGTTGTTACCTCGACGTCAATTAAAACAGGACTTGACCGGCAACACGGTCAGTCTGAGGCCAGGAAACCCGCATCTGCGATCCCGCCACCGTCATAGGAATGAAATACTGCCGTCTTATGCGTGTCATGGGGCCGCAACACACTGCACGCGCTCCCGCTGCCGAGGCGCGCCAGCGGATATCGCGGCGCCCCGGCCCCGACGTTATCCGGCGCACCAAATTGGGGCGCAATGAGCCACCACTGACAAGTGTTGTTAGAAAGAAACATTAAATAGCTTGACCGCGAAATGCCCGCATAAGAAAATGTTTTCTAAATCAGACAAGATTACCGGACCATCGATTCATATTCATGCATTCATATTCATGCATAGGAGCATAGCGGTGAATAAACCGAACGCGCCCTTCAATGAGGCGACATCCAGAATCTCTGCCCATCGTGGAGGCGGTGCGCTAGCGGCAGCGCTCCTTCTGGGCACCTTGCTGGGCGCCACCGGCATTGCGCAGGCACAAAGCGCCATGGGGCCGGTGCCGCAGCCCGCCGACGGCAGCCTGACCCTGCACGGCGTGACCCTGTACGGCATCGTCGATGTCGGGTTGCAGTACGAAACGCACGGCGCGCCATACAACGATTACTTCGCTGCCGGCGGCAACGATATTGTTCAAAAGGACAGCAACAAATCGCAGTTTGGCGCTACGCCGAGCAATCTGAGCCAATCCCGAATCGGACTGCAAGGCATCGAGGCGCTGGGGGTAGGCGACTGGAATGCCGTGTTCAAGGTGGAGACCTATTTCAATCCGCAGTCTGGGAATATCAGCGACGCTTTGAAGTCACTGGCTCAGAATAATGGCCGCGCCTTGGACGCGCAGACCGCGAACCTGGATTCCAGCATCGCCGGCCAGATCTTCCAGCAATCCTTTGTCGGGCTGAGCTCCAAGACCTTCGGCTCGCTGACGTTTGGCCGCCAGAATACTTTGCTGGCCGATGGCATCGCCAAGTACGACCCGCAGGGCGCGGCGCAGGCGTTCTCGCTGATCGGATTGTCGGGAACCACCGCCGGTGGCGGCGACACCGAGGACCGGCGTGTTGATTCATCGTTGAAGTACGTCGAGAGGGTGGGGCCAGTGCACTTCGGCGCCGAGTACAAGTTCAACGGCGCCAGCGGCGCCGAAAACACCTTGGTCCAGGGCAACATTGGCTTCGAATACCTGGGTGCATCGGTCGATGCATACATCGCGCACGTCAGGGATGCGGTCGCGGCAGCCGCACTGAGTGCGGCACAGGTCGCCGGCTTGCCGGCGTTGGGCTTCTCGTCGAGCAATTCACTGGCGGCCACGATCTCGGACAATACGGCTTACAGCATCCAGGCCATGTATAATTTCGGCGCACCGAAGATCTATGCCGGCTACGAGCATATTCAGTTCGCAAACCCAACGACGCCATTGGCGGCCGGCTTCGACAATATCGGCGGCTACAAGCTCGCCTTCGTGAATAATGCGGCCTTTCCGACCGACAAGACTCTGCAGGTGTTCTGGGCCGGTGTTAAATACACGGTGCTGTCAAAGCTCGACCTGGCCGGTGCGTTCTATGGCTATAAGCAGAATAGCTATGGTATTGGCGCCAATGCCGGTTGCTCCACCAATAAGGCGGGCACCTGCAGCGGCACGGAATCCGCTGTCGGTCTTTCTGCCGACTACCGTTTCACCAAGCGTTTCGACCTCTATGCCGGCGCCATGTACACCAATGTGGCCGGCGGTCTGGCGAACGGTTACATCTTCAGCACCAACAGCATCGATCCGACGATTGGTTTTCGCTTCAAGTTCTAATGCATAGCGGGACGGGGCGGTCTCCCGGGCCGGTCACGGCCGGGAGACTGCTGCATCCTCCCGCAACGCTGGCATCCCCAAAGACATCGGTATAAATTGACAGAAAATCCGGGCGCTCGTGCGCCCTGGACCGCACTTGAGGGGGGTGTCGCGATGAGCGTTGCCAAGCGGGGCGGCTGGAGTTGGTGGTATCTGCTGTTCATCATCCAGTTCGTCGCGGTGCTCTGGCCGCCGTTCTACAACAAAGCCGAACCCTCATGGATCGGTCTGCCATTCTTTTACTGGTATCAACTGCTGTGGGTGATCATCAGCGCTCTGATCACGGCATTCGTCTATCTGATCACCGCAGACAATAGTCGCGAATAAGAAAAATCAGGGGGAATGTCGTGCAGGACGTGAACTGGGTTGCGCTGACGATTTTCGTGCTGCTCTTTGGGTTCATAAGCTGGCTGGGTTTCGCAGCGGCGCGCTGGCGCAAGGGCGATCTCGACCTGTTGCACGAATGGGGGCTGGGGGGGCGACGCTTCGGCACTGTTGTCACCTGGTTCCTCGTGGGCGGCGATCTCTACACCGCCTACACCTTCATTGCCGTGCCGGCACTGGCCTTCGGCGCCGGCGCCGTGGCCTTTTTCGCAGTGCCCTATACCATCGTGGTGTATCCCTTTCTGTTCCTGGTCTTTACCCGCCTGTGGTACGTCTGCAAAAAGCACGGCTACATCACAGCCGGGGATTTCGTGCGCGGACGGTTTGGCAACCGTTGGCTGGCGCTGGCTATAACCATTACCGGTATCGTCGCCACCCTGCCGTATATCGCTCTGCAGCTGGTCGGCATCCAGGTCGTGGTCGGGGCGCTGGGTATTTCCGGAAGTGGATGGGCTGCCGATCTGCCATTGATCATCGCCTTCCTGGTGCTCGCCGCCTTCACCTACTCCAGCGGGCTGCGGGCGCCGGCGTCGATCGCGATCGTGAAGGACATCCTGATCTACATCACCGCATTCGCGGTAGTCATCTATATTCCGATCGAGTTGGGCGGCTTTGGAAAGATCTTTGCGGCCGTGCCGGCCAAGAAGATGCTGCTGGCGGTTCCGGGCGCACATACCACCGGCGCCTACGGCGCCTACGCGACCCTGGCCTTGGGGTCGGCGCTCGCGCTGCTGCTCTATCCGCACTCGCTGACCGGCATCCTGAGCGCGAGCAGCGGCAAGGCCATCCGGCGCAATGCCGCCATGCTGCCGGGCTATTCCCTGATGCTCGGCCTGCTGGCGCTGTTCGGTTTCTTCGCCATCGCCGCCGGCGTCGACAAGCTTCCCGAATTCGCCGGCGGCTTCAAACAGTTCGGCAATAGCTTTGCAGTGCCGGCATTGTTGCTGCATAGCTTTCCATCCTGGTTCGTCGGTATCGCCTTTGCGGCGATCGGAATAGGCGCTTTGGTGCCGGCGGCAATCATGTCGATCGCGGCAGCGAATCTCTACACGCGCAACATTCACCGCGAGTTCATTAACAGGAATCCGAGCGACAAGCAGGAAGCGCAGATGGCGAAGTGGGTGTCGCTGATCGTCAAACTCGGGGCTCTGATATTTATTTTATTCGTGCCGACGAAATACGCGATTCAACTGCAACTGCTGGGCGGCATCTGGATCATCCAGACGCTGCCCGCCGTGATGCTTGGCGTCTATACGCGATGGTTCAACAGCTGGGCGCTGCTGGTCGGCTGGGCGGTGGGAACATACATCGGTACGGCCATGGCCGTGTCCGCGCACCTCACATCAGTTTACCCGCTCGCGGTGGGTAGCTATATCTTTCCAGGCTACGCCGCCTTCTACACCGTGATCCTGAATCTGGTCATCGCCGCGGTGCTGACGCCGGTGTTCAACATGATGAGCGCGCGCGCGCCGCTCGATCAGACGGTGGCGACGGACTATCACGCCTGAGCGGCGGGCTGCCGGCCGCCGGCACCGCAGCGCGCGCAGCTAACCGGGACGCTAGCCCGATTCATCTGTCTCGTTATATCGTGCTCTATATAACGATCAGGTCGCGCTCAACAAGTCATGCACAAACCCACGATCAATGGATTGCGCGCTGCCCATTTGCTGGGCGGCGCGTTCCTGGCGAGCATGCTCACGGTCACGCGCATCGCCGGGGCGCAAAGCGCTGCCGGCCCCGTTCCCCAGCCTGCTGACGGCAGCTTGACGCTGCACGGCGTGACGTTGTACGCAATTGTGGATATCGGTCTTCAGTACGACGAGCACAGCGCTCCTTTCAACGATTACCACCCCGCCGGCAGTACCAACCTGGTCGCAAAAGACAGCCAGAAGTCGCAATTCGGCGCAACCCCGAGCAATCTGAGCCAATCGCGTGTCGGTCTGCAAGGCATCGAGCCGCTGAGTGTCGGCGACTGGGTCGGCATATTCAGACTGGAGACGTTCTTCAATCCTCAGTCCGGCGAGATCAGCGACGCGTTGAAGTCAATGGTCATCAATAACGGTCGTCCGTTGGCGGCGCAATCGACCAACCTCGATTCGAGTGTTGCCGGACAGGTTTTCAGCGCCAATGATGCCATAGCAGCCGCGACACTCTCAGCGCGGCACAGGTTGCCGCGTTGCCGGGTTTGGGTTTCTCGCCCGGCAATTCGCTGACTGCCACCATTTCCGACAACAGGGCGTACGGCCTCATGGGCCTGTATAACTTCGGGGCCCCTAAGATTTACGCCGGCTACGAGCACATCGAGTACTCCAATCCGTCAACGCCATTGACGGCTGGCTTTGATGACATCGGCGGATACAAGCTGGCATTCGTGAACAACGCCGCCTTTCCCCGTGACAAAGTCCTGCAGGTCTATTGGGTGGGTGCGAAATACACCATGCTGTCCAGGCTGGACCTGACACTGGTCTATTACGGCGTCAAGCAGAACAGCTACGGTATAGGCGCGAATGCCGGCTGCGCCGGTACGCAAGCCGGTACCCGCAGCGGCAACGAGAATGTCTACTCATTCTCCGCCGACTATCGCTTCACCAAGCGCTTCGACACCTACGCCGGCCTCATGTACTCGAGCGTTCAGGGAGGCCTGGCTAACGGTTTTATCTTCAACACGACCAACGCCAATCCCACGATCGGATTCCGGTTCAGATTCTAAGGTGCGCCCAGGAGCCGAACTGGACTCGCATGACTGCGCTCCCCGAGACATGCAGCGCGGCATAACGAACAAGAGTATTTCTTCCAGAGTGCTTAAACGCAGAAAACAGGGTCTGCGGCCCGTTCGTGATATCGAGAGGGGAGGGCCCGGAATGAGAGTTTGCGCCCCAGTGTGGCACGCTGACAGACGCTTGCGCTACACTGTGGCCCAGACATATGGGATTGCGCCATGGCCGAGAATTCTGTAGTTAGAGCACGCATCGACAAACGCACAAAAAGCGAGGCCGCCGCGGTGCTCGCGGCCATGGGATTGACCGTCTCCGATGCATTTCGATTGCTGATGGTGCGAGTGGCCAAAGAAAAGGCACTCCCGTTTGAGCCGTTGAGCCCGAACGCAAAGACAATCCGCGCCATGAAGGAGGCGAGGAGGGCGAAACTCAAGGGTTTCGCACGCGTCGAGGACCTCATGGCCGACCTGAATGCGAAGGATTGAGCGCACCAAGACCTTCAAGCGCGACTACCAGCGCGCGATCGCGACGCCGAAGCACCGAGACCTGGATAACCTTCTGCCCGCCGTACTGACGCTGCTCGCCACCGACACGGCTCTGCCGGCGAAGTACGTCGATCATGCGCTGCGTGGGGAGGGGAAGGACTTTCGCGATTGTCACGTAAAGCCCGATTTGGTGCTGATCTACCGCAAGACTGGCAACGACCTGCTGCAGCTCGTGCGCCTAGGTTCGCACAGCGAGCTAGGGTTCTAAGCGTACCCGGATCGAGACGAACAGGAGCAGGATTTCTCGGCAGCAGTAAGAGTCCGCCCGCGATGGACGCGTTGATGCTGCTGTTACTGACCGGTGTCACAGTGTCGTCGGTGACCGGCGCACGCCCGGAAGTTGCGTGTGCGGCGGACCGTACAATCCGGCCCACGCCGCAAGGCGCCCAGGTAGCCGGCGCGAAAATAGCCCGAGTGGGCCACGGGTCCGCCGAAAGCGCTGACCCCATGCTTCAGGAAGGCCAGCAGGACTTCGGCCAGCCATCCCTGTCATTCGCCGTCGGCACGGGTGAGCGTTCTAGATGCCCACCGATTTGGATACCACGAGGCCGGTATTCTGACGCGCATAGACCTCGTTCCACATCTGCTCGGCGCGGCGGTCGCGGAACAACAGCGATCCGAGGATCACCGCCAGGAACCCGAGCGGTATCGAGATGATTCCGGGATTCTTGAGTTCGAATAATGGCTTCTCAAGGCCCATGAATGAGGTCGTGTCATCGCCCCACTTGGTGAGATCGGCGTTGACCTTGGCCACGGCCTTATCGAGCGCCGCAAGGCCCTTGTGGGCCTTGGCTTCCTTCGTGGCATCACCCGACGCTGCTGCCTCGCTGGCAGCCGCACGCTTGGCCGCATCCGCATTGAGCACCTTGTGCGCCGCCGCCTTAACCGCCAGCGGATAGGTCAGGTTGGGTGACACCAGCGTCAAGCCAACTGCCGCCACCGTCCCGACCAACATGCCGGCGACCATGCCGCCGGTAGGACAGCGCTTCCAGTAAAGCGTCAGCAACACGCGGCTCTTGCATCGGGACCGGAAAGGCTCAACTATACTCCCGCGCGTGGCCAGCCTCGAGGCGGCGCCACTCGCTACCAGTTCCCAAGGTCGGGCCGCACGGGGAACTGTAATAATTGAATGAACGATCGGCGAGGGGGAAACACACTATGGCAACGACAATGACCCAGTCTGTACCGCAAGGCAATAAGATGACTGGCGAAGTAAGAAAAGTGATCCTGGCCTCATCGGTTGGAACCGTATTCGAGTGGTACGATTTCTATATCTACGGCACGCTTGCCACCATCCTGGCGAAGCAGTTCTTCTCCGGAGTGGAACCGCAAGCCGCCTTCGTTTTCACGCTGCTGGCCTTCGCCGCCGGATTCGCGGTGCGCCCGTTCGGTGCCCTCGTCTTCGGGCACATCGGCGATCTGGTCGGGCGGAAATATACCTTCATCATCACGATCACCTGCATGGGCATGGGAACGTTCTTGATCGGCGTGCTGCCGTCATTCGCGTCGGCCGGCATCGCCGCACCGATTTTGCTGATTGCCCTGCGACTGCTCCAGGGCCTTGCCCTCGGCGGCGAATACGGTGGCGCCGCGATTTATGTCGCTGAGCACGCGCCGATGGGCAAACGCGGGCTCTACACGTCCTGGATTCAGACGACCGCGACGCTGGGCTTGTTCGTCGCGCTGCTGCTGGTCCTCGGTGTGCGCACCTACATGGGGGAGGACTCCTTCGCGGCCTGGGGTTGGCGCATACCGTTCCTGGTCTCCATCGCGCTGCTGGCGGTGTCGTTGTGGATCCGCCTGCAGCTCAACGAGTCGCCACTGTTCCTGCGGATGAAGGAAGAGGGGAAGAGGTCGAAGGCCCCGCTCAAGGAAGCCTTCGGCACCTGGCGCTACGCCCGAATCGCCATCCTGGCCCTGCTGGGCGCGACCGCCGGCGAAGCGGTCGTCTGGTACGGCGGACAGTTCTACGCACTGTTCTTTCTGACCACGACCCTGAGTGTGAAGGCGACTACGGCCCAGATCATGATCGCCATCGCGCTGGCGCTGGGCACGCCGTTCTTCATCCTGTTCGGCTGGCTGTCCGACAAGATCGGCCGCAAGCCCATCATCATGGCCGGATTTGCGCTCGCGGCGCTGACCTACTTTCCGATCTTTCACGCGATCACGCATTACGCCAACCCCGCTCTGGAAGCGGCGCTCGCCAGCTCGCCGGTTACGGTAACGGCCGATCCGGGGGAATGCGCCTTCCAGTTCAACCCGGTCGGCACGGCGAAATTCAAGAGCTCCTGCGACATCGTGAAGTCCGGTCTGGCCAAGCTATCAGTCAACTATAAGAACGTGGTGGCGCCGCCTGGTACCAAGGCCTCGGTCCAGATCGGCGACGAGACCGTAGCCGCCGATGCGCCCGACTTCGCTAAGGTACTGAAGGCGAGCGTCGTCAAACATGGTTACCCTGCGAGCGCCGATCCCGCCAAGATCGACAGCATGATGACCGTGCTGCTGCTTACGGTGCTCGTGATCTACGTGACGCTGGTGTATGCACCGATTGCCGCCTGGCTTGTCGAGCTGTTCCCGACAAGAATCCGCTACAGCGCCCTGTCGCTGCCCTATCACATCGGTAACGGCTGGTTCGGTGGCTTCCTGCCGGCCACCGTGTTCGCAATCGTCGCTTCGACGGGCAACATCTACGCCGGTCTCTGGTACCCGATCGGGGTCGCGGCTGCCAGCCTCGTGATCGGCTTGATTTTCCTGCCCGAAACGCGCGACGTCGACATCACCAACAATTGAGG